>Ga0316204_10001371_pt1 | contig 67213 bp, 64 predicted proteins | sample 6monrhotite_MG_2_FD_205661 | JGI IMG/M metagenome (GOLD analysis project Ga0316204, IMG submission 205661) | Microbial mat bacterial communities from mineral coupon in-situ incubated in ocean water Damariscotta River, Maine, United States -... | ecosystem: Environmental > Aquatic > Marine >... | reverse complement strand
TCAGTAATAATTGTCTTCAATTTGTTCTCCACACGCTTGGCCGGACAAACGGCAAGCGATTACATCTAACTAAATTCAGCGCCAGAGTATAACCAAACCACACTCAGTCACCAAAACCCGGCCTCGCCCAAGCAGGAACAACAGACATAGCTTGGCGCAACTCAGCCTCATATTTTTCATATTCCGGCATCTTGTTCGCTACCAAGACCCAAAAATGCTGCGAATGATTCAGATGAACCGTATGGCACAACTCATGGACCATCAGATAGCGCACCGCCTCGGGCGAGACAAACAACAAGGCCCGGTTGAGATTGATATTCTTTTGCGCCGAGCAACTGCCCCAGCGCGTCTTCTGACCCCGTACCGTCACCCGGTTAAAGCCCAAATCAAGCTCAGCACTAACCTGCGCCAACCAACCTGGCAAGGCCTGTTTGGCCCGCTGCTGCAGCCACCACTGCAAGGCCTGGCGGGCTTGCGACTCATCCGGCCCGCACAGTTTCAGCCGGCCAGCCGCCAACTCGATTACCCGGCAACGTGGCTGATCGACGTAATCGACCTGCCAGGACTCATCGATAGCCTGAAAATAAATCGATTCCGGCAACAGCGGCTGCGCAACATAGGCTGCCGCCATCTTGTCCAGATGGAACTGCAACCACTGGCGATGCTCGGCGACGAAACCTGGCACATGCTTGAGATTAAAACGTTTAGGCACCACCACCTCAACCTTGCCCGGTGGCAAAATTTTCATTTGCAGTCGCTTGGCACGCAAACTAACACGGACAGAGTAGGGGGGCAGGGCAGACATGGCGCCATTGTCTAGCAAACAGCAACACAACTCAATCACATCATCCCGTCAATCGCGCTGCAGTAGTGCTGCAACCAGGCAAGCGGTATCATTAGACCTTCTGAGAGAATTGCTGGAACCCGCATGTCCAAACCCAAGCCCCATATTGTCTATATCGCCGGCCCCGAGGCCAGCATCGATCAAGCCAGCACAACCGCACAACAACAAGGCCTGAAACAGCCGGTCTTGCTGAAGCGACGCGGCACCGCGCTGGGCTGGGTGGCAGAACGCCCCGAGCAAGACAGCATTGATGCCGCCGCTGCGGCTAAAGCCTGGAATAACGCCAGTGCCTACGCTCTGCCAGATTACGTCAGCGCCGAACTGCCTGCGCAGCAAGCCAATATCAAACAGGCCCTGGGGTTGATGGAGGCTATTGCCGAAGGCGCCGAGGTGGCAGACTTATTTGAACAACCGCCCTACATCGACCGCACCACACCACAATTTGAGATGCTGGCCAGCTTTCAGGACGAAGGCGACGACCAGGAAATTGAAACCATAGAATATGATGCCGTCGACGGTGACGAAGTAGTCGGCGAAAACCTGTGGTGTAAGGCATCATGGTTATCGTTTGAAGATGATGATGCCTCACTGCGGTTTCGTTTCTCCTTTGGCATGGTCGGTTATGAAGATGTCGCCGCCGACCTCAACCGCCAGCGCTTTGCTGCCCAACTCACCGACGCCATCTTTCCCGAATCAGTCGTCATCAGCAAAAATGTAAAACTTGAAGCGTTCATGCAACAAGTGCTGAACACAGAAAAGTTGACTTATGTTGAACGCATCATCTACTTCAACGCACCCAATGGCGGCGCCCAATTTCATCAGGATGTCGAGCGCGGCCACCTTGGTGTCGTCTTCGCCCAAGTGCATGGCAGCACCGGCTGGCTGGCCTGCTCAAAGAGCCAGCTCATCGACGAAGTTCAAATATTCGTTAACAATGCAGCCAACAGCGAAACACTAAGAAAGCTGATGAATGAAGCCATGCAGGCCGAACTCAAACAAAAAACAGCGGATCGAGAAGTCCTCAACAACTGGCTCGATGATCGTGACAACGACCCACTGGAATTACTCATCAACCGTTGCCCTGAATTTTATCGCCACCTGTTTGAAAAAGGCTATGGTTTCATTATCAATCCCGGTGACATCATTCTGCTGCCACAAAAGAACATCGATGAATGCTGCTGGCACACCGTATTTTGCATTGATGACTTTCCGGGCGAATCACTATCTTTTGCAATCAGAGCCATCGACTAACATAGTTATCAAGAAATCATTATGAATCCAAAAATATTATTCAAAACCACATGCAGCACAATCATCGCACTGCTTTTATTAAGCGGCTGCAATAACGATGTCGACAATGGCCTGATCACATCCGTCAACATGCGTGACAAATTCAACCAAACTGCAGACACCTTTAATCCGGGAGAGGATGAAACCATCAACATGACACTGTCGATAAAAAATGACAGCACCTCGGCAAAGACACTCAACTTTTCATCCGGCTATCAATACGACTTTGTCATCAAAGACGAGACACAAACTGAAATCTGGCGCTGGTCTACAGACCGACCCTTCATCCAGGCATTAACCTCCATTAACCTCGGCCCAACTGACATCCAGACCGTCACCTATGCCTGGGACCAGAACATCACCCCAAAAACGTCAGCAACAGATAATGATCCTGAAATCCCTGCTGTCCCTATCTCAGAAGGCAGCTATACGCTGGAGGCTTATTTCATTGGTTATGGCTCTGTAGCAACAACGTCACTAACGATTAAGTAAGCACAGGCAGTGAGCCGCTACCGGCCACCACAACCTAAATCGTCACCCTATATCACCAAAGAGGGCTTTGCTACTCTGGAAGCTGAACTGGAGGCGCTCTGGCTGCGCCGCCGCGATGTAGTGAAACACCTCTCTGCCGCCGCTGCCGAAGGTGATCGTTCAGAAAATGCCGAATATATCTATCGCAAAAAAGAGCTGCGCGATATCGATCGTCGAGTACGTTATCTGCAAAAACGTCTGCCCGATTTAACTGTCGTCAGAGACATACCCAGCGATCAAGACACCATCTTTTTTGGTGCCTGGGTCAGACTGGAAGATGATGACGGCAACCAATCTATTTATCGTATCGCCGGCCCGGATGAATTCGACCTCGACAAGGGTTACATCAGCATGGACGCACCCATGGCCAAGGCGCTAATGAAAAAGCGCATTGACGATGAAGTAAGTGTACACACACCCAAGGGCGACAAACTCTATTACGTTAGCGAGATTTCATATTCAGAGATCAAGTGATGCCCTGATGCTGGCAAGCAAAGATTGATCACAATGCTTTTCGAGCAACAAGCGCATAGTTTCACGTAACAACTTTATTGCTTCTGCACGACCGGACAGGCCGACGAACTTCACTGCTTCCGGCCAGGCCTGATTAGCACACACTTTAGCCGACAAAAGCTGGCTATGCTTTTTATTTAATCCAGGCAAATCGTTGGGCAGCGTTTCGACAAAGGCAGCAATTGCCCTCATACAAAATTCATAACCACGCAGTCCATAAGCAAAACTAACCACATCCTGCCAATCAAGCTCACGCATTGTCACTTCACATTCAGGCGCATCAACTATCAACATCTCTGCCAGCTGCTTATCAAATTCCAGCAAGGGACCAGCAAATAATATTGGCAACTGCTCTTGCATACGCACATGCGCGTTATCCAGAAATTCCTGACCAGTTTGCGATACAGGTCGCAACATAATCAGCGAGTGGGTTCCGCTACTATGTTCACGGGTTAAACCCAATCTCGCCGGCACAAAATCCAGCCCCCGCCAAAACCGCAACAACTCTGACGTCAATCCAAAACTAGCACCAAGGCAATCGCAAACACTTTCATCTACTATTTCACAAACCCGCTCAATTAGTGCCGAGCCTAAACCCTGCCCCTGAACCAGCGGGTGAACAGCTATGCGCATAATGCGTAAATAAGACAACGTTGGCGCCTCTAGCAAACCTGCATGTGTCGCCAGTGACTGGGGAATCAGGTGCCCCTGCAGACGGCGACGGCCTTGATAGATGGTCTTAGCCAACCCTTCATCCATACCACCTTCAACGCCCAGCAATACCACAGCCACCACATGAAGTTGATATGACATGACATACAATTGCAGATCGGGACTGTCCAGCAGCTGACGCAGGTCATTGGGGCGGGTACGATAGTGCGCCAGCACCAACAGGCCAAACACCTCAGACAACAACTGTTGGTTGACCATCAAGTCGGCACTATTAATATGATCAATCTGGCATTGCGACACATCAAGATTTAATAATTCATCTTCTGAAGCAATCGTCGCGTTCAATAACAGGGCATCAAAAACAAACCTTTCCAACAAATCATTCTCGGCCCAGCGAATTGGCTGCTGCATGCGTAATTGCTGCCAACCAGGTGTTTGCAAATCCAGCACCTTGTTAAAACGCAACGCGAAACCACGTCCTGTACCCTCATAGCCATGCACAGTGGTCGCAAATACCAATCGTTGATAATGCGATAACATTTTTTCTAGCATTGGTGTTGGAATCGCTGCGGCTTCATCCACCAGTAAAAGATCGGTCACAGGTGCGCCCTCAATCAATTCATCTGGAGCTATAAACCTGAGACAAGCTTCACCGTATGTCAGCAGGCCGCGACTATAGGATGCCTCTGGCAATAGTCGGTTGGCATGTTCAAACAACGCCGCTACAGAAGCCAAACGTGGCGCGGTGACAAGAATGGTTTTACAGCCTTGCATCAACAATTGCGCAGCAGCAATTCCCAACGCCGAAGATTTTCCTCGACCGCGGTCTGAGACCAGCACCAATGGCAGTTTTGATTGAGAATGACCAAGATCGACTATCGCTGCCACCGCCGTTCGCTGATCCAGCGTTCGGCATGGGCCATCAAGATCGTTCTTAACTACACTAAACTCATCAATTTCTGGAAGACGGGGCAGGGCACAGTTTTCAGCCACCATCAACAGCGCATCAGAAGCCTTGGCAATATTGATAAAACGCTTGATGAAATGACTGCTCGCGGAATCGCTTTTAAAAAAACGCTCAGCCTCTGGATCAGTCAGCTGTGGCCAGCTATTCAAAGGAGGCGTTAGCAACAGCAGCAAACCGCCCCCCCTAATCAAACCCGAGGCAGCACCAAAGGCATCGACATCAAAACCATCGTGACAGTCATAAACCAGCAGATCCACTTCACTGCCCAGGCGCTGCAATACCTCACGCCCAGCATACGAGCCAACGGCCACGGGCGGCTGACGAGCCACCCATACCTGCTGTTCACTAAACAGAGATGCTATTTTATGTGCCATTTCGGCACACCATTCTGCACTTCCGCTTATCACCAGGCCATGGCGCTGATTGGCACGCAGTGCTCTATCTCTCTGGCTTAAAGCCAGCTCAACAATCGCATCGTATTTTAAAGATGAATCAGACATAAGGCCCCTAAAACTGCTGCGGCAATATTAACATGACAACTTTCATTACAGATGAGACAAGCCAAACTGCCGGCAATCAAGTAAAATGCGGCCATGCCTTCTATCGTTCTCAGCACCCTCAATGCCCGCTATATCCATAGTGCCTTTGGCTTACGTTATCTTAAAGCCAATCTTGTCGACTACGAAGATGACTGCGACATAATTGAATTCACCATCCACGAACGGCCCATTGATATTGCCGAAAAATTACTTTTAAAAAAACCAAAAATAATTGGCCTTGGTGTCTATATTTGGAATATTGAAGAAACCACCAAGATCGTCAGCATCATCAAACAAGTTAGCCCGGAAACCATTATCGTGATTGGTGGCCCCGAGGTCAGCTTTGAACAACAGAATCAACTCATCTGCCAACAAGCAGATTATGTGATTTCAGGCGCAGGTGAGACATCATTTAGTGATCTTTGTAATAAACTTTTAAACAAAAAAGTTATTGCCAATAAGTTCATCCCACAACAAACACCTAAACTCGAGGATATTCGGTTTCCTTACCATCTATATAATGATGAGGATATCGCCCATAGAATAATCTATGTTGAGGCCTCGCGCGGCTGCCCATTCAAGTGTGAGTTTTGTCTTTCGGCATTAGATAAAACTGCCTGGCCATTTGATCTTGATCTTTTCCTTGAGCAGCTGAAATCACTTTATAATCGTGATGTACGCCACTTCAAATTTGTCGACCGCACCTTTAATCTTAAAATAGACAACACCATTCGAATCCTTGAGTTTTTTCTTGACCGCATGGATGAAAAGCTATTTCTCCATTTTGAACTTATCCCTGACCATCTGCCTGAACGACTAAAGCAAGTCATCAAAAAATTTCCGCCACACAGCCTGCAATTTGAGATCGGCGTGCAAAGTTTTAACCCGCAAACACAGACACTCGTTAGCCGCCGCCAGGATGATGAAAAAACAGAACAAAATCTGCAATGGATCAGAAATGAAACCAACGCTCACATTCATGCCGACCTTATCATTGGTCTGCCGGGTGAAGACATCAACAGCTTTGCCGCAGGACTGAATCGTTTAACCAAACTCAATCCTCATGAAATACAAATAGGCATACTCAAACGTCTGAGAGGTTCACCCATCATCCGCCACAGCGAAAAATTTGAGTTACGCTTTAATCCTACTCCACCGTACAACATTCTCAGCAATAATCTGATTGACTTTGCAGAGATGCAAAGGCTTAGCCGGTTCGCACGTTACTGGGACATGATTATTAACTCAGGACGTTTTTCAAATACAAAAAATATAATTTTTGCAGGCCAACCATTCCAACGTTTTATCGTCTTAAGTGACTGGCTGTTTGAAACCACAGATCAAACACACAAAATATCATTGAAGCGTCTATTCGAGCTTTTGTTTGATGGCCTATGCAATCAACTCGCTTGCGATGAAAACGAGGCAAGCCAAGCACTAATACAGGACTTCCAATCTTCCGGCCTTAAGGGCAGCCCATCATTTCAGGGAAAAACTATTAATAAAAAGGACCAACCTAAACTCAAGGCTGCAAATCGACAAAAACGACACGCTTAATTCACATTACATTACGCGGCTAAACCATTGATCAAGAAGAGACTTCAAACATCAACAGAATACACAGCCACATCGCCGGGTTTTCTTATCCCAAATTACTGCTATAGTCATTGACCTTGATGATTGATTAGCAATCGTTATTGAACATTCTTCATGGCAGCATAAATTCAGCTAATAGCGCTGGAGGAAAACTGATGAAAAACTCAATTAATCACACCGGCTTTTCAAACACTCTCGTAATTTCGAGAAAAAGAAAAAAGACTTCACAAGAGAGTAGCCTTGTCTTCGAGACAGGCCAAATCGCTGCTGACGACCCATCGAGATTTTGTCCGCCATATCTGATGCCGCAAAGCACAGTCAAAAGCATCTTAAAAAAATAAGCCAACAGGCTTTCAGAAACCATCAAAGCATAATTTGCTTTGATGGTTTTTTTTCGCCTAAACAAATTACAAAACCAACAACTGTACTAATTCTTAACTAGCCTTATAATCAATCCAAGTCCATTAATCGATACAGACAACATGAACCAATTACGCCAATCAAATGTCAATATCAGTCAATCTGTCGCAATATTGATTGATGGCAATAATATCGAACGCAGCATCCACACCGAAACTGGCGACAAGCAGACCATGCTCAACTTTGACACCTTGGTGCCAAAGCTTCTCGATAACCGTGGTTTGAATCGCCTGGTCTATTTTCGTGAGGGGCACTCCATCTCATCGAAATTGAAGGAACGCTTACACAGCAACTTTCATGGCTCAGTCAGACCTTGCCACAAATCTGCTGACATTCCCCTGACCATCAAAGCCACCCAGCTGGCCAGCAAGGTAGACACCATCATTATCATGTCCGGCGATTCTGATTTCGTTGAGCTGGTGCGGCACCTAAGAGGCGAAGGCGTGCGGGTCGAAATCGCTGCCGTACCAAGCACCACGTCGAATCAGTTGCGCGACGAAGCCGACTACTATTACGAAATCACATCCGCGGACTGGTTTAGCTTGCCACCGAAAAAGCCCAACCACAACAACAGAACCCACAGCTAACCACAGCTAACCACAGTCACTATAGGCAACAAAACACCCCCCACTTTATCGCGGCTAAGATCTGAACTCTCGCCTGCCAATCAATTCAGCCGTATTACCAACACCTATCAAAACATATCGATTTAACGCTAGCATCCTTTGATTCAGATTCATTTAAGCTTGACCGATTAATGTCGTGAACGACAAAGATTAAGCCATAACTTCAGCACCACTAATTAAGGCGAAGATGACGCAACAAACAAAAACATCAAAATCGATTCTGGTATGGGATGCCCCGACTCGGGTATTTCATTGGCTGTTGGTTGTCGCCTTTGTCATCGCCTGGCTAAGCTATGACGACAACCGTTATCTTGATACCCACACATTCTCTGGCTACACCTTTCTCGGCCTGCTTATCTTCCGCCTCATCTGGGGTGTATTCGGCACCCACTATGCTCGCTTTCAGCAATTCAGCTATAGCGGGGCAGAGGTCATCAGCTATATAAAAGGCCTGTTTGGCGAAGACATGCGCCACTATGTCGGCCACAACCCTGCCGGTGCCTGGGCCATCTTCGCCCTGATAGGCTTTGGACTAGCGCTCACCATATCCGGCCTTTTTGTACTCGGTGGTGAAGAACAACACGGCCCTTTAGCTGGCATCATCAGCTTTCGCCAAAGCACCATCTTTCGTGAAGCACATGAAATCGCCGCCTATGGCTTACTACTGCTGGTCATCATCCACTTTTTTGGCGTGATTACCGAAAGCCTTCTGCATAGGGAAAACCTGGTTGGCAGCATGTTCCGCGGCACCAAAACGGCAGACACCAAATCCGCCAGCGTTCGCCCGCATCGTCTGATTGCCGTCACCATGGTCACAGTCATCGCCGCCTATGTCATCGCCTCTTTTGGCGGTTATCTCACCGAGACCGCTGACCAGCCTTACATGCCCTTTAAAGGCCCTGAGCTAGTCAAAAATGATAACTGGGAAACAGAGTGCAGTGATTGTCATTTGGCCTTTCATCCCAGCCTGCTGCCGGCCCGCTCATGGACACTGATTTTTGAACAACAACACGAACACTTTGATGATGACCTGGATCTGGACGAAGAAACCGTCGCTGAATTACTGGCCTATGCCAGCGCAAATTCTGCCGACCTGGAACAGATTGAGCCGGCCTGGCGTATGAACAGTGCCATTGCCGCTCACGAGACCCCGCTGCGCATTACCGAAGTTAGTTACTGGAAAAGAAAACACGAAGAGATAGATGATGAGGTGTGGAAAAGCGACAGCGTTAAAAACAAGGCCAATTGCGGCGCCTGCCACCTCGATGCCAAGCAAGGTACCTTTGAAGATGCCGACATGCGCATCCCCGGCGACAAAAAACTGGACAGTATAGAATGGCTGAAATCCATGTTTGGCCAGCCTTCGAAATAAGCCGTCTTCTTTTAATTGCCCAGCCACTTGACATTTAATTTAAATAAACAACAAAAACACCCCCAACCCACTGATACTTAAGCCGATATTTTATTATCAAATCATATTATTTAGATAGTTTGTTATGTAATAGGTTTTCTTCCGAGTTTTCGGTAGAATCCCGCCCGCATGATTTATTTGTTGGGGAACATTTATGAAATCGTTATTTAGTTTTTTTACCGTTTTACTTGCCTGCACCACTTTATTTGTAAGCGGCATGGATGTCGCCGAGGCCAAGCGTTTTGGTGGCAGCAAGTCTTTTGGCAGCAAATTCAGCCAGAGCCAACCACTGAAAAAGAATTCCATGAACAAGAATTCTGCCCAGCAGCAACAGGCCTCGCCCGCAATACAGCAAAATGCCGCACGTAAACAGCAGCTGGCACAGAGGGGCGGCATTATGGGCATGCTTGGCGCCCTGGCACTGGGCGGCATACTCGGTGCACTGTTTTTCGGTGGCGCCTTTGAGGGAGTCAACTTTATGGACATCCTCATCATCAGCCTGATCATATTTGCATTGTTTAAGTTCATGTCCCGCCGCAACCAGCAACAACCAGCGGCAGCAGGCGGCTATGGTCCGGCTGATCTGGACGATGCAGACAATGACCAACAACGCCAAACTGCCGGTGAACAACTTGGCGGCCATGACAGTACGGATGAAGAACGCTCAATTGATGACCTGCGTTCGGCTACACCCAAGCAGTTTAACCAAGAGGCCTTTCTCGAAGGCGCCAAGAGCTGTTTTGCCCGCCTACAGCAAGCCTGGGATGACGGCGACCTGAGTGATATTCGCCAATTCACCACTGACCATGTCTTTGGCGAGATTCAAGACCAGTACCAGGCCCGTGAAAAACACGGCAAGACCGAGATTGTCTCACTGGATGCCGAGCTACTTAGCAGCACTGACCTGGGCTCAAAACAGGAAGCGATTGTGCTGTTCAAGGCTGAATTGGCAGAGGATGGCAACTCCCACCCGGTTGAAGAGGTCTGGCACTTTATTAAACCCGCCAACAGCCAGCAGACAACCTGGTTTCTCGATGGCATCCAACAGGTTGAAGGTTAATTAAACACCCAATCGGCCTCAAAAAGGCGGCGCTGATGCGCCGCTTTTTTTTGTTCTAAGAGGCCATAAATCAGCTCACAAACGAGCTTCACATTAATTCAATCCAGCAATATCATCCCCAAACATCACCCAAGCACACGTTTTTAATTTTCATTTAAGTTTCACTCGCTACCTTGGTCAACGATATTCCAAAAATTCGCTTGACGAATATAGTGATAAAAATGATTTCGCTATCGAAGCACGTTTTCAGCCCACCCCAGTGGAGCACAGGACGGGTTTTGCCAGCCTTTTATCAATACAGGCTGTACAGTCTATGGCACGTGGAGTATACAAACTCTAGGGGCAGATAATGATCAGCCAATACAAACAAAAAATAATAACTAAGGAGCCAGTCGATGATTAAAAAGTGCGCGCTTGCACTCACTCTTTGCTGCAGCCAGGCGGCTGTCGCAGACGATTATTTTTCCCTGCCCGATCAATGGAACTCAAACGCTGCCGAACCATTAATGCTAGCCAGCTCGGACGACTCCAGCATGACTACCATGGCAACAGACACCACGAACATATATAAAGAACGCCTGATCACTGCCAACAAGCTGCATAAATATATGGGCATAGGCTCAATTGGCGCAGCATTACTGACCACCGTCATGCCCAAAGAAGAAGACGGCGCACACGAAGCCTTGGGAAAGACCGCAGCAGCACTGGGTGTAGGCGCCGTCATTACCGGACTGATTTTCCATTGGGACGATTTTGATCTGAGCAATGGTTTTAGCGACCCTGACAATCTTCACCTTGCTTTGACCACTCTGGGTACCCTCGGTTTTGTGACTGCCGTTGGCGAAGCACCAGCAGGGCACGCCGGCCCAGGACTTGGCGGCGCCGTCAGCATGGCCATCGGCATCAAAATGGTTTGGTAATTTCTATTAGGAGTCTTGCCATGAAAAAATATTTATTAGCTATCCTGCTAAGCCTGCCGCTACCGGCACAGGCCGTCACACTTGATGAAATATATAAACGCTACAGCCCACAAGGTGAAGCCGCTTTTGATGCCGAACGTGGTAAGCAGTTATGGGACAAAAAACATACCGCTGAAGATGGCAAGATCCGTCAATGCCGCGCCTGCCATGGTGATGATCTAACCAAACCTGGCGAACACGTCAAAACAAAAAAAGTGATCGATCCGTTAGCACAATCAGCTAATTCGGCACGATTCACTGAAATGAAAAAGATAAAGAAGTGGTTTAAACGTAATTGCAAATGGACCATCGGACGTGAATGCAGCAACCAGGAAAAGGGCGACCTGATCAAATACCTGATTCAATTCTAAAGGATATGGACAACATGAAAAAATTATTATTGATTAGCGCAACACTGACCCTTGGCCTTAGTAGTATGACCAGTTACGCCGGTGACGGATTCTTCTCATCATTTTTTTCGCTGGAGCGCCACAATGAAGTTACAGCGGTTACGGACAAAGACTACATCGAAGAGTGCGGATCATGCCATTTCCCCTACCAACCTGGGCTGTTGCCGGAAGGCTCATGGCGCAAGTTAATGGATGCCACTGCACTTGAAGATCACTTTGGTGACAATGCCGAACTGGATGAAGATATTCGCGCACATGTCCTTGATGTGCTGGTGAAGGCATCTGCCGACAAGTCGAACTACAAACGTTCGAAAAAAATCATGGCCTCGCTACGAGATGACAAAACACCTCTGCGCATCACTGAAGTACCTTACATCAAAAACGCACACCATGAGATCCCAACCAAACTCATCAAAGACAACTCCAAGGTCAAATCACTCAGCTATTGCAACAAGTGCCACCAAAAGGCCGATGAAGGCAGCTTTGATGACGACACGGTTGTGATCCCTGGCCACGGCAACTGGACCTGGTAACAAGAATTTATGAGTGGAGGCTCTGACGCAATCTGACAGACAGCGTTAGGTGATTTCGAGCCTCTGCCTATTATCTATTTTTTGAACGTAAATTTGTGCCCAACAAGAGCCATTCACCTTCGATTCCTACTTTCACAACACAACTTAAAAGCAGTCATTACTAATCAATAGAGGAAAAAGACAAGGCCTGCCCCCCTTGTGTTGGTGATATGCACCCTACCGGTTTTTTTGTTAGTAATTCTAGTGAAAGGACCAGCTTCTCATCGCATAAAACAGGCCATTGCTCCCACTCTTTTGTTTACAACTCATCCCCCCCTCAGCGTTCTGGTTGGAAAAGCTGGTTGCTTCTATTGAACTGTGACGTGGCGCAGTTAGCTACAGGTCACTACTTGAGCTTGTCTTGCTGATCGTATCGCTTAAGAATCAGTCGTACAGCTACGTCGTCAGGATAGAGATCAAGGCAGGTGTGGAATGCTGTCATTGCTGCCTCGATATCTTTGTTATTGAGTGCATCCATAGCCATGCTGAAACTACGAAGACTTTTTCCCTTACCCTTTCTGTCGACCGGGGAGGCTCCATCAATCACTTCAAAAATAGAAACCTTCTCTCTTTTGCCCTTAACACCGACAACACCCAGTGGTCTAGTTTGGTATCTGCTTGAGTCGTAGAGTGCAGCAAAGGTATGGCTGGTGGTTAGAAGTGGCGCTCCGTAAGTCTTTGTAAGCTGTTGGATGCGGGAGGAGACATTAACAGCGTCGCTGATGACGGTGCGGTCCATGCGGTCTTGCTCACCGATGGTTCCAAATATCAAGGGCCCGGTATCGAGTCCGATACCGATTTTTATCGGGCTCAGACCTTTGCCGGTACGTTTGTCCTTATTGTAAGTATCCATATAATCAATTATTTGAAGAGCGGCCGCGAGAGCATCATCGGCACTCTCGAAGAGGGCCGTGACGCCCTCACCGGTGTACTTGTCGGTAAAACCGTTATGTGTGCGGACAAATAAGCTGATGCGCTGTAGGTAACTGTTGATGAAATTACATTTTTCATCTGGCCCCATGGCTTGGGAGTGCGCTTCGAAGTCGTATATAGAGGCAGAGAGAACAGTCATGTTTCGTTCTGTATGATCACCCAGCTGGACATCGAGAATGTCGTTTTTACCGAGTAGTTCAATAAACGTTTTAGGCACAAATCGTTGGTAAGATCGAATTGTACTGGCTAGGAGTTTATTCTGCTCCTTGATGCTGTTTTGTAGCTCGATGCGTTTGCGTGCATTTTCTTTGAATACTTCCAGGGATTTTCCTAAGGCGCCCACTTCGTCATGCGAATCAACATAAGGAATATCAATATCCAACTGTCCGTTTGCGACCACTTGGATCGTGTCACGCATGGTCCAGAGGCGTCGGGCAATGCCACGACCGATTAAGGCGCTGGCTAGAATGATAAATAGAGCACTTATGATGAATATCTGTAACACTTTATTATTGATCTTTTGGCCCATCGCCATTATCTCTTCTACATCAACGGTGACCTCAAAGATGCCGCGGAGGTCACCCAGCTTCCAGTCTCTCTTTTCAGATAGGGGGTGACTGTTATGGCAATTGACACAAGTATCTTGGCTTAGGGTATCACCAACGGCAACGCGGACCACCGTTTTACCGTTGACTTTAGATTCTTCCGTCACAACGGTTTTCGGATCATTGATGAGTTGAACCCAAGCCTTTTGTGCGAAAGCGTCTAGTTTTCTACCGGCCCGGTTCTTAAAAGGGTAGGGACTGTAGAATTTTAGTGAGAGTCCTTCCTGTGAAATCGCTTCGCTGATGTTATGGATGAAGGTTGCGGGCACAGGAATAATGTTGGCCTGATCAATATGGAGTGGGGAAGCAGTGAAGTCAGGATGGGCTGCAACTTTCTTAACAATGTCGCGACTGTATATTCCGCGCACTGTTCTAAATTGTTTGACTCTTTCCAGCGCGGTTTCTTTAGCTAATGAATGCACGCCCTCCTGAATCATTGGTGGTACAAACAGGGCTACGGCAGCCATACTCAACCCGATCACGATCGGCGTTGGAAGCAGCATTTTCATGATAATACTATTTAAACCGCTGAACCGTAATCTCATTTCTATTAATCTCCATATCCATCATGTTTATTAACGGTAATACAGACAATTTCATTAGGGATGCGACAGTGGCCACACAGCTACCTGTCTTGATGGCGGCACAATGCACAGCCGGATATGTAAAACTACTGTCAAACGTTCATAGGTTGTGCCAAATTTATAATGCCCGAGGAAGTGGCTGACGGTAAGTGACACCACTTTGGATGAACGATCAATACACGTTGAATTCAGGAAAACAGGTTTGTTATTTATACTCTGTCATCATCGCCAAAGCGTCTAACCTGTTTACTGCTGAGCTGATCAAGATATCTTTATCCGCACGTCTTAATTTTTTTATCGCAGCCTCGCGCTGACTGGCGGAGGAACGATCATGGCCATCTTCGAGATGAACTAATTTTTGGGGGCGACGGCCACGAAAATATTTCGCCCCCTGCTGTGAAGCATGCTGCTGCATGCGCCTTTCAATATTATTGGTAATGCCGGTGTAAAGGGTGTTGTCGCTACAAAGAATGATATAGACCAACCAGTCGCTCACTTTACTGCCCACAGCATCGATTTCCATCAACACCAACTAGCCTGATGTTGAGGTTGGTTCAAGACCTCTTGAACATTGGCTGCAATCACCTTGTAGCCAACATTGCCATACAGTTTTTGACGACCTTCATTCAAAATATAACTGGGGCTACCTGCCACGCCATACTCCTTACACAAATCCGTATCACGACACAGCGCTGCCATCGCAGAACCATCATGTAAAAGCTCAACAATTCTATCCACTGGCAGCGCCATTTCATCCGCCAGGGCCAACTGATACTCAAGCCGGGAAATATTTTTGTTGTCGCGAAAAAATGATAGCCGCAAACGCCAGGCAGTTTCTTCAAACAGACTACGCCCATCGCAAATGGATTGGCCATCACAGCTTATCTCGCCAGCCTGTTCAAGCAACTGCACCGCCTTTAAAAACAGATGGGCATTGGCCGATGATTTTGGTGTTTCACCACACCAGACATCCGCACTGATTTCAACATGGGGGAACTGCTGACATACCTCCAGCACATGTTTACCAAAACCGACATAACCACCCTTGTCTAACCAACCCTCACCAATGCGTTGTTCGACCACGGCAAAGATGGGCACAAAGTGATAATTAATATGAACTTGCTTACCAAACTCACGCTGCAGTTCATCCAGGCGAATCTGGGCGGCATAGGCCCAGACACATAACACATCAGAGAAGTGATCAATCACAACCGGCTTGTCATTCATTGCAAACTCCTTTGGTATAACTCGCGCCAGCCCAGTTCATCAATTATTTTTTCGAACACCACATCAAGCGAAGCCCGCAGCTCTACCTTCGTCGCCGTATGCGGATGTTTAAAGCTCATTGCCGTCGCGGCCAATAACAGGCGATGACAATCAAACTGCTGTCGAAAAAATTGATTCTGCCTGCCATCACCATGGCTGGTATCACCAACAATGGGATGAAAAATATGTTTCATGTGACGGCGAAGCTGATGTTTGCGGCCGGTCTTGGGCATCAACTGTAATAAAGAGTAACGCGCCGTTTTATAACGACCAACGGGGACGGGCAGCTCCACTGTTGCCAGACGGATATATTCCGTCACGGCAGGCTGAGCCTGTTTATCTTGATCTGCCAGAGCGTCGCTCATCTTATCCAGCTGAACTTTAAGCGGATAATCAATCAGTTCATGTTCAGCACTATAACCACGCACAACTGCTAAATACTGTTTATCTACAGCATCAGCAGTAAATTGCTCGCCCAGCAATCGTGCTGTCTCGCTATCAAGCGCAAACAGCAACACCCCAGAGGTTGGTTTGTCGAGTCGATGCACGGGATAGACCCGCTGGCCAATCTGGTTACGCACCAGCTGCAGGGCAAAGCGGGTTTCATGTTTGTCGATCATGGAACGATGCACCAGCAGGCCGGAGGGTTTGTTCACCGCCACCAGGTGTTCGTCCTGATAGATAATTTCCAGCTGTTCAGCAGACAAGGTTTTTACTCAAAATTAATCTTCACCCAAACGTTGCTTCAGTTCATCCAGCTCCTGGCGCAACTGCACCACCGTCTGCTCCAGCTGTTCAATTCGTTCGCGATCAGAACCTGCCAGACTTTTGACCACACGGGGTTGAGCTTCAACAGCGGCAGCGGCATCGACCTCACCACAAAACAACTGGGCGTATTGCGAGTCACGCCGCCCCGGCTGACGCGGCAGCTGCACCACAAACGGGCCATCGGCATGGCGCGCCAGCTCATGCAGCACCTGCTCGACCTCGCTGACATCGGCAAATTTGCACAGTCGGGCAGTGCGCGTACGCAGCTCGCCCGGCGTCTGCGGGCCACGCAACAATAGCTCACAAACCACACCCATCTGCCGGGCATCAAAATGGGTACCGCCAAATTCACTATTGAAGAAGCGGTGTTGATACTTCACCACCCGGCTACCATAACCACTGTTTTCGCTGGCCAGATGTTTTTTGATCAGACTATCAAGTGCCTGCTGCACCTCAGTCTCGCTCAGCGCCATTACCGGTTCACGGTTATTCTTTTGGTTGCAGGCGTTGGTCAGGGCATTTAGCGACAAAGGATAGTGCTCGGGGGTTGAAGCCTGCTTCTCAATCAGACTACCGATCACCCGCGCTTCCAGTGGCGTCAACAAAATATCCATATCATTCACCTTCTATAATTATTGTCGTTATAGGTGGATAGGATACCGCCAAACAGAGATGGATGAAGCGCGGCAAACGAGATTTTTTCAGCCAAATCGACTAACATACGCCCCCTCTTCAGAAAGGCAGAGGAAAAAGAAACTTGAGCGACTTCATCCCCGGACAACGCTGGATTAGCGAAGCTGAATTACAGATGGGGCTGGGCACCATCCTGGCCTGCGATCCACGTTCGATCACTATTCTCTTTCTCGCCACGGGTGAAACCCGCATCTACTCTCGTACCACGGCGCCACTGAGCCGGGTCAAATTCAGCGAAGGCGATAACATCCGCGCCCATGAAGGCTGGAGCCTGACGGTTGAATCGGTGTTGGAAAAAGACGGCCTGATTACCTATCTCGGCAGTCGTGATGACGGCAGCCCCGCTGAGCTACCTGAAGGCGAGCTGGACAACATGATCCAGCTAAACCGCCCCACCGAGCGCCTCTTTAGCGGCCAGGTCGACAAGCGTAAGTGGTTTGAATTGCGTCAACAAACCCTAAAACACCATGAACAAATATGTCGCTCAGACCTGCGCGGCCTGACCGGCGCCCGCACCAGTCTAATCCCGCACCAGCTCTATATCGCCCATGAGGTTGCCAATCGCTACGCCCCGCGCGTATTGCTGGCTGACGAAGTCGGGCTGGGCAAGACTATCGAGGCTGGCCTGATCCTGCACCAACAACTGCTATCGGGCTTGGCCAAGCGCGTCCTGATTGTGGTGCCCGACAGTCTTGTTCATCAATGGCTGGTAGAGATGCTGCGCCGCTTCAATCTGCATTTCACTATTTTTGATGAAGAACGCTGCCTGGCGATAGAGGAGAGCAGCGGTCAGGAAAACCCTTTTCATAGCGCCCAGCTGGCACTCTGCAGCCTTGACTTTATCTGCTCTGAACCCAAGCGTTTTCAACAGGTCACTGAAGGCGACTGGGATCTGCTGGTGGTCGACGAGGCTCACCATCTGGAATGGGCGCCGCACCTGCCCAGTCACCAGTACCAACTGATCCAGTTACTGGCAATGGAGATCAAAGGTGTGCTGCTGCTGACCGCCACCCCGGAACAACTGGGCAAGGCCAGCCACTTCGCCCGCCTGCATCTGCTCGATCCGGATCGATTCTCAGATTTCGATGCCTTTCTAAATGAAGAACAAGGCTACCAACCGGTCGCCGAAGCGGTTGAGCAACTATTATCTGACCAGCCACTTGATCCCCAGGCCTACCAGACTCTGCTCGAGACCCTCGACGAGGGCGACAACAAGCGTCTGCTGACCGATCTTGACCACGAATCCCGCGTCGAACTAATGGAACATTTGCTCGATCGCCACGGTACCGGCCGCGTACTGTTCCGTAACACTCGCGCCGCCGTGAAGGGCTTTCCCCAACGCCAGCTACACGGTTATCCGTTGCCACTGCCGCTGGAATATGCCCAGGCGCTAGAGATAATCAACGACAACGGCGTATCCTCGCCGCAGCTTTTGCTCTGCCCGGAACTGCTCTATCAGGCCAGCGACATCGACGGCCAAACCGACTGGACCTTGCTAGACCCACGGGTTCGCTGGCTTGCCGATCAGCTGAAACAGCTGCGCCCAGCCAAGGTGTTGGTGATTGCCGCCAGTGCCGACACTGCCATCGAACTGGCCACCGCGCTGCGCATCAAAGAGGGCATCCACGCTGCCGTCTTCCATGAAGATATGAACATCGTCGAACGCGACCGTGCCGCTGCTTTTTTCGCCGACGAAGAAGGTGGCAGCCAGGTGCTGATCTGCTCCGAAATCGGCAGTGAAGGCCGCAACTTTCAGTTTGCCCACCACATGGTGATGTTCGACCTACCGCTCAATCCTGATCTGTTGGAACAACGCATCGGCCGCCTCGACCGCATCGGTCAAACTGAAACCATCCAGATACATGCGCCCTATCTGCAAGATAGCGCCCAGGAGATCATGTTCCAATGGTATCAACAGGGCCTGTCTGCCTTTGAGCGGACCTGCCCAGCCGGTCACAGCATTTTCAGCCAGGTCAAAGAACCGTTGATTGAAGCGCTGCAACAACTCAGCAGCAACGCTGAGGCCGAACTCAATGAACTGATAGGCACCACCCAAACACTGCTGATCGAAATAAACGAAGCCATGCACAAGGGCCGCGACCGCCTGCTGGAATACAACTCCTGCCGCCCCCATGTCGCCCAGGCCCTGCACGACAAGGCCGTCAGCCAAGATCAGCCAGCGCCGTTGCTTGAATATCTGGAACAGGTATTCGACTGCTACGGCGTCGACATGGAAGAACACACCCAACACAGTTACCTGGTGCGGCCGGGCGAAAAGATGCAGACCAGCTTTCCCGGCTTGCTCGACGAAGGCATGATCATCACCTGCGACCGCGAAACGGCGCTGGCCAACGAGGACATGCACTACATCACCTGGGATCACCCCATGACCGATGGCGCTATCGACATGGTACTCAGCAGCGAACTTGGCAACACCGCCATGATCTCGGCCAAACTTAGAGGCATCAAACCCGGCAGCCTATTGCTGGAATGCCTATATGTATTGGAAAGCAGCGGCCACAGCCAACTGCAATCCAGTCGTCATCTGCCACCCACGGCTATCCGCGCTCTGGTCGACGCCAGCGGCAGGGATTACAGCGACAGCATCGACGGCGTTGCCATCTCGCTAACATCTCAAAAAGTTGATAGAAACACCACCAGTCAGGTGATGCGCGCCTATGCTGAACAACTGCGCGGCATGGTCAAATTGGCCGAGGCCGCTGCCAACAAACAGGTGCCGGAGCTGCTCGCCAACGCCAATCGCCACGGCAAACAAGCACTGGAGCGAGAGGTCAATCGTCTCAAGGCCCTGCAACAACACAACCCCAATATCCGCGATGAAGAGATCACATTCTTTGAACAACAACTCGCGGCACTCACCGAGGCACTGACTCACAGCAGCCCAAGACTGGATGCCGTTCGGGTTATCATTACAACATAGTCACATAAGGAAACTCACATGCGCCTGATTCTAATCGCCGTTATTGCCGCCACCATCATGCTGCTGGGCGGCTGTTCTGAAGAACAGCAAAACAAGCTGTCACGCCTGGGGGTCACCTGGATGGAGGGTAATTACAAAGTCACCTTCGTCGAGGGCAGCCACATCAAAACCTGGAATATTGTCGACAGCAAGGTCACCAGCGACGCGCAAAAGGGCTATTACTACTTCTGGGCCAGAGATGAAGCCGGCAAGAAATTTTACGTCCAGACGCCGATTATTCGTACCTACATTGAAGAGATCAACTAGATCTATCCAAGACCGACGTCGCTTGCAGCCCATCGACAAACCTAAATAGCAGTATATCCTTATGTTTTTACTCAGGAATTATAGAATATAATCGTTTCATTATGTATTGACTTAAATTCTCGCCGCGGTTAAGGTGTATTTTGTATGAATGTTTTAAATACAGAATAACGCACAACCTAATTCTCTGAGGGGATGAATATGAATCGTAATAAATTCACTGGCTTTGCCGCTGCCCTGCTACTGGGCCTAAGCACGCAAACCATGGCAGCAGAAGACTGGGGTTTCCAGCCGTTGCCGCTCAAAGTACCGGAACCCGCCGATAACCCAAGCACTGCCGCAAAAGTCATTTTGGGCAAACAGCTGTTTTTCGATCCACGCCTATCTAAAGATGACACCCTATCCTGCAACTTTTGTCATGATGTTGCTGGCAATGGCACTGACAGTCGCTCAACCTCTATTGGTGTTGATGGACAACTCGGCGGTCGTTCAGCGCCGACTGTCTGGAATGCAGCTTTTCTTAGTTCGCAATTCTGGGATGGCCGCGCAGCTTCATTGGAAGAGCAGGCCAAAGGCCCCATCCTGAATCCGATTGAAATGGGCATCACCCACGAATCAGCCGCGGTTGATCGCATCGCATCAATTCCCGGCTACCAAGAACAATTCGCTGAAATCTTTGGCGGTGAAAAGCCAGTCACCTATGACAATATCGCCAAAGCCATTGCCGCCTACGAACGCACATTGATCACGCCTAACAGCTTGTTTGATCAGTATCTTCGTGGTGACAAAACCGCTTTGAACAAAAAAGCCCTGGCGGGTATGAAAGAGTTTGAAAATCTCGGCTGTATCCGTTGTCATAACGGCCCTAACTTTGCCGGGCCTAAATTGGAATCAGGTGAAGTTTTCTATCAATATTTCCCTGCCAACCGCAGTGAGTATGACAAGTTGTTAGGCTTACAAGAAGATGAAGGGCATAGAAACAAGGGTGGCGACAAAACCCCTAGCCTATGGCGCGTACCGTCACTGCGCAATATCGCACTGACAGCACCTTATTTTCACAATGGTTCAGTACCAACACTAAACAAAGCCGTTAGGGTAATGGCCAAAGTACAGCTTAATCGCGACATTACTGATGATCAGGCCGACAAATTGGTTGCCTTTCTGGAAACCTTGACCGGTGAATTTACCGTTCAGAGGGAGCCAACACTACCACCAGGATAGGATCGACATTAATCAAAGCTAAAAAGGGCGTCTTAATGGCGCCCTTTTTTTTAGCCCTAACCTAAAAAGCAACTCATTTGAAAGCCATTTAGCAAAAGAGTAATCTTCATTGCTGTACTACAACCTGGAACATACCGAGCTGCCGTCCTTTAAAGACAGCGTTTGAGACAAATAGGGAAGCATTGAATTGAAAAGAGTTTTAAATGTAGGAGGTAATAGTAAGGAAGTTCCACTGCCAATTCACTATATTGAATTTGAACATGTACTTCTTGATATCGATCCTAAAGGTTCACCAGACATTGTCTGTGATGCACGCGAACTCGAGACGCTTGAAGGCAATCAATTTGACGCGATTTATTGCTCACATAACCTTGAGCACTACTACCGACATGATGTACCAAAGGTGCTGGCTGGCTTTATGCACCTCCTCAAGGAAGGCGGTTTTGCTCAAATAGTCGTGCCAGACATAGCCGAAGTAATGCGGCGCACAGTAGAGAATAACTTAGATATTGACGATACGCTCTATCAATCACCTGCTGGTCCAATTATGGTTCTTGACGTGCTATACGGATATGGTGCTGAAATAGAACAAAGTGGACAAAATTTTTACGCCCACAAAACTGGCTTTACACAAAAATCCCTTTTGGCAGCGCTGCACAAAGCAGGCTTTTTAAAAACATTTTGTGCAAGGGCTCACCTGGAAGTGACTGCCTTGGCATTTAAAGGAACACCCAATAAGAATGCATGTGAGCTATTCAATCTTCCAAATGACTGACAATTGCTCGCTTCACTGGGAGCCATGAACAAAATGATGGTAGTCGCCTTTACCCAGCACAGCAATACATGACTAACTACCCGCCTTCTCCAAATCCGCCGCCGTCATTCCTTTCAACATTTGACTGCAATCTGAATTTGACGCCAGCAGAATTTTAGCAATCATCAGCGCCAGTGGTTTGATATAAACCAGGCCAAAGATGAACAGCACGCTGGTAATGACCTGAAACCAGAGCATGAAAGTGGCGTCGCTATCGATCAGCATGCCGAAGGTGAAAAAGTAACTGCTTAGCGCGATGCCCATAGCAACACCTGCGGTGATGACGATGCGCTCGTGGATCTTTTTGATTTTTTGCAGGGTCTGGCTGTCGTTTTCGTTTGTCATTATTTGCACTGCTTTAGGTTGATTGACGCCATTCTAGCAGATGAGGGCAGGGTGGTTAGAGCTCAAATTTACACTCACCGGCCAGGACTGATTTAAGCGTATCGACAACTGCGGTCAGCTCATCTTCCCGGTAGGGTTTAGACGGATGACGCCCCCACACGGGTGCCGGCCAGGCAGGGTCAGTAGTGTAGCGGGCGATATGGTGAATATGTAGCTGCGGCACCATGTTGCCCAGCGCAGCGATGTTGAGCTTGTCTGGGCTGAATGCCTGTTCCAGGGCGCGCGACAGGGTCATGGACTCACGCAACAGCATTTGCTGATCTTGCTCTGACAGATGGTGGATTTCGCTGATGTCCTCGCGATCTGGCACCAGAATGAACCAGGGGTAGTTGGCGTCGCGCAGCAACAGTAGCTGACAGAGGGGAAATCGCCCCAATATGAGACAGTCTTGCGCCAATTGTGGGTGTAGTTCGGCCATGCTTTATTCCTTTTTTCGCTAGTGTCTCACACAAGCCATGCAATCCAACATGCTCAAAATTCCTGACTGTTATGCTAAAATCCGCCTCAGAGCATTGGGCTCAGTGAATTATTGATTTAGGAAGGATTTAATATGAACGTTGATCAACACATCAAAGTTGCCTCATGGCACATGGAGCAGGCCCGCCTGCACGCAACTACTGAGCACGCCTGTGGCTGCCCGATTACCCCTGAGTACCAAAAGATCATTGATGAAGTTGAGTCAGGCAAGATCGAAGAAGAACTGACTTGCGCTGCACCGCAAAAGTAAGCTGTCTTCAGACACAAAAAAGCCCGCCATAGTGCGGGCTTTTTTTATGCTTGCAGAGCCGCTATTTAAGTTTGGCCATGACCTTTTCCACGGCATCTTGCTGCAGCGGCTTGACCAGAAAACCAACCGCCCCCAGGCGCAGCGTTTCACCCAGACTCTCTTTGGTCACCGTGCTGCTCATCACCACGACGTTTAATTCGGAAAAACCTTTTTTGATACTGGGCAGTAGTTCTCTGATATTGATACCCGCCAGGTCAGCATCGAGAAACAGCACACCCACCTTGTGCTTGCGCACTGCCTCCAACACTGCTCGGAGATCGGTTTCACGGCCCAGGTCTTTATAGCTCTTCTGCCGCAAGACATCTTTGACCACGCTGACATCGTCATCGTTTTCTACAGCCAGAATAGCTTGTTTGCGATTTGGGTTCAGCACCTTGCCGCTGCTAAAGTCGAATTCCTGTACACCCACAGCACTTATCCCTGTATTAAAAAAAGTATGTGTCTATTTTTATCGGGTAGCCACAGAAAAACTTGACCATCAGTCACTTAACTACGCCAGCCAGCCATTATCTCCATACAGATGGCATTCAGCTGCTGCGCCCGGGCCTCGCTGGTGGCCTCATTATAACAACGCAGCTCAGGCGCATTGCCGGAAGGGCGCAGGTGAACCACCTCATCGCTGTCAAAAGTGATGCGCAGACCATCAGTACGATCCAGGGCTTTGACACTGCCAAACTGGCCAAAAACAGCCTCGATAGCCTGTTTGTCCTGTTCAAAATCACCACAATCAAAGGCGCCAATACGGGCCTGGCTCAGCTCAGCAGGAAACTGTTTCAGCCGGTCACTACTGCTGTATCGCTGTGGCAGCTGTTGTAACAGAGCAGATATGGAACATTTTGCCTGCTTGGCCAACATCAGGATAGTCAGTGGCACGATGATGGCATCGCGGGTGGGCAGGGCAGACAGGGTCTTATCATCAAGCCTGACATCACTGGCAATCAGGAAACCGCCATTGGCCTCATAGCCGACCACCTTGTCCTGGCCAGCGTCCAGGGCCTGCTGCATGGCGGCAATCACAAATGGCGAGCCAATGCGTGTGCGGTCAACACGTTTGAACCAGCCGCTCTTTTCCAGGGCGCTGTTGCTGCTGACCGGGGTGGCGACGGCTTTGGCACCGAGATATCGGGCACAGAGGATGCCGGCAACATCACCGCGCAGCCAGTTGCCTTTTTCATCGCTGACCAAGGGGCGGTCGCCATCACCATCAGCCGAGATGATGCAGTCGAATTTTTGTTCTCTGGCCCATTGCTTGGCCAGAGCCACATCTTCGGCACGAACGGCCTCGGTATCTACCGGAATGAACACCTCGGATCTAGCCAATGCGACGGCCTCGGCTCCAAGACCACTCATAATATCCATCATCGCATCGCGGGCAACCGAAGAATGCTGATAGACACCCACACGCAAACCAGTCAGGCAGGCAGGCGGGAAGAAATCGAGATAACGTTGCACATAGGCCTGATAGGCACTAACGGCCACCTCTGGCAGGGGCATTGGTGTGACAGCATTGCCCTGGGCGTCAAACAATCCGGCAGCAATTTCCACCTCGGTGGCGGCTATGCCCTGCTCATCTTGCTTGAGGATTTCACCGCTGGTTTTGTTGAACTTGATGCCGTTGCGGTCATCGGGGATATGGCTACCGGTGACCATTAGGCTGGCGTAACCATGACTGATGCCATGCAGGGCAATGGCAGGCGTAGGGATAAAGCCGCCATTAAACGGCTGACAACCGGCCGCACGAATCGCCATAACCGCCGCCGCCATAATGCGCGGCGAGCTGGGGCGATAATCGCCGGCAATGGCAACCTGATCACCTGACTGGATATCACCAATCGCCATCAGGTAACGAACAAAGGCCAGGGTGTAGGCGTAACAGACCCGGTCGGTCATATCGTCCGCCAAACCACGGGCGCCACTAGTGCCAAACTTAACGCCGCTTTGCGCCATCAAATCGGCGATGCCGACGGTTTCGGCTGACTCTTCAGGCATGATTAATCCTCGGTTTCACTCTCATTTATCAAGGCCACATTATAAGATGGCTGCAAACAAAGTCTGCTAAGATATGCAGCAATAACACAGGGTCATTACAATGCGTTTAGAAGATTTCTTTTCTCGTCAGAACAACAGCATTCTTGTTAGCCGTCAACAGGCCAGCAACTTTGCCAAACAGGTTGCCGGTGATTTCAACCCCATTCATGATGAAGAAGCCAAGCGTTTTTGTGTGCCAGGCGATCTATTGTTTGCCCTGGGTTTACATAATTATGGCCTGAGCCAGCACATGTGCTTTAACTTTGGCGGCATGGTCTCCGACAGTGTGCCACTGCTGTTTCCGCAGACTGATGCCAGCGACATTAGCATCTGTGATGACAAGCAAAAGGAATATCTCAACATCAACCGTTCAGGCGAATGCAGCACTGACCTGGCGCAGATTTCTAATTTGATCCAACAGTATGTGAAATTCTCAGGCCAGACCTTTCCTCACATCCTGGTGCCACTGATGAAAGACAAAGGTGTCATGATCAACACCGATCGGCCGCTGGTGATCTACGAGCGGATGATGATCAATATTGATGATTTTGAATTTCAATCGCCAACACTTGAACTCAGCAGCTCAAGCCTGGAAGTAGATGGCAAGCGTGGCAATGTCAGCCTGAAGTTTGTCGTCAATGCCAATGGCAAGAGCATCGGCCATGGCGAAAAAAATATCGTGCTAAGCGGGCTGCGCGAATATGATCAGGACAAAATTGACGTTCTGGTGAAGGATTACAACGGCCGCAAGGAATCTTGAACCCGCGGCCTGGCCATCACCTAGCCATGTGCCTCGGCGTACAAACCACTGACTGAACCTGCCAGCAGGCCGACCCAACCAGAATATTCCTCGTCATCGATATCCAGCTCTTCCTCACGCAATAGCGCCAGGGTGGCGATGGGTTCCAGCAGTGAACGCCCATCCTTCGACAGCTGCGCCCAGTCTTGCTCATGATCTGACACAGCCAGCATAAAACCATAACACCAGCCTTCGTAGACCTCGAAGGTTTCGCCGCCCTCTTCCTCTTCGATTACCATTGGCTCAAACGGCTTGCCTGATGCCAGCTCGGCACTGATTTCCTGATACATACGCAGCAACAGCTGGATAATATTTTCCGGCTGCTCATCGTCACCAAGAATAGACGCCAACATTGCCGTCTCATTCACCTCGACATTGCTGATAATCAAGGCGGCGATGTAGCCATGGGCCTCGTCGATCGTCAGACGTTCTTCACCTTCACTGAGTAAAAAGTCATCCAGCTCGACCAGCTCGTCTTCAGACAGGGCGATTTTAGCTTCAGTCATTTGTTTATCTCTAATATGAGGAATCAGGAAAGTTCGTCAGCCACCCTGCTGGCAGAGGCCGGCAGGATAGTCAGAAAAGTCGCGCAATCATACACTAAGCCCGCGATATAAACTTGCCGGTGCCCGTGTTGACCTTAACCATTTCACCCGTTTCCAGATACTCGGGCACCTGGATTTCCAGGCCCGTACTCAGCTTGGCAGTTTTGGTGCGGCTGCTGGCACTGGCACCCTTAATACCCGGGGCCGTGTCTATCACCTGCAAGGCAACCGAGACGGGCAATTCAATCCCCAAAATTGCATCATCCATGATTAAAGCAGTCAGACCCTCCAGGCCATCACTGATATAACCCAACTGCTCGGCCAACTCATCCTGATGCAGGCTGTATTGACTGTAGTCTTCGCTATTCATGAAGACATAGTTATCGCCATCGATATAGGAAAACTGCACCGGCACCTTCACACAGTCGGCTTCTTTGATGAAGTCCTCACCCTTGTAGCTCTCATCCAGCTTCTGGCCGGTCTTTAGATTCGTGAACCGCACTTTGTAAAGGGTATTAGCGCCACGCGACGAAGGGCTGCGCACATCTATCTGCTTGACAGAAAAAGGCATTGCGTCGATTTCAACCACCATTCCCCGCTTTAATTCACTTGCCTTTGGCATAAGCACTCCTGCTGTTCAAATTTCGTGGAGGCATTATATATGCTTGTCTCTTGGCAGGGGCCAGGGATAGGACTAGAATACTTGATATATTTACTAGGTTATTCGCATGAAACACACCCCCAAAACCCTGCCACTCAGCAATTCGTTTAACAAGCTGCCAAAAGATTTTTACGCCGAGGTTGCACCCAGCCCGACCCTCAATGCCGTCGAGCTTATCCACTTCAACCCGGCCGCAGCCGAGTTGCTAGAACTAGATCAGGGCTGTCATAAGACAGCCGAATTCAACGCCATCTTCAGTGGTAATCAAGCCATCGACAACGCCGCCCATATTGCCATGCGTTATGCCGGCCACCAGTTCGGCCATTTAGTACCGTCGCTGGGTGATGGTCGCGCCATCATGCTCGGCGAAACCACCAACAGCAACGGCGAACGCTGGGAGATCCAGCTCAAGGGCAGTGGCATGACCCCTTTCTCACGCATGGGCGATGGCCGTGCCGTATTGCGTTCCACCGTCCGTGAATATCTTTGCAGCGAAGCTATGTTTGGCCTCGGCATTGCCACCACCCGCGCGCTGTGCATCACCGGCTGTGACGACAAGGTCTATCGCGAACAGATTGAGACCAGCGCCATCCTGACGCGACTTGCGCCCAGTCATGTGCGTTTTGGTTCGCTTGAATATTTTTATTACCGTGACAAGCATGAGCCATTAAAACAGCTGACAGACTATGTCATCAGTCATCACTATCCACAACTCAGTGAAACCGACAACCCTTACCTAGCCCTGCTGCAAGAAGTCATCGGCCGCACCGCCAAGCTGATTGCCCAATGGCAGGCGGTAGGTTTTTGTCATGGGGTGATGAATACCGACAACATGTCCATCCTTGGCCTGACCCTGGACTACGGCCCCTTCGGTTTTCTTGATGGCTACAATCCGCGACATATCTGCAACCATTCAGATCACTCTGGCCGATATGCCTATGATCAGCAGCCCGAAATTGGATTGTGGAATCTGGCCTGCCTGGCCCAAACACTAACGCCTTTTATTTCTGAAGACGATGCCAAGCAGGCCTTAGGGCAATACTGGCGAATCTATAAAAGAGAATATCAACAGCTCATGGCCAGCAAGTTGGGTTTTGAAAGCCACAACAATGATCTGGAACAGCTAACAAAATCGCTGTTGTTACACATGCAACAAAGCCAGACTGATTTCACCAACCTGTTTCGCCAACTATGTAAGGTCGAACGAGACAGTGATCAGGCAGACCAGGGCTTAAGAAATATGTTTTTTGATCGCGAAGCCTTTGACCAGTGGCTAACAGATTATCGCCAGGCTCTGCTCAAACATGCTCAGCCCGACGCACAACGTCAAGCCAACATGAAACAGGTCAATCCGAAATATGTGTTGCGCAATCACATGGCGCAGCTTGCCATCGAGAAGGCCGAGCACCAAAAAGACTACAGCGAAATAGATCGACTGATTAAATTATTACAAAACCCATTTGATGAACACGCTGACATGGAGCACTACACCAAGCCGCCAGCAGAGGGGGCTGATCAAGTCTCAATCAGCTGTTCTTCATGACTCTTCCTGGTTGCGCATAAAATCAGCCGTCTTGAATAATGAATGCAACAGATGTTTTGTTAGCATTTCATCTTCAATATTCATTTCTTCCAGCGCCTTTTTCATGCACAGCATCCAGGCATCACGGGCAGCCTCATCAATAGGCACATGCATGTGACGCATGCGCAGACGTGGATGACCATACTCTTCCACATAGAGCTGCGGCCCACCCAGCCAACCAGACAAGAACTTGAACAACTTATCCGCCGAACCAGACAGATCAACCGGATGCATGTCACGAATTTCTTGTGCCTGCGGCAAGGTAGCCATCAACTCATAAAAGCGGTCAACCAGCTTACGTACCGCCGCTTCACCACCCAGGCGTTCATAGGGACTTAATTCTTCATTCACCATTTCATTTACCACTCGAAAAATTTATTGTTACCGCTTACAGTGTCGCCATGAATGAACAAAATACAGACATGCCTTTTGGCGATCCGAAACTGATGTTAAAGCTGGCTGGCTATCGCATGCCATATGGCAAATATGCCAACCGCCTATTAATTGATCTACCCGAGCCCTACGTGATCTGGTTTGCCAACAAGGGTTTTCCCAAGGGCGAACTGGGCTATCTATTAAAGATTGTCCACGAGATCAAGGTCAACGGCCTTGAGTATCTGTTTGACCCTCTGCGGCAGACACCAGCTCGAGGACACTGACGTTCTGCTGATCCAGAATCTCGAAGCGCAGTATCAAGTCATACAGCTCCATAGAAAATATTTTCTTGGTCGAATTTTTTCGATAATAGATTGGCCGCGGATCATATTGCAGCACCTCAACAATCAACTGGCGCAAATCAGAATAATTATTTTCAATCACTGCCAACTGCTGCGCTGCATTATCAGTAAAACCTACCTGCAGTCTTGGCTGTGGCGCCTGATGGGCAAAGCCGCCACGCGCATCAGCAATGGCATCAACATAGGGCAAGTAAGGTTTGATATCGATGATCGGTGTGCCCTCAACCAGGTCAATGCCTTTTAGGTGCAGTTTGACTTTGGCCTTGTTTTTTTCAATACGCTCCAGCTCCACCAGCGATTGGCCAATCTGATTGGGGCGATTCGGCGCCCGCGTTGCCCACAGGCCAAACTTGGCACCATCTTTTTGCGGCGGCTGCACGGTGAAGCTCACCTCATTATCCAGGCTTTGATGAAACTGAAATATCAGCCAGACATGGGAAAAACCCTCCAGCCCGGCAAAGGCCTCTTCTCGATCATAGGGCGGATAAAACTCTATCCAGCCACGCGCCTTTGTTGCCAGGCGTGCCTGCGATGGAATGCCAAAACGCTGCTTAAAACAGGAATGCAAAATACCGATAGGCTCAAACTCAAACTTCATTGGCATTCAACCAATACCGCCTGCTGATTGCCCTTGCGGCCAGGGCGAAAATAATCGACATTGTCGTAATATTCCTCAACACCATTATCGCTATCCCAACCCGGCATACCAAGAATAGGGAAGGGCTGCAGATCTTTTGGTTTTTTCAGCACATCACCGGCTTTAAATAGAGCCGCCAATTTTTCATCCAACCATTGCAGCTGTTGCCTATTATCTTGTATGAAAAAATCCTGCCCTACCTCAATCAAAATACAATTGGCCGTCATGCCAATATAAGGCGCCAAGCCCTTCTCATACATGGCATGGCCAAAGGTGATGCAAGCCAACTTTTTATTTATCTCATCACGGCGCTGCCAGAAAAGCTCCTTCCACTTGAACTCTCGAATCAACGCCAGCAGAGAAATATCTGATGAAATAATGATCGCGCCACCTTCGTCAAATAGCGACAACATGTTTTCCATTGGCGAGCGACGGCCCTGCTGCTGAGTGACTTCAATCCGTTGCTGGGCATAGGGCAGGTGAATGGCATTGATCTCGGCCTTGGTCTGTGGAAACATAAACCAGGTCAGGTACTGAAAGAAGTCATGCCAATTTTCCGTGCGAGTCTGCAACTCGCCGGTTTTAAATATACGTGGCGCATAGTGTTCTTCAAAACAACCGGGCTTGCCATCCTGGGCAACAATTTTTAGTGGATTACCTGCCAGGGTTTTGATGGTCTCGGGCCACGCGTTAAGGGTTTGTTGATAGTCAAACAAACCTGGCCACTGTTCAAAACCGCTGAAATGATCGACCAGATGACGCAAGGGCGCATACATCGGTGATGACGATGCAAACTGCGGATTCCAGCCAGGAAGTAAGTGACAATGCCTCAAGAAAAACTGCCTCTACCAGATTAACGATAATCAATTGTAACTAGCCTATGACTTGATCAAAGACTCTTGGAAAGTGCATTATAACTTGCATATGGACAAACCGCAGAACACAACAGAAAATCAAGACGCATGTTTAGAGCTTACTGAAGAGAAACTTTTTCAGTTCAGTCAAACCCAACAGGCCCAATTTACCAAACAGGCACTCGAAGGCAGCGCCACCAGTGCCACCCTGATCTGTGCTTTTTTTATGGGCGCGGCAGAAACGTTCGCCAGTGATGACGAGGTGCTGCAACTTAGCATCGCAAAGTTAATCAACATGGATGAGCGTGGCACCAGGCATCTTATCGACACCACTCATCGGCTAAGCAACAAGTATCCCTTTGTTAACGACGTCATCAAACTTGGACAGCAGATTGCCGCCAGCTGGCAGGCACACGATGGCCATAACAACATGATCACATTGACCCAGCTGCTGGAACAAAACCAAAATCAGAGCTTGATGGATCTAGTAAAAAACGGTGTTATAAGAACTGAACCAGACCCAACGACGACCCGAGCCAGTGTCAATCAGACCGTCGAGAAAAACCCTCGACTCAAGCGTCTGCTGCTAATCCTTCTGGCGCTAATCATTCTGGTATCAGCCAACTATGTCACATTGACAGTGCTAGCCAAGTAAAAGCTTGATCTTTTAATGGCATTGAGGCAAGATGCGTCCTCTTTCCGGAGCGGTAGTTCAGTTGGTTAGAATACCGGCCTGTCACGCCGGGGGTCGCGGGTTCGAGTCCCGTCCGCTCCGCCAACTATTTCTTCACAGGACAGAACATGCACATCTGGGTTGACGCCGATGCCTGTCCTACTGTGGTCAAAGACATTCTCTATCGTGCAGCCGAACGGGTTGAACTTCCTCTGACCCTGGTTGCCAACCAGCCACTGCAAACACCAGCATCACGATTTATCAAAAGCATTCAGGTATCAGCTGGATTTGATGTTGCCGACGACTTTATTGTCCAACAGGTAAATGCTGGTGACCTAGTCATCACCGCCGACATACCGCTGGCGGCTGAGGTTATAGAAAAGGGCGGCCACGCACTCAATCCACGCGGTGAATTTTATACCCCGGAAAATATTCGTCAGCGTCTGCAGATGCGTGATTTTATGGAAACAATGCGCAGCAGTGGTATACAGTCTGGTGGCCCCGCCGCACTGAACCAGAAAGACCGAATGAACTTTGCCAATCAGCTCGACAAGTTTCTGGCCAAGCAAAAGAAATAACATGAAGGCCCTGATTAACCCCTAAAGCAGCGCTTGCTGCGTTAAAACGGAATTCAAAATGCTCATTTACTCTGCGTAAACTCCGCTTTTTCATTCCGTTTCGCCTTGCTATCATCAGCTTGATGAATCAATCAGGGCCTTCTTAAAGTACGGGCTGGGCACCAACTAACATCGACAACTCTCGAAACAACAGTAACAATCCCACCGCCACAATCACCATGCCTATCATGCGCGCCTTCGGCCCTTCGATCAGCAGTACTGTAATAGGCAGTTTCAACCGCTTGGGCGGCAGACGCATCGTCCCCATAATCTGCAGACCCAACCACAGAAACAACAATATTGGCAGACTACGCATCACGCCAAAGGCTATGGAACTGACATAGGCCTTTTTCTGGTTCAGCGCCACGATGGCCTCATGCGAGCGATCCAGAGGCATTTGCATCAGAAAAAAATCGATCAAAGGCTCCAGCCACAGCAATAACAGCACATACAAAGCCGCCAGGATCAGGCAGTTTTTCTGCAACTGCTTATCGGCCAGGATAATTTCAGGTTTTTTATTACTCATAACCGTGACTACACAACCGCTTCAAAACCCTCAAACTGCGGTGGACCAAGATAAATATCCTTGCTCTTACCGCCAGCACCGGCATGGGCCTTGCGAAATTGCTCGGACTCGGTCCAGCCGACAAATGCCTGCCTTGATTCCCAAGTGGAGTGAGAGGAAAACAATGTGAACTCTTCGCTAGTTGGTCCCTGCAATAGGTTAAACGTTTTAAATCCCGGCACGCTATCTAGATAGGTGTCACGGTTTTTCCAAATGTCGATAAAATCCTGCTCGCAGCCAGGCTTAATTTTGAAACGGTTCATGGCGATATACATGGAATTGAAGCTCCTTATTTATTGGTATTAGTGGTGCACGCCGCCTTCACCGTGAACATGACCATGACTGATCTCGTCAGCTGTGGCATCACGCACCTTGAGCACCTCAACGTCAAACTGCAACGGCTTGCCGGCATAAGGGTGATTGGTGTCGACATCAACGGATTTCAGCCCCACCTTCACTACCGTGACCGGACGAGAACCCTGCTTGGTGTTCAGATACACCATCATGCCCGGTTTCAGTTTCGGCTTTGCCTTACCCTCACGGACGATGTGATTAATAGAGACACGTTGTACCTGACCGTCCTCACGCTCGCCATAGGCGTTGTCAACCGTCAGCGAAACCTTGTCACCGACGCCCTTGCCCAGCATTTCATCTTCCAGGGCCTGAACCATTGCATTGTAGCCATGCAGATAGACCAGCGGTTCATCATCATGTGAGTCTTCAATTTTTTCACCAAACAGATCACTAACACGGTAATGCACGGTGACCACTTTATCTTTTTCAATTTGCATACTGCTTGCTCCTTGGCATCTGCCCTATAATGGCTGCGATTCTACTACTTATTCTGCCGCATCAAAAACAACCTTTAAGGAATGGCCTTGAATCCCTACCTCATCATCCTCACCCTGGTCACACTCGGCGGCATTGGCATTAGCATCTGGGGCTGGCAGATATTAAGAAGCTCGCAAAAGGTGAGAAACTGGCCAAGCGTGGAGGGAATTATCGAAGAATCAGAACCTAGCTCGGAACAGGATGATCTGTTACCCCACATTGTCTACGGCTATGAAGTCGATGGCCAAACTTTGCACAGCAACTTTGAATTCCCCAGTGGCACCCAACCGCTGCCCGAGTTTTCTCAAGCCTATGTCAAAAAATATCCGCTCGGGGCAAAGGTGCAGGTCTTCTACAATCCGCAACAGACCAGCCACTCAACACTGGAACCGGGAGCGCAGGGAGACTGGATGGTATTGGCCATAGGGATCTTGATGGCTGTTGGTGGGGCGATTGCTCTATTAATCTGAAAAGCCAGCCTTACGAGTCATCAAACTGACGCCTGAAATTGGCTAGACCTGTTTGCACCTGAGCATAGGTTTGATCAATATTGTCAGCAACCTCGCCCTCAAGCACCCCTAGACCACCCAGGATTTCACGTGCCTCGGCGAAACCGCGCTCGATACCGCGGCCAATAGTGTCCATAAACTTTTGCTGCACCTGGTCTTCATCTTCACCGGCATGACGTTGTTTAAAAGCCTCAAAAAAGTTGCTAGAGAGGCTGACGATACGTTCAGCAGTGGCCTCAGGACTGATATCCAAACCTGAATCATAGGCTGTTTGAATCGCCTCTTCTTCGCCCAGATCGGCAGTAACGAATTCATTCATCTTGTCCAGAATGCTGCTCAACAACAAACCCAGGGGGTTATCCTTGAAACCTATACTGACCACCGGCAGGAATTTCGCTGCATCAGGGTGATAGGTTTCCGCCTTCGTGTGTTCGGGCTGTTGTTCTGGGCTGCGTATCTGCGCTTTTCCGTGTGCACGGGTTTGTGTGATTTGGGGAATTTCCATAACAGGCTCCTCACATGAGCATTTCTAAACACACACTATAAGTATAGTATATGTATAAATTTATGGCAGGCATGAAAAAGCCTGCACGCAGCAGGCTTTTATTTTTATATAATTCAAAAAGTTACATATGTCACACGGCAGACTGAAGCGCCTCTTTTTTGAGTTTTTGCTCCAATACAAAGCAGCCAAATGGCAACATACCAGCCAAAACAACCATAAACATAAAGCGGTCTGACCAGCCTTGACGCTGCCCAAGCATAGCCGCCAGTGCCACGTAGGCAACAAATAACAGGCCATGGGTCATACCGACCATAGAAACCGCCTCAGGATAACCCCAATAGTATTTAAGCGGCATGGCGACAAACAGCAGCACCAGGAAAGAAAGCCCTTCAATCAGGCTAATAATTCTAAAATTATTGAACATGTCTCTTCTCTTACGTGTAGTGAACTTAGTCTGCCGCTGTTATTGGTTTTATTTTGCAGCTTATTATTTTGACTTATCATAACCTGATTTTCGCAGGGTTTCATAGCCTATCAGTCAGATTCAAAGACGCTGCCTGATTAACTCTTTGATTTCCTTCATTTCACCACGCAGATTAAACAGCTCTTTCTGCAGCGTTTCGGTCTCAGCATCGACCTTAGCAGTGATGCTGTGCTGAGCATGCTCCAGCTCAGCCTGCTGTACATCCTGCACCGCATTGACGATTACCGCCATCAGCAGGTTCAGCATAGTAAAGGTAGCTATCAATATAAAAGGCAGGAAAAACAGCCAGGCATGAGGATAAACCTCCATCACAGGACGGACGATCCCCATCGACCAGGACTCCAACGTCATCACCTGAAACAGCGTATAGGCACTGGCCCCCAGGCTGCCAAACCACTCTGGAAAAGCCTCGCCAAACAGATTGGTGGCCATGACCGCCGAAACATAAAAGATGATGCTCATGATGGCACCCACCGAACCCAGGCCAGGAACGGCCTTGAGCATGCCCGCCACCACCCGGCGCATCGAGGGCACCATGGTGAGCAAGCGCAATACTCGCAATACACGCAGCGCTCGTAATACCTCGAACGGGCCAGAGGCGGGCACCAAAGCAATGGCGACAACCAGGAAATCAAACACACTCCAAGGATCACGGAAAAAGCTGAGTCGATGCACTATTAAACGCAGCGCAATCTCAATCACAAAGACACTAAGAATAACCACATCGAGGCCATGCAGCAGGCCGCCCCATTGGGCGACGATATCGGCATCGGTCTGTAGACCAAGAATTGCCGCATTGATCAAAATCAGCGTGATAATGAATTTCTGTATTGGCGCGGCCTCGATAAAGGCCTTGAGTTTAAGCCGCCAAGCAGGCGAATTAGCTTGTGAATTCATAGTCTTATACAAAATTAAAACAGCAGAAACAGTCACAGGGCAAAATCCCAGCACCGCCAAGATTGGCTATTCTAGCCCATTCCAAACGAAACCACGCCGTCAGATCAATAATTTTCAATTGCCAGGCCAACCCAGGCCTTGCTAAAGTGTCCGAAGTGAGTAGCTGACCTGGCAAAGAGTGGAAGGCCAAGCATGAGAGCTACGAGCGAGTGAAACGCGTAAGTGAGACAAGAGAGACGCGTGGAATGTGGCACAGGCCCCGTCAACAGTGAGAGAGGGCGGGGTCGTGTGCTTTTCCCATCCCCCCGTTAAATATTCCTTAATAAAAACATCAGCTTTTGACTTGCGCTCTGCTTTAGCGTTAACGTGACAAGTTGACTAGCGCGTCATCTCTAAGGGGGAGTTCCATGAAAATCAAATCACTTTCATTAGCTGTTCTTTTTTCTGCCAGTATAAGCATACAATCCATCACCCAGGCCGCTGACACCAGCCTGGCTATCGAGCAAATGGCCGAAATCATGCTTGAGCTAGAAGCTAAGCCTGACAAAGATGCGCAGATGACTCTGAACGACATTGCCGAGGATAGCTCCTCAACAGACAATGAGCGCCTGCTGGCCAGCACCATCAAAAATATGGATAAGAAAATCCGCCCGGAAGACAAACCCAGCCTAATGAAAATATGGCTTAGCCCGGCTGCCTCTGAAACCGAACGCGAGATGGCCAAGATCCTGCTGCGCTTTGATGATGCTCCGGCTAACAATGTCAAAGAAACCTTGAGCCAATGGCTGGAATAAGGCGTTACAACGATTGAATGCAAAAGCCCGCAATGTGCGGGCTTTTTTATTTGCGTGACATCATCAACCTGGGTGGTGACGCAATTAAGAGGGAGAGGTAAAAATAGTAGACCCAAGCATTTCACATCGCTGTTATTACCAACTTGGACGCATTGATTTGCCTCAGGCGGTCACCAGACAAGCTACTGCAACTATCAAAAGAGCTAATTTACATAGACAGCCTGACTAATTTCTAAAATATCGGCTCTTACCTGCCGATAACATGAGCTCAGAACAATAACAAATAAGGCAGGAGGGCTAACAAGCTGTCAGTAGATGATAAGCCTGGTTTATGCTCAATCCCCATTAACTCTCTGCCCATGAATATGAAAAAACAAAATCAGATGGGCCGTTAAATTACCAGGATTTTGCCAGACCATTATGGATAAACAGACAAATATACTAATAGCGGAAGATGAGGCCAACATTGCACGAGCCTTAAATAATATCGTTGGCAAGACAATCAATAATACAAAGATTACCGTCGTGACCAATGGCCAAGCAGCACTTGAGACGTTGGCAAATAACAAATACGATCTTCTGATCTCAGACTGGAACATGCCGCACATGACCGGGCTGGAACTTCTGTCTAAAGTACGTGAAAACAAAAAAACTAAGACGCTACCTTTCCTGATGCTAACGGCGCGCACCGATGCGGTTAGCGTAAAATCTGCATTGGAACTAGGGGTCACCGACTATATTGCCAAACCTTTTGACAAGGCTAAGCTTGTCGAAAAAATCACAAAATTCCTTTCCTCGCACACAAGCGCTACCGAAAAAGAACACTCCGGGCTTATCGAAAACATAGCTGCCAAACTTAAAAAGGGGGATTTTTCCTTTCCTATGTTACCCGAAGCGGCACTCAAGGCTGTCGAAGTGATCAACAACAAAGGTGCCTCTCTACAGGATTTAGCCGCTCTCATCAGCGTTGACGCAGGACTTACCAGTAAGATCATCTCACTTGCCAACTCCAGTTATTATCGAGCTTCAAAACCTATTCAGGAACTAAAGTATGCGATTGGGAGAATTGGATTGCGCGACTCAGCCAATCTCATTCTAATTCACACAACAAGCGGGATATTTAAGACTAATAATCCACTATTCAAAAAACGCCAACATCAACTATGGGAACAATCGCTGGCCACTGCCTGTAGCGCACGCCTGATCGGGAAATTAGTAGAGCACCCTCAACCCGAACGTCTCTATGCCATCGGAATACTAAACGACATAGGAAAAATGTTGCTCATTCAAGTACTGGAGGAACTCGCTACAGTCCGGGATGACATAACCGAGCAGTCAATTGATGCCACCATGGAGAGTCTGCATATAGCGTTTGGTGTTGCCCTGCTCAAGCGCTGGAAATTTCCAACCAATTTCATCGAGGTGATTCAATATCATCACAGCCAAGGTCAGCTGGATAAATGTACACATGACACTCAAATCGTTAGCTATGCCAGCCTGATTGTCAGCCACATGGATATGTATCTGTATGAAGTTGAAAAGGATTCAGAGGTGATCGGGGCACTTGGCAAGTTACTGGGTATTGCTCTCGAGCAGGCCGACAGCATAAGGCAAGAAGCAATTGACTACGTGGATGAGATGAAAAGCCTTAACTGATCGCTTTAGCATAAAGCGCTTCAATAAATGTTAATTTCGCTGCGGCCCATCATCAATTGCGCCACCATAATACTCAGAGTTATTTCCCGAAAGAACGGAATTCCACGATAGCGATCTACAACTATGGACGTCGAACCAGGAGCCTAACCCAATCATCCACGCATTAGTGGAGGTTAAATTCCGAAAGTGTTAAATTAAAAGAAAAATGGCGCGCCCGAGAGGATTCGAACCTCTGACCTCAGCCTCCGGAGAGGGTTAAAAGGCTTTTTATAAACAAACACTTATAAATTATCTATTTGATTATATTAACTATTTAGCATTACTCAAAACCACCTAACGCTACCCAAAATCGTTCGTAGTGTCCCAAAATTGTCCCAAATTTTTGCCTCAAAATTTCCCCTAACTCACTCGTCAGCAATTAATTTTTTCAACGGATATCTAATTTATTGCTGATCTACAGCGTCGAATTCACTAGCGTTAGCACCGTACTCCAACCAATGGTGCTCAACGATGACCGAACAATATTACTCTGATACCGAGATAGCAAAACTGCTGGGGATTTCTTTATCACGCTTGCGCAGCAAAATATATCAAGGCGAACCCTTACCGGCGCGCATTCAGATACCAGGCAGTCGCACACGTTTATGGCGCAAGGAAGATGTGCACGACTGGCTGGTTCAATTCAGAACTGAAGATGGTTTGTTTGAGACGACTCGTCATGGCCGCAAGCTCAAGCGATGAAAAAACGCAGTTTTGATTATCTCTTCAATATTGCAGAACAGATCCAGCACACCAGCGCACTAGAAGCGAGACAGATAGCGTTTATCCCACGCCTGATGGCGACAGCCTCACTGCCTGTTCGTGAGTTAAAGGACAATGAATTTATCCGCCGCAATGGTAATCGTACGCTGACCATGCTCGCCAGCCGTGACATAGGCTTACCTTACGGCGCAATACCGCGACTGGCACTGTGCGCGATCACCACTTTAAGCAAACAAAACCAAAGCAACATCATCACGCTGGGCTCAAGCACCACCCATTTTCTAAACCTGATGGGCAAGGCTTGTACTGGCGGTAAAAACGGTTCGCTCACATATGCCCGTGAACAGTTAAAACGATTATTGAGCTGTACCATTCAGATTACTGAAAACACCGCGCAACGCTGGGATATGGCGTCGCTACGGGTTTCACAAACGGCAACAATATTGTGGCAACCCTGTTCTCCATATCGCTGGCAGTCTCAACTGATACTCAGCGATGAGTTTTTCCAACACGCCCAACAGTACGCAATCCCCGTCGACCTTCGTGTGTTGCACGCCTGTGGTCACTATCCATTAGCCATCGATATCTATTGCTGGCTCACCTATCGCTACTTCAGTCTCAAAAGACCTATCAATGTCAGCTGGGGCGATTTAATGATTCAGTTTGGTAACAGCTATCAGCGCGATGGTCATTTTAAAACCAACTTTCGTGAAGCTTTAGAGCGAGTCTTTTTGTTCTATCCTCAGGCCAGATTCAATATCGATAAATTTGGCGTGCAACTACTTCCCAGTCCCACTCACGTTCCCAGCAAAGACCTGAATCAGTTTTTCAATTCAGGCGAATAAGCCTGTTAACAACCCAACTTATCCACGCATATAAGGTGGCAAACTCTACGCATAAGAAGTGGTCGAGTTACGCATATAAGGTAACCGTTTGCGCATAAGGGGTGGCAAAACCACGCATAAAAGGTGTCAGCCACTTGCTGAAACCCCCATAGAATCAGGCGCTAGAGGCCATCCCCTATAAGCCTTTAGGTTTATAAAAATAGATTTCAGTTATTGGCAGGCCTTTTCCGTGGATAACTTTCTTGAGCAGCGTTACCCACAGGGTCCACCGCCTGCTTGGCTTATTGAAGAGCCATCAGACCGTGGACTTGTGGATAACGCTTTTAGTCTGCAATGTTAGGTTGGGCGTTTGATGGACCGACCCTGCTTTAGTTTTCCTGCTTCACCTGTTGGTCTAAGCCATGGGCCTTGCAGCAAAGGTAACCAATGTTCTGCCGTTGACAGTGTCAACACCAACGACCTGACAGTCAGCCAGTGACGGTATCGTGTACTGGGTGTGAACTGTTTGGTTTTTTCGACGAGATACCAGCGCATGTGCTTGGCCTGCCATTGATAGGGGCCGACATGCCAGCGTCGCCAAATGGTCTCAGCGATCAGTTCAGCACGTTGAAGGTGGGCACGCACAGATCCACGCCGTGATCCCGGCAATCGTCTCACTAACAAGTTTCGGGCTATGCGAACGGCTTGTTGTTGATTAGCAGGGTTGGCCATCAGCGACCACTACCCACATAGGCTGACAACACATCCACCCGGCCATGACCTAATTCTGCCGAGATGGTCTCCCGGGCTGTTTGGTCTATCTCTTTGTCTACTAGGCGTTCACCAGCAATGACCGGCGCAGGGGAGCTGGTCAACTGTTCGTAGCGCTCACAGGCATAGGCCGCCCGAAGATCGTGAAAGCCCTTTAGGTCGTTATCTCGGGCAACTAGCGACCAGGCGTGATAAGCATGATCGCGCCAGTGGGCATAGCTGTTATCTTCCGGGATCAAATTACGCGCTTGGCCTTGAAGCTCGGCAGCCCTTTCCAGCACTTCCGTAGCCACTGGCAACACGGGCACCCAACGATCCACAATATGCCCCCGACCACCCTTTGTGCCTTCGGTGATGTTCACCGCGCCCTTTTCGGTGGCTTGGGCCAAAGCGGTACGGGCATCAAGCAGGGAGGCCTCGCGAAACCGTAGCCCCAATTCCCTAGCCAGATCAGCCACCACCGCGACGCGATCCTCACCTCGCGCTCGCAACTCATATGTGGCTTGTTGCAGGCGCTCGCGCTCCATGCCCGCCGGAACCTCCTGGCGCACACTGCTACGCTCGCCAACTAACTCGGAGGGAGACACCCGCAGCACCGTATCCCCGCGCATGGTCTCTAATACCACGTTGACCGACGAAAGTAGATTTTGGGCATAACTCACCGCCAGCTCACCTGACTCGACTTGTTGTTGCAGAGACTCAGCGTAAGCGGTGACCAGCTCTTCAGTCACTTGGCGCACGTCTCGTACCTCCTGGTCGTTGACGTAATTACAAAACTGCTGCCAACGGTCACCATGGGCCGCCTGGGTTCCATAGTGTCCATCCCCATACCGATCCGCCAAAGCATTCTTACCCGCCCAGGCCATCTGCTTGCCATATCCGAAATTCCGCTCACCACCGACTTTGCCCATCGTCATACCTTCAGACTGTTAAGTGTTAAACCGGGTAGAGCGCCGGTCGCGCTTTGGTCATTGCCCAAGACCAGGGGGCTGCAAGTTGCAGCAGGGCAGTTTCAATCCCGAAGGCACGGCACCTCTGCACGGTCTGCATTGCACAGATCGCAGGTCAGGTGCTGGCTGTTGCAGGGCCAGGCCCAGTCGCCGCATTCGGGTGTTTTGTAGGCTTTTGCATCCGCGCATTGCGCCATAAAAGCCTTGATTGATAGGACGTTGCGCCAGTTTACGGACGCCCGTCTCTGTGGACGACTACGCCGCCCAACAAAGACGGGCGCAGTATGACGATTGCAACAGGCGAACAAACACACTGGCGCAATCCATAGGGAGGCACGGTCAGGTAGACCAAGATCGAAGGAGATTTAAACAGCTAATTGAATACGGCTCGCGGCCAAAAGACCGAGCACCTAATACCGAGCCTGCGAGGTGCATAGGGGCCGATTACTCGGCAAGGGTATCGCTAATATCCCGAAGCGATGGCGGGTAGTACAGAAGTAGTTTAGCAACAAATCAAGACTTTAACTCCCGGAGTAAATCAACCGTTGAGGACACTTATCCACGGTATTAGAAGCGCATAAATAGATATAAGTAGACGTTTACCTAAGAAACAGTACAATGATGCAATGTGATGCACATAGGTGAAGTCATGAAATCGATACGAACCACAGTTTCCCTGCCACAAGATCAATACAAACAGCTCCAAACACTGGCCGATGCCAGCGGCCTTTCGGTGGCCTGGGTGGTTCGCCAAGCTGTGGGGGAATTCCTGGAAAAAGTTGGCAAGGAGCAGCAATACAATCCGCTGGAAAAGGCTCACAAGGAGCCCGGCGCTTGAGCTATACCCCTTACCAATCCGCCTATTTAGCCCACTGGCTCTCTCTCGAAGGCAAGGCGGAGGAATCCCTCACGCAAACCATCGCCAGCGCCAAGGTGGATATGAACCCCCATCAAATTGAGGCCGCGCTCTTTGCGCTGGAATCGCCTTTGTCGCAAGGCGTCATCCTTGCGGATGAAGTGGGACTAGGTAAAACCATTGAGGCCAGCCTGGTACTCGGACAGAAATGGGCAGAACACCGCCGCAAGCTGCTATTGATCGTCCCGGCAACGCTACGTAAACAATGGAGCCAAGAGCTGGAAGAGAAATTTTCCCTGCCCACTCATATTCTTGAAGCAAAGAATTTCAATCAGGCGAGAAAGGGCGGCATCGGCAACCCCTTCGATGTTGAGATTGCTTTTGGCGAGCAGGCCATCGTGATCTGCTCCTACGAATTTGCCTCCCGCAAAGAGGCCGAACTGGCCATGATTGCCTGGGATCTAGTGGTATTTGATGAGGCCCATAAGCTACGCAACATATATAAAAAAGAGGGGGCAAAAACCGCCAAAAAACTCAATGATGCGCTGGCCAGTAGCCAAAAGATTTTGCTCTCGGCAACGCCACTGCAAAACAACCTGCAAGAACTTTACGGCCTGGTCTCAGTGATCGACCCACACTTCTTCGGCGACCTGAACTCGTTCCGCTCACGCTACTGCAAACCCAAGCTGGATGAAACCGAGTTTGCGCTACTACGCTCACGCTTGACCAAGGTATGTCACCGCACCCTGCGTCGCCAAGTCCAGCAAGAAGGCGGCATCAACTTTACCCGCCGTTTTTCCATGACCGAGGATTTCCGCCCTTCAAATGACGAGCTGGAACTCTACCGCCAGTTCTCCGAATACCTGCAAAGCGACAACCTGGCGATTAAGAGTGGCGCTCGCCACTTGGTTGTACTGGTCATTCGCAAGATTCTCGCCTCCTCCAGTTTTGCTATTCAAGGCACACTGGAGACCATGATCAACCGCCTGGAAAACAAACTATCCCTTGCCGAAGCACTGGAAGACTTTGATGGACTAGACGACCTGCTGGACGAAAGTGAAACGGAAGAACCGGACCTAATTGATCCCGAACTCCTTAAAGACGAAATCAATCAATTAAAAGACTTCAAAACCCTGGCCAGCAACATCACCCGCAATGCCAAAGGGGATGCTCTACTACGGGTACTAGTGCGTGCTTTTGACATGACCGAACGCCTCGGCGGTCAACGCAAGGCCGTCATCTTTACCGAATCGGTCAGAACCCAAACCTGGCTGTTTGAAGAACTTACCAAAAACGGCTACCAAGACAACATCGTGCTACTCAATGGCAGCAACAACGATCCCGGTTCCAGGCAGATCTATAAAGAGTGGATAGCGCGCCATCAAGGCTCATCCCGCATCTCCGGCTCCAAAACTGCCGACATGAAGGCGGCTCTGGTAGACAAGTTCCGTAATGATGCCACCTTGATGATTAGCACCGAAGCAGGTGCAGAAGGCATCAACCTGCAATTCTGCTCACTGCTGATCAACTACGATCTCCCCTGGAATCCACAACGGGTAGAGCAACGCATCGGTCGCGTCCATCGTTACGGCCAAAAAAATGATGTGGTGGTGGTGAACTTCATCAACAAAGGCAACCGGGCAGACGAACGCGTGTTTGAACTGCTTAGCCAGAAATTCAACTTGTTTGAAGGCGTCTTTGGTGCATCCGATGAGATTCTTGGCTCGATTGAATCGGGCGTCGATATTGAACGCCGTATTCTGGATATCTACCAGAAATGCCGTAACGACAAACAGATCGAATTCGAATTTAACCGTCTCCAGGAAGAGCTAAAAGACGAAATCGAAGCGCGTACCAAAGAGACGCGTAAGTCGCTATTCGAAAAACTTGATACCACCGTCATCAAGCAGCTTAACCTGACCCGAGAAAAAACCACGCAACAACTCAGCGCCTACCAAGACCGCCTGCTGCACCTTGCCCGCATGGCACTACCAAACGCCCAGTTCGACCACAGCCGCTTTAGCCACAACGGCCAAGCCTACGATGTAGACTGGCGTAACGCCGATGAGACCGATGCCCAGTTCTTCCGTCCCCATGAGGGCTTTGGGGCAAAACTGATTGCACAGTGCGAACACCAGCTCAACGCTCTGACTGAACCTGCCGAATTGCGGTTTACCTACCAACCCCATGAAGACGGTCAATTCTCAGACCTGCTCAATCTGGTTGGCAGCCGTGGCGAACTGGCGGTAGAAAAGCTCACCTATACCCTAAGCAACCAAAAAATGGAGCACCTCTTAATCGCCGCTATCACCGATGGCGGGGAGGCACTGCCACAGGAAACTGTCGACCGCCTACTGTTACAACCCGCTCAGCAAACCGGCGTCGCGGCATTGCAGCATCAAACAGCATTAATCGAATTGCTTAACCAACAAGCGCAACAGGTTAAAGCCCAAATCGACCAAGACCTGGAACACTACTACACCGAAGAGACCGACAAACTGGAGCGCTGGGCCGAAGACCGCCGCCTGGCACTGGATATCCGCATCAAGCAGCTCGACCAGGAGATCAAAGAACATCGCAAAGCCATCCGCCAACTCGGCACCCTGGCTGAAAAACGCGACGCCCAGCGCGCACTCAAACAACTGGAACGCGAGCGCGACAATGCCATGCTCAACCATTTTGATGAGAAGAAAAAAATAGAACAGGAAGAGGACCGCCTGCTGGATGAGATTGACGACAAGCTGGCCATGGCACCACCAACACGGGAACGCCTCTTCACACTCCGCTGGTCATTGACAGGAGCGCAGCCACAATGATGGAAAGAGAACGCTTAGTGCGGGAACTGCTCTACCAGATCCGCCTGGGAGAAGACTCCCGCTACGAATTCAAAAAGGTTACCTTTAAGGGCAATAAAATCGAAGGCCCCAAGCAAAATGACCTAGCCAATGAATTCGCCGCCTTTGCCAATGCCAAAGGTGGTTATCTCATTCTGGGGGTTGATGATACCAGCCGAGAAGTGACAGGCATTCCAGAAGAACAAATCGATACCGTACAAGGCCTGATCACTCGCGCCTGCCAGGACACCATCGTCCCGCAGCTTAACGTCTATACCCGCATCATCGAGCTACCAGACAAACAGGGCAACCAACGCCCAGTGATCTATGTGCAGATCGACAAAAGCCTGTTTGTACATACCAGCGGCGGGCGCTACTACCACCGGGTTAACGAATCGAAAAAAGAGATGACACCCGACCACCTGACCCGGCTGATGATGCAGCGCAGCCAGGCCCGCATGATATGGTTTGATGAACAAGCCGTACCCCGTACCGAAGAAACAGATCTGGATGCCGCACTTTCTCAGCGTTTTCTGCGGGGTGACCAACCCACCGCCCTGCAACTGCGCAAGCTCAAACTACTCACCGAGGACGAGGATAAAAACACCCGTCTCAGTGTCGCTGGTGTGCTGATGGCGACCAACACCCCAGAACAATGGCTGACGGGTGCCCACATCCAGGCGGTCAGCTACAAAGGCCCACACCGCGATGCCAACGACCAGCTTGATGCCCAAGACATCACCGGCCCGCTGGATCAACAGGTCATGCAGGCACTGGCCTTTATTGAGCGCAACATGAAAACCGCCGCCACCAAAGCCATCGGCCGCAAAGACATTCCCCAATACAGCCTCAAGGCCGTATTCGAAGCCCTGGTGAATGCCGTTGCCCACCGCGACTATGCCATTCATGGCAGCAAAATCCGCCTGCACATGTTCAGTGATCGACTGGTCATCGCCTCACCCGGCGCCTTAGTAAACACCCTAGAGGTAGATGACCTGGAGCTGCGCCAAGCCACCCGCAACCAGCTGATTGCGACCTTATTGGCCCGCTGCACAATCAACCACGACCAAGTAGAGCGCGCCATGATGATGGACAAACGGGGCGAAGGCGTGCCGCTGATTGTGCGCGAATCAGAAGAACTTTCCGGCAAACGGCCGGAATATCAACTGGCGGGTGAAGAGTTGCAGTTAACGATTTATGCGGCGGTGCCCGGAGTAATCACATGACCATCGACCGCCCAAGAGATTATCTTCTCAGCGTTCTGAGCGAACTACGTAAACTCCCCAGCGAAACAGAATGGCTGGAGTTCAAACACAATAACGCCGAGCCGGACGAGATTGGTGAATACATCTCGGCGCTAGCCAACTCCGCGGCACTACTGGGCAAGGTCAACGCCTGGCTGATATGGGGCATCGATAACGCCAGCCATGACATCATTGGCACCCGCTTTAATCCCGGCGCAAGCAAAGTCGGCAACGAAGAGTTGGAAAACTGGCTATTGCGCCTGCTGGCACCCAAAATCAACTTTCGCTTTCATGCCCTGGAGGCCGATGGCCAACCCGTAGTCATGCTGGAGATCAATGCCGCCGCCCACCATCCTGTGCAATTCAAAAGCAGCGAGTATATTCGCGTAGGCTCCTACAAGAAAAAGCTCAAAGAATACCCGGAAAAAGAGCGCACCCTCTGGCGCATATTCGATCAAGTACCCTTTGAGCGGGCCATTGCCCTGGAGCGTGCCCCCAGTGAAGAGGTGCTAAAGCTCCTCGACTACCCCGCCTATTTTGATTTGTTGGATGTGCCACCACCCGATGGCCGCGCCGCTATTCTCGAAGCCCTGGCCGCAGACGGATTAATCCACGCCTGTGAAGCGGGTGACTGGAATATCACCCACCTCGGAGCACTGCTATTTGCCAAAAAACTGGATAACTTTCCCAGCCTCAAACGCAAAGCCCTACGGGTCGTCCATTACAGAGGCCGGGGCCGTATCGAAACCCTGCGCGAGCAGGTTCAACACAAAGGTTACGCCAACGGCTTCGAAGAGCTGATCAACTTCATCATGGCCCTGGTACCCAGCAATGAAGTGATCGAAAAGGCGCTACGCCGCACGGTCCCCATGTTCCCCGAGCTGGCGATACGTGAATTGGTAGCCAATGCCCTGATCCATCAAGATCTATTCATCACCGGTGCAGGCCCCATGGTGGAGATCTTCGACGACCGCATGGAGATCACCAACCCCGGTGAACCCCTCGTCGATACCCAGCGCTTTCTCGACACACCGCCCAAGTCCCGCAATGAGGCCATCGCCTCACTAATGCGCCGCTTCCGTATCTGTGAAGAGCGGGGTAGCGGTATCGACAAGGTGGTCGCCCAAGTGGAATTCCACCAACTACCCGCCCCGTTGTTTGAAGTACCACCGGGCTTTACCCGCATCGTGCTATTTGCCCACCGTCCACTGAGCGAAATGGATAAAGCCGAGCGGATCAGGGCCTGTTATCTTCATGCATGTCTGAAGTGGGTGATGCGGGACTATCTCACCAACGCCTCACTGCGAGAGCGGCTTGGGGTAGAGGAGAAGAACAAAGCATCCGTATCCCGCTACATCCGGGAAGCGGTTGAGACCGGGGCAATCAAAGCCTTTGACGAAGATGCATCCAAAAAACAGATGAAATACGTTCCCTACTGGGCCGCCATTTAATTGATGGGTAATTGATAGCACAACCATACGCAACCAGAACTACGGCGATAACTTATTGTTTTATATGAGAAGCGACAATGTTTTTTTAATTGATGGGTAATTGATAGAAGCAGGAAAAACACCTGCCTCAAAAACCTAACAGATTGAAATTTAAGAATAAACGTGTGCAACTTTTAATTGATGGGTGTGATAGAACAGCTATACCGAGCCACCCAATCTTATTTGATGGCGTGTGGTAGCAAAGGGCAAAATGCCCGCACAAAAACAACAATTAACCTAACTATCAACAAGTTATGCGCAAACAGCTTATTTGATGGTGTGTGATAGAAGCAACAAAGGGCCCGAGGCCAAACGAATGAGCAACAGCAAAAAACAGAAACTTGAACTCACCTGGATCGGCAAGCACAAGCGCCCGCGGCTGGAGCCGCGCATCCTGCTGGAAGACAAAGCCCTCTCCTACCATGCCAAGGCTCCCGAAGCGGTGGTGGACGACCTGTTTGCCGAGCAGAGCGATAGCCCCCAGCCCCATAACGACAACCTGCTGATCCACGGCGATAACCTGTTGGCGCTCAAGGCGCTGGAACAACAGTATGCGGGGGAGGTGAAGTGCGTCTTTATCGATCCGCCCTACAACACAGGCAATGCGTTTGAAAATTATGATGATGGTGTAGAGCACTCCATGTGGCTATCACTTATGAGGGACAGGCTGTGTCTTTTGCAGAGCCTGCTTTCTGATGATGGTTTTTTCTGCTGCCAAATAGATGATTCAGAAGGAGCCTATTTAAAGATTCTTTTGGACGAAATTTTCGGAAGAGAAAACTACTTGACCACCTTTTATATTCAGGTCAGGTATGGCAATAAAACACTGGCTGAAGATAACGATTATCAAAAAGTCGTTGAGCAGTGCTTCGTCTATGCAAAAAACAAGGCCAAAGCTAAGGCTGTGAAAGACAAAGAGCCATACAAAGTTGAAAAATTTACGTGGGAAATAGTTGAGCTTTCAAAAGGCGAGGTAATTGAAGTTGGGGGGAAAAAAGTCGAAATATTTAAACCCGATCAATACGATATCCGAAAAAACCCCCCAACTCTTGATGGGCTAAAAGAAACTTGGGCTACAGGCTCACTTGTAAGACAGACAGGTAGTTCAGGTGAGTTCTTAGATAAAAACTTGGTGCCAAGAAAAGAGCTTGATGGCTTGTCTTGCCTCTATAAAGTCTACGGAATGGGCGAAGATGGGCTTGGCTATAGATATATGACTGGCCCAAAGAAAGCAACTGCCACAAAAGGGAAATTTTATTCCGGAATACCGCTAAAGACATTGGCCAAGATCAGGATTGGCGAAGCCGATAAAGAAAAACCAATACAAAATCTTTATGACTTTTCTGCGCACTTTGGGAATTGCCGCCATGAAGGTGGTGTCGATTTCAGAGGCGGTAAAAAGCCGGAGCGTCTTCTGGAACTTGTTTTTAGGCACTTTTCTAACCCCGGCGATTTGATTCTCGACTCGTTTGGAGGTTCTGGAACAAGCGCAGCTGTTGCTCATAAAATGGGTCGCAAGTGGATTACGGTAGAAATTGGAGATCAAGCATTCACCCACATCGTGCCACGGCTGAAAAAGGTGATCGACGGCGAGGATCAGGGCGGCATCAGCAAGGCCGTCAACTGGCAGGGCGGCGGCGGTTTCCGTTATCTGCGCCTGGCGCCGTCACTGCTGAAAAAAGACAGCTGGGGCAACTGGACCATCAACAAAGAGTACAACCCGGAGATGCTGGCCGAGGCGATGTGCAAGCACATGGGCTTTAGCTACGCCCCCAGCCGCCAGCACTTCTGGATGCACGGCCACAGCACCGAAACTGATTTTATCTATGTCACCACCGGCAGCCTCAGCCACGATCAACTGCGCAAACTCAGCGACGAGGTCGGCCCCGAGCGCAGCCTGATGATCTGCTGCAAGGCCTTTATGGCCGAAGGCGACTTCTCCAACCTGACCCTGAAGAAGATTCCCCAGGCGGTATTGAAAAAATGCCAGTGGGATCACGACGACTACAGCTTTACCCTCAATGTGCTGGGCGATGATGAGGATGAGGAGTGGGTTTACGAAGAGGACGACATCCCGGCCGATGCCGAGGAGGAGTAATCGTATGTTGAAAGAACTAACACTTCATCACTGGAAAAGTTTCGAGCAGGCAACGTTCTATATCGACCCGCTCACTATTCTCATTGGCACCAATGCCAGTGGTAAATCCAACACCCTGGATGCACTGTTATTTCTACAGCGAGCGGCCGCTGGGGCAGGTATTTTTCAAGCCATCAATGGCGATATTACCTTGCCGGCAATCCGTGGTGGCTTGGAGTGGGTGTGCCGAAAACCTGCAAAAACATTTACCTTGGAGCTACTGCTCGGGAGCGCTAATGAGCACCAGGATTATCGTTATCAGCTAACGGTTCAGGTCAATGGAACCAAGGCCGAGGTCTCTCACGAAGAGTTAACGCTGTTGAAGTATGGGCCTCGCAGTTCGTCCCCCAAAGAGACAACGCTTTACTACACCAAGCCAGCAGAACCCTCATCTCCGGCGATTCCCGCTTATTTTTATACCGCGACCAAAGGCCCGGGGAAACGTATTGATGTCAATCGATCACATATCATCTTGGCCCAGGTGGAGACGATGAGTGTGCGCAAGGAGGTGCTTGAAGGGGTCAAACAGATTTTGCCTCAGTTACAACAGATCTTTGTTTTCGACCCTATCCCCAGCCATATGCGCGGATTCGAGCCGTTTTCAGACAAATTGAAATCAGATGGTTCAAACATTGCCGGGGTGCTGGCAGCGTTGGAAACGCCACACAAGGAAGAGGTTGAGAGAACCCTCACGGATTATCTCAAGGGATTACCTGAGAGAGATATACAGCGCATCTGGACTGAGCCTGTCGGCAAATTCCAAACCGATGCCATGCTCTACTGTGAAGAGGGGTGGTCAGCGGCCACCTCTCATACCGTGGATGCCCGAGGCATGTCCGACGGCACATTGCGCTATCTGGCTATTGTTACCGCCATGCTGACCCGCCAACCCGGCAGTCTGCTGGTGATTGAGGAGGTGGATAACGGCCTTCATCCTTCCCGTGCCCATGTCTTGATTGAAATGCTGCGCACCCTGGGTAAGTCCCGCAACATTGATGTGATTGTGACCACCCATAACCCCGCACTGTTAGATGCTGCAGGAGCGAGAATGGTGCCGTTTATCACTGTGGCCCATCGTGATAACCACACCGGCGCGAGTCTGCTCACTCAGCTGGAAGATGTACAACAACTACCCAAACTGATGGCCTCAGGATCTCTTGGCCGTTTATCCTCTGAAGGACAAATTGAGGCGGCCCTGAAGCAAGGAAGCCCTCAATGAAGAAGGTATTAATCATTGATACCAGCATCCTCTGTGTCTGGTTGGACGTTCCGGGTATGGATGATTGCGGACCCGATCATGACAAATGGGACAAGGATCGCGTGGCCAATAAAATCCAGGAAGAAGAACACGCTCGGACTACTTTTGTACTCCCCTTGGCTACCATTATTGAAACCGGCAACCACATAAGCCAATCATCTCAGTACCGGCGTGAGCGGGGGGAATCCCTGGCGGATTTAATACGCAAAAGCGCCAACTCAGAGACACCCTGGGCTGCGTTTTCCGAGCAGTCTGTACTTTGGTCAGCTGAAAAGCTGAGGCAGCTCGCAGACAGCTGGCCGGAACTTGCCAGCCAGAAACTATCACTTGGCGATGCGACGATTAAAGATGTTGCCGAGTATTACGCACAGATGGGATATCGGGTTGAAATATTGACCGGGGACTCTGGGCTAAAAGCCTATGAGCCAATGGAACCGGCCGAGATTCCACGACGTAAGCAACGTCGTTAGCAGTGCGTTGGGCAAAACCAATCACTATAAATACACTGTAGGCATTCCCACACAAGATGTGGGAACGAGGGTAGAAACACCATGATGGACTCCGGTCAAAAAATCGCCAACCAACTCACCGCCCGTCTTTCGCTGCGCGACCCGCAGCGGGAATCGCTGGATATTCTGGTAAATATTCTTGAACAGCTGAATCTGAGCAAAGACCCGGACCTGGCCCGTTGGTTGTCAGTGATCCAGCCTCAATACCCCACGGTAAAAGCCTTCGAGCGCGACTTCCCTTCTCTCTGTTTCGCCCTGGCCACCGGCGTGGGCAAGACGCGGCTAATGGGGGCGATGATCGCTTGGCTTTATCTCACCGGCCGCAGCAGCCACTTTTTTGTGCTGGCCCCCAACCTCACCATTTACGAAAAGCTGAAGCAGGATTTCACTCTGGGTAATGCCAAGTATGTGTTTGCCGGAATCCCGGAGTTGGCGCAGACGCCGCCGGTGATCATCACCGGTGAGGACTATGGCGATGGCCGTGGGGTGCGACTGGACTATGCGGTGCCGCAAACCCTTACCGCTGATATCTTTGCCTATGAGACCGCGCCGCATATCAACATCTTCAACGTCTCCAAAATCAACGCCACCGATAACAAAAAAGGCGCGGCTAAATCCAAACTGGCCAAGGTTCGACGTTTGCAGGAGTGTATCGGCGACTCCTATTTTAACTATCTAGCCGAGCTGCCTGATCTGGTGGTGCTGATGGATGAGGCTCATCGCTACTACGCCAGCGCCGGAGCTAAGGCGATTAACGATCTCAATCCGGTATTGGGCATCGAGCTGACCGCCACCCCCAAAACCGTGGGCGTCAATCCACGTGAATTCAGCAACATCATTTTTCACTATCCACTGGCCAGGGCGCTGGAAGATGGTTATGTGAAGATTCCCGCCGTGGCGACCCGCCGTGATTTTCGTGCCAGTGATTACAGCCAGGAGCAACTGGAGAAAATCAAACTCGAAGACGGCATTCACCACCATGAATACGTGAAGGTGGAACTGGAAACCTATGCCCGCAACACCGGCGCAAAATCAGTAAAGCCCTTTATGCTGGTGGTGGCACAAGACACCCAGCACGCCAGCGAATTGAGACAGCGGGTCGAGACCCTGTTCGAGGGACGCTACAAGGGCAAGGTGATTGAGGTGCATTCCAAGCAAAGCGGTGAGGAGTCGGACGAGGCGATGCAGCGCCTGCTGGCGGTGGAGCACGATGATCACACCGAGATTGTTATCCACGTCAACAAGCTGAAAGAGGGGTGGGATGTCACCAACCTCTACACCATCGTGCCGCTGCGCGCCTCGGCCTCGGAGATCCTCACCGAGCAGACCATTGGTAGAGGTCTGCGCCTGCCTTATGGCAAGCGCACCGGGGTAGAGGCGGTGGACCGGCTCTCCATCATCGCCCATGACCGCTATCAGGAGATCATCGACCGCGCCAATGATGGCGAGTCGATCATCCGCAAGACGGTTTATATCGGTGATAGTGACGATGATTCCGGCATACCGGAAAACCGGCCGCAGATCATCACCACGCCCTCTTATGCGGAGATGATGAGCACTGGCAGGCAAGCCACCCAAAACGATGTGGCGATTGCCGATGATCATGGCCGGTATGAGCACACGCCGCTGACCAAGGATCAGACGAAAGTCGCCGAGATCACCCTCAAGGTGGTGCAAGAGGAGGCGTCTCGCCTCAGCTCATCCAGGCAACTTCAGGATGAAACGGTGCGGCAAAAGGTGATCGAGCGGGTACAGAGGGTGGTGCGGGAAAACATCCCCACTCAGCACTCACTGGAAGGGATGGAACTCGAAGGTGCGCTTACCGATGAGAAGGTGAGCGAGATAGTCCACAGCATCACCAAGCGCCTGGTGGAGCTGACCATCGACATTCCGCAAATCACCGTACTCCCCACTCGTGAAGTGAATTATGGTTTCAAGGATTTTGACCTGGAGTGTTTGAGCAAGATCAACTTCCAGCCGGTCAGCCAGGAGATTCTGCTGCAACACCTGGAGGATAACCGGGTGGCCCGCATCAGGTGGGGTGAAGAAGCTGCCCGTGAAGAGGTTTTGGAAAACTACATCGTGCGTAACCTGATGGAGATAGACGCCATCGACTACGACGAACATGCGGAACTACTCTACAAGCTGGCCGGGCAGATAGTCGCCCATATAGGCGCATATCTGGATAACGAGCGAGCCAAGGTGGAGAATGTATTGATCTACTGGCAAAAACAGCTGTGCGATTTTATCTGGGCGCAGATGAAGGCCAATGCCTGGGCCACGCCTACTGACTACATCGGCAAGGTGACCCAGGGCTTCGACATTCTACGCCCTACTACCTATATGCTGGCAGCAGGGGAACAGCTGCGCGATTTCCGCGCCCCTGTCGACAACAAATCGCGCATCAAACAGATGGTGTTCAAGGGCTTTCAGCGCTGCTGTTATCCCTACCAGAAATTTGATTCTGTTGACGGCGAATGGCGACTGGCGCAGTTGTTGGAGAGTGACGACGATGTGCTGCGCTGGATGAAACCGGCACCGGGGCAATTCCGCATTGAATACCTTAACGGCCAGAACTACGAGCCCGACTTTGTGGTGGAAACCAAAACCAGTTATCTGCTTATCGAGCCAAAGCGGGCAGACCAGATTCCATTGGATGAGGTGCAACAAAAAACCAAGGCCGCAGTGCGATGGTGCGGCTATGCCAATGAGAATGCGGAGAAGAACAACAGCAAGCCGTGGCACTATCTTCTGATTCCCCACGATGTCATTGAATTGGGGCGCAGTATGGCGGCATTGCAGGCTGAGTTTACTCAGCGTTAGCAAGTCGCCGCATTGTGAAAATAAATGAGCAATGACGAACTACAGTTTTTAAGGACTGAAAACGCCCGCCTGATTGCCTTACTGGAACGGCACAGCATTGAGTGGCGCTTGCCGCCGCAGACCGAAGCGCCTGTACTTGAAATAGATTCCAACACGTTGACTACCGAAGAGAAGGTGATGCTGTTTCGTCGTCTATTTCGTGGCCGAGAAGATGTGTATCCCATTCGCTGGGAGAGCAAAGCCGGTAAGTCCGGTTATTCTCCAGCCTGTGCGAATGAATGGAAGCGAGGTGTTTGCGAAAAACCTCGCATCAAGTGCTCTGATTGCAGCAAACGCTTGCTATTTCCGGTGAGCAATCAATCTTTATTTGATCATCTCGCTGGCAATCACACTATCGGCGTGTACCCATTATTGAGCGACGACAGTTGCCATTTTCTAGCCATTGATTTTGATAAGGCGGATTGGCGGGAGGATGCTAAGGCTCTTGTTCTTTCATGCCGGGAATTGAACGTGCCGGTAGCCCTGGAAATCTCCCGTTCGGGGAATGGCGCCCATGCCTGGATCTTCTTTTCAACCGCCGTTGCGGCCCGTGATGCTCGGCGCTTGGGCACCGCATTAATCAGCCATACTTGTAACCGCACCCGCCAATTGGAGTTGGGCTCTTATGATCGCCTTTTCCCTAACCAAGACACCATGCCTAAAGGCGGCTTTGGCAACCTTATCGCACTGCCACTTCAGAAAAGACCACGTGAACGAAATTGTAGTGTGTTCGTTAATGATGTATTTAAACCTTATCCCGACCAGTGGGCGTTTCTTGCATCTATTCAACCTATGAGTTTTCAGGATATTGAGCCAACAATTTTATTAGCCACCGGCAATACGCATCCACTGGATGTGACCTTTATTAGTGATGAGGATTTGCAGGAGCCGTGGAAACGATCCGACTCAGCGTCAAAGCAATTAACTGATCCTATGCCTGAATCCATTAGCATCACTCAGGCTAATCTTATCTACATCGAAAAGGCACCTCTGCCACAGGCATTGTTAAACCGGCTGATTCGTTTGGCCGCATTTCAAAATCCGGAATTCTATAAAGCCCAAGCGATGCGCTTTCCGGTTTGGGACAAACCAAGGGTAATCGGTTGCGCCGAAAACTTTCCCCTGCATATCGGCTTACCCAGAGGTTGTTTGGAACCCTCGCTGGAACTGCTTAGAGAGAACGGTATTCGCTGTGATATCAAGGATGAGCGGTTTCCAGGCCAGCCTATTGATACCCAATTTAAAGGCACGCTACGTGACGATCAGGAGCGCGCAACCAAGGCAATGCTCAAACATGATACCGGCATTCTGTGCGCACCTACGGCATTTGGCAAAACGGTTACAGGAGCTGCACTGATTGCTCGCCGAGGTGTAAACACGCTGATATTGGTACACCGCACCGAGCTGTTAAAGCAATGGAAAGAACGACTACAAACTTTTCTCAACGTGAAGAAAGGAGATATTGGCACGATGGGAGGCGGAAAGGTGAAGCCTTCTGGCATCATCGATATCGCAGTGATGCAAACCTTAACTCGTCGCAAAGAGTTACTCGATCAACTGGATACTTATGGCCAGGTGATTGTCGATGAGTGCCACCACCTTTCGGCGTTCTCTTTCGAAAACATACTCAAACGTACCAAGGCAAAATATGTTTTGGGCCTGACTGCGACACCAATACGCCGTGATGGACAGCAGCCCATCATCTATATGCAGTGCGGTCCTATTCGTTATACAGCTGAAGTTCCGGAAAATGCACCAAAACAGTTGGAAGTCACACCTCACTACATTACTTCAATCATCAACGCTCCACCGGATGTGCGTATCCAAGAGGTCTTCCGCCACGTCGCTGAAGACTCGCACCGTACAAAATCCATTGTTGATAAAGTTAAGGAGCTCTATGAACAAGGTCGAAAGATCCTTGTGTTAACAGAACGTACAGATCACCTGGATGCCATTAAGGAAGCCCTTACCAACTCAATTGATACGTTTTACTCACTGCATGGGCGCATGTCGAAGAAACAGCGGGCCACGGTAATCAAGGAACTCGGTGAGTTACCGGCTAATGCCCCACGCGTACTGCTTGCTACAGGTAAGCTGGTGGGCGAAGGTTTTGATCATCCACCGCTCGATACACTGGTACTTGCAATGCCTATCTCATGGAAAGGTACGCTTCAACAATATGCGGGACGACTTCACCGCGAACACGCAAGCAAGAGCAACGTAACGATCATTGATATCGTTGATACTGGTCATCCAGCTTTATTGAAAATGTGGGACAGACGCCAACGAGGTTATCGGGGCATGGGGTATCGATTTATAGAACCACAAGCCGAAGGCATTTCACCCTAATCTCTTTGCAAGATCTTCCGCTTTAAGATGTGTGTAGCGTTTCAACATCGCCAGATCTTTATGGCCAGTGATGGCGGAGACCTCCATGGTCTCGAAACCTTGTTCGAAGAAGCGGCTAGTGGCTTCATGGCGTAGGTCGTGAAAGCGCAGGTCTTTGATCTTGGCGTTCTTGCAGACGCGTGAAAAAGCCTGTGTAACAGAATCACCCCGGATCGGAAAGAGGAGGCCGGTAATATGATGTGGTTGCCGCTTGATAAGCTCGATAGCTGCGGATGAAAGTGGCACTTCACGATCGTCGCCATTTTTGGTGTCACTTAGAATCGCAGTTCGTTTGAGCAGATTGATGCTCGCCCATTGCAGGTTCACCAACTCACCCCGACGCGCACCGGTTTCCAAGGCCAGCAGAATCAAGTCTTCAATAAACCCGCCATATTCCTTTGCCGCGGTGAGCAAGCGCTCTTGCTCCCCTGGCTGCAAACGACGATCGCGCCCTTTGCCCTTGGGTGGCATACCAACGGAATCAACGGGGTTACCTCGAGGCAGATAAATATCCCATTCTTGCTGAGCCAGTTTCAGTATGCGGCTGAGCAGGGACATCTCTTTGCGTACTGTATCGCCTTTGACCGTCTCCAGACGCTCATCGCGGTACTCTTTTATGGTTAGGGGCGTAATGGTAGCCAACACCCTCTCGCCCAGTTTTTTCTTGAGCAGTTTGCCCCGATAACAAATGTCTGTGGCAGATTTTTTGGTAGGGGCGACTTCTTTGAGATAACGGTCTATCAGCTCTGTGAGCCTGGTGTTTTCGGCAATGGAAGTGGAGAGGAACACACCCCGATCCATCTCGGCCTCAACATTACGGGCCCAGGTGGCCGCCATGGCCTTGGTGGAGAATGTTTTGCTTTGGACAGCGTAGCCCTTCTTGCGAACCTTTGCCTGCCACTGGCCGTCGCCACGTTTAGTGAGTGTTGCCATGGTTACCCCCTTAGAAACAATAAGAACTGTCCCAGATGATTCTGAGTGTCCCAAAATTGTCCCAAAGAGGCAAATTGAAGATGGCGCGCCCGAGAGGATTCGAACCTCTGGCCTCCACCTCCGGAGGGTGGCGCTCTATCCAGCTGAGCTACGGGCGCTTTATATTTCAAAGACTTACGAGGATGTTAAATTTTGAAACCGTCTTTAAATTTCAAAATCCAGAACCGCTTTTATAATACCAAATCCCGCCCTTTTTCATGATACCTCCGCCTCCGGAGGGCTGCGCTCTATCCAGCTGAGCTACGGGCGCTTATGTGAAAACAGAAATCAGGTGGGGTTAAAGTGCTACGGCAAAGCTAAATTTAGTGTAAATACCATCACTCTGTTAAGGCTGGCAAGCATACCTTTATTCAACTTTTGAGTCTACGCCAACATCCTCAAACAACACATTGAGGATAGACTCACTCCGCAAATACAACCGAGTTAGATAACAACAAGCGTTATCGCTAAGCAACCGACACACAATCTTAAAATACAATAATTCATTAAATACCTATTACCCACCTCTTTTGTTCATGCCGAATTTCTAAAACCTTGTAAATTAATGCCGCCAAACCACATGCCAAAAACTACTCAACTGTTATATCACTACAACCATATAAGATTTTAACTAATAAAATCATATGGTTATTGAATATTGAAATTGAATTTACGCATATTTCTATACAGTAAAAACATTTCATATGCACTAAACATTAAGATCAGTATTCCGATAAGATTTACGTGGGGTGGACACTATGCAAATATTACATGCACATAAAGATTACCCCCCCTACAAACCAACCTCAAGCCAGCAGGTGAAAAATGACGATTGAAGTCTCTACCAACAGCGAAACTGCCACGATAAAAATCATTGGTCGTTTTGATTTTTCATCACAACGAGATTTCCGTAATGCTTATCAGAACCAGGAACAAATCATCACCGAATATATCGTAGATCTCAGCCAAACCGAGTACATAGACAGCTCAGCTCTCGGTATGCTACTGCTTTTAAAAGAGCATGTAGAATTAAAAAATGGGCATTGCAAGCTTTTTCAGCCAGCGCCTGAAATCAGAAAGATACTGACCATGTCTAATTTCGATCAGCTGTTTACGATTGAGGGTTAACACAAGAGCTCTGGTTAGCCGCATGAGCTCCAGCCTTGCACTGGTTGTTGACGATGAGCCGACCAATCGTTTCATCCTTAAGTCACTGCTAAAAAAGAATGGTTTCGAGGTGATTGAAGCCGCCAACGGCGAAGAAGCCATCGAGCTTTTCCTGAAAAACTCGCCTGACATCATTTTCATGGATATTATGATGCCGGTCATGAATGGTTATGTCGCCACAGAAAAAATAAAATCCCTCAGTAAAGAAAAATTCATACCTATCATTTTTCTTACTGCGATGACCAACGATGAAAGTCTCAATAAATGTATAGACTCAGGTGGCGATGACTTCCTGACAAAGCCGTTCAACAAAACAATATTAATGTCCAAAATTCATTCAATGCGTCGAATTCAGGACTTAATCACGCAAACGACAACTCTGAAAGATATGATGCAGCGTGATGAAGAGGTTGCTGAAAAGGTTTTTAACACTACCGTCACCGCCCCTAATGATCGCCCTGATGCTCTTCATACAATCTTGCAGCCCGCAGGACTGTTTAGCGGCGACATGATACTTACCAGCTATACGCCATCACACGATCTAGATATCCTTGTCGGTGATTTCACCGGCCATGGCCTCAGTGCAGCAATAGGCGCCTTACCAGCTTCCGGAATTTTTCACGCCATGTCTAAAAAGGGCTTCACCGGCTCAGAAATATTAGAAACCATCAACCAGAAACTAAACCTGATCCTGCCCACCGGGATGTTTATGGCAGCGCAATTTGTACGCATAAGACATGAACTGGATCATATTGAAGTCTGCAATAGTGGCATGCCTGACATCCTCATACTTGATGGCGATAATCGAAAAATAAAACATAAGGTACCATCTAAAACACTTCCACTTGGAATCACCACTGACTTTACGACGACGCCTGACTTTCAATACATCCCAATAAACACTGGTGATAGGGTGATTCTTTTCAGCGATGGCGCAATAGAATCCAGAAATATTACAGGCCAACAATTTGGCCAAGAGCAGCTAGAGTTATCCGTGCAAAACTCTTCAAGCGAATTCGCCATTGAAGATGCCTTTTTTTCAATCCAACGGCATAATCATGAGTGTCCTCAAGATGACGATATAAGTTTATTGGAAGTGATCTGCTCCGCACGTCTGCTCCCAAGCTGGGAGCCTGCTCATATAGACAATCAAGTTCACTGCAATGATGACACGGCTTCTACTGATGAAATAAGTATGGAGCTAAAGTATTCTGGCGAACGCTTGCGTGTTGCTTATCCTATCCCGTCAATCATCAATTTCATAAAAAGTTCACCAGGTTTCGATAATCACCACCAAGCACTGTTCACAATATTTACAGAACTGTTTTTAAATGCTCTAGATCACGGAATACTTAAACTCGATTCAAGGCTTAAACAAACGGCCGCTGGATTTAGTGAATACTTTGCTGAGAGAAATACCCGGTTATCACAACTTACTGATGGATACATCCACATATCGATTAAATCCACCCCTAAAGCTTATGGGGCAAACATCCATATCATCATCGAAGACAGCGGGACTGGATTTAATTATGAAAAATTAAATTCCACCCAAATCAAAACCAGTCAACTTTGTGGCCGAGGAATTGACCTGGCGCAGGAACTCTGCACATCGCTTTGCTACAGGGGAAATGGAAACATTGTTGAGGCCGTTTATGAAGTCAAAAAATAATATACCTGGCAACCAAAAATGAATATTCAGCTTTCTGGAAAAATCTTAATTGTTGAAGACAACATCGTCAATCAAAAACTAACATGCTCTATTTTAAAAAAAATAGGTATAGATTTTGAAATTGCTAACCAGGGTGAAGAGGCGATTTCGCTATGGCAGAACAGCGATTTTGATTTAATACTTATGGACTGCCAAATGCCTATTTTGGATGGTTATATTGCCACCCAAAGAATTAGACAACTGGAAACGACCTCTCATATTCCTATCATCGCACTCACTGCCAACGCAATGGAAAACGATGACATTCGCTGCAAAAATGCTGGTATGGATGATTTTTTATCCAAGCCTTTTACAATCAAGGATCTTATCTCTATTTTAGAAAAATGGTTAAACCATGCAGAAATAACAACCAATAAAACTGTTGAAACACCAGCGCTTGACTATGCCGCTATTGCTGAACTAAAGGAATCGCTAGAAGATGAATTTAATGAAATTATAGATATTTATATTAAAAGCACTACCAACATCCTTCATGAAATGGGGCTGGCTTGTAGCACTGCAGACCATCAAGAAATCCAACGTTTGGCACACAGTTTAAAATCAAGTTCGGCTAATGTCGGTGCAACAAAGATATCTTCTCTTGCACAAGACCTTGAGCATCATCTTATGGAAAATAACGTTTCTGATATAAAAGAAAAAATACTAGAAATGAACAATCTCTTTTCGTCATTCACACCTATACTAAAAAATATCTAACAACCTTCTGCATCTAAATTCCATGCTCAGCCTTAAATAAAATATTATTCCAACATAATTTTTTCAAAATACTGCATAAATAAATGGATCTATTGCACTGCCCTGAACAAATACGATTAAACTATCCAGCATCAACAAAATAATCACTACCGGCAACGTCAAAGTCTTTTTCTGGTCTTTAAAAATAATTCACTGAAAAATCCCATCCATCTCACCAGGGCTTCATCATATCGCTAATAGATTATAACTTTATAGTACACACTTATTTATCTAACCCTGGTGACAGCATACCCTTTAGATTAGCCAGGTGTGCCTTGCCACGTTCTTGCTGTTCCTCTGGGTCAACTTTTTGGCCTATCCCACGCCACTCCAAGTCTTCTTCAGGAATCTCATCAAGAAATCGGCTCGCTTCTATCGCCTGTAGTTCTCCGGCTCTTTTTCTCCGCGCACACAAACTTATTGTCAATGTTCGTTGCGCTCGGGTAATTCCAACATATGCCAAACGCCGCTCTTCTTCAATATTGCCTTCATCTACACTAACCCGATGCGGTAATATTTCTTCTTCTACACCTACCAAAAAGACATGTGGAAATTCCAACCCCTTCGATGCATGTAAGGTCATTAACGAAACACTATCACCGACATCATCACCGTCATTACGATCCAGCATATCCATCAAGCTCATCTGATTAACTAAATCTGCAAGACTCTTTTCTTCGATGCTGTTTTCATGCATTCTCTGTAGCCAGAGCACAAGTTCCATGACATTGGCCATGCGTTTTTCTGCTTGCTTAAGATCTTTACTGCTGTCATTTAGCCATGTTTCGTAGTTTACATCCCTAATCACATCTTTAACTGTTGCAACTGGATCACTACGTTGTCCTTGATCACCCATTTCTACCAGCCATTGTGTAAAACGACGTATACGCCCAACAGCCTTTTCACTCAAACGTTGCTCCAGGCCCAGCTCAAAACTTGAGGCAAATAAACTCAAGCCACGCTCAGAAGCATAGTTACCAAGTTTTTCCAGAGTCGTCGGACCAATTTCTCGACGCGGTGTATTCACTACCCGTAAAAAAGCTGCATCGTCATCCGGGTTCGCTAACAACCGTAAGTAGGACATAACGTCCTTGATCTCTGAATGGCTAAAAAAGGATTTTCCGCCACTTATGAAATAGGGTACCTGCTGTTCACGCAAAGCACGCTCAAATAAGCGTGACTGGTGATTGCCACGATAGAGAATGGCATAATCGCTAAACTTGGTTCGTTTATTAAACTTATGGCTTATCAATTCGGATACTACTTGTTCTGCTTCATGCTCATCATTACGCAGGGTTATGACCTTTATCGGGTCACCGTAACCTAACTCACTCCACAGATTCTTATCTTCAAACACATGAGAGTTGTTTTTGATCAAGGCGTTGGCAGCCTTAAGAATACGCCCTGTAGAACGGTAATTTTGCTCAAGCTTGATTACAGCCAAATTCGGATAATCTTTCTGCAGCAACAGCATGTTTTCTGGTTCGGCACCGCGCCAGGCGTAGATAGACTGATCATCATCGCCGACTACGGTTAATGCGCCACGTACACCAGTAAGATTCTTGATTAACTGATATTGACTTGAATTGGTATCCTGGTACTCATCCACCAACAGATAACGAACCTTGTTCTGCCATCGCTCCAACACCTCGGGATGGTCTTTGAACAGACGGGCTGGCAGCAGAATTAAATCATCGAAGTCAACAGCATTATAGGCCTTAAGTGCACGTTGGTATTTTTCATACAACTGTGCTGCCGCATTCATAGTGGCGTCATTACCGGCTTCCGCTGGCGCCTCTTGCGGGGTAATTAGTGCGCTTTTCCAGCGTGAGATTTGCCGCTGCATCTGCTCTACAACACCGCCATCATCACCATAATCACGGCGTAATAATTCCTTAATTAGTGACGTGCTGTCCTGAGAATCAAATATGGAAAATCCAGGCTTAAAGCCCAGCACTTTATGTTCCTGGCGAATAATATTCAGACCCAGAGTGTGGAAGGTTGATACCTGCAAGCCTTTAGAGTTCTTACCCTTCATCAGCTCACCAACGCGCTCTTTCATCTCACGCGAAGCTTTGTTGGTAAAAGTCACCGCCGCAATATTGTGTGGTGCTATTCCACACTCTTCGATCAGATATGCAATTTTTTGTGTGATTACACGGGTTTTTCCACTGCCAGCACCAGCCAAAACCAGGCATGGACCGTCGAGATGCCGCACCGCCTGCATTTGGCGAGGATTGAGCTGCGCCATAGATTTATTACGACCTCTTTATGAGCTGCCAGAGTTTACTGATGAGCTGTGTCAATGGCATGAATTGTAGCCCATAAAACATTCCAAAGTAACGCCCGCTTTAGTCAAATAATAGCTGCGTATATAGGAAGACTGTAACTTGCTATTTTCGTGATTTAACTTTCAAACTTGTATATAGAAGATAGGAGGGCGGGACTGTTAAAGGCTTATCCATGATGATTTGAGGCACCAATCACAGCCTTCCAGACAGCATGAAAGTAAAGGCATGGGCTGCTCAAGAAGAGCCAAGGAAATTCTTTTATCATTTTATGTTAGCGTTAAATTTCTAGGACTAACATCTGTAACTCAGATGCCAGCCCTATATACTCTTTTTAAACTAAACAGAAATACTATCTGGTCGACCACCACCCAGGTAATCTGTGATGCTCACAGTAACAACCTTGTTCTTATCAACCATCTTAAACATTGTGCAACGTTCACAGGCAATCATTTTTGGCTGGCTGCCTGCTGCCGCCTTGCCTACAGGTCTACTACGTAGATCCATGCAATTACCAATACTCATGAAGGCCTTTTGCGGCTCGCAATAAAATATTCTGGTTTTATCCATTTTCATGTCCTTGCACCGGCTAAATAATATGCTTGCCATTGCCATTGATCAGAATGCCTTGCACTGTTGCGCCAGCTAAAATTTGATCAATGGAATGACACACTGAGGCTGGGGGCTGCTGCCCCAGAATAGGAAATAACTCTAAATCACTGTTAGTCTGATAACTAATATTCACTTTGCTCTCTGTTTGGCACAAATAGAGCCAAATTAAGGCGAATATTTTACCATTTCCTGCTATTTCTCTCAACTATAGCCATATTTACTCAACGGTTACTGATTTTGCCAGGTTGCGCGGCTGATCAACATCTGTGCCTTTTAAGACTGCCACGTAGTAGGAAAGAAGCTGCAATGGGATGGTATATATGATTGGTGCAATAGCATCATCCGTTGGCGCAACTGTTATCACTCGAACATTATCCTCTACCTTCATCCCCGCTTGCTCGTCAGCAAAAACGATTAACTCTCCTCCGCGCGCACGGACTTCTTGCAGATTGGATTTCAACTTTTCTAGCAACTCATTATTTGGGGCTACCGCGATTACTGGCATCTCAGAATCAACCAACGCCAGCGGACCATGCTTTAATTCTCCTGCAGGGTAGGCCTCGGCATGAATGTATGAAATCTCTTTTAATTTCAACGCACCTTCCATTGCTACCGGATATTGCGCTCCACGCCCCAGGAAGAGAGCATTTTCTTTATTAGCAAAGAACTCCGCCAAGTTTTTAATTTCATCGTTTAGCTGCAGCACATCTTCAACTCTAGCGGGTAAACTTCTTAACTGCTCAACTAGATTAATCTCTGTTTGTGCCGCCATACCGTTTCGCTTACCAAGCGCTATCACCAACAACATCAGGGCAACTAATTGCGTAGTAAATGCCTTTGTCGACGCCACGCCTATTTCCGGGCCAGCACGCGTCATCAATGCCAAATCTGCTTCTCGTACCATAGAACTTTCTGGCACATTGCAGATTGCCAACGAATGACCAAAACCAATTTTTTTCGCTTCTTCAAGTGCCGCCAATGTGTCAGCGGTTTCACCTGATTGTGAAATTGCCACGACAAGTGAATTACGTCTGGCGATTGCATGACGATAGCGGAACTCACTTGCCACTTCGACAGAGCAGGGCACACCGGCTAATGATTCCAACCAATACTTGGCCACTGCCCCAGCATGGAAACTCGTACCACAGGCGATAATATGAACGCCTTTCACACCATCCAGGATTTCTTTTGCTCCATGGCCAAAGGATTCATCCAGCACTGAGCTACCACTGATACGGCCTTCAATTGTTTCAGCAATCGCACGGGGTTGTTCAAAGATTTCCTTTAGCATGTAGTGACGATACTTACCACGATCAGCTGCATCTGCACTTAACTCAGATACTTTAAGTGGCCGATCAACCACCTCGCCATTTACATCATATATAGTCAAACTATCGCGAGTTATATCTGCGATATCCCCATCTTCAAGAAAGATAAATCGTTGCGTCACGGGTAACAGTGCCGCGACATCTGAAGCAATAAAATGCTCTCCTATGCCTACACCTATTACTAATGGGCTACCTCTTCTGGCAGCAATAATTCTATGCTTTTCTTTATTACTAATTACACCTAGCGCATAGGCACCATGCAAATCATTTGTTGTTAATCTGACGGCTTCAAGCAGGTCTTTACCTTGCGTTTGATAATCATAAATCTGGTGAACAATTACTTCGGTATCTGTTTCTGATGTAAATGCGTGACCACTCTCTGACTGGGTC
>Ga0316204_10001370_pt1 | contig 67219 bp, 52 predicted proteins | sample 6monrhotite_MG_2_FD_205661 | JGI IMG/M metagenome (GOLD analysis project Ga0316204, IMG submission 205661) | Microbial mat bacterial communities from mineral coupon in-situ incubated in ocean water Damariscotta River, Maine, United States -... | ecosystem: Environmental > Aquatic > Marine >... | reverse complement strand
TCCGCTACACGACCACTTCGGACAAGTTCTCCGGATTGCTGAGGGCGCTGGCGACCGACGGTCGCTTGAACATCCTCAGCTCGCCCAAGATCCTCTGCCTCGAGAACGCCGACGCCGAGATCAGCGTCGGACAAGAGGTCCCCTTCGTGACCAACTCCCGGATCACGAACAACGGCGACACGGTCAACACGATCCAATACCGCGACGTGGGGATCATTCTCCGGGTGACCCCGCAGGTGAACGACCAGGGCTTCGTGCGAATGACCGTCCACCCCGAGGTCAGCTCGATCGCGCCTGACTCGGAGTCGGTGCCGATCACCGACGGGGTCCGCTCTCCGACCTTCAACAAGAACTTTGCGGACACGAGCATCGTGATCAAGGACGGCGAGACGGCCGTGATCGGCGGTCTGATTCGCGACTCCCTGAGCGAGACGGTGTTCAAGATCCCCTTCCTCGGGGACATTCCGATCTTGGGTCGAATCTTCAGCTCCAAGAGCCAGGAGAATGTCAAGCAGGAGATCGTGGTGTTCCTGACCCCTCACGTGGTGCAGCACGCCGGCGAGCTCCGGGACCGAACCAAGAAGGTCATAGCCGAATACGCCAACGTCCCGACCGAGGTCCTCGAGAGCAACCTCCAGCGCTGGCTGAGCGGCCTCGAGGAGGACACCCACGCCTATCACTACAACCGCGGCACGGTCATGTTCGAGGGCGGGCGCGTCGATCAGGCGATCATTGAGCTGAGGAAGGCGCACACCATTCGCCCGCGGGACGCTGCGACCCGCTTCAACCTTGGGCTCGCCCTGGCCCGGGGCGGTGAAATGGCCAAAGCCGAAGAGGAGCTCCGCCAGGCTGAGATCCTCGACCCCAACGATCCCGAGATCCCCTACAACTTGGCCTGTGTCCTCTGGCGACGTGAGGATTACCCCCGCGCGCTAGCGAAGCTCAAGCGAACGCTGGAGCTCGATCTCACCCACGAGGGAGCCCGAGTATGGTTCCCCAAGGCCGCCAAGCGCGTCGCCAAACTCCAGTCCGAGGTCCTCGGTGATCAGAAGAAGTAACCCACTCCGGATCCTCAGCGTGTGCTGCCTCCTGGTCCCCGTCCTGCTGGCGGGCTGCGCCAGCAGCGACACCCCGAGCGAGTCGCCGGGCGCCGAGCCCGTTCGTGAGACGCAGAACCCGGAGGCTCCGCCCTTCGGGAACCCGCGTCCCAAGATCCGGCCCAAGGACGTCGTCTCTCCCGACAACGAGGAGTAGTAAGGGGCGCGGCCGCGGTCGCCGCTCTCGGCGGCTGGCGGGGTGATGCCCTCGCATGCCGACCACACTCGCTCCCTTCCCCCGTCGCGCCTTCGCTGCGCTCCGGCGCCACCCGATCCGGGCCTTCTTCGTGGCCGCGCTGAGCGCCTTCCTCGCCCTCAACGTCCTCGCCTTCAGCCACGCAGGTGCCCTGACGCGCTTTGAGCCTGCCCGAGAGCAGGGGCCTGGGACCCTGGAGGAGCTCTCGCTAGGTCAGCGCGCCCAGACCCTCGTCCGGGGGCCCCGGCTGGCGCGACCGCGCAACCTCACGAGCCCCAGCGACCACGGCCTGCCCTACACGACTGAGGTCTTGGGGGAGGCGTCCCCACGCCTGGAGCTGTGGTGCCTCGACCCACCCCAGCCTCGCGGGGTCGTGCTCTTGTGTCACGGCTACGGGGGGAGCAAGTCCGCCCTCTTGCCCGCTGCAGCTGAGTTCACTCGGTTGGGGTGGGCCTGCGTGCTCCTCGACTTTCGCGGGAGCGGGGGTTCTGAAGGGAACGAGACCAGCCTCGGGGTCCACGAGGCCGACGACGTGGCCCGGGCCGCTCGCTTCGCACGGCAACGGAGCGCTGGCTCGCCCTTGATCGTGTTCGGGAACTCGATGGGCGCAGCTGCCGTCTTGCGCTCTGTCTACCTGGGACATGTCCAGGCAGATGGCTTGATCTTGGAGGCGCCCTTCAATCGCCTCTTGGCCACGGTCCGGCATCGCTTCGAGCTGTTGGGGGTCCCCAGCTTTCCCTCGGCCGAGCTGCTCTTGTTCTGGGGCAGCGTCCGGGCGGGGATCGACGGCTTCGAGCACGAACCGACGACCTACGCCGCAGGGGTGCGCTGCCCGACCCTCGTCCTCCATGGCGATCGAGACGCGCGGGTCACCGTGACCGAGGTCCAGGAGGTCGTCGCAGCCCTGCCCGAGCCGCGGAGCCTGGTTCTCCTGGAGGGAGTCGGTCACGAGCCCTACCTCGCAGCTCGGCCGGAGGAGTGGCGGGGAGCGGTGGAGCCCTTTCTAGCCCAGCGATAGCCACGCAGAGCGCGGGTTTCAGGTCTCCTTGCGGCGGGGGAGGATCTGAGCGCAGAAGGGCTGTATGTTTGGCCCCCAAGAGGTGAAGCATGACCGCCAGCGCGACCCAATCCTTTTCACTCGAGCAGCACGGAATCACGGTGGACGACGTCCACCGGAACCCGACGGTGGCTGAGCTCTACGAGGCTGCGCTGCGCTACGAGGAGGGCTCAGCCATCTCCTCGTCAGGCGCCTTGATCGCCCTCTCGGGCGAGAAGATGGGCCGGAGCCCGACGGACAAGCGGATCGTCGACGAGCCGGGGAGCGTGGACGACGTCTGGTGGGGCCCGGTCAACGTCAAGCTCGACGAGCACGTGTTCCAGATCAACCGCGAGCGAGCGGTCGACTACCTCAACACTCGCAAGCGCCTCTACTGCATAGACGCCTTCGCGGGCTGGGATCCGAACTACCAGATCAAGGTCCGGATCATTTGCGCTCGGGCCTATCACGCCCTCTTCATGCACAACATGCTGATCCGTCCGACGGCTGAGCAGCTCGAGACCTTCGGCGATCCCGACTACGTCGTGATCAACGGCGGCGCCTTCCCGGCCAACCGTCACACCAGCGGCATGACCAGCAAGACCAGCGTCGCGCTCCACCTCGGCGCCAAGGAGCTGGTGATCCTGGGGACCCAATACGCCGGCGAGATGAAGAAGGGCGTGTTCACGGTCATGAACTACCTGATGCCCAAGCAAGACGTGCTGCCCATGCACTGCTCGGTCACGGAGGGCGAAGACGGGGTCACCTCGATCCTGTTCGGGCTCTCGGGCACGGGCAAGACGACCCTCTCGGCCGACCCCAAGCGCAAGCTGATCGGCGACGACGAGCACTGCTGGACCAAGGAGGGAGTGTTCAACATCGAGGGCGGCTGCTACGCCAAGATGATCAACCTCTCGGCCGAGGAGGAGCCCGACATCTTCCAGGCCATCCGCTACGGGTCCGTCCTCGAGAACGTGATCTACGACGAGCAAAGCCGAATCGTGGACTTCGACGACACCTCGCTCACGAAGAACACCCGCGGGTCCTACCCCATCGAATACATGGAGCAGGCCAAGATCCCTTGCGTCGGCGGCTTGCCGCGGAACGTGATCTTCCTGACCTGCGACGCCTTCGGCGTCCTCCCGCCCGTCAGCAAGCTCACTCCGGCTCAGGCCCAGTACCACTTCATCAGCGGCTACACGGCCAAGGTGGCGGGCACCGAGGTCGGGGTCACCGACCCCGAGGCGACCTTCTCCCCCTGCTTCGGCGGACCCTTCATGGTCTGGCACCCGATGCGCTACGCGGAGCTCCTGGCGCAGAAGTGCCAGGAGCAGGGCGCCCAGGTCTGGCTCGTGAACACGGGCTGGTCCGGCGGCGGCTTCGGCGTCGGGAAGCGAATGTCCCTCAAATACACCCGCGCGATCATCGATGCGATCCACGAGGGGACCCTCCACGAGCAGGCCACCACGGTGCACGAGGTGTTCGGAGTCGCCGTCCCCAGCGAGTGTCCGGGCGTCCCCACGGAGATCCTCCAGCCGAGGAACACCTGGAGCGACGGCGCGGCCTACGACGCCAAGGCCAAGAAGCTCGCCGACCTGTTCAGCGAGAACTTCAAGACCTACGCCGAAGGCTGTAGCGAAGAGGTCCTCTCGGCTGGCCCCAAGGGCTAGCTAGGGGCGGCAGCAGAGCCTTCTCGCCAAGCAGCGAACAGGTAGCCCGCGCCCGCCAGTGCGGCCCCGACGATCATGGTGTGCGAGAGCAGGCCGTGGAACTCGTAGCTGGGTGCAGACGAGTTGGCGAAGTGCAACAGGGCGTGGAGAACGAGAAAGCCGGAGACGCCTAGGCGGGTCCGATCGCGGACGACCTCGCGTTGGTGGTGACTCAGCCACAAGAGAAGAAAGAAGAGCGGGACGTGGGCGCCGACGAAGACCGGCGAAGCCGTCTCGTTCGGCATGTCCCCCAGGACCCAGAAGAGCGTCCACTCCGAGTGGGTGACTGCGTCCAGCTCGTGACCGACCAGGAAGGCGAGCGCGAGGTAGTAGAGAATCGTCCTCAGGTCAGCCCTCCGAAGAACGGGATGAAGTCTCCTCCCGGTCAGGCTACCAGGTCCTCAGACTCCACCCTGAGCGACAGCAGGGGCAGCCCAGCGAGGTCTCGCCCAACCGCAGTTCAGCCGGCTAGTCGGCCTCCGCAAGTGGGACGAGGGTCTGGCTCAGGCGCTCGTAGAGCTGGCCCGTCGCTCGCGCGTCCTCCAGGGCGTAGCGGGCTATGGCCTCGCGCTCGCCGCGCTCGTAGGCGCCGCCGACCTCGGCCCCGCTCAGCTCCTGCTTGGGACTCTCGACGCCGAACACCTCGCACCAGTAGGCGAAGGAGTAGCGGTCTCGCCGGGCCCCACTGAAGCTCAGGAGGTCGACAAGGTCGGTGTGGGGAGCCCAGGAGCGCCGAGACGCCGCCAAGGCGACGGTGGGCTGGACGCCCAAGACCGCCGAGCGGAGGGTCAGGATCGGGCCGTCGAAGCCGCGCCCGTTGAAGCTCACCAGGCGCCTCCCGGCAGCGGTGGCCTCGGCGGCCCGCGCCCAAAAGGCCTTCAAGAGCGCAGCCTCGGTCGAGAAGCAGTGGCGCGTCCAGCCTCCGGCGTCGAGCTCAGCCTCTTCCGCCTCGAGGTCGGGCTCGAGGCTGAGGCTGACCCGCTCGCCAGCGCTCCCCCAGAGTCCGACGGCGATCACCTGGGCCACGCCGGGCAAGAGGGAGGTCATCTTCGCCGAGGAGCGTCGGTCGTCCGGCCCGATCCCGCGGGCCTGATCTCGACCCTCGAGGTAGGTCTGGAGGCTGGGCGTCAGAGATTCCCAGTCAGCGTAGGTCTCGATATCGAAGGCAAGCACGTCCGCACCCTATCCATGGGGTCGGACCGAAGAGGCCTCTAGCGAGGGAGCTTGAGGCCTTCGCCCACGCCCTCGAGGAGGGGACCGCCGCGCTCGAGCCAGGCGCCGCCGGCGCCCTCGGCCTTGATCGCCTCCAGCAGGACCTTCTTGGCCGGCAGGACGACCGCCGGCTCGCCGAACTCCCAGAGGTTCCCCCGGAGGCCGATCCCCCCTGCGCGATCAATGCTGCCCAAGACGCCCTCGGCCTGCTTGGGCAGCTTGCCTCGCCCGCGGCCCTTGACCTTGGCGTCGTAGTCGCCGCTGACCATTCCGACCTCGGCCCCCAGGGTGAGGTCGAGGACCTTGGTCCGGAGCGGAAAGGAGTGGAGCTTGAAGCGCTCACCCACGACATCGAAGGGGCTCTCGCCGCCCTCGAACTCCCAGTCCGCAGGGAGGAAGGCTCCGAGGACGCTCCCGACCTCGAGCTGAGTCAGGGCGTTGACGTATCCGCGCATCAGGAGGGAGGACTGGAGCTTGCCCGGGGCCAGGGCGACCTTGCCCTTGGCCTTCAGGCTGTCGAGGGTCTGCTGGCCTTCGATCCCCTCCTCGCTGAACACGAGCTCGAACTGGCCTCGTGAGTGAAGGCTAATCGGGGGAAAGCGCCCGGCGCGGTTGTTCACCGAGTGGACCATGGGAAGCAGGATCGGGACCAGGTCGCCCATCACACCGCGAACCGGGAGCTCTCGGAGGTCGAGGTCGAGGCTGACGGGCCAGCGCGTGGCGTTGCTTCGGTTGACGCGGCTGGCGAAGGCCAGGGTTCCGTCGGCGCCCGGGTGATTGCCGGTCAGGCCCAGGACGACTTCGGGGCCCTCGCTCTTGGCCGTTAAGCGCGCATCGCGAAACTCCAAGCCGTAGACGTGGAGTGAAGGAGAGGTGATCTCCGCCTCGACGATGGGGTCACCCTTGATCGGGAGGACGAGGCGCTTGACCAGGAGGCTCGCCCCGCGAATGTCGAGGCGCCCGTCCCAGGGCTGCTCGACGCTTCCCATGGGAACCCGAAGCGAGGTCAGCTCTAGAGCCAGGGGGGTGGTGAGTTGGAAGGAGCCGTCCTTCGCGACCTCCAGGCTCCCGGATCCGCTTAGGCCCTCGAGGATCACGAGCGGGCCGCCGCCTTGGCGAACGTGGACGTCGAACCCGTCGAGGACCAACTCGACCTTCGCGCCACACGCTAGGCCCCCTTCGCCCTCAGCAGGCGGCGGGCTCTCGCTCGGGGCAGGGGTCGCGGCGGGATCCTCGGGAGGAGCGCTTCCCTCGCCCAGCTCGAGGCGCATTCCTGCGCCGCGCAGCACGACCTTGGCCTCGACATCTCCACCCGTGACGCCCGCCCAAGCGCTGCCTACGAGGGAGGTCTCTACGACCATCTCCTGGCACCAGAACGCGTAGCCCATGTCCTCTGGGGACGCTGCGTTGTGCTCGCGATCGAGAGCCTCGAGGCGCAGACCTCCGGTCCAGGAGACCTCGCTTCGCCCGAGCTCTGCGCCTGCCTGAGAGCGGAGGAGCGCAGACAGGATCCCCTGGCTGAGGATCGTGGGGAGCAGGAGGACGAAGAGGAGGCTCGCGATGAGGACCCCTCCGACGACCTTCAACCACCGCCGCCCCGCGGGGGCAGGCTTTGGCTCAGAGTCACTCTCGGGCTCAGCGGGGACGCCTTCCGCCCTAGCGTCCTCCTCCGGTTCGGCGGGAGCAGCAGGCTCGGGGGCCCCAGCTGCGCCGGCGGCAGCCTCAGGCGTTGCCAGCTGACTGGGCTCGTCGGTGCTCGCGGGCTCTGCCTCACAGGCTGGGGGAGCCGCCGGATCCGGCACGTCGCTGGCCTGCTCTGCGGGCACGTCAGCTATGGGCTCTGGAGCCGGCTCGAGAGCGCCTTCGCTGGGAAGGGCTGCGCTCGAGTCGCCCTCCGAACCCGCTCCCGCAGCGGAGGGCTTCCTGGCTGAAGTGTCCTCGGGAGACGACGCCGGTTGCGCCTCGTCGCTCATTCCTCGCCCTGGTGCTGATAGAGCGCGAAGAGGTGACCCTGTGGGTCGCGCGCGACGGTGAACTCCTTCCGCTCGCTGACGACCTCGCCGCCTCGCTCGCGCAGCTCGGCCACACTCTGAGCCATGTCAGCGACGACGAAGTAAACGACCCAGCCGCTCGGCTGCTGGGCGTTGGTCCCGCGGGTATGGCAAACGCCTGCCACGCCCTCGCCGCCTGGGGCCTGCATCACGTAGTCGGAGTAGTCGCCCATGGAGTGGGGACTGGCGGACCAGCCCACGACCTTGGCGTAGAAATCTCGGAGCGCCGGAGCGTCCTCGACGGTCAAGTCGACCCAGCCGACTGCACCTACAGGGGGTGTCTTCATAGGTCCTCCCTTGGGGGCGCGTCCGACCGAGTTCTAGCGGAGCCCCGGGGGGCTCGGAGTCGAGCGACCGGAGCCGCTCGAGCGCGCTAGTTCTTGTCCTCGTCGCCGTAGATCTCTTGCTCGATCCCGTCGGCGGTCAGGGCCATGTAGGCCACCGCGCGCCCAACTTCGTTCCAGTTGGCCTCTTCGGTGAGCTGGTTCTGAACGAGGACGACTTGCTCGTCCTTGATCGCCAGGCTCCCGTAGAGGGTGCGCCAGTTGAAGCGCAGGAGCTCCGTCGGCACCTCGAGGTTGAAGTCAGCGACCTCGGAGATCACCGTCCAGATCGTGGCGATGTTCCAGTTCTCGGCGTCCCGCCGGAACGCGACATACACGTCCTGGTAGCGATCCCCCGGGACCGGGAGGGTCAGCTTGTAGAGGTCGTCATCGGTGACGTAGAGCAGGCTCCAGCCCTTGTCGTCGGCCAACTTGTGGAGCAAGACGTCGAAATCCATGGATCTCTCCAGATTGAATGAGCGGCCACTCTAGCCGGGACCGGGTGCGGAGCAACCTCGCCCGGGGGGGCGTCTTCTCCGCATCGCCCCCTCTCCGCTCTGTGAAGGAGAGAGCTTTCGAGTGGGGCGAGCAGAATCGTGAGTGAGCGGCGGGGCTAGGAGTCTCCACAGGATCGCGGCTGAACAAGTCCGTCGTGATTTAGGGAGGCCAGGGCAGGGCAGGGGGGGTCTACTTAGGGCCCGTGAGTCCGTCCCCCCCTCCTCGTTGGCCCCTGGCGCTCGTGATCCTGATCGCGCTCGGCGGGGCGATCCCGCGCCTCTCGCAGCTCGGAAGCGTGCCGCCTGCGCTGCACCCGGACGAGATGGGGACGGCGGCCGACGCCAGCGCCTTCTTCGCAGCGCCAGCCCTGACCTACGCCCACGAACGCGGGGGCACGGTGGAAGGGGTCTACGTAGCCCTGGCTGCGGTCCCTCTGGCCCTGGCCAAGAACACGGGCTGGCTGAGCCTGGAGGCTGCCGCCCGCCTCCCGGCTGCCTTGGCGGGCTGCCTCTTGATCCTGGCGGTGGCCTGGGCCGGGCGCGAGCTGACCCGCTCTTGGCAAGTCGCCGTAGGCGCCGCGATCTGCCTCGCGCTCCAACCCTGGGCCTGGCACTTCTCACACCTCGCCCTCCGGGGGACCCTGACCCCGCTCTTCGTCACCGTAGGACTCGCCGCCTGGTTGCGCGCCGAGCGGAGCCAGCGCGCGCTGCGCTGGGGCGTCTTGGGGGGCGCGGCCCTGGCCTTAGCGGCCTTGACCTACCCCCCGCTGAGGGTCCAGGTCCCCCTCCTAGCGCTCATGATCTGGTTCACCCGACCTCGCGAGGGGCAAGAGCGTTCCCAGATCCTCGCCCGTCGCTGGGCGCTGGGCTTGGCCTTGGCAGGTTCAGTGATCCTGATCCCTTGGACCCTGGCGGGCGCTGGCGCCGAGAGGCTAGAGGCAGTTTGGGCCTGGGAAGCCGAGGCCGGCTTGGGCCGCAACCTGGGGCGCCTCGGGAAAGGCTACGTCCGTCACTTCGGGACACGATTCCTGTTCAGCGGGTCGAGCAGTCGGGGCTTCGCCCCCGAGGGCGTCGGCTTGATCCCTCGCTGGCAGGGAGTCCTCCTGATCCTAGGCATCCTGGCTTGCCTGTTTCGACGCCGACGCCAGGAGTGGTTGCTCCTAGGCCTGGTCCTCCTCTTTCCCCTCGCCGCAGCTCCGACCCGCGACGTCCCCAACGCGATGCGAGCCGTCCTCGGGATCCCGGCCCTGGCGCTCCTGGCAGGCCGAGGCTGGCAGGCGTTGGCCTACCTCCTCCGCGAGGGGCGGCGCGAGGGCCTGCGAGGGGCAGCCTTGATGTTCGTCCTGGCGGCCTGCTTGGGCCTGGGCGCCGGCACCACCGCTGTCCACAAGGGACGGCTCTACTTCGAGGCCTACCCCCAGCGAGAGGCCGCCTTCTACTTCCCTGGCCGGCGAGCCCTAGCGGAGCGAGCCCTTCAGCTGCACCGGGAAGGGCGGGCTTCCAGCAGCAGGGAGCCCTTCCTCGAGGCCTCGCTTCGCCTCTATGCGCCTGGTCTCCCCGCGCGCCGCGAGGGCAAGCGCTGGGTCATGGGCGCAGGCTCACCGGTCGTCCGGCTCTCCCTCTCCAAACAGGGACGACTCCGAGAGAGAGCCTTCGCGTCACCCGCCGCTGGGGACTAACCTTGGAGGAATGGACGGGACCCAGCAGGCAGAATTGGCCGCGATTCAGGCCGCCCTCGCGCGGGGCTACCTGGATCAAGAGCGCTTGAACCAGGCCCAGCAGCTCGCTGCCCAGCCGGGATCGCTGGGCTTGCTGCGGATCCTCGGTCAGCGCTTTCTCTCCCCCGAGCAGGCCAACGACCTGGGGCAGGTCTACCAGCGCGCCCTCACCCTCGCGCAGGAGAACGCGGGGACGGTCCAACTCCCGGGTCTGCCCTCGTCTGGAACTCACCTCGTCCACCTCCCCCAGGGCTCGGGTCCAGGGCCAGCCCAGAGCCACGCCAACGATCCGACCCTCAGCAGCGGTCCGCCCGGGGCTCCACCTGACGGATACCCCGCCAGCGGCGCCTTGGCCGAGGCCGGCGACACCCTCGGCCCCTATCGTCTGATCAAGGAGCTGGCCCGCGGCGGAATGGGCGTGGTGTATGTGGCTGAGCGTGACGGTCTGGATCGCAAGGTCGCCCTCAAGCAGCTCCTGGACTCCGGCGGGAACTCCGTCGAGCGCTTCCTGATCGAAGCTCGAATCGCGGCCCGCTTGCGCCATCCCAACATCGTGGGGATCCACGACGTGGGCCAGGTCGGGGTCAGCCCCTACTTCGCCATGGACTTCATCGAAGGCAAGGACCTCGCCGAGGTGATCGAAGCCGAGGGGACCCTCGAGCCACGTCGCGCGGCCGCCCTGACCCAGAAGCTCGCCGCTGCCCTGGCCTACGCCCACGAGCGAGCCGTCCTGCACCGAGACATCAAGCCAGCCAACATCCTCGTGACTCCTCAAGACGAGCCCGTGCTGACCGACTTCGGCCTCGCCAAAGACGTCGGGGCCGGCGGGGATTCCGGGCTGACCCAGGCCGGCGCGATCATGGGCACGCCCAGCTACATGCCGCCTGAGCAGGCCGACAGTCAAACCGACCTCATAGATCGCCGCGCGGACATCTACTCCCTCGGTGGAACCCTCTACGCGATGCTGACTGGTGTTCCGCCCTTTCGCGGATCCACCCCCCTGAACACGATCTCGAAGGTCCTCGGCGAACCTCTAGTCCCGCCGAGCAAGCTGCGGAAGTCCCTCCCCCGAGATCTAGCGGTGATCTGCGTCAAGTGCTTGGCTAAAGACCCCGAGGAGCGCTACGCCACCGCCAAAGCCCTCGCGGACGACCTAGGGCGCTTCCTCGCGAATCAACCCATTCAGGCCCGGCCCCCGAGCCTCGGGGATCGCCTCGAGAAGTGGGTCCGCCGCAATCGAGGCCTGACGATCTTTGCAATGGTCGCCGCAGGACTCTTGGTCGCGGCAGCCTTGGGGGTGTTCTTCGGTGTCCGCGCCAGCGCGGCCCGTGAGGCTCGGGTCGAGGTCGAGGAGGCCCTCGAGACCCTGGAGGGAGTCCGGGAGGAGAACGCCGAAGTCCGCTTGAGCCACTCGCTGAAGGCAGTCCAGGCCGCGAGCCGCTATCGGGCCGCGGTCGGCAGGGAGCGGAGCGACGAGCTCTACCTCCAGGCGCTCCTCGCCCTCGGGACGGCCGCCTGTGACGGCAACCAACTGACCCTCGCCAAGCAGGCTTTCGACGAAGCTCACGAACTCGCGCCCCAAGACCCAAAGGTCGCGGAGCGTCGGGCTGAGCTGACTCGGCTCTTGAACCTCCGGCGAGAGACGGTTCGCGAGATCATTGAGGCGGTTCGAAAGGGAGGGGCCGAGCGCTTTCTCGAGGCAGCGGACCCAGTGTTCGAGCTCGTCCGCTATCCAGACCAACGAGCCCAACTCGTGACCGCCCTCGACGGGGTGAGCGAGCGCCTCCTCGCCCTGCAGACCGAATTCTTGCGCGGGGCGGCGGAGGCCGCGGGGGTCGAGAAGGACCTCCTCGAGAAGGACCTCCTCGAGTTCCAGAGCGTGTGCCGTGCAGGCCAGCGCCCCAGCGACGCCGTGGTCGAGGGGCGCTTTGCCCAGATCGCCAGGGTCCGCAGGCGAATGACGAGGTCGACAGGGTTCGCTAGTCCGATCAGCTTTGGGCAGCTGCTGCGAAATCATCTCGCGCCCAAGACCACTGAGGAACGACGCGTGGCACGGGTCGCCTGTGAGACGCTCGGGAGGATCGGCCCCGACGCGCAGGATGCGATCCCAGCCCTGGAGCGCTACCTGGCCGTCGAGCCTCACAAGCAGGCCTCGATTCGCGCCTGCGCTGCGCTGACACGGATCGGGACCGCAGCCGCCCTGGAGGCGATCCAGCCCCACCGAGGTCGCCTCCGTGACGCCTCCCTGGACCATTTGATCGGTCGCGCAGCTCAGCGCTTAGGCCTGGAAGACGTGGCCGAAGTTCCGGGGACGCCGACCGAGCGCCTCCTGATCAAGGTCCGCAACGCGATCGGCGTCGACGAGTTCTCCAAGGCGGTCGCCTTCTGCACCGAAGCCCTAGCGACGCGGCCGGACGACCCGCTGGCCCGAGCCTGGCGAGCGCACGCCCTCGCGCTCCGCGGTGATCTTGACGCCGCTCGGGAAGACCTCCGCCACCTCTTCAATCGACCCCAAGAAGACGGTGAGGTCCTCGCGATCGCGGCCATGGCGCAGACCGAGGTCGGGCAGAGCGACCTGGCCATCTCGAACCTCAAGAAGGCCATCCAGCGAACCGACGACCCGGATCGGATCCTCGAACTCCGAGTTCCCTACGCCTATCTGCTCTTGGAGACCGACCAGGTCGAACTCGCGCGAGAGCAGCTCGCAGCAGCGCTCAGGGCAGCGCCCAGCGCAGAGATCTACGCGCTCCAAGCCACGATTCACCTCGGTCTAGGCGAACTCGATGAGGCCGACGCCGCCCTCAAGAAGGCTGACCAGCTCGACTCCGATAACACCGAGGTCGCGCTCGCCTACGCGCGCCTGGCCATGAAGCGAGGCTTACACGAGCGCGCGGGTCCGATCTACGATCGTGTCCTCGAACGACGCCGCAGCGATCCCCAGATCATCTCGGAGCGGGCTTTGGCCAAGGCTGCCCTAGGCGACGGCTCTGGTGCCCTCCAAGACTTCGAGCGGGCCTTGAAGCTGACCCACTCAGCTCGCCAGCGGGGAGAGCTCCTCTTCAACCGGGCCAAGTGCCTGATCGACCTTCGGCGCACGAAAGATGCCTTGGCCGACGCCAAGGAGCTCGTGCAGCTCCGACCGGACTACGGGTTGGGCTGGGTGATGCTGGGAACGCTCCTACTCGAGGGCGGCGACGCAGAGGGCGCCTTGGTTGCCGCTCAGCACGCCGTGGACATTCGGCGCTCGGCCAAGGCCCTCGCCCTCCGTGGCCGGCTCCGGCTGGTCCTAGGGAAGCTCCCCAGAGCCCTCGCTGACCTCGAAGCAGTCGTCAAGCTCGAGCCCAAGTCTCTCCAGTATCGCGCCGACCTGGCTGGAGTTTATGTCACCATGGGACGCGTTGCCGAAGGGCTCAAAGAGCTCGGCGTCGTGTTGAAAAGCGATCCGGACCACACCATCGCGCTTCGGACGCGCGCCCTGCTCTACGCTTCGGCGGGTCGAGTCGAAGAGGCCAAGGCAGACCTGGCTCGGCTGAGCAGGGTCGCACCCAACGACCCGGAGACGACCTACGTCAAGGCCGCGGTCGCCTTCTATAGCAAGGACTATCAGGGCGCTCTCTCCCTTGTCGAGACCGCACCCAACCACGACTCCCAGACACTCCAGCTCCACGGCCAGTGCCTCCGAGCCCTCGGACGTTCAAGGGAGGCGATCCCGGTCCTCAAGCGGATCGTCGAGCTCAACCCCAGAGAGCCCATGGCCTACCTCCAACTCGGAGGGGCCTACGTCGAGGCAGGAGAGACGGACCAGGCCAAGATCCAAATGAAGAGGTTCTTGGAGCTCGCGCCGCCCGGGGTCCCGCAGAGAGCCCAAGTCGAGGCCTATCTCGAGCGCCTCGCCAAGGAGGAGGCTCAAGCGGTTGGGAGGTAGCCCGGAGCGGGTGGAGGCCGGTCAGGGCCTGAGCCAGTGGTTGGGGTCGGGCTGGCGCGGCGGCTCCGAGCTAGTTCAGCCGGACCCAGGCCGCCTTGAGGTAGGCCGGGTCCCCAGCACCTGTCCTGTAGTCGACGGGCACGGTCTGGGTCGTGACCTTGCCCGTCCGGCCCGCGGCTGAGATCCCCTCGGCCAACTGCTCGAGGAAGCGCGGCCAGGCCATGCGGCGGAGGTTGGTCGAGACGAAGAGCAGGCCCTCCTTGGCGACTAGGCGGGCGCCGCGCTCGGTCAACTCGGCGAGATCGCGCTCGACGATCCAACGCCGCTTCTTGCGCCCCTTGCCGCTCGTGCTGGAGCTGGGGGGATCGAGGAGGACGGTGTTGAACTTGCGCTTCTTCGTCGCCAGGCGCCGCAGCCAGTCCAGGGCGTCGCCATAGAGGAAGTCGTGGTCCTCGGGGTCGAATCCGTTCAGGCGGAGGTTGTCCCGGGCCCAGTCGAGGTAGCGCTTGCTGAGGTCGAGGGTCAGGGTCTCAGCCCCGCCCTTGGCAGCCGCCACCGAGAGCGAGCCCGTGTGGGCGAAGGCGTTGAGGAGGGTCTGGCCGCTGAGGTCCGCGCTCAGCAGGCGACGCCGGGTCTCGCGCTGATCGAGGAAGAGGCCTGAGCTGGTCGGGCTGGCTTCGAGGTCGATCCAGTAGCTGAGACCGAGCTCTTTGACCTGGAAGCGCGGGTCTGCGATCTGGCCGGCGATGCGCTCTGCGGCGCTGTCACCGCCTCCTTTGGCGCGACGCTGCTCGACGAGGGCCTTCAGGCCCCCCTCGGCGAGGAGGGCGTCGACCCAGGCTTGGGGGAGGGGAGCGTCTCGCGTGTCGTAGCGGAGGATCCGACCGACCTCGCCGTAGCGCTCGACCCGGAGGTCGGGGAACCCGTCGTGGTGGCGGTCCACGAGGAGGTAGGCGTCGGTGTGGCCGGGGGCGAAGAGGGCCTCGCGGGCTTCGCGCGCGGCTCGCGCTGCGACCTGTGGGCTGGCCTGGGCGCCCGACTCCAGCGCTGCGCGGAAAGAGCGGGGCAGGGGGGCTTCGATCTCGAGGCGTCGCTGATCGCGGGGGTGCGCGAGGGCCAGGCGCTGGGCATGGAGAAAGAGCCGGGCCCCGGCCGGGCCCTCGTATTCGACGTCACCCAGGAGCGGGAAGCCAAGGCGCGCGGCGTGGAGGCGGACCTGGTGGGTCCGACCGGTGTGCGGTCTGGCGCGGTAGCGGGCCAGCCCTGCGCGTTGCTCTTCGAGGGTGTAGTCCGTGACGGCTTCGCGGTCCTTGTAGCCTCCCTTGCGCTTCTGGCGGATCCGGTGGTCGCAGGTCAGGCTCTTGGGGCGCCTCGGATCGTGCAGGGTCAGGAGCTGGTAGGTCTTCTCCAGCTTGCGATTCCGGAGCTGCTCCTCCAGGGAGCGATTGGCCTCTGGAGATTTGCCGAACACGAGGACGCCCGAGGTCCCCTTGTCCAGGCGATGCAGGATCGCGAGGGTGGCGTCCGGCCGCTGGCGCGCGACCCATTCGTAGAGCCCCTCTTGGCCGTGGGGGTCCGCCCTGTGGGTCCGGACGCCAGCGGGCTTGTGGACCGCGAGGATGTGTTCGTCCTCGTGGAGGACCCAGGGTTCGTTCACGGCGGGATTGTAGGGCTAACTCCCTCCAGCCCTGGGTCCCACCGCCAACGCCAGCACACGAGGTCTAGGTGCTTGGGAAATCCAAGATCACGGCTCCGGCACCCGTCGGGTGGCTCGTGTATGGTGAGGCCTGATCCCGGTGCCCATTCGCGCACCAACGAGGGGGGACGATGAAGGACTGCTTCGGCCACGGCATGCAGTGGTGGGTGCCGGTCAAGCCAGGCGTCAGCGACGCCGAAAAGCAGCGCGAGTGCTACGCCTGCGAGGACTTTGACGCCTGCGCCAAGGCGCACACCGTCCACAGCAACCGACACCTGGCGGAGATCATCCTCCACCACGTCACCAAGACCGGTGGCAGCGCCAAGCCCAGCAAGCCTCGCCGCTGAGCCAGGCTGTCGGGGAGGATCACTCGCTGAGCACCCCGACATGAGCAATCGCCCCCTCACCCTCGTGACCGCCAGCCGGGCTCTGCCTTGGCTCTTGCTGTTGAGCGCCGCTCTGGCCGGAGCCGGTGAGAAGCCGACTCGGACCCACCTCGCGAGCGACCGAGCCTTCCAACTAAACGTCTACGAAGGACAAAAGGGAGTGCGGATCGAGGTTCAGAACCTCGAGCCCTTCCCGATCACCGCGACTCTAACCATCGGCGAGCGCGAGAACCTTGCGCTCTCGACTCCGCTACCCCGGACGCTCATTCTGGCGCCCAAGGGCCGCGGCGACTTCGTGACTCTCGGCCCCCGAGACTCGAGCAAGAGCTGGCGCTACGGGAAGGTCCGCTGCACCTATCAGATCGGCTCGATCAAGGTCCGCCCGCGTCCCTTCGACTACGAGCTCCCCTACCCCGTCGGACAGTCCTATCGCGTGGATCAGGCCTTCAACGGGGCCTTCAGCCACAAGGGCAAGAACGCCCTCGACTTCGCCCTCGCGAGCGGCGACCTCGTGACGGCGGCTCGGGCTGGCCTCGTGGTCAAGGTCACCGACCACCACGCCCGGGGCGGGGTCGAAGAGCGCTTCCGCGGCAAGGCGAACCGAGTCTGGATTCTTCACGAGGACGGGACCTTCGGCTGCTATGCCCACTTCCGTCAGCGGAAGATCCGGGTCAAGGTCGGGGCCAAGGTCAAGGTCGGCCAGGTCCTCGGCGAGGCCGGCCAGACGGGCTTCGCTCAAGGGCCCCACCTTCACTTCGAGGTTCGCTACGCCAAGGCCGGTCGCGTCCAGGCCGCCACGGTTCCGATCACGTTTAGGACTGCGGCTGGCGAGCGACAGACTCTGCGCGAAGGGGAGAGCTACGAGCGGCCTGAGAAGCGCTAGGCGTGCTTCGGGGCGCCTTGGGTTCGTCCTCTCGTCTGATTGACCGCCAAGGACGCCACGGACGCCAAGGGAAGCTCGTGAGCCTTCGCGGAGCCAGACTGCGTTGGCTCTCCTGAAGGCTTCGAGTCCCGGCGGACTGCGTCTAGAGGCTTGTTCCGGCCCCGAGCTTGGCGAGCTTGGCGCCTAGTTTCTCAGGGGTCCATGCGCGTGGCCTGCCAGGAGGCAGTCCCGCGCACTCCCTAGGTCCCCGCGAGCTGGGCCTCGGCCGCGGTGCCCCAGGTCTCACTGGAGAAGGGCGAGGCCACCGTCGTCCAGCCCCCGGTCTGGAGCGCGTCGCAGACGTAGGTCGCCGCGGTCGAGTCGCTGGTGTGAACGATCACTGGGCAGGTCGCGGTCTGGCGAGAGAGCCAGAGCGCGACGTCGAAGCCAGATCCGGCGCCGGGCCCGGCGCCGCCGAGGTGATAGTCCAAGGAGATGAGGGCGACCTCGCTGAGGTGCTCCTCGAGCCAAGCGATCAACTCCCGAGCGCGGGAGTAGTGCACGAGCTCGACGTCGTCTCGGCCGTTCAGCCAAGCCTCCACCACTCGCACACGGCCCGGCGTGTCCTCGAGAAGCACTAAGCTTCGCTTCATTCGGCTCTCCCAGCCAGGAGCTTCGTCCCAGAGGGAGGGGATAGCCAGGGTCGTGGGGGAATTACCTGAGAATAGAGCGCTAGAGGGCGAAGCGATTGCTGAGGGCAGCTCGACTAGACCGGGTCTGGTCGTGTTCACTCGATCCTCGCCCGGCCGGGCGAGGAGTGACCCTCCGGCGTCCCACGCCGGAGCTCTCTGTCCCGTCATTCCGGCCTTCGTCGTCTCCGTCGATCCATGTCAGCGCTGCGACTCGAGAGATGCGGCGCCCACAGCCCGCTCGCCGGCCTGGGCCCGGACACGGGCGAAACCGCAGCACAGCGAGGGCCCTAGCGGACTCGCCCGTCCCCGCCGGACAATGTCCGCGCGATGTTCTCCATGTAGGCGCGCACGATCCGCGCGTTCTCCTTGATCGCGAAGGGCTCGACACCTCGACGCAGGAGGCTCGGGAGCCCACGAAACTTGACCTCCAAGACGTTGTCGAAGCGGAGCCGGGATCCCTCTTCGGTCTCCTCGATGACCCAAGACCCCCGCGAAATTCCGTTGCCGACGCCCGGGACCGGCTCCCAGAGGATCGTGTGTTCGTCTGGACGCTGGGTGTAGCGGAGGGCGTAGGTCGTCTGGACGAAGACCTTGCCGATGCCGATCTTCTCGAGCCTCCAGGTCCAGGCGCCCAGAGGCTCGGGGACGACCGCCTCGAGCTGGGGGAAGTGGGAGGCCGAGTCGGGGACGTCGGCTAGGAGCGCGAAGGTCGCCTGGGGCGTGGCCGAGACCTGAATCTCGTGGCTGAAGGGGAGGCGGAGTTGAAGCATGCCTAGGGCTTGGCTCGAGCAGCGAGGCCTGGGTCCGGCACGACGACTTGGGCGCCTTCGAGGGTCCAGGCCTCCACGACGAGCTCGTGGAGCATGTCCTCGGGGGGGTTGCCGCCGATTTGGATGCGATGCGGGAGCCAGTAGTCGCCGACCTGGCGAAAGTCGCGGTAGAGGACACGTCCCTTGGCGAAGCCCGCCAAGTCTCGGACCGTGAAGTCCGCCCGAACCAGAAAGCCCGTGCTCCTGTCTACGAAGGCCAGATACTGGTCATAGCGAGGGTGGGGGTCGTAGCTGCCCCAGGTCGCATAGACCTGATCGACCTCCTTCTCGACGCCCTCGATCTCGATGGTGGTCGGGCCGCCGCAGTCGACGATTTGGGCCTCGGCCAGGCGGAAGGGCAGCTCGCAGAAATACTGGAGGGTCGGGAGCCAGAACTCCGTCCGGCGGTGATCCTCGTAGGTGGGCTCTCCCTGACCTTGCTGACTCCAGGTGTTCCAGCCATGGATTCCCCAGGTCTCGCTGGTCTCGCCTCTCCGGAATGTCGCCGTCGAGGTGTCGGTCCCCGGCACGAAGGCCATCTCGACGATGGCGGGATCAGTCGGCCAGGGACAGGCTATGGATCCGACCAGCCCAAAGTAGGCGTCCTGGAAGCGAACCCCGACTGCAGGGAGGGTAGTCCAGGGCGCGGCGCCGGCGGCGTGCTGCCGCTGGGCCGCAGCGTCTAGGACCGCGCGCCCACAGGCCTCTTCCTCTGCGCGATCGCGCTGACGGAGAGCGCCCGGGCGGAGGTCCGCCACGCAGCCCGAGGCGAGCGCGCAAAGCAGAAGAGGGACCGCAAGGGTCTTGAGGCGGGGCATGGAGGCTCCGATCAGTCGAGGAGGCCCTTGGCGTCGCGGGCCTCGCGCTCGGTGAGGTGAAGGAAGAGGTCTTCGAGGTCGGCGTCTGGGAGGCCGGCGCTCTCGCGGAGTTCGGGGACAGTCCCCTGGGCCTTGAGCTGACCGCGATCCAGGATTCCGACCCGGTCGCAGCGCTTCTGGACCAGCCCCAGAATGTGACTCTGAATGATCACCGTCCGCTGACGACGCTTGAGCTCAGCGAGGACCTCGGCGAAGCGGCGCGCGCCGTCTGGGTCGAGGCCTCCCGTCGGCTCGTCGAAGAGCACGACCTCGGGGTCACCGATCAGGGCCACGCCTATGGCGGTCTTGCGGCGCATGCCCCGCGAGTAACTGGAGACGGGACGATCGGCCGCCTCGGCCAGGTCCAGGAAGCCCAGGAGCCGCTCGGCGCGGGAGCGGGCCACGGCCCGCGGCACCCGGCGCAGCTCGGCGAAGAGCGCGAGGTGTTCGCTGGCGGAGAGCTCCTCGTAGAGGACGCTCTCCTCTGGGAGGTAGCCGAGCTTGGCGCGGGCTGCGAGGGGGTCGGTCGCGGCGTCGATTCCGCAGATCGAGACCCGGCCAGCGTCGGCGCGCAGGAGCCCCGTCAGGATCTTGGCGAAGGTCGACTTGCCGGCGCCGTTGTGTCCCAAGAGCCCGTAGGTCTCGCCGGGCTCGACCCGGACGCTGACGCCGTCGAGGGCGCGCAGCTCGCCGTAGCTCTTGACCAGTGCCTCGACCTCGATCACGCCGCCGCCTTTGGCTGATCCGCGACTTCGCTCCGCTCCCAGATCACCAACGCGCGCTGGGTGAAGCCAGCCCAACCGAACACGTAGAGCAAGGCCAGGGCGGGGTGGAGCGCGATCAAGAACGCGAACCCGAGCACGACCACGCCTCCGGTGAAGGGGTAGCCGCTGGCCTCGGCGGGGTTGGCCTCGGCCTCGCCGCGGAGCCCGAACGCGATGGCGTGGTGGCTCACGAGGAGGGCGAGGGGCGCGCCGCCGATCAAGACGTTCAGGCCTTCGCCGGCGAACTCAGGCCTGGGGAGGGTCCCCACGAGGGTCGCGGCCACGGCGGCCAAGGTCAGGGCGTAGCCGCCGGCACAGAGCCAGCGCGCGACCAGGACCTGCCAGGCGCGCAGGGGCTGGGTGCGCTCCACGATCAGGTTCTCGCGGCGAGTCAGGGGGAGGTCGACCCCGAACAGGAATCCGCTGGCCGAGGCCGTGATTCCGATCAGAAGCAGGACCGCGAACCTCAGCTGCCAGGGCAGGAGCTGGGCGTCACTGGCGAAGGCTGGGACGAGGGCCAGGGCGGCGGGGAGCCCGAACAGGATCACCCAGGCCCGCGGCGCGGCGCCGCGCAGAACCAAGATCAAGTCTCGCGCGATCAGGGCCCCGATCGGCTGAGGCAAGAGCGCGCGGAGGGGCCGGGCCAACCACTCCGAGCCGACGCGACCGCCGCTTCGGGGGGAGGCGCGGTCGAGGCGGGGGCCGTGGCCCAAGGCGGCGAAGAAGCGAGACAGGATCCAGCAACCAGCCACGAGCAGGAGGGCTACGAGGGCCACGACCGCCAGGGCGCCGAGTTCACCGCGGGCCAGCGCACCGAGAGTCGGCCCCGGCGCAGCGCTCCCGAGGAGCAAGGACCGTAGTCCGTCCGGGATGAAGATCGGGACCACGAGAGCGCCAGCGACGCTCGCGAGAGCGATCGCCTTGCGGGCGCCGGGGCCCCACGAAGCGAGGAGCCAGGCGCTCAGGATGCCGAAGGCCGCGAGGCTAGGGCCCAAGAGGAGAGCTAGGGCCCACAGGGCCGGCGAGGCCTCCGTGTCCTCCGCGATCACGTGCAGCCCGCGGGCGGCCGCCAGGAGAGGGAGCAGGAGCAGGGTCAGGCCCAGGCTCAACTCGAAGAGCCGGAGCCGAATCAGCGCCGCCCTCGAGAGCCCTTGAGTCAGGAGGAGGACCAGCTCCTTGGTGCGGAAGAGCAGCTGCCAAGCAGCGCTGAGGGCGACCCCGAGGTAGGCCAGGCAGGCCGCGCTCAAGGCCGCGACCAGGAGCTCGGGGGCGATCTTGCTCGCGGCCTTGCCCGCGATCCAGCTCGCCAAGAGACAGACCACGAGGAGGAGGACCGCCTCGAAAGGAGACCCGTAACGTCGCTTGAGGACAAGAAGGCGGATCCTGAGCGCGGCCATGCTCGCGCCGCTGACCGGCTCGGAGCTCGGGCCGGCTTCGCTTGCGGGGAGACCCTCGTCCTTCGGGGTCTCGCTCACGCGCCCTGGAGGAAGGGGTTGTTTGCGCGCTCGTAGGCCAGCGTCGTCTCCGGGCCGTGTCCTGGAATCACGCGGGTCGTGCCTGCGAGGGTCAGGACCTGGTCCCGGATCGAGCCCTGGAGTTCGTCCGAGTTCCCGCCGGGGAAGTCCGTGCGCCCGATCCCCATCCGAAAGAGCGTGTCGCCCGAGAGGAGGAGCTCGCCGTCTGGAGTCGTGAGCCGAAAGCAGCAGCTCCCAGGGGTGTGGCCCGGGGTGTGAAGCACGAAGGCTTGGTCCTTGCCGAAGCTGAGGCTCGAGCCGTGCTCCAGGCCGCCGTCGATCCTCGGGGGTGGCCCCGTGTCGAAGCTGAGGCCGACCATTCGTGGTTGTTCGCGATAGCCGTCAATCAGGAAGGTGTCGCCCGAGTGGAGCAAGGTCTCAGCGCCCGTAGCTTGCTGGAGCTCGTGGGTCCCCTGGACGTGGTCGAAGTGGGCGTGGGTGTGAACGATCTTCACGACCCGCAGTCCTTGGGCGTCTAGGCGAGCGCGGATCCGCTCGACCTCGCCGCCGGGGTCGACCACGATCGCCTCGCGGGTCTCCTCGCAGGCCAGGATGGTGCAGTTGCACTGCAGGAGGCCGACCGGGAAGCTCTCGACGATCACGCGCGGAGCTAGTTCCCGGCCAAGCGGGCGACCAGGGCCACGTATTCGTCTCGGGCCGCGTCCTGGCTCTTGCCCTTGATCTTGGCCCAAGCGTCGAACTTGGCCCGGTCCTTCATCTTGAAGGCACCGGGGCGCTTGCCGCTGACGTCACCCGTCGTGGCTTGCTTGTAGAGGCTGTAGAGGGAGAGCAGCTGGTCGTTGCTGGGGCGCTTGCTTATGCCCTTGACTCGCTCTGCCGCGTCCTTGAACTCTTGCTCGCTGGCCATGGGGCCTCCTACATGTGGATCGCGCGTCGATTGGCGTCGAGCGCAGCTTCTTTGATCGTCTCAGCGAGGGTCGGGTGGGCGTGCACGGCGCGCGCGAGGTCCTCGCTGCTCGCGCCGAACTCGACGGCCACGGCGACCTCGGCGATCAGATCACCGGCGTGGGGGCCAATGATGTGGACCCCAAGAATGCGGTCGGTCCGAGCGTCGGCGAGGACCTTGACCTTGCCCGAAGGCTCGCCCAGGCAGTGGGCGCGCCCATTGGCGGCGAAGGGGAAGCTCCCCTTCTTGTAGTCCGCGCCGCTCTCTTGGAGCTCCTCCTCGGTCTTGCCGACCGAGGCGATCTCAGGGTGCGTATAGGTCACGCTCGGGATCGCGTCGTAGTTGACGTGACTGGTCCCGATGACGATCCGCTCGACGGCCGCGATCCCCTCTTCTTCGGCCTTGTGCGCGAGCATCGGGCCCTGGACCAGGTCGCCTATGGCGTAGATCCCAGGGGTCGTCGTCGCCAGGTGACCGTCGACGATGACCTGGCCGCGGTCATTGGTCATGACGCCCGCGCTCTCGAGGCCGAGGTTGTCCGTGTTGGGACGCCGGCCGACAGCCACCAAGACCCGATCGCACTCGAGGGGCTCGAGGCCTTCGGCCTCGACCACGCAGGTCTCGTCTTTGGCGTGGGCGCCAGTCACGCGGGCCCCGAGCTTGAACTCGATCCCCTGCTTCTTGAACACCTTGAGGGCCTCTGCCGCGATCTCGTTGTCGAGGCCCGGCATGATCCGGTCCTGATACTCGTAGACGGTGACCTTGGCGCCGAGGCGACGCCAAACCGAGCCCAGCTCGAGCCCGATCACGCCAGCCCCGATCACCACGAGGTGCTTGGGGACCTCGGGGTAGCTCAGGGCCTGGGTGCTGGTCCCGATCCGATCGTAGTCCAGAGTGATGAAGGGGAGCTGAGTGACGCTGCTGCCCGTGGCCAAGATGCAGTTGTCGAAGGTCAGGCTGGTCTCGCCTTCGGGCCCTAGGACCTGGGCCCGGCCAGCGCCGTCGAGGCGTCCGTGCCCCATGAGGCGGGTGACCTTGTTCTTCTTCAGGAGCCCGTTGATCCCGCCAGCGAGACCGCTCACGATCTTGGTCTTGCGGGCCATCATCTTCTCGAGGTCCAGCTTGACTCCGCTGACCGTGACGCCGTGCTCTGCGAGGGCGTGCTGGGTCTCCTCGAAGCGGTGGCTGGACTCCAAGAGGGCCTTGCTCGGGATACAGCCGACGCGGAGGCAGGTGCCTCCCATCTGCTTCTCCTTCTCGATCACGGCCACGTTCAGGCCGAGCTGGGCGCCGCGGATCGCGGCGACGTAACCGCCTGGGCCGCCGCCGATCACCAACAGGTCGTAGTGGTCGCTCATGGCTTAGACCTCCAACAAGATCCGGGTGGGATGCTCAATGCAGTCCTTGATCCGGCGCAAGAAGGTAACGGACTCGCGTCCGTCGATGACGCGGTGATCGTAGGTCAAGGCGAGATACATCATGGGTCGGACCACGATCTCGCCGTTGACGACCACGGCCCGATCTTGAATCCCGTGCATTCCGAGGATCGCGACCTGAGGCGGGTTAATGATTGGCGTCGAGAGGAGCGAGCCGTAGACGCCGCCGTTACTGATCGTGAAGGTCCCCCCTTGGAGCTCGTCCGGGCGGATCTTGTTCTTCTGCGCTCGGGTCGCGAAGTCGCGGATCCCGCCCTCGACCTCGGCGAAGCTCATCCGATCCGCGTCCTTGAGGACGGGGACCAGGAGGCCTCGGCCGCCGCCGACGGCGACGCCAATGTTGTAGTAGCGCTTGTAGACGATGTCGCTGCCGCGAATCTCCGAGTTGATCTGCGGGAACTCCTTGAGCGCCTCAATGGTCGCCTTGACGAAGAAGCTCATGAAGCCGAGCTTCGAGCCATGCTTCTCCTGGAACTTCTCCTTGTATTGCTTGCGGAGCGAGAAGATCTCGCTCATGTCGACCTCGTTGAAGGTCGTGAGCATGGCCGCGCTCTGCTGGCTCTGAACCAGGCGCTCCGCGATGCGCCGCCTGAGCGGCGTCATGGCGACGACCTCCTCTAGGGGCAAGCTGCCTGCCGGCGCCGCGGCTGGGATCGCGGCTGCGGCGGGGCGGGGGATGGCTTGGCTGGGGGTAGAGGGGCCCTCGGTCTTCTGCACCTCTATGTGGCGCAGGACGTCCTCCTTGAGGAGGCGCTGGCCAGGACCCGTGGGCGTAATGTCCTGAGGGCGCAGGCCGCGCTCCTCGAGGAGGCGTCGCGCCGCCGGCATGACACGAATGTCCTCGGCGGCGCCGCCGCCGACGTTGACCGTCATGGTCCGGCTGCCCGTCTTGTTGCCGCCTCGGGCTTCGTCGGGGCTCGGGGTCTGGGCGTTGGCGTCGACCGTGGCTCCGCCTGCGGGGGCGTCACCGGGCTCAATGAAGGCTATGGTCTCGCCGACCTGCGCCGTGTCGCCAGGCTTCTTGAGGACCTGGGTCAAGGTGCCCGTGGTCGGAGCAGGGACTTCGAGGCTGGCCTTGTCCGTCTCGAGTGCCACGACGGGCTCGTCGAGGGTCACGAAGGCGCCCTCGGCCTTGAGCCACTCGCCGATCGTGACCTCGTAGATGGACTCTCCCACGTGGGGAACCTGGAGCTCAACGGCCATGAATGGAATCTCCTTGGCGCCTGATTAGGCCACGCCGAAGGCGCGTTGGATGAGGAAGGCCTGCTCTCGCTTGTGGCTCGTAGGCGAACCGGTAGCGGGGCTGGCGGAGGCGTCCCGGGCGACATGCCCGAAGGGCGCGCGGCCCCAGAAGGACTCGCCGAACACGGCCCGGAGGGAATACCAGGCGCCCATGTTGACGGGCTCTTCTTGAACCCAGATGACTTGGACTGACTCCTCGGCGAACTCGCCGCCGGGGAGGAAGGGATCGAGGGTAGCGCGCAGCTCGGCGTGGTCGAGGGGGTAGAGCTGCTCGAGGCGCACGATGGCGACTTCGCTGTGGCCGTGCTCCTCACGGAAGGCCGCCAGGTCGTAGTAGACGCGTCCGCTACAGAGCAGGATCCGCTTGACCTTTTGGCCAGGCTCTCGCTCGAGCCCGTCGCCAATGATCCGCTGGAAGTGTCCCTGGGCGAGTTCGTCGAGGGTCGAGCTCGCGGCGGGGAGACGGAGCAGGCTCTTGGGGGACATCACGATCAAGGGCTTGCGCCAGGCGCGCAGGACCTGCCTCCGCAGGCAGTGGTAGATCTGGGCGGGGGTCGTGAGGTTCACGACCTGCATGTTGTCCTCGGCGCAGAGCTGGAGGAAGCGCTCGAGGCGAGCGCTGCTGTGCTCTGGACCCTGGCCCTCGAAGCCGTGGGGCAGGAGCATCACGAGCCCGCTCAGCAGGTCCCACTTGTCCTCCGCAGACGAAATGAACTGGTCGATGATGACCTGGGCCCCGTTGCAGAAGTCGCCGAACTGGGCCTCCCAGATCACGAGCGCGTCCGGGCGATCGAGGCTGTAGCCGTAGTCGAAGCCCACCACCGAGGATTCGGTCAGGGGGCTGTCGTAGACCTCGAACACCCCCTGGTCCTCGGAGAGGTGGCAGAGCGGGAGGTAGCGGTGGTGGTCGGTCCCGTCGCGGAGGACGGCGTGGCGGTGGCTGAAGGTTCCACGCCCACAGTCCTGGCCCGAGACGCGGACGTGATGGCCGGCCTCGAGGAGGGTCGCGTAGGCCAGGAGCTCACCGGCGGCCCAATCCAGTCGCCGATTGCCGGCGGCCATTTCGACGCGCTGATCGAGGATCCGCCGCAGCTTGGGGAGGATCTGGAAGCCCTCCTCGGTCTGGGTCGTCTTGACCAAGAGATCCGCCAGGAGGCTCCGGGGGACGCCGCCGTCGAAGCGGGGACAGTCAGCGTCCTTCCCGCCCATGTAGCGATCCCAAGGCCAGCTGACCGGCGCAGGCTCCTTGGGGATGCCCGCTTGATCGCGCGCGCGCTGGATCTCCTCTTCGAGGTAGACGTTTCGCTCGGCGACGATCCGCTCGACCTCGTCTTGGGTGATCCCGTCGGGGCTCACGAGGTGCTTGACGTAGCTCTGGACGACGGAGTCGCGCTGCTTGATCCGGGCATACATTTCGGGCTGAGTGAAGGAGGGCTCGTCGCCCTCGTTGTGCCCGTGACGCCGGTAGCAATACATGTCGATCACGACGTCGGTCCGATAGCGGTGCCTGTATTCCATGGCCAGCTGGACGACCTGAGCCACGCTCTCGGGGTGCTCCCCGTTGACGTGGAAGATCGGGACCTTGAGCATGAAGGCGACGTCGGTCGCGTATTGACACGAGCGCGCAGACTCGGGCGCGGTCGTGAACCCGATCTGGTTGTTGACGATGACGTGGACCGTGCCGCCAATGTTGTAGCCAGGCAGGGAGGCCATGTTGAAGGTCTCTTGCGTCACGCCCTGACCCGCGAATGCTGAGTCACCGTGGAGCACGATGGGGAGGACCTTGGTCCGCGTGACGTCCTTCGTGCGGTCCTGACGGGCCCGAACGCGTCCGATCACGACCGGCGAGACGAACTCGAGGTGGCTCGGGTTGAAGGCCAGGCGGAGCCCGATCTCCTTGCCCTTGGTCGTGGTGTGCTTGCTCCGATAGCCCATGTGGTACTTGACGTCGCCGCGACCCCAGTAGCGCTCGGAGTGCGCGTCGTCGAACTCCTGGAAGATCTCGCTGGGCGGCTTGTGCATGATGTTGCTCAAGACGCTCAGGCGGCCGCGGTGGGCCATGCCGACCACGACCTCTTCGATCCCGTGATCCGCGGCCTGCTCGATGGCCAGGTCGAGGAGGGGGATCAGGCTCTCGCCGCCCTCGAGGCTGAAGCTCTTGGCGCCGAGGTACTTCTTGCGAATGAACTGCTCGAAGGTCTCGGCCTCGATGAGCTTGGTCAGGATGTGGACCTGCTCGAAGCGGGTCAGGACGCGGCGGTTCTCGGTCGACTCCATCCAGGTCTGGAGCCAGTCCCGAGCCTCAGCGTTCTCGAGGTGCAGATACTGAACGCCTATGTAGCGGCAGTAGGTGTTCTGCATCCGGCGGATCACCTGGCCGACGGTCTGGCTCGTCCCGAGGAGCTCCGAGTAGCAAGGGCGATCCATGTCGGCTGCGGTCAGGCCGTGATAGCTGGCGTCGAGCTCGGGCGCTGGGGGGCGGTCTCGCTCGAGGGGGTCGAGGGTCGCGGCGAGGTGGCCTCGTCCGCGGAGGCGGTTGGCGAGCCGGTCGATCCGATCCTGGAGCTGGAGGGCCTTGCGGCTGGCCCCGTTGCCGACCACGGGCGCGGCCGGGGCCGCGCTCGCCGCCCCCTTGGGGTTGAAGATGCTCGGAGCGGCGGCCTCAGTGGGGCGTCGCGCGCCCGGCTGCTCACTTCGCAACGGCTCGAAGAGCGGGAGCCACTCAGGGTCGACAGAGGCAGGATCCTCCAACCACTGGTAGTAAAGCTCCTCGACGTAGGCCAGGTTTTGGCCGCCAAAGGCCTCAGCGCTCACAAGGGTCCTCCCAGAAGGGTCGCGAGTCTAGCCCAGATCCGATCAGATTCGCGGCTCAGGGAACGGGCATTCATTGCCGGATCGCAGGGAGCCCTTCAGGCTATAAAGGGTGGCTTGCGACCCCCAGCCCCGGCAGGCCCATGTCACGCTCCTTCGCCCTCGCACTGGCCCTCTCCTTCAGCCTGATCTCTCTGAGTCAGGCGCAGCCGAGCGGCGGCTCCTTCGAGGAGGTTTGGCGGGTCGTGAAGGAGACGAGGCCCTACGGCGCGGACGAGGAGCTCCCGGCCCGCGCGCCCCTCAAGCGCCGCTTCCCCAAGTCGCTGATTCCAGACGAGATCCGCGCTCTGTTCTTCGTGAGAGCCAAGAACTACGCGACCAGCGACAGCAACTTGGTCCTCCGCTCGCGCACCACGACCGATCCGGGCCGGACCAATGACCTCCGCGGCGCGAACCGCGACCACCCCAAGCCCCTTCACCCGCTGGGGATCACCTTCCAGGCGAGGTGGGAGATCGGCGCTGAGAGCCCCTTTACCGGCCTCTTCGCCCCGGGCGTTCGCCTCCCCTACGCCATCGTGCGCGTGTCTTCAGGAACCCGTAAGGCGACCAGCCAGGACAAGAGGATCCTGGGCATTGCGATCAAGCTCTTCCCGACCCAGGACCCCAAGAAGTCGGTTCTGACGCGCAACATCCTGACCCTCGATCAGTTTGGTTTCGACTCGGATACGCGAATGCGCCCCTTTCACTCCGATTCGGGACAGGGCGTCTACTACACCAACTTCGCGCCCCCCAAGAACCCTGGCGCCTTCCTCCCGCGAAACCTCAATCGCTTCTTCAACCACTTCGACGCGCCCAACGAGCACCGCCCCGTCGAGGCCCTGGCCGAGATCGACGCCGAAGGCCAGCCGATCAAGGGAAAGGCCTGCGCGCCCTTCGAGATCGTGTTTCGCCCGCTCTTCCAACCGCGCTTTCGCCTCGAGGAGGGCAAGCCCAAGGGGCCGCGAGTCAAGAAGCTCAAGAGCTTCCGCCAAGTCCCCCAGGCCAAGGAGGACTTCCAGCAGGGCGTCGTCTACCGGGAGCTGCCCTATGACTTTCGCGACCTGATTCGAGCCTACGACCCGACCGACGAGCTCAAGTTCGAGATCTGCTATGTCGCCTGGGGACCAGGCAGGAGTGAGCCGACGCCGCTGGGGACCCTGACCATCACCAGCCGCGCCGTCGTCAGCGACGGCGGAGACCTAGACCTCCACTTCCACCACTTGATCCACCGCGAGCAGCCAAAGAAGGCGTCGGGCAAGGCCGGCCTGATCCAGAGCCTCGACGAGCTCAAGGAGACGGGGTGCCCCGCCGGGCATTGAGCCACCGAGCCGGCGCCTGACTCGGGCGCGGGCCGACTATCTATCTAGGTTCTGTTCGAAAACTGCAAGGGCAGGCCGAAGGCCGGCGTGGCAAACCGTGCCCCCCGCGAGGCTGTTCCAGGACCCGTGCACGTGCCACCTGGCCGACACGCCCGAAGCCCGCGAGGCGCGGGTTGAGGGCGGCGTCTCTTTGGAGCCACAGAGGACGCGGAGGTCCACAGCGGTCATAAAGGGCGGATTGACGGGGTAGAGCGCTCCGCTTGCTGGAGCGGGTCGAGGAGGCAAGTCGCTTGGTTTCGCAACAGCCTGCCGTGCCGTGCGGGCACGACCTGCGCTGGCCAAGGGAGGGTCTGCTTTGGCGATGGCTGGATGGGCCCGAGGCTTCGGGCGCCTCGTGAACCTGCCTACTGGCCCTTCTTGAGCTTCTCGTAGAGGGCCCGGGCTTCGGCGTGCTCGGGGTCGTCTGCCAGCGCCTTCTTGGCCATCTCGCGGGCCTCCTTCTGGCGCCCGAGTTTGTCGAGGCAGTCGGCGGCGCCGAACAGGGGCGCGGCTGGATACTTGGGCTTGAGCTCCAGGGCGACCTCGAACTCGAGGAGCGCTCGCTTCAGCTTCTCGGGCTTGTCGAGGGCGGTTCTGCGGAGGGCCTCGCCTAGGAGGACGTGGGCTTCGCTGATGAAGGGGTCGATCAAGGCGATGTCGTCGAGGGCGTCGACGACCTCGTTCCAGCGCCCTTTGCCCTGGGCCCACTTGGCCAGTCGAATCCGCGAGGGCGCGTCGTCGCTGTCGCGAGCCACGATCTGGCGCAGCTCGGCGATCTCGCGCTCGGCGTCGCCGGTCTTCTTGAAGAGGGCCATCAGGCGGCGGCTCTGGTCGGCCCGCGGCGGAGAGAGGGAGCGGGCGGTCTCGAAGGCGGCTATGGCCGCGGGGTAGTTCTTGCGCGCCTCATAGACCCGACCCAAGAGGTCGTGGGCTTGGACGGGATCGCGAGTGCCGGTGCGGAGCGCGCTCTTGAGGAGGCGGACGGCCCGGCTGGCGCGGCCGCGCCGCAGGGCGGTGATGGCGAGTGCCAGCTGGGCGTCGCCCGCGCCTGCTCGCCAGGCCGCCGCCTGACGCAGCGCCCGCTGACCTGCCTCTGGGCCCTCGGTCATGAGGAACCCAGGCCGGAGGGCGGCCACGAGCTTGAGGGTGATCCCCGCTTGGGTGTCAGCGTCGGTGTCCTTGCCGTGCAGCGCCAGCGCCCGCGCCAGCGCCCCTCGGGCGGCGACGTCGAAGGGGTTCTTGACCACGTGACGCTCGAGGACGAGGCGATCTTGGGGCCGGGGCGTCGGCCGCCAGGCGTAACGGGCGTAGCGGCGGTCTATGTAGTCGAGGAAGCGCTGGTCGAAGGAGTCGCAGCTGATCCCGAACACGTGGGGGATCGCTGCGGGCGTGTCCTTGCCCGTGGCGTAGGCGTCGAGGAGCGCGGTCAGCTTGTCGAAGCTCCAGGTGTCGGTCACGAACTCGCAGATCATCCCGCCCTGGTAGTAGGACATCATGACCTGGTTCGGATAGGTCGGCTTGGTGAAGCCCTCGTCGAGGCGGGCCACCGGGAGCAAGAGCCCGAACTCACGCAGGGTCATGAGATCTGCGTCGTATTCGCGGACCCAGGTCTTGCGGCCCCGCGGCTCCTCATAGACCGAGAGCCCCTCCGTCAGCCAACGCGGAACGCGGTTCTTGCTCCGGGTCAGGGTGCAGACGTGAGCGAACTCGTGCCAGAGGGTCCGCCCCCATGAGTGGGCGCCGAAGGTCTTCTTCTCCTTGCTGGAGAGGACCGTGACCACGCTCCCGAAGCAGACCCCCAGGGCTGGGATCCCAGGCAGCCCGACGCTCCGCGTCGAGAAGTCAGGCCAGTTGGGGAAGAGCTCGATGAGGACCTCGTCGGGCAGGGCACCGTATTTTTGGCCCAGCTCTTGGCGGGCTTCCTCGACGAGGTCGGCCAGGTAGCGGGTCGTGACCTTGAGCTCGTCCTTGTGGACCCGGAGTCGGACTCCGGGCCGCTTGACCTCGACGTAGTCCTTCTCGAGGCGCTCCCAGAGCTTGAGGTGGTTGAACACGAACACGTTGAAGGGGTCGAGGTCGAAGGCCTTCTCCAGCACGCGCCGGCCCTCCTTCTCCTCGCCGGTTCGAGTCAGGTTCACGCCGAGGATCGAGAGCACGTGGTGGTAGCCGGGGTCGACCTCGAGCGCCTTGCGGGCCAGGTCGCGGGCCTCGCGATAGCGGAACTTGAGCTGGACGAGGGTCGCGACCTCCTCGTAGAAGCGCGCGCAGCGAGGGCGTCCCTTGAGGACGACCTGCTCGGTCTTAGCGAAGGCCGCGTCTTGGCCCCGGATCATCTCGATGGCCGCGCGCACTGCGAGCAGGCCGACGTGGCCAGGGCGGTGCTCGAGCGCGCGAGTCAGGCGATCCTCGGCTCGGGCGTAGTCGCCATCGAGGACCGCGATCCGAGCCAAGGTACCGTGCGCGCCCGGATGGGTCGGGTCGACCGCGAGAGCCTTCTGGAGGTGGTCTGCCGCGATCTTGTATTTGCCCGCCCCACCGAAGAAAGAGGCCAAGAGCGCGTCGGCCAAGCCCACGCGAGCCTCGGGGTCGTTGGGGTCCCGCTCGATCACGCGGGCAAAGCTCTTCTGTGCCAAGGGGTGATTCAGCGATCGAAGCGCGAGGCGCCCGGCCTCGAGGTGAGCGAGGGAAAACTCCTTCCGCGCGGCGAGGGCCTGATCGAGCATGCGCCGGGCGTACTTCAGCATGTGGCGCTGGTATTCGCTCTTGATCGAGGGAAAGCGGTCCACGGTCCGGCAGGCGCGCGAGATCCAGGTGAACTCGGCAGCGGAGAGGTCGTCGCGCGACGAATAGTAGCTGAGGGCCCGGCGCAGCTCGCGCTCGGCCTGCTTGGCGTCGATGTCGCTCAAGAGCTCAGCTCGCCGCACGAGCGCCTCGATCCCAACGGGGTCCTTGCCGAGCCCCGCCTCGACGGCGCGCGCGAAGTCGCGAGCTGCTTCCTTGAGGTCACCTGCCTCCTCAGCCAGGATCCCGCGGAACAGGTAGCCGTGCGGTCGAGTCGGCTCCAGCTCTATCAGCTGAGCTGCGTTGGCGAGGGCTTGCTTCCTGGCGCCAGTCTTGAGCAGGAGCCGCCCCAGGATCACACGCGGCTCGGTCGTGGGCGGCTTGGCGGCCAAGAGGGGCTGAAGCTCGGCGAGGGCCTCGTCGTGGCGCCCGTGCTCCAAGAGCCAGGTCGCGCGTTCGAGGGGGAGCTCTGGCAGCTCTTCTTCTTCGTCCTCCAGCGGCTCCCCGTAGAGGCGCTTGAGGGGATCATCGCCTTCCTGGGCTTGCACAGGCACGGCCCCGAGCACGACCGCCAGGGAGATCAAGAGGAAGGAGGCGGGTCGGAGGGCGGAGAGGAGCATGGCGCGATCATTGGGGGATCGCACGCTTCGGTCAACCCACCGAGGGCGAGGGCTCGTTTTGGAAGGTCCCGAGCCAGCCTGAGTTGGCCCCGGCTCGATCCCCCGCGGCAGGCTCGATCCAGGCTGGGCCCCGTTCAGCCTTCGGGAAACCACCTCTGGAGGATCATGGCGTGCTCGGCGACGGGCCGAGCGACCTGCACGGCGGCGCAGGCGAGGTGAGGCTCTTGGAGGGCGACTTCGAGCTCGGCGAGGTCCCGCGAGTAGCCCTGAGCGATCCGTCGTTCGACCTCGCGGGTGAACTGCTCGGCTCGCACGACCCGAGTTGCGTCGGCGTCCGGATTCATGAGGAGCGGTTCGAGATGTTGGGGACGTAGACCCGGAGCGTCTGTCGCAAGAGGACTCGTCCCACGCCGAAGGGCATCGCGAGGCGCGCCAGGAGGTCCTCCTCTCCCTCGACTAGATCCCGGAGTCTCAGAAGCCCCGCCACGCCGCCGAAGGCCTTGATCCCGTCGCGCTGGTCGCGGGGCGGGACCGGGTCCCGGGGAGCCTCGCCAATGGGCTCTGCGAGGAGCGCGCGAGCGGCCGCCTCGTCGAGGCGTTGGCGGTCAGCCAGGCGCACGAAGAGCGGAATCTCCTCCTCGGGCAGGGGCTCTCCGTCCCTGAGGAGCTTGAGGGCGAAGCGCGCGCGAGCCTCGCCGTCGCGCGCGGCGTGAGCCTCGCGGAGGAGCTCAGGCAAGGCGAGGGCCTCGTCGCTGGGGAGCGGAGCGGCGTGCTGTCCGCTCTTGAGGGCCTGGAGAGAGCTCTCGAGGAGCCGATCCAGCTCGTCGAGTTCGATCCCAAAGTGGGGCGCGAGCTTGACCAAGAAGGCCTTCTCCTGGCGCGCGATCTCTCCGTCTTGAGCTGCGAGCATGACCAGATCCTGGAAGAGGGCCAGTCGCAACACCCGGCGCTTGGGGATCTTGAGCCCCTTGAGCTTCGCGCCCTTCCGGAGCTCCTTGATGATCGCAAGCGCCTTTCCCGGGCGGAGCGCCATCAGCCGCGCCAAGGCCAAGAGCCGGTCCTTCTCGCTCTCGTCGAGGTGCCCATCGATCAGCGCGACCGAAGCCAAGAGCCGAAAGTGATCCTCGCGCTTCACCGCGACCCGCCCACGGCGTCTCGCGCTCCAACTTGCGTGCTCATAGCGATCCCGCTCCCAAGCCAGACTCTCTCATCTCAGCCCGACGGCCGCATGCGGCTCCGCCAGAGTGTCGCCGCCGTCAGGGAGCGGGTTCTGCAGGAGCCAGGCGGATCGGACTGGACCGGGTCGCGACCTGGATGCGCCCCGCGAGCCCTCCTGAGGCAGGCTAGGGGACTAACCTCACCCCGACTGGAGATGACGGCCGTGCGTGCGAGAATCCCGCCACGCATCCGCGTGAGGGAGATCCCATGACGACCTATGGACTGACGCCGAAGGGCTGCCAACTTCAAGACGTGGTCAAGGCCCTCAAGGAGGTCGATCTCGACGACTTCCTCCTCGAGATGCCCCACCCCTGCCTCCTCGAGATTCCCTCCGAAGGACCCCTGCCCTTGGAGCTGGGCTTCCCCGGGCAGGCCGCGGCAGGCGGAGACGAGAAGGAGGAGGAGGGCGATCCCCTGGCCACCGTCAAGGTCAACGTGGGCGAGATCGCGAACCTCCGGCGCAGCCGCTCGATGCAGAATGCCCAAGTTCACCTCCTCGCGCCGAGCGAAGAGGGTCAGCCCGTCAGCATCGGTCGCGCCGAGGAGTGCGTCGTGATGCTGACGAGCGAGGGCGTCTCGCGACAGCACGCCAAGCTCCACATGGCCGCTGGGAACTGGATGCTCGAGGACCTGGGCTCGCACAACGGGACCATAGTCGACGGAAATGAGGTTCCCTCTGGGACCAAGGTCGGCCTGAACGACCGCCACCAGATCCTGTTCGGCAACTATCGCTGCGTGTTCATGACCCCCGAGCGCTTGTTCGACCTCGCCAGCATGCTCGGCGGCCGCTAAGGGGCGGCAAGGGGAGTTCGTGTCCGTCCTCTGGCGACTCCTGGCCGGGTTCGGCGTCCTGTTCCATCTCATGGCATTCGTCTTCGAGAGCTTGCTCTGGATGCGGCCCGAGGTTTACGCCCGCTTCGGCCTCGATCTGGCCGGCGCCGAGGCGACCCGTCTGATCTTCTTCAACCAGGGCTTCTACAACCTGTTCTTGGCGCTCGGCTGTGCCGCAGGCTTGCTCTTGGTGTCGCGGCGAGCGCAGGTCGGCCGAACCTTGATCACCTTCACCTGCCTCAGCATGACTGGAGCAGGCTTGATCCTCGCCTGCTCTGCCCCCGAAAAGCTCGGCGCGGCCTGCCTCCAAGGGGGACCCCCTCTCCTGGCCCTAGGCATCGCCTGGACCTGTTGGCGAACCACACCCCAAAGTCCGGACTCGAGCCAGCCGGACCCCTCACCTCCTCCCTCGGAGTCTGCATGACCGACCTCTCCAAGACCCTGGTTCAAGACGTCTTTAGCCCTGCCCCCATCGTCCTCGAAGAGACGCAGACCTTGGGCGACGCCTACGAGGCCCTCGTCGGTGAGTCGATCTCTGGGGTCCCGGTGACCGACAGCGAAGGTGACCTGATCGGCGTCGTCTCGGCCTCCGATCTCCTGGTCGCCTTCGCGCCTTTCCTCGATCCTCAGGAGGACGCGCCCGTCAGCGCAGACCTCCAGGACCTCAAGAACACCCTCCTCAGCGAGCACGTCCAAGGTCCTCCTCTGACGTGTCGCGAGAACACGCTCCTCCCTGAGGCCTGTCAACTCATGCAGCGCGAGGGCGTCCACCGCCTGGTCGTTGTGGCGGGAGACGAGATCCGCGGCGTGGTCAGCTCGCTGGACATCGTGCGGGCCGTGGCCGGCTGGGGACGTCAGATTCAGATCGAGTAGGAGCCTCCTACTCGGGCAGGAAGCGCGCGCGCAGCTCAGGGGCCAGGTGCTCCAGGAGCGCGCTCAGGGTCGAGGCCGAGTCGAGGTCTAGCTCCTTCGCCGCTCGTTGGAAGCCTGCGACCAAGGAGGTCAGGCTCGCGAGGACGCTCTCGTCTGCGGCGTTGAGGCCTGGTGCCTCGAGGGTCAGGGCGTCGGGCGAGGCCAGGCAGCCAAGGACCAGCCGGAACATGCCCGAGTCCACGCTCCAGTCCAGGAGCAGGGGGAGGCCAGGGTGGGATGTCAGGAGGCGCTGCACGTAGGCCCGGACCCGAGGGACCTTGGGCAAGCCCTCAGGCGGTCCTTCGCTCGGGAAGAGGAGCTGACAGCGCCCGCTCAGCCGCGGGAGGGGGGGCCACTCGCTCGGGCGCTCGGGGTCGTCACTGCGCAGGAGGAGGCCGAAGCGATCGAGGTCGCCGGCCTCTAGCTCTTCCTCGGTGACCGGGAGCAGCCCGACCTCGAAGGGGAGGTCGCCGCGGCCTGGACCGGCGAGGGTCTCCAACCAACGAGCAGTCGCCCAGACCCGCAGAGTCGGTCCGCCCCGGCGGATCAGGCCCAGGTAGGTCAACAAGGGACGGAATGGCGCGCCGAACCCGACCGCGTCGCGAGCCTGGTGGTCGTGCGCCAAGGCCTCTGGGAGCTGACGACGCGCCAAGGCCCGATAGGCGAGGTGAGTCCGATAGCGGCCGTCTGCCAGGCGAACTCGGCTCGAGTCCAGAGGGCTGGGAGGCTCGACTAGGGGTTCGAAGCGGGCCCCGAACTCGCGCCCGAGGAACCAGTCCAAGGCCCGTCGCGCTACGGGCTCCCGGAGCTCTGTGGCCAATGCCGGCTGGTGACGGCGAAGGAGGGCCACGAGGGACCGTAGACCACCCCCCTCGCCGAACTGAGCGGATCCCTCCTCGTCGCCCAAGAGCCGTTGACGGATGGCGTCCTGGCCTTGGCCGAGTTCTTCGAGCGCCTCTAGCTGAGCGGCCCCCTCAAGCTTGGAGATCTCGCCCGCCAGGATCGCTAGCTCCTGGGACCGCTCAGCGGTCGCGAGGTCCAAGGCATCGAGTCGTTCGGTGACCTCTTCTTGGAGGACTGCCAGGAGGTCCCGACGAGCTCGGGGTTCGTCTCCCTCGGCGGCGAGGGCCAGGTCATGGACCGCCTGGAGGAGGGTCAGGGCGCGCGCGCGCTGGCCGCGCCCCAGGGCCGCTCGAGCTGCGAGCTCCAAGTAGGGGCGCACCTCGGGATCGAGATCACAGGGCTCGTGCTCAGAGTCCGCTCCCGAGCTCTCCTGGGCGGGAGTCCAGCCGCTAGGCTCCACCTGGGCCAGCCACTCAGCGCCGCTGACCACCCGCCAAGCCTCGTCGAACTCACCGAGGGCGAGGAGGCAGGCCGTGTAGGCCAGGGCAGGGGAGGCGGCCTGAGGCGTCCCCGCGTGAAGCTCTGCGAGCCTCGGACGAAGCGCTCCGAGCTCTGCTGCGACCTCCCGCGCGACCGCAGCTGGTGTGGCGTCCGCCGACCCGACGCGAGCCGCGAGGATCTCGCGGGCGACCTCGGGGCGCGCGCAGCGGATCTGGGCTTGGGCCAGCTCCAAGAAGCCCAGCTCGTCTTGGGGCGCGGCTCGGCAATAGGCCTTGAGCGCGTCGCGCTCGCCGCCCCACAAGGAGCGAGCGCGAGCCCTGAGCGCGCGAGCGTAGTGAAGTCCCGCAGCGACCGGCGCCCAGCGCTCAGCGTCTTCGCAGGCCTCGAGCCACTCCAAGGCCAAGGCCAGGTCGCGGTCAACGCCAGCCAGGTTTCCCTCTTGGTAGGCGAGGACGGCCCGCGCCCAGGGGAGGCGGGGGTCCCGGAGGCCGGGCTGAGCGCGAGCCTGGTCAGCCAGGCTCTTGAGCCACTCAGAGGGGCCACCCTTCCGCCCGTAGAGCTTGGGGGCGCGCGAGCCCAACTCGAGGGTCAGGAGCGAGAAGAGGACGACTCCACGGGCGTGCTCGGGGGTGCTCAGGTCGTAGTAGGGGAGGCCGTTGTCCCAGGCCTCCCAGGCCTCGACCAAGCGGCCCAGCTCCTCGGGGCTGAGGCTCCCCTCGACCGCGGGGTGCGGGCGCGCGAGGCGGACCTCGAGGTGGGCCTCCAAGGCGCCCCGCGCACTGTCGCTCGAGGACTCTAGGTCGGCCGGGGTCGGCCCCGGCCAGGGGAAGGGGCGCTCGGGTGGGCTAGGCGCGTTGAACTCGCTCAGGCTTCGGCCAGAGCACTCATAGTCGGCCCGGCAGGCGAGACAGAGCTGGAGGGACTGGCGCGAGAGAGGGACCGCGAGGTCCACGAGGTTCTCGGGGTGCTGGCTCTGACCGCAGATCCGACAAGAAACACTAGGACGGTGATCGAAGCCAAGCACTCAGCCTCCAGGCGGTCTGTCAGGGCGCAGCTGAGGCGATCGATACCCGAGAGCCCACCTGAGGGGCCACGTTCGCACCAGGGCGCTGAGCGCGCCAGCAGCGCCACGCTATTCCCTCGAGAGCCGCTCCAGCCACGCTCGGACTCGGGCTCGAGTCTCTGCCTCGGCTTCGGGCAAGAGACGGAGGGCTTGTTCCCAGTCCTGGCGGGCTTCTGCGGTGCGGCCGAGGCGAGCCTGCAGCACGCCCCGCCTGAGGAAGGGTTCGGCCCAACCCGCGCGGGCGCGAATCGCGTTGGCGTAGTCGCGGAGGGCTCGCTCGGCATCTTCCTCGAGGACGGCTAGGTCGGCGCGTAGGAGGTAGGACTCGGAGTCGGCCGGGTCGAGGCTCAGGGCCAGGTCGAGGTCAGCCCGTGCCCCGAGGTAGCCTCCCTGAGCCGCGCGGAGGCTGGCCCGAATCCGGAGGGCCTCCACGTGGTCGGGCGCGAGCGCGAGCGCGGCGTCCAGATCCTCTTGGCTCGCGCGAAGGCGACCGCGCTGGACGAGGGCCTCCACGAACTCGGGTCGAGCCTCAAGGGCAGCGTCGAGGTGCTGGAGGGCGCGCGCGTCGTCGTCGCTGAGCTCGGCCAGGATCGCGTGGGCCTGGGCTAGGGGCAGCCCGCGCGCGCCTGAGCGGAGGGCTTGGGTCGCGCGACCTCGGGCCAGCTGCAGCTGGCCCAAGGCCCGATCGCAGACCGCGATCAGGGCCAGGGCGTCGCCGGCTCGCTGCCCGCCGAGGCCCGCGGCCAGAGTCAGCGAGCGGCGCGCGGCCTCAGGCTGGCCCAGGGCCAACTCGAGCGTGCCCAGGAGATAGCGTGGGTGATCGCTCTTGGGGTCGAGGGCGCAGGCGGCCTCGAACTCGATCCGAGCGGCTGGGAGGTAGCCCTGGGCCCAGAGGATGGAGCCGCGGTTGCAGAGCGCGACGAAGTTGCGCGGATCCAGCTCGAGGGCCCGACTCAAGTCTTGACGTGCTCCGGAGAGGTCTCCGCGGGACTCTTTGCTGGCGGCCCGCGCGACGTAGGCCCAGACGAATCGAGGCGCGCGCTCAATGGCCCGGTCCAAGAGCGCTGCGGCTCGAGCCGGGTCCTGCTCCAGGATGGCCTCGGCGTCGGCGTAGTCTCGCAGCGCCGCCTCGCGCCCCTCGAGCGCGCTGCTCTGACGCGCAGCCTCCAGCGCGCGGCCCAGGGCCTCGGTGAAGCGGGAAGGGCCTCCGCGGAGGTGGCCTTGATGGAGCGAAAGGAGCGCCTCGATCCCGGGTGGGTGCTCAGCGACGGCTCGCTCGAGGAGCTCGTCTGCCGAGGAATCCAGCCCAGCTGCTCGCAAGGCCTGGGCGCCTTCGAGGGCGGCTTCCAGGCTGGACTCTCCTGCGAGGGCAGCCTCGACCTCGGCGCGGACCTCAGCCGCAGGGGCCCCCAGGCGAGCTAGCCTGTGCGCGCGCTCGAGGTGTCTTTGGGTGACGCTTTGCCGACGCTGGCTAAGGCCGAAGGTCAGGGCCACGAGGAGAGAGAGCAGGCTGGCTAGGGCGAGGAGGGGGACGCGCTGGCGCTGGGCCGCGCGGCGCATCCGACGCGCCAGGGAGGGGGGCTGAGCCTGGACCGGCTCCCCGTCGAGGTAGCGCTGCAGGTCCTCCCCTAGCGCCTGGGCGCTTGGGTAACGGCGCTCGGGCTCCTTCTCGAGGCAGCGCAAGCAGATCGCGCTCAGGGCCCGGTCGAGCTCCGGCCGAAGCGTATGAGGCGAGGGCGGCGGCTCGGAGATGACGGCGTTGAGGACCTGCCAGGTGCTGACCCCGACGAAGGGAGGCCGGCCGACGAGGAGGTCGAAGAGGGTTGCCCCTAGGCCGTAGACGTCGGTCCGGGGGTCGAGTTCGCCTGGGCGCCCTTCGGCCTGCTCAGGCGCCATGTAAGAGGGCGTGCCCAAGACCTGCCCGGTCTCCGTCAGGCCCTCCTCGACTCCGACTCGCTTGGCGATTCCGAAGTCGGTCAGCCTCGCGCGCCCGTCAGCGTCGAGGAGGATGTTGGCGGGCTTCAGGTCGCGATGCAGGACCCCAGCCTCGTGCGCATGAGCGAGGGCCGCGGCCACCTCCTTGGCGTAGGTCGCTGCCTGCGGCGGATCGAGGGGGCCATCGCTGGAGAGGCGGGCGGAGAGTGAAGCCCCCTCGACGAGCTCCATGACTAGGTAGGGGTTGCCCCGGGCGTCGAGTCCCGAGGCGTGCACGCTAACGATGCTCGGGTGCTTCAAGGCCGCCGTAGCCTGGGCCTCGAGCTGGAAGCGGCGCCGATCCTCGTCGTCCGCGAGGTCCGCTCCCCGCAGGACCTTGACGGCGACGGGCCGGTCGAGGGCCTCGTCGTAGGCGAGGTAGACGACGCCCATGCCTCCCCGAGCCAGCTCGCCACGGATTCGGTAGCCAGCGAGGACCTCAGGATGCGCAAGGGGTCGAGACTCAGGGAGAGCGCTCCCTGCTTCGGTCTTGGCTTCGGTCAGCGCGTCGGTCAGATCGCTTAGACCTCGCAGCCAGCGCCTGACCCCGGGCGGGTCCTCCGTGGACGCTCGCGCCGCAGCGATGGCCTCCTGGAGGAGGGCAGGGGAGGGGCCTGGATTCGTATGCTGAGTCGCCGCCTCACGGACTCCGGCTTGGGCTCCCCAGGCTTCAACCCGTGCCGCCTCGAGGGCGGCGTGGGCTGTCTCGCTGATCAAGAGGCCTAGGGCCTCTATGGGGTCCAGCGCCGAGACCTCTCCGACGAAGAGCGCCTCCCGCAAGATGCTCTGGGTAAAGAGCCCCTGGGCCAGACCTTGGGCCAAGCTGAGCAGAGTCGCGCGTTCCCAGGGGTCGGTCAGCGTCCAGGCTCCGGCACATAGGCCACGATTCGCTTGACCTCCAAGACGTAGCCCTTGGCCCCTTCTTCTCCGGCGATAAACGAGAGGTAGTTCAACACCTGGCCAGGGCTCGCTCCTGACACGGCGTCGATCCGAAACTCGACCTCGGTCCAGAGGCCGGCCCGGCCAGGGGCCCGAATGTCGGGGGGCGGCGGAGTGTTCTCGCGGTCCGTCTGGTTGGGGTCGATCAGCCGCGGTCGGAGCAAGAGCTCGCTCTTGGCGGAGAGCCGATAGGTGACGCGAATTCGGACCCCGGCCTGGAGCGAGAAGAGCCCGCCTTGGTCCGTCGGCCGCCCCAAGCGGACCTCCATTGGAGCCAAGCCCTTGGCCAGGAGTTGATCCTCCAAGCCTTGATCCACGGGCCCTGGGAGCCCCCGGGCGACGCCCTCCTTAGCATCGCGCTTGGACGGACCGCGGGTCAGCCAGCGCGCGAGGTAGGGCGAGGCCTTCGGATCACGCGGGAGGAGAACCAGGCCTCGCTTCCCGTCGCGCTCCCAGCGGCGGAAGTTCTCGAGGTAGAGGAGCTCTTTGACGGCGGCGAGGGACTCGTGCGCGCTCACGAACTTCGGGCGCCGGGGTCGAGTCTTGCTGCGGACAGGCGCCCCACGCGGCGAGAGGCGCAGAGTTTCGCCTGCGCCGAGGTCCAGGCGCCCTCGCCCGGGGACCTCGACCACCGCCTTCCCGCCGTGGACGACGACCTTGAGGCGCCCGCCTGGGTCTGCGTCGAGCTCCACGTCCGCCGCTCCCATTTCGACCCGGGCTGACCCAGCCTTGAGCACGAAGCGCTCAACGCCCAGGGCGAAGGCCTTGCCACGCAGTAGCTCGAGGTCGACGGGGCTCTGGCTCACGAGGGGCGCCACGCCGAGCTCCCCTCCGCTCTCGAGGATCAGGCGCTCCCCCGTGTAGCGGCTGGCGCCTCTCCGGCGCTTGGGGTCGCGATTGACGACCACTTCCAAGGTCCCGGACTTGGCGCGGACTCGATCCCCGACTCGCAAGACCGCATCCTCCGAGAGGGGGTCCCAGTCTGCGCCGGGGAGCTTGAGGAGGCCCTTGCCGCGGACGCGAGCAACCCGGCCGGCTTCGGCCCGTTCGCGAGGTGTGTCCTGGGTGTCTTGCGCCAGGACCGGAGCGGTGAGGGTCAAGAACCCGAGGGCGAAACAGATTTGGCGAGTGCACATCGCGGGCAACTATAGATTCCTCGGCTTAAGTTCACGGGCCCGGAGGCAATGATGAGCTACGTCCACTTCCCCCAGCGTCCCTCGACCCTCGACGCCGAGTTCGCCCGCGCGCGCTACACCGAGCTTCAAGCGCGCTTGCCAGCGGCCGAGGCCAGCGAGGGCCCCGAGGCCTGGCTCGAACTCTACGCGGCCTGGAACGAGCTTCAGTCCTACGTGTGGAGCGAGGGCTCGCGCCTCCGCTATCACTACTCCAAGCACATGGACGACGCTGCCGCCGAGGAGGCGGAGCGGGTGTTCCGCGAGGAGATCGTGCCCGTGGCCGAGGACGCCAACGCCGCCTTCCTCGAGGTCCTCTTGGCCAGTCGCCACAAGGACGCCATAGGGGCCCACTACGGAGCCCAGCTGCTCAAGGTCCTCGAGGTCAACCAAGAGCCGCTGGCGCCGATCAACAGCGAACTGCGGGTCAAGGCTGGAGACCTCGCCAAGCGCTACGACAAGCTCGTGGCGGCGGCTGAGGTCACGGTCGGAGGCGAGAGCTTGACGCTTCCGCGGGCGCGTGGACTCGCGAGCTCCCAGGACCCTGGCCTCCGCCGAGAGGCCTTCGAGGCCTACCGGACCTGGTTTCTCGAGCAGCGCGAGCCCATAGCCAAGATCTACCAAGAGCAGGTCGAGCTCCGGACACGAATGGGGCGCAACTTGGGCCACGCCGACTTCGTGCCCCTCGGATACGCCGGAATGGGTCGCACAGACTATGGCCCCACGGAGGCCGCGGCCTTTCGGGACGCGGTCGAGGCCCACGCTAGCCCGCTCTTCGCGCGCCTCTGCGCGCTCCAGGCCAAGGCCCTCGGGACGCCGACCCTCCGTCCTTGGGACATGGCCTACAACCCAGAGTTGACCCTCCCGACTGGCGCCGCCCAGCCCATAGACGGGCAACTCGACAAGGCCGGGCGCGTGTTCGAGCGCCTCTCGCCGAAGCTAGCGGAGCACTTCACCCGCATGCGCAGCGAGGGCTTGATCGACCTCGAGAACCGCAAGGGCAAGCGCGCGGGTGCGTTCTGCACGTCCTTCTCGGACGAGGCGAAGGTCGCGATCTTCTGCAACTCGATCGGGGACGAGGGCGACGTCAAGACCCTCATGCATGAGATGGGCCACGCCTTCCAAGGCTGGGAGAGCCAGTGGATCGAAGCCATAGACCTTCGCTGGCCGACCTCCGACGGCGCCGAGGTCCACAGCATGGGGATGGAGTTCCTGAGCCTCCCGCAGCTCGGGGAGTTCTTCGCCCCAGAACACCTCGAGCGCTTCCGCAAGAACCGCTGGCGGCGCGCGATCGAGCTCCTGTGCTACGTGTCGGTCGTGGACGCTTTCCAGCACTGGGTCTATCAGAACCCAGACGCCAGCCCCGAGGATCGCGATCAGGCCTGGGTTCGCCTCCAAGACACCTACATGCCAGGGATCGATTGGTCCGGCGAGGCCGAGCGCTACCGCTCGTCACGCTGGTACGCCCAGCTCCACGTGTTCCGCTACCCCTTCTATTACATCGACTACGCGATCGCAGAGACAGGAGCCATGCAGCTGGGAATGCTCGACGCTCAGGACCACGAGCGCTGCCTTATGACCTACCTCGAGCTGTGTCGACTCGGCGGGACGGGGAGCGTCTTGGAGCTCTTCTCGAAGGCGGGCCTCCGCTCGCCCTTCGAGCCTGCCCTGATGGCGGACCTGACCCGTCACGCGGCCGGAGAGCTCGGCCTCCAAGGCTGACTGAGAGACTCGAGGCCCCACTCAGTCGTGGGAGCGCGTTCGTTCCCAAAGGCCGGGAGCGGGCTCCTTGGCCAAGTTGGCCCTCCCAGAGCCGAGAGCGTCGCCAAGGCTAAGTAGTGGAAGAGATGGCCGGTGAACAGGGCCCCAGCGCGCTAAAGTTTGTGTGTCTTGGGTCGAACATCTCGAGAGACCCGTCAGCAAGCACCTGGGACAGGCGGCCCACCGTGGAAAGACCCTCTCCCCTCGTGCTCGTCCAAACCGGGAGCCCAAGCGCATGAAGCCAGCGCCCGAGCTCGTGCTCATTGAGGACGACGAAGTCGACGCTATGGCGGTTCGGCGAGCGCTCCGTAAGCTCTCGATCACCGTTCCCCTCCAGCGACACTCGGACGGCCTGTCCGCTCTGGAGTGGCTCCGGGCTCGGCCGCCGAGTGGGCCCCCTCTCGTCGTCCTCCTCGATTTGAACCTCCCGCGGATGAACGGGATCGAGTTCCTAGGAGCCGTCCGCGCCGACTCCCGCCTCAAGCACTTGGTCGTGTTCGTTCTCACGACCTCCAAGGCCCAGAGCGACCTCTCAGCGGCATATGACCTCAACGTCGCCGGATACATCGTGAAGTCCGACATCGATCGCGACTTCGTTCAGCTCGTGACGCTGATCAATCACTACTGGCAAGTCGTGGAGCTCCCGAGTGGCTGAGCCGCCCCTCTCGCTCTTGGTCGTAGACGACGACAGCATCGATCGAATGGCGATCCTGCGGGCCCTGCGCGGGTTGAAGCGCGAGCACGTGGTCGAGGAGGCGACGACTCTGGCCGATGCCCGGGCTCGAATTGCTGTGTCTGCTTTTGACTGCGTGATCACCGACTATCGCCTCCCTGACGGCGAGGCGATCCAGCTCCTAGACGCCTTGCGGCGCTCGGACGGTTACCTCTCGGCCCCAGTCGTTGTCGTCACGGGACTCGAAGACGAAGAAGCCGCTCACGCCGCGGTCAAGGACGGGGCCCAGGACTACCTCCACAAGTCCGACATCAACGCTCGCAGCCTAAGCCGCACTCTGCGCCATGCAATTCAGCGACACGAGATGGTCGAGCAGCTCAAGCAGCGAGACGAGATGCTTCGCCAGAGCCAGCGCATGGAGTCCATAAGCAAGCTCGCGGGTGGCATCGCGCACGACTTCAACAACATGCTGACCGTGATCGGAGGGTTCTCGTCCGTGGCGATGATGAAGCTCGGAGATCACCCCGCGAGCAAGGACCTTCAGCAGGTCATGAACGCTACAGATCGGCTCACGGAGCTGACCTCGGAGATCTTGGCCTTCGCGAGCAAGCAGGTCCTCGAGCCCGAGGTCCTCTGCCTCAGCGAGCTGCTCACACAGACCCAACCCCTCCTAGCTCGGCTCTTGGGGGCCGGAGTGCAGCTCAGCGTCGGGAGCCGGGGGCAGGCGCGAGTCGAGGTGGATCGCGCCTCCTTCCAGCAAGCCCTGCTCAACCTGGCGAGCAACGCCACTGACGCCATGCCGGAGGGCGGCCTCTTCGACGTCTCACTCGAGGACGTTCAGCTCGAGTCGGGCCAGGTCCCCGAGCTGGAGGCCGGCCACTACGTGCACCTGACTGTCCGCGACTCGGGCTCGGGCATGGTCGAGGAGGTCAAGGGCCAGGCATTCGACCCCTTCTTCACGACCAAGCGCTTCGGGACCTCGACCGGCCTCGGCCTCGCCATGGTGCACGGATTCGTGAAGCAGAGCCACGGCGCCATCGCCGTCGAGAGCGTCGTCGGACAGGGGACCACGTTCCACATTTGGCTTCCACGGGTCGACGCGCCAACTCCAGAGACTCCCACCCTCCGTCCGAGCCAGCTCCTGCGGCGAGGGTCCCGGACCATCATGATCGCCGAGGACGAGCCCATGGTTCGCGCGCTCCTGCGTGACACCCTCGCGGCTGAGGGCTACACCGTCGTGACCGCCAGAGACGGTGCGCAGGCGCTGAATCTGGCGCGAAGCCATGAAGGGGAGATCGATCTCCTGATCACCGACGTCGTGATGCCAGTCTTGGGGGGGCTCGAGTTGGCCGAGGCCTTCGCAGTGGAGCGCCCCCAAACTCTGATCCTGTTCATGTCAGGCAACGCCCTGCCGCAGGACCGCGTCCGCGAGCAGAACTTCTTTCCCAAGCCAGTCGCGCCGGCGCAGATCGTGAACGCTGCGCACACCCTGATCGGGACCTCGACGCCCAAAGCGCTTAGCCCGTGGAACCTGGACGGATAGGACCCGACTGTCTCCAGCTCTCTGAGGGCTAGACCGACACCAAAACCAGGACGACCACCCCGAGCACGACCATAAGGAAGAGGGGCAAGACGACGATCACGAGGCCCTCGGGGGCCCCCATGACCTTGGTCTCATGGTGATAGGCCTCGAGCTCGCTGAACTCGCTCGGGCTGCTCGCCTCGAGCTCAGCGGCGCGCTGGGTCCAACCCCGCCGGTAGTCTGCGCGCTTCTCCAGCTCTTCGCGGGTCCGCTGGGTTCGCTCGAGGACGAGGGCGATCTCCTCCTCATCGACCACCGCGCCGCGGGCCAAAGCGCGCGCCAAGGACTCGAAGTGGTTCAGGTCCTGGGTTCTCACCCCGGGATCCTACCGAAGGCCCCGCCAAGATCCGAGGGGGAAGGAGATAGGCTGCCGCTGTGCGCTTCCTCGTGATCGGCAACCCAAGCAACAGGCGCCTCCTCGGCTTCGAGGCGGCAACCCGAAGCGAGGGGCACACCTGCGACCTGGTCTCTTGGCAGGACGTCCTCGCGGGGAGCGATTGGGCAGAGTCTGCGAGGGGGGCGATCGTGAAGTTCGATTCGCCCGGAGAGGACTTCGACCTCGAGCGGGCCTTGCTGCGACTCGGCGCTGGAGTCGAGGAGCAAGAGCACCCCGGGGCGCGTTTCCTCTCGGCAGAGGAGGCCACTGCGCTCCCCTACGACCACGGCCGGATCCGGGCTCCTCGCCAGTGGTATCGCGGCTTCAGAGCGCTCCTCCAGCGCTGTGAGCAGGACCTCGCAGGCCTCGAGCCGCGCCTCCTCTTGAACCACCCGGCTGAGATCGCCCTGCTCTTCGACAAGGCGCGCTGCCACTCGGCGCTCTCGGGGGCGGGCGTGGCCGTGCCCGAGGCCACGGCCCCCGTCTCTAGCTACGAGGAGCTCCGGGCTGAGCTCGAGCGCCTCGGCTGGGCGAGGGTCTTCGTCAAGCTCAAGTCTGGGTCCTCCGCCTCGGGGGTCGTCGCCCTCGAAGTCCGCCAAGGACGCGTTCAAGCTCGGACCTCGGCAGAGCTCGTGAACGAGGGGGGCCAGGCCCGCCTCTACAACTCGCTGCGGATCCGCCGCTATCGGGGTGAGCGTGAGGTCTCTCAGCTCGTGGACCTCCTGGCAGCCGAGGGGGTCCACGTGGAGCGCTGGATCCCCAAGGCCAGCCTCGAGGGCGGAGCCTGCGATCTGCGGGTCGTGGTCGTGGGGGGGCGAGCGCGCCAGGTCGTGGTCCGCCAGAGCCGCTCGCCCATGACCAACCTCCATCTCGGGAACCGTCGCGGCGACCTGAGCGCCTTCCAGGCCCGCCTCGGGGCCTCAGGCTGGCGTGACCTCGAGGCTTTGGCCGTCTCCGCCTGCGCGCCCTTCCAGGGGCTCTACGCTGGCGTAGACGTCCTGGTCGACTCCAGCTGGAGGCGCCAGGCCGTCCTCGAGATCAACGCCTTCGGCGACCTCCTCCCCGGCGTCGAGCACGAGGGGGAAGGCTGCTACCTGGCTGAGGTTCGGGAGGCAGCCCGTCGAGGAGCCTGAGCTACTCGCCGACCGCCACGAAGCGGTATTCCTCGTCCTCGTCCTCGTCCGCGTCCCCTCGGGACGTGTCGACGTCTGGGCCGAGGCCTCGCAGCTTCTTGGCCACCGCGGGGCTGAGCCAGTTGTGGTGCAGGTCGAGGCGCTTGAGCTTCGTCGCTGCAGGGCTCGCCAGGAGCGCGTTCCCGCCTCGGTCAGTCAGGACGCCGAGGGAGAGGTCGAGGACCTCGACTCGCTCCAGGATCGGACCCGTCGCGAGGGCCTCGGCCACCTCGTCCACGTTCTCGGCGTTGCGGAGGCCGAGGTAGCGAAGCTTGGGGAACTGCTTGCCCGAGAGGATCGGGACCAGGTCGGCGACCGTCGAGTCGCCGCCGTATTCGTCGGTCCCCAGCCAGAGCTCGAGGTGCTCGAGCTCGGGGAGGTCAGCAGCCGCTATGGCTTGGCAGACTTCGGTCGAGGTCATGGCCTGAACAACCAGGGAGCGCAGCGTCGGGCAGGTGAAGGGGCTCGCCGTGGACTGGCCACGGACGCGAAAGTGCTCGAGCTTGGGGAAGGCGCTCAGGATCGGACCCCAGTCACCGTGTTGGATCCAGGAGACCTCAGCCTCCTCCTGCAGGATGTCCCCCAGGAAGATCGCCTCCAAGTTCGGGCAGGCAGCCGCGAGGGCGACCACGGCGGCAATGACCTCGCTCCCGCCGTCTCCAGTGCAGCAGTCTTCGCCCCAGGAGCCGATCACGAGCCCCTTGAGCTTGTCCGCGTTGGGGTCGCGTCCGAGCTCGGCCAAGCGCTCGACCATGTCGTTGGTGCTGCCCTCGTCGAAGTCGAAGCGGATCCGGTAGGCGACGCCCTTGGCGGCCTGGCTGAGGCCAGGCTTGCCAGGCTTGTAGTCGACGACCGTCCGATACACGAAGCGCTTGACGTGCTCGTCGAAGTCGTCCCCCTCCTTCTCCAAGCCGACGAGGGGCTGCTTCCCGCTGGGGGCCGCGCCGCCAGGCTCGACGAGCTGGTAGCCCTTCTTGACCTTGGAGGCGGCCTGCTTGGCCATGTCCTTCTCCGCCGCGGCTTCGTCGGCGTGCTCCTTGGTCTTGGAGGTCCCCGCCGTGCCGATCTTCCCGTAGGTCACGGTCACGCTAGTGCCCTCGCGGGACACTTCCCAGAACTTGTTCGAGGTCCCTTGGCTGAATTCGTAACGGGGCATGAGCCCTCCTCTCGACTGAGACGAGCCTACCCCCCAGCCCGGGTCGACTCAGGCCCACTTGCCACCGGGCACGCGGGCAGTTACACCGCCCGGGTGAGAGACCGAGACCTGCGCGCGACGGAGCACCGACTCCAAGCCGACCCAGACGACCAGGACGCGCTCCAGCACGCGATCCTGGCTCGCCAGCGCTCGGGCCTCCCGGTCCCCGGCTGGATGCACGCGCGCTCGCTCCTCCCGGCCCGGACCTTCGCTCCTCGGGCCAGCCTCGATGTAGGAGCGCTCCTCCCTGACGGCCGGAGCCTCGGCCTTGGCCGCACGGGTCAGAACCCCATCCAGATCCCCGAGCACCGAACTTTTTGGGTCAAGCCCCCGCCTCCCAGCGACGCCAGCCTCGAAGGCCTCGTCTCAGAGCTCGTAGCCGAGGGCGTGCCTGGGCTGGCGCTAGCTCCCGACGTCAGCGACGCCGGCCTCGAGCGGCTCGCGCCCTTAGCCGATCACCTGACCTACCTCGACCTCAGCGCCTGCGGCCGGCTCACGGCCTCAGGCCTCGCGCACCTGCGCCCCTTGGAGTGCCTGGCGACCCTCAGGCTCTGGTATTGCCTCTCCCTGGGGGACGCCGCCCTCGCGAGGATCGGAGATCTGACCGGGCTCTCGACCCTCGACCTCGGCAACTGCACCGGCTTCGGCGAAGCCTCCCTGGCCGCCTTGACCTCGCTAGAGGAGCTGACCGTCCTCAAGCTCGGCTCCTGCGCTCAAGTCGGAGACTCTGGCCTGGGCCTCTTGCGAGGCCTCCCCCGCCTGACCTCGCTGGACCTCCGGCGCTGCGCGCGCGTCACTGACGCGGGCTTGGCGGGCTTGGTCGGGTCCTCCGAGCTGACCGTCCTCAACCTCTCGTTCTGCAGCGAGCTGACCCTGAAGGGATTGGCGCCCCTCCGTGAGCTGCCGCGCTTGAGCCAGGTCTACTTGGTGGGCTGTGGTCTCGACCCAGCCAAGGCTCAGGCCGCCTTGGCTGGGACCCGCTGCGAGGTCTTGGCGTGAGCTCGGGCCTGCGAACCCGAGCCCTCGACGCAGAGCTAAACGCCCGGACCCTGATTCCGGGCCACGACTTGGTCTGGATCGTCCTCGACACGCTCCGCTACGACGTCGCCCGTGACCTCTTGGCCGCGGGGCGGACTCCTTTTTTGGCGAGCCTGCTCCCTGAGGGCTGGGAGGCCAGGCACACCCCCGGCAACTTCACTTACGCCGCGCACCAGGCCTTCTTCGCGGGCTTCCTCCCCACCCCTCTCGGCCCGGGCCCTCACCCGAGGCTCTTCGCCGCGCGCTTTCCCGGGAGTGAGACCACCGCCGACACGACCTGCGTGTTCGACGCCCCCGATCTCCCGGCTGGGCTCGCCGCCCAGGCCTATCGCACCATCTGCGTGGGCGGGGTCGGGTTCTTCAATCAGCTCAGCCCCCTCGGCAGCGTCATCCCGGGACTCTTCGCCGAGAGCTACTGGAGCCCAGAGCTCGGCGTCACGGCCCCGGACTCGACGCGGTCCCAGGTCGAGCTCGCGACCGAGCTCTTGGCCCAGTCCTCGCCTGCAGAGCGGGTGTTCCTGTTCATGAACGTCTCGGCGCTCCACCAGCCGAACCGCCACTACCTGCCAGGGGCTAGCGAGGACAGCGTCGAGAGCCACGCCGCCGCCCTCGAATACGTAGACGCCCAGCTCGAGCCCCTGTTTCGCGCCGTCCAGGCCAGGGGGCGAGCCCTGTGCGTGGTCTGCGCAGACCACGGCACGGCCTACGGTGAGGACGGGCTCTACGGACACCGCCACAACCACTCTGTGGTGACCACCGTCCCCTACGCTGAATTCGTCCTCGAGGGCTAGCTAGCGAACTTCGTAGGAGAGCAGGACGCGCTCTCCGCCGCGCTCGATCAGGATCGTGAACCGATCCGCCCCCCTGAGGCGCTCATAGAGTCTCTGTCCACCGGCGACGCTGCGAGCGATGGGGAGTCCGTTCACGGCCACGATCCGATCCTGCGCGCGGAGACCGATCCGCGCCAGGTCGCTTTGGGGGTCGAGCCAGGTCAACTGATAGCGGGTCTCGCCCCGCGGCCCCTCCACGAAGCGGCCTCCGCCGCCTTGAGCTGCGGCTCGCGCATCCTGGAGCGACTGGTGCTTGCGCTTGAGCCAGCGCGGGATCCGGCGGGGCCGCGGATAGCGGACTCCCGGCTGACGTCGCAGCCAAGACACCTCGGGGAAGACTCGCTGGGCGAGGGGGACCGTGTCCTCCGCTAGTGAGGGACCGGCTGGGGTCGTGGAGACCGCCGGTGGGTTCCTGCTCTGCCCGGCGCTCGTGTGCCGACGGGGCAGGGCAGGGGGGTCCCCTCGCTCCGGGACCTGGAGGTCATGTCCTCTTTGCTTTCGGAGCCAGTCTGCGAGGTCGTGCTCGCTGCGAAGGGCGACGTCTGGGATTCCAGAGGAGCTGCCGCCAGGGAAGAAGACCGTCAGGCCCGCCACTCCGGCAAAGACCAAGAACACGAGCCCTGCGCAGAGGATGGCGATCAATCGCTCCAGCCCAGCCACCACAGTCTCCTCGCGACCGTCGCTGCGGGACGGCCTTCGTGTGGATGACGCGCCGACGCTCGAGCGGGTTTAGAGGAGACTCATCGGGCACCTTGGAGCCAAGCAGCCAGAGGGGAGCGATTCGAGAGGGCTCTTCTCCGCGAGAGCCTCCCCGCCTAGATCTTGCCCTTGACCTTGCCGACGAGCTTCAGGAGGTGCGCGAGGTCTAGAAAGAGGGCCCGGTAGCCCGAGAGGAAGAGCCCTTGGCCGGGGCGGAGGTCGTAGCGCAGGCCCGGCGGAATCCGCTCCTTCTCTAGGAAGGTCCCGTTGCGGGTCCCGAGGTCGATCAGGCCCCAGCCCTTGTGAAACACGATCCTCACGTGCTCGCGCGAGACGCTCGGGTCCGCCAGGGTCAGGTCGGCCTCTTGAGCGCGACCGACGGTCCGCCCGCCTTGGCTCGGCGAGATCACGTGGACTCGGGCATCTCCCACCTTGCGGCTCCGCGTCAGGCGCATGATTCGGGAGACGGTGATGTCCTGGGTCATTTCGTGCGGAGAATCTAGAGAGTCCGAGAGGACCGAGTCTTCGGCATCGAGGGGGACCTGGACCAAGAAGGCTGAGCCGGAGACCAGCGCGCCGGGGTCGATCTCGCTCAGCGCCGAGACGACTTCGCGCAGAGCCCTCCCTTCTCGGACCGGCTGCAGGACCTCCTGAACGCTGACGGGGATCGACTCGCCCGTCGGCAAGAGGTGGTAGATGTCCTCGGGTGCCAAGAACACGGCCCGGTAGTCCGAGAAGCGGAGGATCATTCCGCTCGTGACCGGGAGGGTGCTGCCTGAGGGCAGGCGGCGGTCCTCGATGAAGGTCCCGTTCGCCGCGCCGAGGTCCGTGACCCGCCAGCCTCGAGGGGCGGGTCGGAGCAGCGCGTGCTCCTTGCTCACGGTCCCGTCCTCGATGAGGACCTCGGCGCCTGTCCTCCGGCCGACTTTGACCTGGCCTCGGTTTCCCTTGGGGACCAGATAGTGGACGCGAGCGTCGCTGAGGTGGCGAAGCGCGAGGAGGTCCAAGCGCTTCTCAACGAAGGCACGTCGCTCTCGGACGTTCTTGGAGAGCATCGGCAAGGCGGGGGCCGATTCGTCGGGCAAGAGCTGAAGTAGGAAGGGCGAGGGCTTGACCGAGAGGAAGCTGGCCTGGGGGATCGAGCGCAGGACTCCGACCAGATCCCGCCACATGATCCCGACGGGCGGAAGGAGCAAGGACGCCGCCAGGGACGACTCTTCGGGATCGATAGACACCCACTAGGTGTGCTCGCCACGGGTCGCCCCGTCAAGCTGACGTAGTCTATTTGAACTTCCAGTTCCAGAGTTTGGTCGGCCAAAGAGAAAGCGCCCACAGCCTCAGGCTGTGGGCGCTCTCTTCGAAGTAGCGGCAACTGGACTTGAACCAGTGACCTACGGCTTATGAAGCCGCCGCTCTGACCGACTGAGCTATGCCGCCATTGAGGGGAATCCTAGCGACAGGGACGGTCGCGTCAACTCTCGCTGGCAGGGGCCGGAGCGCGGAGCTTCAGGGCGCTTAGAACAGGGGTCAGGGAGTCAGGGCGGCGATAATTCCCCCAGCGCTCGACGGCCACCTCGGCCTCGTCGAGGACCACGCGCCGCACCAAGCCGTCGAAGGGGGTCTCCTTGACCCAGCGGTCAAAGGTCGCAGCGAAGCCGGTCTCGCTGCTGAGGGCCTCGATGACGGGAGGCAAGGTCTGTGCCGTCTCGTCGAGCCCCTCCGGTTGGCAGATCATGACGATCCCCGGGTGGTCGCTGCTGCGGTCGCGTTCGAAGGAGTCGCCTACGATCACGACCCGTTCGGGGCTGACGCTGAAGTCTTCGAGGACCTTGGCGTAGACCTTGCCGCGACCCTCCCAGACCCGCTCCCGTCCGTAGACCTCAGCGAAGTGCTTGCGGAGCCCGCAGCGCTCGAGCCCTCGGTTGGCGTAGAGCTCAAAGCTCCCGGTGGTCACGACCTGAACGAAGCCTGCCTCCTCGAGGCGGACCAAGGCCTCCTCGATCCCCTCGCGAAGACGCAGGGGCGGGCCCTCCGGCTCGGGGGGCCGAGAGGAGAACTTGGCGAGGAGGCGCCCGAAGAAACCACGCTCTTCGGCCTCGAGCTCGGCCATGATCTCGCCGGCTATGGGCCGGAAGTAGCCCAAGGTCTCGTCAAGGTCCCAGCAGATCAATCCCCGCATGCTCTGGTGTAGTCAGAGCAGCAGCCGCTCGCAAGGGGATCACCCAAATCAAGTCGAGAGCGACCGAGAGCAGGCCTTTGCCTTGCGCTTTTGTCCCGCCAAGACGATCTCTGCGAGTCCCCCGCGTGGGTCTCGAGAGGGCTACTTGCCGTCTTCGGTCGAGACCGAGACCCCAATGTCGAGGCGGACGTCTAGGACGGCCAAATCAGTCCCGCTCGCGTTGCTCAGGCGGACCCAGACCTCGCCCGTAGTCGGGTGCAGGGCGTTGCGTGAGATCGCCTCGTCCTTGGTCCTAGGCTCGGGCCAGGTCGTCGTCCCGCTGACCCTCTGGAGCTTGTCGATCCGACCGAGATCGTGCCAGCGCCCAGTGGTGAAGTCGAAGAACTCGAGCTGGACCTCTTTGGGGTCCAGCTTGTTGGTGTCGGTGTCGACCTGGAGCCGGAACTTCATGGAGGTCATCGTGAGCAGCAACTCGGACGAAGCCGGGAGCCGCCAGCGCCAATAGACCCGCGTCGGGAACTTCTCCTTCATGGAGCCCTGGAGGATCGGGACCGTGCCCGTCTCCCCGCTGGTCGGGAGCCAGGTCGACTCACCCTGAGCGTTGAAGAGCGCGACCTCGGGGGGGAGGCCCTGGAAGGCGAAGCGGCCCTTGGGCGTGACGGCGACCTGGACCTCATGGACCACGAGGACCCGCTGGAGGGCGATTCGCCCACCCTCGGCGACGTTGACGCCGCCCGGATCGACAGCGGCGCTGGCCACGAAGAGGGCAGGGAGGTGCCCCGGGAGGTGGGGGACCCGCTCCAGGCGCCTGCGCCACGCCGCGTAGAGCCTCCGCGCAGGGGTCGCGATCTTGCTCGGGCCCGCGTTCACGATCCCTGCCGTCTCCATTCCGTAGTAACCGCGGTATCGACCGCGAGCATCCTTGAGGAGCGCCTTGACGAGGGCAGGAACGGGTTCACGTCCTCGGGCGACGACGGGAGGGACGCGGTCGAGGGTTCTGTCCTCGCCAGGGCCGATCTCTGAGAGCTCGATGGCGTTGTGGGCGAAGATCAGGAGGGGATTTTGGAGCGCATACTGGGTCTTGTTGCTGACTTGGCCCGTGATCCGCTCCTCGGTCAGGCTGAGCGAGAACTCGAGGTGCCCGACGTCTTCGGTTCGAAGAGAGCGGAAGCGCCGCAGGGCCCAGGTGTCGAGGCTGACGCGCTCGAGCTGAACCGTGTCCCCGACCCGCCGGAGGCGGGCCTCGCGGTTGGAGAGCTTGAGCGCGGCCAGCGGCCCCACCAGGGCGCCGGCGGGGCCTTGGGCCTCGGTCTGGCCGCGGCCGGTCGAGAAGTAACCCGTCATGACGTCGAGGCGACTGGGCCGCCCGGCTTGAGCCGAGACGTCGACGATCCCGATCTGAGTCACGAGGGACTCGCTGCCCTTGTAGGCGACGCCGATGCCGTAGAAGGCGAAGCCGAACAGAATCGCCACCAGGGAAGCCGAGATCTGCGAGAAGGAGAGCTTCTTGGCCCGCCGCAAGAAGAAGAAGTTCAGCGGGCCAACGAGGGCCACGTAGAAGATCAGGAGGGGCGCCACGACCCAGGTCGAGGGAGGCTCGAGGCTCTCGAGGGCCTCGGTCAGGTTCAAGAGCGCCTCCTCCATAGGCGGGGCAGGGGGGGCCTCTGAGCCTCCCAGGTCGCGATCCTCGGCCGGCGGTCGGAGGAGGTCTCGCAGGAGGGGACGCGTCCCCTGCCACCCCCGGAGAGGGCCGGAGTCGAGGGGGAAGGTGAAGTAGGTCACCCACCCCGCGCCGTAGCGCCCACGCACGATCAAGGGCGCGTCCTTGCTCCCGCCCAAGACCACGGCGTCGGTCTTGAGGGTCACGTCGTCGGTCACGACGGGATCTCGACCCCGAGGCATGTTCGGCCAGATGGGCTGGATCAACTCGAGGTCGGTCAGGACCCTGCTTCGCGTCGTCGACTTGAGGTGAACCGGGATCGCTTCCAAGAGCGGCTGAGGCATGGGCTGGCGCCCGGCGCTGCTCACGACCCACAGGTCGCCGCCCGCCGAGACCCAGTCCAGGAGGGGCGGCAGAGCCTCGAGCGGCACGGTCCCCTCGGCGTAGACCACCGCGCCGTAGGGGCTGTATCCCGCGGAGTGATCCGGTAGGCCGTCCGCGTCACCCACCAAGGCGTCGACGGGGAGGAGGTGAGTCTGCGTCGGGACGAGGAGATCCTCGAGCTGCTTCTGCAAGATCTCAGCGATTCCATCGCGAGAGAGGAGCAAGACCTGGAGCTGGTCGACGATGGTGGCCTGGGGGAACACCGGGTCGGGGGCGGGACCCTCCTCGGGCTCGAAGGACACGCAGAGCTGGCTCGCGGGCTCCTTGTCCTGGACGTAGTAGTAGAGGACTTCGCTCCGGCGGCCCTGACGCGGGAGCTCGACCTCGGCTTCGTAGAACAGGCTCAGGGCAGGGGTCGAGCGCCCCGCGCCCGATCCGCGATAGGCCCGGAGGACACCGCGAATGTCAGCGTTGGAGGTGTTCTCGAGCACGACCCGGAGCGAAGCGAAGGTCCGGGGGACCATGCGGATCGTGGGCCCTGCGGCCCCGCGCACCTCGAGCTTGACCGGCGAGACCTCCTGGGCCAGGCCCAGGGGAGCCAGGGCCCAGAGGAGGAGGAAGATCAAGCCCAGGAAGGCTTTGCGAGGCATGCAGACTCCAGGTCCGTCGGTGCAGGCAGGAGGATAGGGGACGGCCGGAGGGGGGACAAGGGATCCTCTCGGCGTCCCGGCGGGACAGGGACTTCGAATGCCACCCAAGACAGCAACAAGGCTACACGATTACGCATACGCGTTACGCAAGGTACACCCACACCTGTGCTGTGGCGCATGCGCAAGTGTATTGGCATATGTATACATAGCCAAAGTGCGGGGTCGAGGCGATCGGTTTGACCGCGCGTGGCTGGGGATCTAGCTTTCAGCCCCGTGATCGATCTCTCCTGCTCCTGTGGACGCACCTATCAAGTCCCGCCGACGAAGGCCGGGCGAAAGCTCCAGTGCAAGCGCTGCGGGGCCGTTACGCGGATTCCGCACCCGGACTCTGACGACGTGTTCATGGTCCCCTTCCAGGTCACGGAGGAGGCGGCTGAGCAGCCTCTAGACCTCGCCGTCGCCGAGCCCACGCACCGCTGTCCAAGCTGTGGGACTACCGACGACATGTCCGTCGTGATCTGCGTTCGCTGCGGCTACGACTGGCGGACGGGGAAAAGAATCGAAGAGTCCGCCCAGCTTGGGCACGACGTGGACGAAGCCTTGGCTGACGAGGCAGCGGTCGCGAGCGCTCTGCAGGTGATTCGCTGGGGCTTGGTCTGCCTGAGTCCCCTCGGCGTGGCCTTGGGCCCGGTGACCCTCCTCAAGAGCATGACCGCCGAGAATGGCCTCAGGCGGGACGCTCCAGAGCTTCAAGGCCTCGCCACCGCCCGCCTCCAGGCGGCGGGTGGGTTCGTGATTTGGACCGCTCTGATCCTGGCCTTCGCCTGGTGGGTCCAGGGCCGCGAGGAGGTCGTTCAGCAGCATCTCGCGATCCAGTGCGCGGGCCGCCTCGAGCTCCTGGGGGCTCGGATCAAGCGGGAGTTGGACGCGGAAGCGACCTTCCCAGAGGGCCCCGGAGACCTGCGAGACGCCCTGGCGGCGATCGCAGAGCGGGACCCAGAGATCAGCAGCGAGCACCTCCGCTGTCCCCTGGCCGAGGACCTCTATCCCTTCAAATCTCGCGACGAGGAGGAGCTGACTCAGGGCGTCGACGCGGGCTACATCTTGATCTGGGATCGGGAACCCCACGCCGACGAGGGGGGCCAGACCAGCTACCGAGCGCTGAGATTCGACGGCAAGGTCGAGACCTTCGAAGACCGCGAGACCCTCGAGGAAGGGCTCGCGCGCGAGCCCTTCGGCGAGCTCGCGGCACCGAGCGCAGGGCCTCAGCCCACGGCCAGCAGGGCAGGGCAGGGGACCCCGAAAGCCAAGCCTGAGGCCCGCTTGCGGCGCTTCGTCACCCTCGCCGAGGAGTGCGACCGGAGGGATCCCTGGCTCGAGAGTGGCCTCAGGGTCGAGGCCCTGATCTTCACCGAGCGCGCCGGAATCCCCCCCCAAGACCTGCTCCCGATCGCCCTGGGCAGCACTGACGTCGCGATACGACGTTATGGCGCCCGGATGCTCGCGCGCTCTTCGCTCAGCACCAAGAAGATCGCCACCCTCGCGCGAGAGATCGCCCAAGACCGCGACCTCGATGTCCGCTTCGCCGCTGCGCGGGCGCTTCAGCGCGTCGGCCACTCCTTCCTCGATCCCTTGCCCAAGGTCCTCGAGCAGGGGAATCGGGACCTGAGGGAAGCCACAGTGCGGATGCTGGGTCGCGAAGCCAGCGAAGGACGGGCCGAAGCCGAGCGTGTTCTGCAGCTCATGAGCGCGATTCGCTCCCAGGCGCAAGCCGGCGGGGACGACGCGATGTTCCCCCTGCCGATCTCAGCGCTCAAGCACGTGGCGCCCTTCCTGGGCGATTCAGAGCTCGGCCTCGAGGCCCGGGCCGTCTTCCTCTCGGCCCGAGAGAAGGCTCTCGAGCCGCTGCGCACGATCCTGCAGCAGGGCGCGAGCCCGGCCCGTCGCGGAGCCTTCGTGGTCGCTCTGGCAATGGTCGACGAGTCGATCCTCGACCTCCCCGGGTATCTGGCGCTCATCGATCAAGAGCGCGACGTCATGGTCCAGACCACGGCCCTCGAGCAGTTCCAAAAGAGCGAAGGACAGCTGGCACCCAACAAGGTCCTGACTCAGTGGGTTCTTGATCTCCTGCGTGAGAAGAACCCCCTCGGGCCCCTCCTCCAGTCGGTTCGCCGGCTCCTGGGCCGTGTCGGACGAACCCCGCTCCCGGACAAGGACCCGGGCACGGTCGAGCAGATCGTGGAGGCCCTGACAGAGCAGGGGACCCACACCGCGATCCTCGAAGAGCTCGGCGCGGAGCACCGACTTCAGGACCTCGAGGTAGACGAGTGGATCGCCAAGCGCTGGAAGCGGATTCCCTCCAACACGAGTCGCCGTCGCCTGGTCGAGATCCTCGCCGCGCGACCCTACGAGTCGGCCCAACGCACCCTCTTGGTCGCGCTGACGGACGAAGAGCCCGACGTCCGCGCCCTGGCAGCTCAACAGATGATCTCCTCGCGGGCGCTGCGCAGCGACCGCTTCCGCCGGGACGCTGCCCGGCTCCTCGGCAAGCTCTTGCGCAAGGAGGAGGATCCGCTCGTGCGCAAGCGGCTCCTCGAGTTGGCTCAGGGCAAGCACGTCTGCGGGCGCTATCCCAGCGACGACCGGCCAGCCAAGCACTCCTGCTCGGAGCCGATCCTGAGCTACCTCCGCGGGCAGATCAAGAAGGGTGATCGGACGGCGCTCCGCTGCTTGGCGACCCACCCCTCCTTGCAGGCGGTCAAGAGCCTGATCGAAGCCCTCAAGGCCGTCACCTCCCGTGATCGTGAGCTGCGCTCAGACATCATGAGCGAGCTCAAGAACCTGACCGCGCTCACGCCGACCTCGAGCAACGCCGCAGGCTGGGAGCGCGAGATCGGCAAGCGGTCGGAGCAGCTCGAGAAGCGCCTCCGCGACGGAGCCGAGCGGGAACGCGAGGCGATTCAGCGAGTCAACGAGCGGGCGGAGGCCACGGCCAAGAGCATCATCAAGAAGGCCGGCCTCAAGCGCTGAGTCTTCTCTCCCTCCTCCGAGCCCTCGGAGGAGACCAGCGACTCCAGGGCGTCGCTAATCCGCATGTCTTCGGCGGACAAGAAGAAGGACTCGCATTCGGCTCTGCGAAACCTTGCCGACTCGACCCCGGGCGACTGCAGCCCAGCGTTCACAGGGACTCCAGGGCACGACCCTTCAGGACCCGCCTGCGGGGAGATCTCAGCCCCTTCGAGGCCGAGATCGAGACCCGAGCTCGGCCCCTGGTGCGCGTGTTCCGATAATGTTCTCACGAGGGCCAGGGGCGACCCTGGGGTGGGGCAGGGGGGTCGAATTCCTTGGCTCGGGTCGGTCCCTTCGACGGTGTTCGCTTGGACCGGAGGGCGAGTCGAGCTCGACCTGGCTCGGCTCCTCGAACTTGTCCCGCGACGACTGCAGGTTTCTCCGCGTCCAGGACGGACAAAGTGCAGGAGGAGCGGCTTGGCGGGGCGAATCCGGAGCCGTCGGCCTGAAACGCAGCATTGGTAGGGCCTCCAGGTCACGACCCCTCAGGCGGCGCTCAGGGCACGATCTCGCCCGCTTCGAAGCCTGGGTCGGGCGGCTGGATCTGGCCTGAGCGGCCGTGTTCCGATAAGTCGGAAGTTCACCTCGAACTGGGGGTCAGAGGCTGTGAGGGGAGGGGGGCGCGCCTGGTCCACGGCCGCTGGCAGCAGATTCCTTGGCTCGGGTCGGTCCCTTCGACTTGGTTCTCTTGGACCAGAGGGCGAGTCGAGCTCGACTTGGCTCGGCTCTTCGCCCTTGTCCCGGGGAGACTGAAGTTTACTCCGCGTCCGGGACGGACAAAGCGCAGGAGGAGCGGCTTGGCGGGGCGAATTCGGAGCCGCCGGCCCGGAACGCAGCATTGGTAAGGCCTCCAGGTCACGATCCCTCAGGCGGCGCTCAGGGCACGATCTCGCCCGCTTCGAAGCCTGGGTCGGGCGGCTGGACCTGGCCTGAGCGGCCGTGTTCCGATAAGTCGGAAGTTCACCTCGAGCTGGGGGTCCGAGGCTGTGAGGGGAGGGGGGCGCGCCTGGTCCACGGCCGCTGGCAGCAGATTCTTGACCGCCAAGGGCGCCAAGGACGCCAAGGCTGTCGCGAACGCGCAGCTCCCGCCCTGGGTCAGCTTCTTCCTTGGCGATCTTGGCCTCCTTGGCGGTTTGGATCGATCGCCGGACCGAACCTCGAAAGGAGAGGGTCTTTCAGGTTTCGACTTCCTCCCTCGTCGCGGCTCCGCCTCTCGACCGCTGGCAGCAGATTCTTGACCGCCAAGGGCGCCAAGGACGCCAAGGCTGTCGCGAAGGCGCAGCTCCCTCTGAGATTTCTCAGGGCTACGGCCCGCGCCAGCTTCTTCCTCCTTGGCGATCTTGGCGTCCTTGGCGGTTTGGATCTGATCGATCGGCGTTGAGGCAGCAGGTCCTCTTCGCAGGATGGGTTGCTGCGCCGAGAATGGGGTCTCGATCACACTTCCGATAAGGTCCCTTATGTTGCGTTCGGGGGCCGCTAAGTCCTTTGGTAGCGCCTTTTGGCGTTTCGGCCTGCGATGGCCGGCTCTCGGCGCATTCCGATGAACCTCGTGGACCTCGAGAGGACCTCATGGCCAACAAGATCGATCACCTCGGGATCGCCGTCAGCAACCTCGGCGACGCCGAGGGCCTCTTCGCGACCCTCCTCGGGACCACGAGCGAAGGCCGCGAGGTCGTCGAGACCGAAGGCGTCGAGGTCTCCTTCTTCAAGGTCGGCGAGAGCCGCTTCGAGCTCCTGGGCGCGACGGGTCCCGACTCGCCGATCCAGAAGGCCCTCGACAAGCGCGGCCCTGGGATCCACCACGTCGCCATCTCCGTCGACGACATAGACGCCGAGGTCAAGCGCCTCAGCGAGGCCGGGTTCCAGTTCGTGGGCGACGCCCCTCGCCCCGGCGCGGGAGGCCACCGAGTGGCCTTCATTCATCCCAAGAGCGCCAACGGGATCCTGGTCGAGCTCAGCGGGCACTAGCCCCTCAGGTCTCGACGACCTCGAGGCTCGCGGGCCCGCGCTCGCGAGCCAAGGCCAGGCCCTCTTCTAGCTTCAGGGCCCAAGAGCCGCTGTCCGCGACGCTCCTGCTCATGATCGCTCCGCTGATCGACCCCAGGCCGCCCTCGCCGCGCTGGGCCGCGCTCTCTGCCACGGCCTCGAGGCAGGCCCGGGCGCGCCCCCTGGCCGCCGGACCCTCTAAGGGCACGAGGAAGCGGTTTCCACCCCAGCGCACCACGCGGTCCCCTAGCCATCGGCGCGCTCCGGCGACGGCTTGGGCGAGGAGCACGTCGCCGCCGGCGAACCCGCTGAGGTCGTTCTGAGCGCGCAAGTCGTCGATGCCGAAGAGCAGGACCGCGGTGCAATCTGGGAGCTCGAACTCTCCAGGCGCGAGGTGCAGCCCTCGGAGCGCGTGCCGGCTCAAGGCCAGGGTCAGGCCGTCTCGGAGCTTGGGGCGGACCCATGCGGGCCGCCACGGGACCGCCGCTCCGAAGGACCCCCCTGCCCTGCCCGGCCCGACTAGGACTTCGCGGACGCGCTCCGAGTGGGGATCGGCTTCGATCAATTCGCGGACGCGCTCTGCTGGCGCCTCTCCGGCCCCCTCGCACAAGAACGAGAGCTGCAAGAGCTGGAGGTGTGAGGGGACCCCGCGGAGCCCAGAGATCAGGGCCTGGGCCTCCTCGGGACTCAGGACGGTCCGCTCGAGGGCGGGGCCATTGCTTCCCAGGAAGGCGCCGAGGCGCTCTACGTAGCTGGAGATCAGGAGATGGCCGAAGCCACCCTCTTCACGGCCCTGCTGAATCGCGAGGTCCAGCCAAGCCTCCGCAGCCTCAGCCAGGCGGGGATCTCCGTCGCCCCAGAGGATCTGAGCAGCCCACGCCGCACGACGCGTGGCGTCTGGAGGAGCCGCTAGGACCTCCAGGAGGGCCCGGGCATCTGAGTCGAGGGGGAACTCCAAGTCCAGGGTCTCGCGCGCCTCCTCGAGGCCCGCACGCGCGGCACGTGCGACCTCCCGACGAGCCAAGTCCCCCTCGCCCACGCGCCGGAGGGCGGCGGCGCGTTGGCCCCAGTCGTCGCTCCGGAGAGCCTTTCGGAGAGCGTCATCCACAAGGCGCAGTCTTACCCCAATTGCGGTGACTCCAAGGGCGGATCTCCCGGAGCTATGACGCGCCTGACACGACCACACGACCTCGCCCGGCCTGCTTGGCGCTGAACTGAGCCTGATCCGCCTGCTGGAGGTCCCTCGCGCTGGCACCCGTGCGTCGCGTCGCCCCCGCGCTGATGGTGACCCCTCCGCAGAGGTCCTGCAGCGCTCGGTCCTCCTTGACCGCGCCGACGCACGCCTGAAAGCGCTCGGGACCCTCCTTCCCTCCCCAGGGAATCAGCCACTCGTCGCCAGCGAAGCGAACCACGCGGTCTCCGACCAAGCCCTGGAGGACCTCCGTGACCCGGACCAGCGCCCGGTCTCCAATCTCATGACCGTAGCGATCGTTTATGGACTGGGTGTGGTCGAGGTCAAAGAGCCCGACCCAGTCCACGTCAGGGAGCTCGAAACCCACAGGGGAGCGGCCCCAGGGCCGGAGCGCCGCGCGGGTCAGGCTCAGGGTCAGGCCATCGCGATGCACGCCGGGCGCCCAGCCAGGCCGCGACTCCAGGCTTCCCTCGAGGGACCCCCCTGCCCTGCCCCGCTCGAGGGCAGCGATCTGGGCGTTCTCCGCGGGGTCGGGGCCTCGAAGAACGCGCCGGAGGGCCGGCTCGAGAGCTGGCTCGAGGCCGGGATCCTTGGAGCGCCGCAGGAGGGCTGCCAAGCGGAGACGACCTGCCACGCTCAGGGGGCGAGCCAGGAGGCGATCGACGAGCTCTTCTAGCTCATGGGCCAAGAGGAGCGATCGATCGAGCCCCAGACTGCCCTCTTGAACCATGAGCGCGATCCGCGCCAGGAAGTCCGAGGCGACGAGGCGCTCGCGGACTTCGCTCCGAACCATCAGGAATCCACCCGCAGAGGCCGCCGCGCGCTCCTCGAACCAGGCCGCAGCAGGAGCGCTGAGGCGTGGATCCCCGTCCCCAAGGAGGATCTCGGCAGCCCAGGGCGCCTCGACCCCCCAGGCGTCTGTGGGGGTCTCCTGAAGCAGGGAGAGCAAGGCCTCGGCGTCACGATCGAGCGGATACTCTTGACTCAAGACCTCGCCCGCGCGGGAGAGGCCGGCCCGAGCAGCGGCTGAGACCCAGCAGCGGGCCAGCGCCTCCTGGCCTGCCCGCCGCAAGGCGCGAGCTCGCTCTTCCCAGTCGGCGCTTCGCTCAGCGCGGCGTAGAGCTTCGTCCATAAACGGGTCCGGCTCGGCCTCGGAAGGCGGAGGAGTCGGGGAGTTCGGGAGGTCTCTTCTCTCCCCTCACCCTAGTCACCCCTGGCCTGCAACACAGCCCGAAAAGACCATTCCCCGCATATGTATATATACGCCAGTATACGTGCGCACAGCCGCTGGCGCATTGCGAGGCGCGCGTGTCGCTTTGTGCATACGCCTATGCATAAAGTGGGTCGCTCAGGGCCGGGGCTCGAGGCTATCCCTCGGCTCGGACGACGCCTTCACCGATCGCCCTCCTGGGCCTCGGCGGCTGCTCCGGGCTTGCGCGGGTCCCAATTCTGGGAGGCGGCTCGTCCCAAAATCCACCGGGCTGCAAATGAGACGAAACAATTAGGGTTCAGATATGAACCGAACCGAGGCATGAGCCGCTGGAAATACAGGGCTTAGGGCAGCGGGCCGCTTGGGCAATGACTTGCACTCTAGTAACGCGTAGGGAAGGACCCCACCATGATTCGAACGCACACCACCCTGATCTCCTCCGCGATCTCCTGCGCTGCATTCGCCCTCTTGGCGTTCAGCGCGGCCGGGTGCAACAACGGCGGCAGCGGCGAGCGCGAGTTCCTCGCGGCCGGCACCATGGCGCCGATCGGATCGCAGGGGCTCCTCAGCAGCGGAGTCACCGAATACAACGACCTCGACGACCTGATGGACGCCTCCTCGAAGCTCCCCGCAGGCTCCGAGTTCGCCGGCCCCAACCTCCAGATCCTGAGCCCCGCTCGCGGTGACCAGCTCCCCGCCGGCCCGACCACCGTCGAGATCCTGGTTGAAGACAGCACCCACAAGGGGATCGGTTCGGTCTTCGTCGCTGGCCAAGGCGTCGTCCCTGGCCCCGACGGCAAGGCGACGGTCGTCGTCGACCTCCGCCCCGGCCTTCAGACGATCGTGGCCGAGGCCCTCGACGCCGAGGGCAACCGCACCGAGCGTCACGTCTCGGTCCTGGCTGGTCAGCTGACGCCTGAGGGCACCGAAGTCCGTGACGGCGCTCGCGTCCGCGTGACCGACGACGCCCTCGACGCCATGGAGCCCCAGATCGGGACCAAGCTTCAGGCTCAGAAGCCCATGATCGTCCAGCAGGTCCTCGGCGCCCGCCCCCCCAAGAACACCAAATACACCGGCTTCAACTTCGGCGCGACCGCTGGCGAGATCGACTGCCAGCCGGGCGGCGTCAAGTTCAGCGTGACCATCGACAACGTCGCCTTGAGCATGGAATACAAGGCCAAGATCCTGCTCTTCTTCTCGACCACCAAGCGGGGCACGATCCGAGCTCAGAAGCTGATCATTGACGCCGTCGCGACTCCGACCCTCGGAGCGAACGGCGCCCTCACGAGCACCCTGAGCCAGGTCACGGCACGGACCACGGGCTTCAGCGTCCCGGACTGGGCCAAGGGCGAGGAGGGCAACATTCGCCGCAGCTTCGAGCAGAGCTTCGCCACCCAAGCCGGCAACGCGATCGATCAAATGCTGACCGACGCCCTGACCAAGACCAAGACCAACGGCTCGGCGGTTCGCTCGGCCTACGGCAAGCCCCTCAACGCCACCTGGCGCTTCAGCGACCTCCTCTTCGACGCTGACGGGATCAACGTCACCTTCGGCGCCAAGATCGAGGCCCCGGCCGCTGGCCAGCCCAACGGCGCGACCTACGGCTTCCCGAACGTGTTCCAAGCCCAGTCGCCCAACGCTCCCCTCGGCGGAACCGGCGGCGCGGCCTGGAACGGCGCCCTCGCGATCCACCAGGACCTCGTGAACCAGACCCTCCACGCTGCCTGGCGCCAAGGCGTCATGAGCTTCAAGGTCGACCAAGCCAAGCTCGACCAGGTCAACCCGGGCGGGGCGCACCGCCTCGACACCGACACCCTGATCGCCGGCGCGCCCCTCCTGGCCAAGGTCCTCCCCGCTGGCCAGCCCCTGACCCTCGACGTCGAGGCCAAGTTGCCCCCGGTGATCCAGGTCACGACCAACCAGCCCCAGCACTTCACGATGAAGCTCGGCGCGATCCGCGTGGACTACCAGGTCCTCGACCCCGCCACGAACAAGATCGTGAACCTGGCCGAGACCTACTACGCCCTCGAGGTCAGCGTCGTCCTTCAAGCCGACGGTGACCGGATCAAGTTCGTCCCCACCGGGACCAGCCTGGCGCGCGTCGACGTCGTCGGGAACCCCCTCCCGAACGCGGAGCCGATCGTGGACGGCGTGACTCGCGACCTGGCGCCCTCGCTGATCAAGGGAATGCTGGCCGCGCTCCCCGGCATGAAGCTCCCCGCCCTCAAGGGCTTCGAGCTCAAGGACCTCGAGTTCACGACCTTCGGCGATAGCTTCGTGGTGACTGGCAAGGCGACGCCTCAGGCGACGACTTCGAGTCCCTGAGAGATCTGCCCAGGCAATGCGAGACGCCCACGACCTAGGTCGTGGGCGTTCTTCGTTGGTTAGCGCCAGGCCGGTAGCCAGGTCGACTAGGCCAAGAGCTCTCGCAGGAAGGCTAGGTCTTCTGGGCCCAGACCCATGAACTCCGCCCCCACGCGCCATGAGCCGCGCTTCTTGGTCGCCTCGATTCGGCGCACGATGGCGCGGAAGGAGCGCGGCCGAACGTTGATCTTGGAGCTGTGGAGGGTCAAGGCTATGGCGTCGCCGACGGAGTAGTCCGGGGGCCGCCAGCCGCTCAGGATCCGCGTGTCGGGGATCCCCTGGGCCAAGAACCCGACGCCAGTCTTGGAGAGATCGAGGAGGGGCTCTAGGACCTCGCGGTCGAGGGGGCGGCCGGACTTGCGGGCCGGACGAACCTCAACGCCTTGCGAATGTCGCGGGCGGACACGCTTGGCACCGCGGCGATCGGGGGCCTCCTCCGCGGTCGTAACGCCGCTCGGGCCCTCGTCTTCGGCGATCAAGACGTCGGGCGCCCCACCCACGAGATGGCTGTCGCCGCAGAGAGGGCAGGAGCCATGCCGGCCTTGGTAGCGCTTCTGCGTGAAGATTCGCTTGCCGCAGCTCGGGCAGGAGTAGACGAGGAAGTCGCCGGCCGTCTGCATAGCTCCTCCTCCAGAGGCTATGACGACTCTATCGCTGAAGGCAGATCCTCGCGAGGCCCGAAAGCACGCGCAGGTCCTCGCAGCTAAGTTTGGACATCGCGAGGGGGCGACCATGGGTGCTTGGGGATACGGACCGCTGGAGAACGACAACGCGGCGGACTGGTTCGGCGACCTGATGGAGCAGACGGGCTTCCGCGACCAGATCGCGGCCGGCCTGGAGTCGGACTACCCAGACACAGTCCGCGCGGCCTCGTGGGTCGTCGCGCAGCTCGCGCGGGTCTGCGTGTGGCCCATTGACTCCTTGGACACGGACCGTCTCGCCGCCGGAAGCGGGATCTTGACCCTCCTCCACGACTCTGAGTGGCTCGAGATGTGGGACAGCAAGTCGCGGCTGAAGGCCTCCCTCCGGAGGCAGCTCAACGCCCTCGACCTCTCGAGCGAGGAGCTCGAGCGGGCCGTCCAAGGAGCCGGGGTCGCCAAGCCCAAGAAGGCGACCAAGAAGGCGACCAAGAAGGCGACCAAGAAGGCGACCAAGAAGGCGACCAAGAAGGCGACCAAGAAGGCGACCAAGAAGGCGACCAAGAAGGC
>Ga0316204_10001369_pt1 | contig 67221 bp, 43 predicted proteins | sample 6monrhotite_MG_2_FD_205661 | JGI IMG/M metagenome (GOLD analysis project Ga0316204, IMG submission 205661) | Microbial mat bacterial communities from mineral coupon in-situ incubated in ocean water Damariscotta River, Maine, United States -... | ecosystem: Environmental > Aquatic > Marine >... | reverse complement strand
GCACCACCTTACCCTGCGGATCTACGATCTCAACGATAATATCTTCTGCGGTGATGTGCATTCCCCCTTCGGGGCATTCATGAGCGATAAAACCGGCATCACGCCCACCGTAGCCATTGGCAACCTTACAAGCGAAACGACGTTCAATTTTTTCCCGCTGCTCCTGATACAATCGTTCCGAAGTCACAAAGGCAACCTTGATGCCAAGATCGTCTAACGGCAAATCATTGTTTTCCGCATGTTGCGCAATATGCGCCAGCACCGACGGATAACCGAACAACATGCGTGGACGAATGGCGCGGATGGCAGCGATAAACTCGTTTAAATGCGTTTCAGACATCTCAAATGCTGGCAGTAATGTTGACCTGAACATACGGTCTCGCAACAGTCGAAATCGATCCTGCGCACCCAGCTCAATCGGTGAACCCCATAGCACAATTTCCCTGTCGCCAATATCCACATCCCACCAACGTGTGGCGCGCCACTTGGCGGCAACATCATGACTCACGCGAGAGTTTCCAATAAAAAACACCAGCGGCTCTCCGGATGACCCACCCGTATTGAACTGCGAAAGCTGGGTAGCATTATCCGCTTTCAGGTCTTGCTGATTTTCTCTGATAATTTCCTTGTCTAGAAAAGGTAACTGCTGAAGATCGGTAACGGATTTCACCGATGAGACATCAAACCCAAGCTCATCAAACAGGGATCGGTAATACGGCACATGGGTATAGACCTGTGAGAGAAACTCCCGTAACCGCCGCACACGATGCTCTTCCAGTTGTTCAACAGACCACCACTGGCTACTTTCCATCGCCTTTTTAGTGCTGACCGTAGTATGCCCTTTCAATTTTTCATGCAAGGGGAATACGATACTGGATATTAATGAGGTGTACAGGTTTTTCATATTACGAGAGTTTATTACCGTATTGAGTATTTAACGCAAAGACCGCAAAGTTTTACCTTTTGGTTTTCTCTGCGCCCTTTGCCTTTGCGTCTCTGCGAACTCTGCGTTGACAACGCAAAGTTTGCTAATGCCACAATGCCCGCGTTAAAAACAGATTAAAATAACGGCATTCATTTATTAGCACTGACTATTTCAGCATACAAACGCAGATAGTTTTCCGCACTACGCTCTACGCCATAATCAGCAAGACAACGCTTGCGAGCTGCCTCTCCCATGTTGCGTCGTAACGTCGAATCATTAACCAGCATCGTCAACGCGGCAGACAACGCATCAACATCACCGGGCTGCACCACTTTTCCCTGAACCCCATCGTCTATCACGGCAGGCATTGCCCCCACCGCCGTCACCACCGCGGGTATACCTCCTCCCATCGCTTCAAGCAAAGCGATGGGCAAACCTTCCGCATGTGAAGGCAGAACAAAAATATCCGCTTTTTCCAACCATTGATGCTTTTCTTCACCATAAGCTGGCCCGATCAATTTGATACGATCAGCCATGCCAAGCTCGTTAATCCGAGCCTGTGCTGCATCCGAAATGCCCGGATCATCTTCTCCCCCCACCAACATCAAGGTGGCCGTGGCCGGAACCGCACGCATGGCATCAATCAACTCCCAGACACCCTTGCGCTGCGACAGGTTACCCAGAAATAAAATGGATACCGTTTGCGAAACGCTTTCTTTTTCCACCGACTCGTCACGCACAGGAACACCATTGGCGATAACATTTAACCGCGCGCCGGGCAGTCTGTCAGCCAGGGTCTCCCGCCAGGTTTCCGATAACACCACCACTCTGCTGGCACGGCGCGCCTGCCACCGTGCAAGAAACAACATAGGAGCAGATAATTCATCCAGAAACTGATCGAAACGGGCACCGTGAATATGTAGTACCACCGGCTTTGCCAACAACCGTGCAATAATTAACAATGTCCCATCCAGAAAATAAGTCAGTCCGCTACAAGTATGAATGTGTGCAACAGACGCCCCCTTGCCACGCAATGCAGATGCCCAGCGCTTCCACAAACTCACACGAGCAACAATTCCAGTCAGCAAAGATCGTCCTTCGGACGTTTGTTTGGCAGTATTGAAAGGAACAAGTGCAACCCGGTCAGCAAGGCTGGACTGGCTGATGTCACCAATAACCGTGGCCATGCCACCAATGGCTGGTGGCAGAGGACCGGCCATCACCACGTTCAAGTGGGTCATGTCGTGCGCGTTGTTATCGTCTGAATGATGTGCAGGCATGGCTATTTTCCTGCCGTCACCGTGGCATAAACATCGCGGTAACGCGCCACACTGACAGGCCAGTTCCGCTCTTGATCAACAAATTCACGTCCGGCCTTCCGCAGTTCAGCCCAATGTTCACGTTGATTGAACAGTTCAATAGCGGCGTCGGCAAGCGCGTTGGCATCACCCGCCCGAAACAGACAACCCGTTTTTCCATCGTCAATCAGTTCCCGATGCCCGCCCACATCCGACGCCAGCACAATGCGCCCCTGTGCCATCGCTTCCAGTGGTTTTAATGGCGTCACCAGATTTGTCAAACGCATGGAAAGGCGCGGATAAACAAAAATATCCACCAAGTTGTAATAACGTTGCACCTGATCATGAGGAACCCGCCCAGTGAAAACGACTTGCTGGTCCAGCCCCAGATCATTCACCTGCTTGTGCAACAGATCATCCTGCGGACCACCACCAACCAATAGCAGACGTGCATCCGGGTTTGTTTTGAGTATTTTGGGCATGGCTTCCACCAATAGCGGAAGCCCTTCATATGCATAAAAAGAACCGATAAAACCCAAAACCTGTTTTCCCTCAAGCCCAAGTTCTTTCAACAGCCCGGAATCCGCAATACCACCCACCTCAAATTTTTCCGCATCCACAGCATTGGGAATAACGGTAATACGATCTTCCGCAACACCTCGGTTGACAATGTCACTCCGCAACCCTTCACAAATGGTGGTAACCGCATTGGCACGCCTGAGCACAAAAGTTTCCATTGCACGCGTCAAACGATAGCGGAAGCCACCTTCACTGGAGGTGCCATGATCAACCGCTGCATCCTCCCAGAATGCACGCACTTCATACACTACCGGAATACCCAAACGACGCGCCGCACGTAACGCGGCAACACCATTTAATGCGGGAGAATGTGCATGCAAAATATCTGGCTTTACTTCGGCCAACACTTTTTCCAGTCGGCAGGTCAGCGCCGAAATAACCGCCAGTTGATTGAATACAGGCAACTTCGCCACCCATCCAGACACCGGTGGTGTGCGATAAAAATGCAACCCGTCGATATCCTCTTCCTCCGGGGCATCCAGATAATGTTTGGGACTGGTGAGATGGAATGTTTCCCAACCCATGGCATGCTGCTGACGCAGAATCGCCGCAGTACGAAAAGTATACCCACTGTGAAGCGGGATGGAATGATCCAGTACATGTAATATTTTCATTGGCTGCCCAGAACTTGACGCTGAAATGACTCGTACATAAACAACGACCACAAGACTGCGCTGTGGTCCTGCTGACCCGATTGATGATCATCGATCAGGCGGGTCAAAAAACGGCGATCAAATATGCCTGTATCCAGCAGGGAGTCACTTAACACGGATTCCCGCACACGTTCACGTAGCGGACCACGAAACCATTGTGCAATAGGTACGGCAAAACCCTGTTTTTTCCGATACATGAGATCCTGCGATAAGTGGGACGCCATGGCTTTCTTAAACAGGTATTTTCCATCGCTGCCCCGTAATTTCAAATCCGGTGACAGACCCGATGTCCATTCCACGACTTTGTGATCCAATAACGGCACTCGCACTTCCAGGGAATGCGCCATGCTGGCACGATCCACCTTGGTCAAAATATCTCCGGGAAGATAAGTTTTCATATCCAGGTATTGCATCCTTGACAAAGGATGCTCTGCCGGCGAGTCTTTGTCGTGACCTTTTAATACGTCAAGCGCATGGTAACCCTGCAATTTTGCTCTGAATGATGTTGAAAAAAGCTGCTTGCGTAAGGAATCTTTCAATACGCAGGAAATATCGAAGTAGCTCTCCACCGGTGTTTTTGCCAACGACTGAAATAACGCTTTGGCACGCAGAACCCGGGGAGCCCAAAGCGCTTTGGGATATACCTTCCCTAAGCCACCAAACACCAAACTACGAAAACCCTGAGGAAATACATCACGGAGGTTTTGCTCACGCATAAACCACTGATAACGCCGATACCCCGCGAGAATTTCATCACCACCATCACCAGAAAGTGCCACGGTTACCTTTTTCTTGGCCAGCTCACACACCCGGTAGGTAGGAATGGCAGAGCTGTCCGCGTAAGGTTCGTCATACAGTGTTGCCAGACGATCAATCAGATCAAAGTCATCGCTATCCACTTGCCAGGAGGTATGTTGAGTGTTGTATTGTTTCGCCACTTCATTGGCATAACTGGATTCGTCATAACGCGGGTCCGCGAAAGAAATTGAACAGGTGTTGACCGGATCATCGGACAAACCTGCCATCATCGCCACCACCGCGCTGGAATCCAGCCCGCCGGAGAGAAATGCTCCCAATGGGACCTCGGCGATCATGCGCAGTTTTACCGCCTCGGTCATGCGATCAGCAAGTTCTTTGGCGTATTCCTGTTCTTCATGTTTTTCCAGTGCCTTAAAGGGTATGTCCCAATACTGTTTGCAAACAGGTGCACGTCCATCCCGGGTGATGGACAACGTGTATCCGGGAGATAATTTGTGTGCGTGGGAAAGTATGGTTTTGGGTTCAGGCACGTACCCATAAGCAAAATAATCTTCAACCGCCGTCGGTTCGATATCCCGCGAGAGATCGGGGTGTTGCAAAAGCGCTTTCAGTTCCGAGCCGAAGATAAAGTGTCCATTGGGCAACATTGAATAATACAGTGGCTTGATGCCCAGGCGGTCTCGCGCGATAAACAATTGTTCCCGCTTACTGTCCCATATCGCAAACACAAACATGCCACGAAAGCGGTCAACGCAAGCTTCTCCCCATTCTTCCCAGGCATGCACAATCACTTCGGTATCGGAATGCGTGCGGAATGTATGTCCCTTCTGGCACAGTTCCTTTGCCAGTTCGGCAAAATTATAAATCTCACCATTGAACACCACGACCACTGAACCATCTTCGTTAAACAGAGGTTGCTGTCCACCGGAACGATCAATAATCGATAAGCGGCGATGCCCCAGGCCCAAACCCGGTGCAGTGTGAATGCCTCCTTCATCCGGCCCTCGGTGAAACAGTGATTCATTCATGCGCACCAGTAAATCCCGGTTCACTTCGTGTTTTGAACGTGTATCAAATATTCCGGTAATCCCGCACACAATTTTTATCCATTAATCCGTAATCACTACAACAATGAAATTCACTACCCGGAAGTCCGCCGAACTTAAATGTGAATTAAGCGCTAAATCACTATGTTGAAAATCAATGAGTTAGTCTCGGACAGGGCGCATTTTACGCACCAAAATTATTTGGTCGTTACCCATAAACTTATAAACTTATGCTTGAAGAACCCATTATCGATCTGTGGTGCATGGAAGGCACCCTACTCATCTGAATAATTACGATTATTTTAACATTTTCTTGTCTTTCTATGTAGTTGCTACGGCGACATAGTTCGCTATGTTCGCCTGCGCAGCACGCCGAAGGCCAAAAAATACTCAGGCTGCCTCTCGCCCAGTGCATTCACCCGTTTTATTATCAGCGTTGATCGCTTGGAAGATTTGCAAGGGATTCACTATTTTCCATTTTATTCACTACCGCTTTCTTCCTCATTATTTTCTGTTTCATCTTCATCGTTGTCATCATAACGTTGCTCGGCAGGTAGCCGAATGGCAACATCGTCGTGGTTATAATTTCGGACTTCCGTGAAAATAGCCGGATCAATTTCACCCAGGGTTTCAATATTAATGAGTTGCTGACCCGATACTCCGACAAACCCCCGGATAGCCAACTGTAACAAATCACCAGTGGTAGTGACGTCCTTTGGCTCGTTGCCAAGGTAGTATACAACGCCCCTCCTAGCAAGCAGAGTAAAGTTTTGGTTCACTCTTAACCCTATCGGGCTGGCTTGAGTGCCAAATTGGGTGACATTTCTGACGGACAAATTTTCAGCAATGATGTCTGCGTTACCTGAAAGCGTGCCCTTTCCCAGGGTCGAAAAAGTGTTATTTCCAGCACCGTGGATAGCAACGCTACCTTCATAGGAGGGATCGCTAATGCTACCACCGTAGTGGGCATCAATGGCACCACTGCTATCGGTAATGTTCAGGGTAATATTGCCAGCGTTTTCCAGTCGGATATCACCATAGTTGCGAAGATCATTAATGGTGACATTGCCTGTATTGCTGATATTGATCACTCCCGATGTTGCCGTTGTACCCTCAGCAGATAAGTTAATGACGCTTAATGTTGAGGTGGTGGTGCGAATGCTGTCAGTGCTGTCAATTTCATCAATGCGATCATCAACCGTTTTATTTTCACCGATACCGGCGGCGGCTGTCAGGGTAATGGCGTCTGCGGTCAGATTGCTGGATTGGTTGATGATGGCACCTTCGTTGGCGTTCAGGTTGATCGTAACTGCAGTCATGCTTCCAAGCCCCATATCGTCAATGGCCGTGTCGTTGGCAGCCAGTCCAATATTTGAGGTAACCGTTAAGGCATCACCAACGACAGTATGGGTTATCGTGATACCGTCTGATTCATTGATAATCGCCGCTCCATTCAAAGCGTTCAATCGCACTTCAGCAAAATTATTGTTTTCATTATCCAGTACGATACTGCCATTAATCGATGTTAAATCAGCAATGCCCATACCCGCCGCCTGAACATTAATAACACCTGAGTCGGAAATGCTTTCTGTGGAGGTGACGGTAAGGCTTTCGACAGTCACATTTCCCAAGTCAGTTTCAACAGTATTGTTGATTATCGCCGTTGTGCCGGCCAGTGTGATTGGTGCAGTGATTTGATTGTTGCCCGATAAATTAATCGTAGTAGCATTTAATGATATTCCTGCGGACACCTCATTATCGCCATCAAATACGATATCATTGGCTGCATTCAGGGTGACTGCCCCGGAAAACTGATTGTCACCAGTGAGAACAATATTACCTCCCATCGCACCATTCGCGCTGACATTCAGTTGACTGTTGGTGATTAACGGGGTGCTATTGGTGAAATCACCGGCTAATACCTCTATATCAACAAGCTCTACTTCACCAAGCTGGCTTACTGTCAATCCATTTTGTTCTTGCAAGTAAAGTGCTTGTGATAGCTCACCAGCGGTATCAAGCAGGCTCAGGTCTGTTACATCAATTTTAATTGGCGCTGAAGAGTTTCCCGCTTCAACTACTGAGTCCAAAATAAGCTGGTTGGCCGTTACGGTTGACGTACTGGTGAATATTTCAGCATCAATAGTCAGTACGCCTGTACCAATAGTAAGGCTGGGATCAGCCGTAATATTAACGATATCGTTCGTGCCACCTAAACCCAAAACTGTGAGATCGTTTTTATTGCTGTAAAGCATCGCTGTTGATGCACCATTCACCATAAATGTGTTCATGCCCAGTTCCGAATCAAAACCAAGCTCGATGGTGTCGGTATTCTCTGTTCCATTTATCGTTAATGAATCTGCGGACAATGTATCTTGCAACAATCCTGTTTGCTGGTAATCAAGAGTGAAAACTCTCGGTGTACCCGCAATAACATTGGTATATTGCAGTTTGCCAGAACTATCGCTTATTCCGGCGGTATATTGCCCGTTATAGGCTATTGTTGCCGTGGCGGTGCCGTTTTGAACAAGCACTGTATTGGCCCCTTCCCCACCATCAAAAGATATTTGGCCTGTTTCAACGCCCGTTAATTCGACAATCAGCGTATCATCGCCCGCCATGCCCGATACGGTTCCATCAATACTGCCACCTTGTACGGTAAAGGTGTCACCGTAGGCAGACTCATTGTTACCTTCGATGTTATCAAAGCCAATAAACGCCAGAGTCTCTCCATTTGCGGTAACATCACCCTGATTTGCGCCACTGATAGTCCACGCGTTATCCGACCCGGCCTGGCCGGCGATCGTAAAACCGCTGCCACCGCCTTCAACACGTTCGATTTCGGCGATGCCTAACGCGCCGCCAAAAACAACGCGATATGTATCCAACGCCTGATAATTGACGGTATCCGTACCACTGCCATCGCCACCACGAATACTGCCACCAAAGTCTCCTTCTACAACAAAGGTGTCATTGCTGTCACCACCGACAATATGATTAAAATCGACGAATTGCGTGCTGTTAACAACGCCAGTACCAAAGCCCAGAATCAGCCAGTTATTGTCGCCTATGGCACCGGTGCGCAAGGTGCTATCATCGGGTGCGCTACCATTCGAATTTCCTTTGACGAGTTCAATATTGGCAAAATCTGTATCAATGGTAATATCAACAGCAGAAAGCGCGGAGTAATCAAGAATATCTTCCGTTTGCAACGTGCCTTCAGTCACAGCCGCCGGTGTGGTCTGGCCGGGTACCCAGGGGGCTCTGTTCGGGCTGCCACCATCGATTAACCCCGTAATATCACCGCTGGCGGTGACCACAAACGTATCGGCAGCTGTGCCACCTTGCAGGTTATTGAAATTGATAAACTGCACACCATCAACAGTGCCATCGTTAATGCCGTCGACTGCTATACCTGGTTCAAAATCCGTAATAGTCCAGAGATTCGTATTATCTTCCGCAACAAACGTGCTGCCAAAAGAACTGGTGTCTGTGTTCTTGCCATCATTATTACCAATCACTCTTTCAATATTATTGATATCCTGACCCACGCCCAGTCGTACGGTAATCGCTGAATTGAGTGCCGACATATCGACGACATCTTGCGTTAACTGGCCTCCGCCATCGATGTGCCCCGCAATACTACCGCCATTACGGAAAGTGAATGTGTCGTCAAACGCACCGGCTGCACCGCTCAGATTTTGAATATTGGTAAAGGTATTTCCAGCCGCCAGCCCGGTGACGGTGTTGCCGTTTTTACCATCAATGACCCAGCTGTTGCTCGTCGCACCCCCCACCAGTCTGTCATTCAATGAGCCCGCACCACCATCAATATTACCTACAAAATCAGCATCGGCCCACAAAGTAAAGGTATCCTGCGCGGCTGTGCCCGTTAAGGTTTCAACCTGACTGAAGGTACCGGAGAGCCCGGTCACGGTGCCGGTGTTATTCATGCCGGTGATTGTCCAGTTGGTGGTAACGTTGGCTCCGATCACTTCATCCATTGACCCGCCCGCGCCATTAAAGGAGCCATTGAAAGTATGCGCATCACTTAATGTCAACATATCACGTCGGTTATTGCCATCCAGAAATTCAATGTCGGTGAAGAGGCCCGTCAGGCCCGTGACCGTACCGGTATTATTGGCACCGGTAATGGCCCACTCATTTTCACGATCACCCGCGATCAGCCGGTCCGTTTGATCATTGGTTTGTGTGCCGCCGCTGACTGTGCCGCCAAATGTAACGGTATCACTCAGAGTGAATGTGTCTTGCTGATTGCCACCCACCAGCGTTTCTATGTCGCTGAATCCGTTGCTCAGGTTTGTGACGTTACCGGCGTCAGTGCCGGTGATCGTCCAGGTGTTGACGCTGTCTCCCCCCGTCAGCTGATCCGTACCATCCGCACCGTTTATTGAACCCGCAAAGTTTGCTGTGTTTGATAACCTGAAGTGGTCAGTTTGATTATTGCCCGTTAGCGTTTCAATGTCTGAGAAATTGCCCGTGAGACCCGTCACTGTACCGGTGTTGTTTGTTCCGGTGATCTCCCAGTTATTGACCGGACGATTACCCGCAATGATTTCATCGGTGCCGATGCTGCCGCCGTCTATCGAGCCCGCAAAATCAATGCTGTCATGCAGGGTAAAGGTGTCACTGTTTGTGCCGCCCTGAAGAGTTGAAAAATTACTGAATGTCATGCTACCCAGTGTGCCCGCATTGACATCGGTGATCACCCAGTCATTCTCAACCGCGCTGTCGCTGACTAATGTGGTTTCGCCATTACCGGTAATAGCGCTCAGATTTGTCACATTCAGGTTTGTCGATGTGCCTGCTGTGCCTGATTCTCGTTCTACATTAACAATCGACGTATTCAATATCGTGAGTGTGTTGCGATTACCTCCACCGCCTGTGAGCAGTCCGGTCAAATTGCCTCCAGCCTCGATTGTGAAATTATCATCACCATTACCACCTGTGAGGTTGTTGAAACCAATAAACGTTTGCGAGTCCGTGCCGTTTGATATCGTGCCGTCGTTCTGGCCATAGGTTACACTTGTCGATCCCGCACTGCTGGCGACCGGTGTGATGATCCAGGTATTGAGGCCGGCAATTCCTGTAAAGGTGCTGCTGGTATCGTTACCGATAATACGCTCTGCATCGTATTGATTAAGCGCAACGCTGATAGGCCCGCGCTGGGCGCTTAAATCCAGTGTGTCGATACCGGCTTGTCCATCCACTGACATGCCGGCGGTCTCCGACAGTGCGTTGAAAAATTCAAAGATGTCATGACCGGCACCACCGTTAAGTGTTTGTACGCCGGAAGCAGCGCTCGTGGTGTTGATCACAAAGGTATCCGCGCCGGTACCGCCATTTAGCGTTTGAATGTTGTTGATAATGGTTGATGTGCCATTAATCTCGAATGTTGTCGTTGCAGTGGCTGTTGCCAGGGTAAGTGTGTTTGTCCCGTCTGGCCCGGTGATTTGATTGGCATCACCCGCGCCATTGATTGACGCAATCGTGGCAGAGCCAATAAAGGTAAAAGTGTCGGTGCCACTACCGCCGAGTACAGTACCAAAGTCGTAAAAATTTGTGGTTCCGTTAATTTTGCCATCATTTATGCCCGGTGTTGCACCAGCAATATCTTCAATCGTCCAGTCGCTGCTGACTCCGCCTTCCAGGGTGCTGTTGGCATTGCCGATGTAGGTTTCTATTTGCTGATAGGTGCCAACGTTCAGAGTCGCTCCGTCGATGATACTCGCAACGCTGACGGTATCGGTTGTGCTTGTGTCCACATTGCTTCCGCCGTTAATGGTGGTAACGTCGGTGTTTTCAGGCATTGCAGTAAAGTTAAACGTATCACTGGTATCAGCCGCACCGTTCAGGGTTTGAATATTCGTAAAGTTAATCAGTGATGATATGCCATAGCTGATGGTGCTACCTGCACCACCTGCGCTGTTTAGCGTCCACGTCACCGGCTCGGTACCCGCTGGCCCTTGTATGCTGTCTGTACTATCAGTACCCACGCCACCGCCATTAATTGAAGCAACACTGCTCGTGCCGACAATGGTAAAGGTGTCATTTCTGTTACCGCCCACCAGATTGGCAAAATCAACAAAAACCAAAGGGGTGGCCGTTGTCACATTGGGATTATCGAAAGTACCATCGTTGATACCATTCATTTCACCTGTGGTATTTGTTGGCAAGGTTGCTGCCACGTTGTTGATAACCCAGGCGTTGGTCTGTCCATCTTGACCATTCAGTGTGCTGTTTGCCCCGTTGCCGATGATGCCGGTAAATCCGAAATAGCTTTCTGCGTTAATATCGACACTGCCTGATGCACTCGAAAAATCTGCCCATTCGTTACTGCCACCACCTCCAACGTAATTCTGGATGTTGGTGAAGATGTTCACATAGGGTGTGCTTTCACCTGACTGGGTGAGCATGCCGCTTTCGTCTGTGGCAAAATCCCAGATATTGGTCACACCCTGACGGGAAACCAGAGTGTTTGAGCTTGTGCTTGTGCTTGTGCTTCCACCGTCGACCGTGCCGCTGATACTGCCAGTTAGTCCCATCACAAACCGGTCGGCACCAGTGCCACCCGTGAGGTTTTGAATGTTGGTGAATTCGTTGACGTAGACACTGCCAAATCCATTGGGGTTGTTGTCAATGTAGAGTGTGCCTGCGTTGCTGGCGTTGACGTTCCATTCATTGGCGGTGTTGCGCCCGGTGAGAGTGTTGGTGCCAGTGCCACCACCGCCATTAATTTGTGCGATGGTGCCGCTGTTGCTGATCAGAAAGTTGTCGGTGCCGGTGCCACCAGTGAGGGTTTCAATTTGTGAAAAAGTGATCGTGCTGTTGAGTGTGCCGCCACCTGCGTCATTAACATTCCAGTCGTTGGGGTTTGCCGAGTCATTGGCGGTCACTGTGTCGGTATCGGTTTCCGATGTGCCGCCGACAAGGGTGACCGTCAGTCCGTCTGCCTGGATATTGAAGGTGTCATTGCCTACATTGCCATTGACCGTGCCGCTGACATTGGCTTCGAGGGTAAAGATGTCGTTATTATCACCACCGTTGATATCACCGGTAAACACAGTGGTGATGTTGAAGGTGTCAATGGCACTTCCTCCGATGAGTGTGTTGATGCGGGTGACATCGGCAACATAGACCGTGCCGCTGGTGTCTGTCAGGCTGTTTGCGGTACCGGCGGGAGTGATGCTCCAGATGGTGTCGGTGTTTCGTCCGGCGAGGGTGTTGGTGCCGTTTCCGCCACCACCGTCAATCATTCCGCTGATGGCACCTGTGTTAGTGAAAGTGAAGCCGTCTGTGCCGGTGCCGCCGGTGAGGTTTTCCATTTGCCTAAATGTCAGCCTGTTGTTTAGCCCGCCCTCATTATTGCCGGTGACAGTCCAGGTATTGTTCGTATCTGGGCCGGTGAGTGTATCTGTACCATCGCTGCCGGTTAATATAATGTCAGATGTAAAATCGTTTTGATAATTGATGGTGGTCGTTGCGGTGGTTGTACTGGTGAGTGACAGGGTGGCGGTTTGGGAGGTGCCGTCAGTTCCATCATTGATGCCTGTACCACCGCTTGCATTGATGTCGCCATTTAAGATTATCGAGGGCGGGTTATTTGTATCTTCAATGCCATTAATCTGAATCGTACCGCCTGCTCCGCCATCCCTGCTGGTCATTGCACTGTTAAATGCCATGCTACCGGCAGTCGTTACCTGGTTTACGGTGATATCGGCCCCCGTTAGGGTGACGCTGCCACCGCCATAACCATTACCACCACCGCTGGCTGATGTTCTTGCGCCTGCGCTGGCATCAATATCGGCAAGAGTAATCTCCGTGCCTGCAGTGATCATGACAGCTCCGCCGCTACTATCGCTTGCGCCGGAAGTATCAATTGAGCCAGAAATGAAACGGGTGGAATTTTGCACATCAAGAGAGGTGGCGGTGATAGTGCCCGCATTAACATTCCCGGTGGCATTGATCATCAAACTACCCAGCCGGGTGCTGTCACCCACTGAGCCGGAAAAAATCATTCCGTTACCGTATAGCGTCAAATTATCTGTGTGGGCTGCTGTTCCATTCAGTGTGTTATGAAAGCTGATGTCACCAGAGGTATCGCCACGGGCATCAAGAGTGACTGTGTTTGCCAGAATAACGGGGCCGTCGAGAGTGATGGTCGCGCCATTGCCATCCGTATTATTTTCATTGCCAACACTTCCAACAGAGGAGAGATCGCCATTGAGTATGATGCTATCGCTGCTAAGGGTAATCGAGCCCGCAGCCTGACCAGCTGTACCGATATCGGCCATGCCTCCATTTGCCGTTAGCTCGGTTGTGATTAATGCACCGGATGTGGTGATGGCGACATTGCCACCGTTCCGATTTTGGGCACCGGTAGTGTTAATCGTACCGTTGTTGGTGAAGCTTGTTGGGATAATGGGAGTACTGTTGCCTGGATCGCCCACCACAAAGTTGCCACCTTGAGTAGTGATAGAAACATTTGACCCAATGACAACGTCGCCTCGCGCGTAAAGATTGAGCGTTAGTGCGTCTTGGAGGTTATTATTCCCAGGCTCACTATCTAGAATTTCACTGCCATCCATAAAACGAATATCACCCAGGGCATCCAGGGTCAGAGTTCCATTCTCCCGATTGTTATAATCCAGTCCTGCATCAAAAATAATGTCCCCAGCCTCACTGCCACCGCTGCCAGTCCTGACAATCACGTTACTGCCATCGTCTAACGCATTTCTGATAGCAGTAACATTGATTTCTGCCGGGGTACCCGTTGAGGTGAATACGCGATCAACGTCAGGCGCATTTTGGGTGGCATTGTTATTGATTGTGATCGAATAAGGATCAATGAGCCAAACACCACCGCGACCTGAAACCGCAGACGCATCAGGCACGCCGGTTAATTCAAATCCACGCAGCCCTGATGTTTCAATAAAACCACCATTGCCGCCATTGATTCCACCTCGCGCAAACAGATTGCCATAAATGCGCGCCGTATCAGAAGCAAAGGTGATAAGCCTGCCACCATCACCGTTATCCAGTGCATCGGCAAATACCTGACTTTCATCTGACAGGTAGATAAATTCAGCATTAGGGATCAACGCATTGTTACCTTCCTGGTCACCGCCGATTAATATCTCTCCACCGCTATTTGCACCGGATGCGTCAACGACGGACTGGTCAAGTAACCCCACATTGTCACCCAGCACTTTCACGTTACCGCCCTGGCCGTTTGCTTCCGAGCGTGCCGAGGTCACGCTGTTTTCTGTTAACAAAGTGGTATTTTGTGAGTGCAGTTCGATCTCGCCGCCATTGCCGTTGGCGGCATTGGCCAGTAGTTCACCATTGCTGGTAACATTTTCACCGATCAAAACAATGCAACCGGTATTTTGATCATTTGACGTTGTCGAAACATCGACAGTACCGATATTGATAACATCGGCTCCACCCCCTAACGTGAAGCTACCATCTTCATGTACCACCACGCTGGTGGGTTGATTCAGGTCACCAGTATTCACGGCTTGTGAAAATACATCCTGGCTGGTGCTGGCGGTTAATAACACACGACCACCTTCGGCGTTTATCTCACCACTGTTTAATACTGCCGGATCAACACCGAGTTCTTCCTGTAGAATTTCCTTGCTAATGCGTACACCGAGCAGGCCACCTTGGTCAAAGGTGAGAACAGCCTGTTTGCCAGCAGCCAGATTGACTGTGCCTAAATTGGCCACAATCAATCCGTCGTTTTCTACCTGTTTGCCAATAAGCGCTACGTTGCCGCCAAGTGAGGCGTTAATCATGCCGCTGTTGATTACCGTGCCGTCAGTGTCCAGCACTTCATCAAAGATGTAATTGCCATTCATAAAGTCGTTTGGTTGAATATTCAGGCCCGAAGCAATAATACCGCCGACATTAATAATGGATGTGGGGGTAAAATAGATGCCGTTGGGATTCACCAGAATCACCTGACCATTGGCATCAATGCGCCCGGCGATAGTCGAGCCGTTTTGGCTCAAAATACGGTTTAGAGAAATGGAGGATGAATTGGGCTGAATGTACTGCACACGCTCATTGGTATTGACGTTATAACTTTGCCAGTCAATGGCCATATTTTGCGTGGACTGGTTAATGGTAGTGGTATTGCCAGAAGAGACAATAGAACCGGCACCACCGGCCACCTGTCCTCCTTCTGGGCCAGCAATTGCCGATGATAGGCTCGTAGTACTGAGCATCAGCGCAAAAAACACGCCGTAGCACCCTCTTGTCACAGCCTCGTATTTGTCTGTGCTATTCTCTGCCATGTTTCTGCCTTGGTTGGTTTGCTTTCGTCTGTAAAGAGCTTTCGACAACTATTGTCGAAAGTACTCGCCACTAATGACATAAGCTCCATTAGCCAACACCACAATGAGCCGATCATCGGGAGCAACTCCCCGCACGCTGACCAGACCACTGTAGGCATCAGGCATCAAAATATTATTGTTAACACAATCTCTCATAAGTCCCGATACCGTATACAGATGTGCCTCTGGAACAGGTTCTATCCGACTCCGAAATTTACAGTTGTCAAAAGTTCCAAAACCAATGCCCGCACTTCCAAAATTTGGAATAGGGTCAAGATCGTCAGCAATGGATACAAGGAAACTGTCAGCATTAGTCACAGGCTCCCAATCCAACGCATTAATCACCATATCCAGATCCACCGGCCCATTATCCGCTAATGGCGCATAGTCCAACTGAAAAGTACCATTGGCTGCCCCGGTGCCGCTTAGCGTGCCGGTTATCCTCGCTCCCTCGGTAATCAGGCCATTCACAGGAACATTCTCCTGTATCATCACAGCCGCTTCATACAAGGTGACGCTGCCGCTGAAATTATTCTCATCCATCGCAAACGTACCGATATAGGTCAGGTTTTCTGTGTCACTCAACAGCATCAGCTGCTCACCAGTGACCATGCCTTGAATATCCGTGACCAACCGTTGCGTCATGTCGTCGCCCGCTTTCACATCCACAAATCCGGTATTGGTGTAATAGCCCGTCGGATCGACACCATTACTGACGTTGATATCAATCACCGTAACGGTGAGGCTTTGTACCACGAAGTTGATTCCATCGGTGGCGGTAATTTCTACCACGTAGGTGTTATTGGTGTCGCTGTCAGTCGGGTTTTCAAAATCCGTTGCAGTATTGAAACTCAATACACCGCTGTCACTGTCAATACCGAAGGCTGACGGGTCTTCTCCCCCTGTCAGACTGAACGTGACCGTATCACCATCGGCATCGGTTGCCACTGCAGTGTAACCCGTGTCGAGGATGTTCTCTGCCACACTGATGCTATCACCACTGGTAAAAACGGGAGACGTGGGCGTAATACCTCCGTCTCCGCTCCCACTGCTGTTGTGAAAACACCCCTGCAAGGTCAGCATAAACAGCATCAGGAAAGTCATCAAAAACGGAGTCAAATGTGCGGGCAGATTTAGCGGGGTCATAACATTGTCCTTGTAATAAGTGTTGACTGCGTCCTTGGCCAAACTGAAACAAAAACGCATGCTGAAACCAGATAAATGCCCGTGATCCTATCACAACTTCCGGGTTATTTTGACAAACAATTGACAGGCCGAAAGTGGACAAGCAGCGTGAAAAAAACCTGTATTTCTCGATAAACCGAAGGAATTACGATGATTTTTCCCGGGCAAGCGTTAAACAACTGTCAGACTTGTATCCATACCAATACCAGGCGCATATTGAATCGGGAAAATAAGGCTGAACAACAAAACGACTACAGATTCTGGGTTTCTCTGTCTGCATCTTCAGGGGTTAACCAAGTGTCGGGGCGAACGCCTTCAAATAGCAAGTCGGCGATCATTTTAGCGATTTTTTTCTGGTGCTCGGAAGCAGCATAAGCTTTTGGCTTATATCGAATAAGTCCATCAATTTTATTAAAATTTGGGTACTCAGGCAGATAGGTCATCAAAGGGGGCTCTACCTTACCTTCTGCCAATAACTGTTTAAGTTGTTTTAGTTCAGAAATCAAGCCCTGTTCATATTGATCCAGAGGCCGGGGAGAAGTCTCCAATAACGTTATCAAGGCATCAATGCTGCGCAAGGCATAGGGAGCATAAGGGGGTTTCATAAGAAGCTGAGCCTTCTTGGTTAAACGTATTATCCGTTTCATAATCATTTCTACACGACGAATTTCTTCGTTTTTACTGCTCGCCGTAAAAAGTTCACCGTTGGTATAAATATACAACAATGATCCCAGCTTTCCTTTTTTTACCGGTAAGGGCAGGTCATGATTTTCAGCTCGTTCTTTGAACCATTGGCATTGAGTAATCATACGCCCTTCGGCGGTGTTATCCGTTTGATTAAAGGGTTTGAGTATACCCTCTAGTAACAATGTGCAATTTTCAATAAGATCGAGGCGTTGTTCTTCTGTGTTAGGCATGCGTTATTTTCCCGGTAGTAATTTGAGGGCCGAGGTATCAAACGTAGTCTGGGTACCGCCACCACCCATAATTTTACCCATTGTGCCGGTGGTGTAACCATCCGTGCCATCGTAACGTAACAACTCAGTCGCTTTGCCAATGGTGGACTGGATAGCCGCAGTGGGTTTTATCACTTCCATGACATCAATCTGACTGGCAGCATTGAAACATGGCAATGCCAGATAGTCTTTGATACCTTCTTTATCCCAACGGCCTTGTTTGAAGTATTTTTCTTTCACACCATCCTCACCATTCATGCTCGCTTCATCCAGTAGATAGGCTGAATTGTCCAAATTTCGGGCACGGCCTGCAGTGTTGAAACCATATATTTTGGCACCAATCTGGTAAGTCATTTCCGTAAAGTTGTCGCCAGACTCAAGGACTTCTTCGATTTTGTCTCCATCCCAGCCTTGATCTTTTAGCGCTAATGCAGCAGACGAATCAACTTCCGACAAATCATCCATATCCACCTGCCGGGTCGTTTTGAAAGAATCCGCCGAAATTTTGCGATCCGGTGTCAACGCTTCCTGATTATGCAACCCTGAATGCGGATTCACCGGAGGCACATACCCCGGTTCTTCATGCGGCCCCAGGGTATAGGGTTTGGGCGTGTACTCTTCAACTGGCAGGTCTTCCGGGCCGTTGCGCGGCGGTTTGCTTTCAGGCGGTTGTTCAAGCAAGAAAAACTGCTTGTCTATCAAGACCTGGGCCATGGCCGTTATTTGCGGGGTGATGGGGGGTGGTTTTTGTATGCCTTTTACTTTTATTTCAGTTTTTCGTATCTGTTTGATGAGTTCCGGCTTTGTAGTAGCAATACCCATCGTGGTAGACAGTTCGTTCAGCTGGGTTTGATCCATGTTGAGGTCAGCCAGAAAATGGGCGGCTTGTTGCGGGTCAGTGAATGTCTTGACAACAGGGCTGGATTCGACCAGTAACGCACTAGGGGGCACCAGCGTGTAGTTGATGCCTTTTACAGAAGGTAATAAGGGAAACCGAACAGGCGGTTTATCGTCATCTTGTCCATTGAGGTGTTTGATGGGATAGAGCTTTATGATACCCAGAAACATTAACCGGCTGGCACGGCCTTTGTCGGTATTTTTAAACTTGTTATTGGCAAAGTCATGCCCGCGAAAGGGGCAGTCTGCTACCAGCCTTCGCCAATAACCTGGATAAACATCCACCCCGTCAACAAAACGTTCTGCCATCGTCGCACTCCAGAATGCTTTTGGCTCAATGTCAGTATGTAACGGGGAATCTCCCATGACATGAACCCGGTAGTATTGCTTTTTAAATTTGTCGTGGATAATGTTGTGGCATCTCATAAGATCGGCGTCTGGTAAGTAAGGCGTATCAACAGCAGTGATGCACAGGGTGTGTGATTAGTGACGACGTGTTGTTGGTTGCTGTTCGTCCAATGTGGTAAGCAAATCGCGCAATTGGGCTTCGCCTTCGGGTGTTGCTGCGAGTTTCTCGACAAATGCCAATGCTTCTGCTTCTGAGGAAAACTTAAGGGGTTCTCCGGCATGTCCTTCGGCTTCTTTCAGAGTCAGCATGTCGTAGCTATTGCCGTCCTTGTCTTTTATACGATGGGCCATGATATTCCTCCTTTAAACCTAAATTAATCAGTTAAACCGTAGCGAGAGCGGCGCTAAGGCACAGAGCCGGCATAAAGCGGACAGACAGGCTGCAAAATCTCTGTATTTCTCGATAAACCGAAGAAATTACGGTGATTTTTCCCGGGCAAGCGTTAAACAGCTGTCAGACTTGTATCCACACCAATACCAGGCGCATATTGAATCAGGAAAATAAGGCTGAACAACAAAACGGCTACAGGTTCCAGGTCTCTCTGTCCGCATCTTCGGGCGTTAACCAGCTGTCGGGGCGGACGCCGTTGAAGATGAGGTCTGATACTGTATAAAAATAATCTTTCCCGTTGGATATGTCTCGAATAGAGCGCTCCGTTTTAATAAAGTTAGGGTACTTAGGCTTATAAGCCCCTAATGGTGGTTCTATTTTTCCTTCGTCCAGATGCTGTTTGATTTCTTTTAGATCAGGGATCAAACCCTGTTCGTATTGATCCAGAGGTCGGGGAGCGGTTTTCAGTAAATTTATCAGGGCATCGATGCTGCGCAAAGCGTAAAATGTATAGGCAGGCTTCATAAGCAGTTGGCCTTTTTTTGCCAGACTTATTATCCGCTCCATATTGACTTCTGCGGCATCGACTTCTTTTTTTGGAATGCCAGCGGTATAGAGTTCACCATTGGTGTAAATATAAAGTAAAGAGCCTAACTTCCCTCTGTCTACTGGTAACGGCAGGTCATGATTTTCTGCCCGCTCTTTCAGCCATCGGCATTGTGTGATCATGCGCCCTTCGGGGGTGTCGTCGGTGTTATCAAAGGACTTAAGTATTCCATTCAGGAGAATATTGCAATTCTCGATCAAATCAAGACGCTGCTCTTCAGTATTGGGCATGGATTATTTACCTGATATTAATGTTAATTTTCTGGCATTGGGTGAAATCTGGGTACCGCCACCCCCCATAATTTTGCCCAATGTGCCGGTGGCATAGCCATTTTCATCGGTGTATTTTAATAGTTCCGTGGCTTTGCCAATGGTGGATTTAACCACCGTCTGGCTTTCGGTGAGCTCAACGGTAATCATGTCATTGGCCCTGTTAAAACAAGGTAACGCCAGATAGCCTTTGACTCCTTCTCTGTCCCAATGGCCTTGCCTGAAAAACTCGGCTTCTACGTCGGCAAGGCCATTTTTGTCCAGCCAATATGCCTTGTTATCCAGTGAGTTAATATCACGCCCACCCGTGACAAAGCCATACAGTTTGTCTCCTTTGTCCATTTTTTCAAGAGTGAATTGATCGCCGGAGGTCAGGACTTCTTCAATTTTATATTTCTTCCAGCCTTGATCATCAAGTGCTTCTGCCGCAACATCATCCTCCAGCAACAGATTTTTCATATCCACCTGCCGGGTCGTTTTGAAAGACTCCGCCGAGGTAGTAAAGTCCGGCGTGAGTTCTTCCTGGTTATGCAATCCCGAATGCGGATTCTCCGGAGGCACATAGTCTGGTTCTTCATGCGGCCCCAGGGTATAGGGTTTGGGCGTGTACTCTTCAACCGGCAGGTCTTCCGGGCCTTTGCGTTTCGGCACGACCATGCTGTCATGGGTAATCACTACGGCAATCTGACCCATGGCAAATGCTGTTTTCAGGCTGTCAATCCGGTCGGCGCGCGTTGGCCCGGCCCGGAGGCCGAGGCCGGGGATCAGCATGGCCAGTTGTTCATCGCTCAGCGCAAGTTTTTCAATAAATGCTTCGGACTGTTGCCATTCGTTCCGGAAGGATTTCACTTCATTGGGTTCACTCAGCAATAACATGCCGGGGAGAATGAAGTGGTATTGCACACCTTGTGGGGCGTTGATGATCGGGTAGTCGCCCATGCTATTCAGATCAATATTACCAAGCGAGTAAGCAATTAATCGGCCCCGCATCAGCAGATTGATCACGTCGTGCTGGCTGTCAGAGAGCGATATGTCACTATTGGCTGTTATGGCATCCATCCCGCGCAGGACGTTCAACCAGTCGGCGTGTTCCATTCTGAGCCGCCGAACAAACCGGCTGGCGGCACATTTGTCCGATAAGTTTCGGGCTGTATCGGCCCGAGAATCGGACGTTCGTGCCATCGGTAAAGTCGGTAGAGTTCGCCAAAGGCACCTTGGACAAAGAGTTTCTTCGATGGCATGAGGGGGGTGATTTGGGGTTCTGAGGTGGTTTGGAGTTCTAGGTGTTAGTGCATACGTGGCTGTCGGGTAACTTCTGCGACCATCCTCAGTATTTCGGCTTCACCTTCCGGTGTGGACATCACTTCTTCGACAAACGCGCGGGCTTCTGATTTGAAGGTGATCGCTTGATCGGTACGGCTCCGACTTTCCCGTTCTGATACGACTTCGTAGAGATGACTTTTTTTGTCTTTTACGCGACCGCTCATGATGTTCTCCTTGGCTGTGCATTTACCGTACACCGTACATTAAGTTATGTCGTTAAAATTTGACAGGTCGATCTTACACCAAACGGGGGCGGGGAATTCAACCCGTAGAGATTAAACCGGATATACCGGTTGTAAAATCACCGGACAGGATGGAACTGTCAGTCCGACGGGCTCTTAGTGCTCAGCAGGTCGCTATAAACAGTGAGGTATTCGTTCACCATGTTTTCGATGGAAAATTGTTGTTCTACACGCTCTCGCCCGGCATGCCCCTGCTGGCGCTGTTTGTCTTTATTATCCACATAGCTCTGTAGTGCGGTTGCCAATGCCGCAGGATTCTCCGGCGGCACCAATTCCCCGGTTACCCCCTCCACCACCAGCTCGGGATTCCCGCCGACGCGAGTCGCCACCACCGGAAGCCCGGTGGCCATGGCTTCCAGAATCGTGTTGGAAATGCCTTCTGATTTCGATGGCAGCACAAACACATCGAAACAACGCATGAGCTGGGGGACATTATCCAGCGAACCGGGCAACCAAGCTAAATTGTCAGCATTGGCTTCTTTCAGAATCGCTGATACATCTGCTTTCAAGGGACCATCCCCGATGATAACCAGACGCAATTTTTTTCGTCCATCGGGTACAACATCAAGTAGTTTCACAAAGGCTCGGGCCAGAGTAGCCTGATCCTTGATGGCCGCCAGCCGCCCAACGGTGCCGATCACCATACAATCAGTCGTGGCAAAATTCTCCACAGGAAGATTCTCGCGTGAGACATCAGCAGGAAAAAAGGTATCCAGTGAAACACCGTTATAAATTTGCGCAATTTTTTTGTCAGGCACTCCAATACCATCACGTAACCAGGCTTCAAGATCCTGGGAAAGTGGGATGTATTTATGCACCAGCGGACGAAAAAATCGTCGTAATAATGCGTATTTCCATTCACTGCTATTAAGATCCATTTCTCGACCATGTTCCCCGTGAATTCGGCAGCGTACACCCGCCAGAAAAGCTGGTGCCAGCCCCTCCATTGCCGCCAGGTTTCGAGTATGAACAATATCAGGGCGCAATTTTCGTAAGAGTTTCCACAAATCAAGATACATTTTGTAGTCGATGCCGTCACGCTTGTGCAGCGCAAAAAACTGCACATCATCACTCAGAATACGTTGTTTAAAATTTGTGTATTCGGTGAGGCAAATCACCGCATGCCGATAGCGCCCCGGAGGTGTCCGATTAATCAGGTTAACAAGGCCATTTTCCAGCCCTCCGACATCCAGACGAAAAATAATATGAGCAACAAGAGGCACTTGTACCGTCGAAGTATTCTGGGTCTTCATTTCTTCATTATTGACGGAAAAAGATTTCGCCATGATTAATCCGGCTCAACGGCGTTTACATCCGCAGCCCGGTTTATCACAGTAATATCGGCCCCGATACTGCCAAGAAAATCCTCTAGCCTGTCACGAGACTCTTGCGGGTCTATCTCGTAATCCTTTGCCACCACGACCAGCATCGCATCCACCTTGCGATTTCTCAGACGTTCCCATGCCTCCAGCATTTTCGCCATCACAGGATTAGCCGTAACGGTGCCATTGATATTGTACCAGTGCCAGACGATGCGCCGTTTGTCCGCAGAACGGATGTCAGTTTCTGACACGGATACATTTTCTCCGGATGACAAGGTTACGGAAACACGATTATCTTGCACGCGACGCCATTGTTCCTGGTCATACACTCTGTTAAGAGAGCCAACCAGTTCCTTGCCATTGTCCTGCCTTCCGTAGTAAGCGACGTAAAAATAGACTGTTTCAGCCTGATGTTGATATTGCCGGTAAATGGCTGTATCCGCGCCAGTATAAGCAGGCTGCCAAGTATCATCACTGGTGATTGGCCCCGTCCATGCCCCAGACGATGCTGGCAATTCAAGGTGAACCTCCTGCCCCATGACCGCTGATGAATTATTCAACAGACTGCTGGCATACGTGCCGCTGGCGAGAAAAAAAATAGCGAGAGCCGAGACAACAATCATTTGCTGGGCATTTGATGGCGATACAGCAACGTCAGCCTGTGGATTTTTCAGCGCGCTGACATCATCAACAGGTGGCTCACGCCAGAGAGACCCGAACCAAAAAAGTAACAACATGACGATGCCAAAAAAAAACCAGCCATAGAGAATATGATCCACCCCCGTGGCAATACGCATCTCACTGAGATAGGCAATCATCACAATGCCATAGGCACGTATACCATTAGCCACAATAGGCACAATTACACCCAGCAAAATAAAACCCGCGCGTCTCCAGTAACTGCGATAGGTGATATAGGCATAAATGCTACTGAGCGCAATGGAGGCAATCAAATAACGAATACCGCTACAACCTTCGGCCACGACAAAATGGCCACCGGGAATGGTGAGATAAAGCCCTTCCCAATACACAGGCACGCCACTCAATATCAGCGCCTGTACAGCAAACCAGGCGGTTTGATCTTGTAGCGGAGCAACCAGAAACTCACCAAAGGGCACTGCAAAAATCAAATAACCCAGAGGGAACATCATCGCCTTTGCCACAGCAGCGCCAAACAGTAGTACCACCAAAATGGGGATGAAGCCGACAAAAACCAGTTGCTGAATAAGCTGGACTTCTGCAATCCATGCCGCAAGCCACAACAGTAGAGAAACGGCCAATACCGGTAACGCCAGAAAATTTGGCGCAGGCATCATTTGGCGCAGTTGTCCTCGGCGTTGCCACACAAGATAGAAACTGATGGGCAATATCAAAAACCCGTGAGTATAAGTTTCCGAGCGTATCCAGATTGCGACAATAGAGGCAGCGGTCTCCCAATACAGAACAGCCACCGTCAATAGAAGCAAACCGAAGGAGATCAGGGCATTGCGCCAGTGCTCATTTTTGTGGTGAACATTAGCGCCCACAACGGGCACTTCCTCTGACGCTACACCGTCACGCTCGGCTTCCCGTGTTAGCGGATTCCTACCACTCATATATTTTCCGTCCCCGAACCGGTGCTGTCAGAATTTTCCAACAATCGTTCTATCCGGCTGAGATTGCGAGTCCAGTTATAATGAGCAGTAATGCAGGACCGGCCTGCCTTACCCAATGCCTCAGCATTATTCGTAGTCAGTAATTCAATGGCCTTATTTGCCATCACCACAGGCTCATCGGCTCTGAGCGTTTCCAATGCCGGACAGGCCACAATACCATCCAGTGCCGCAGAGGTTGCCAGCACTGGTTTTTCCATGGCCATTGCCTCCAGCACCTTGTTTTGTACACCTCGTGCAATTCTTAACGGAGCAACGGCGGCCTGTGCATACGCCAGATACGGGCGAATATCTTTTACCGAACCGGTGACATGGACACCGGCTTCTCTGTCCAGTTTTTTTACTACTTCACCAGGACGCCCTCCCACAATATAAAACCGTGCATCAGGTACTTGCTTCAAAATTTTAGGGAACACCGTTTGTGCAAACCATACAACAGCATCGGCATTGGCCCAATAATCCATTGCCCCTGTAAACACCAATACCCGTTCCTCCGGTGTATATGGGTTTTGCAGATTTTGGCTTTGAGAAAAATATTCATCATCAACGCCGTTTTCTATATAACTCACCCGAGAGGCGCTCTCCGGCACCAGTTCCTTAAACATGCTCGCTTCAGCTTGCGACACAAAAACCGACGCATCAAACTGCCCGGCTACACGGCGTTCAAATTCCAGCAAGGTTTTACTTTCACGCTTATACAACCAGCTCATGGGCCATTTTAACGACTCACTGTACTGCTTCCATTTATCAGAATCGATATCGACAAAATCAACCACGCGGCGGATATGGCTGGCGCTATCCTGCAACAAGTATTGACACATGGCCGAAGAAAAAACCAGTACCCTGCTGATGGAATGTTCATGCAGGGTAGCATCCACCCATTTACGCATGCGCGTATTCCGGTAATAAGGTACGGTCAAGGCCTCGCCTGTGAGAAAACCCTGGGTACTGCGCAGCTTGGCGGAAAACGGGTTCAACCCCACATAGCAGGTTTGCTCACAAAGTTTGTCCAGCTCGTCAACATATTGCCAATCAACAGGGTCATCGATAAACGTACCGAGGTGTACTCGGTAATCTTTGACCAGCTGTTTAAGCAGATTAAACGAACGAATTTTATCGCCCTTGTTAGGCGGATAAGGAATACGATGCGTGAGAAACAACAGATCTTCCATGTCAGCCGTCCTGACAGATCATTGATTGACCACTGCTGAATCACGGTAACGGATTTCGGTTGGCAACTGATCCAAAGAAATAATGTCCTCGAAACTTTCCCGCTCACGAATCAACTCTACCTTGCCTCCTTGCAACAGGACCGCCGAGGGTCTCGGGTTGGAAAAATTCATCTGGTTCGGCACAAAATAGGCGCCCGCATCCATGATCGCGAGGATATCTCCCGCAACAACCGTAGGCAGTTTTTTTAACGTGAAAAGTATATCCCCTGGATGACACAGCGGGCCAAACACACTGCAACGGCCGCTACGCGGTGCATTCATTTTTGAGGCCACGAACAACTCATGATATTCGTACCCCGTCGGCATGGCGATATTTTTCCCGCCGTTGGCAATGATATTGCTGACACCATTGGCTCCAGCTTTAATGGCCAGGACTTCCAGCAACAAGACCTGTGCACTGCTGGTGAGGGCTCGCCCCGGTTCAAATATCAAGGTGGGGGCTTCAGGGTCCGTCAGCGAATAATATTCGCCCACTAACCCGGCAATAGCTTTTCCGTACTCCAAAATATTGGGGCAGGCATCGGTGTCCAGCGGTCGCACAGGCATATCATTGGCTTGCATCATCCCATCCACACGTGAAAATGGTCTGACGGTGGGCACACCAAAGCCACCACCAAAATCAAAGTAACGAATATCAATGTCGAGATCACGTTTCAGCAGACGGGCAAAGTCCAGTACTTCCTTGATCGCTTTCAGGTAGGTTTCAATATTGCGAATCCCTGTACCAAGGTGTACGTGTATGCCACAAGGCTCAACCTGCTCGTGCTCGAGCAATTGCTGAAACGCTTTCAACGCATCACCCGTGTCGATACTCAGCCCGAACTGTGCTGACCAGCCCACCGAGGTCACTACCCGCACACCGACCCGTTGGCGATGACCATACTGCTTTGCCAGACCCACAATCCAGTCAATTTCGTGCAGACCATCAATATTGATGATCTTGACTTGGTTGGATACTGCCAATTCCAGCCCTTCGCGGGTTTTGCCGGGCCCATTAACAATAATAGAAGACCCGGGCACACCCAGTTTCAGGGCTAACCAAAGCTCAAAATGGGAAATAACTTCCGCGCAGGCGCCGCATTCGTGCAAGACGCTGAGGACTCGCGGCAGCGGATTGGTTTTGTAGGAGGTGCCAATCACAACCTTGGGATAATGATTCGCAAACGCATCGTAAAAGGCGCGATAGTTTCGGGCCAGTCGCTCGCCGTCCACAACATAAAGTGGTGCGCCATATTGTCGGGCAAGGGCGACCAGATCACAGCCCTGCGCTGACAGGTGACCAGCCTCGTTGATACTCAAATCCCAGTGGGAAGGAGCAAGCCCATCCAGGTCAGACGCTCGATGCGCAAACGCTTTGCGATCAGCCGCAGCCACCCTGCGAAGAAATGCCCGCTTGAGGATATTTTTAAGTACTCCAATCATTAGACTAGCCTGTGTTTTATACCGAAAACGAGAACAAAAAATAACCGTGGAAAAGTTTCCCGGCCGAAACCGGTGGTCGCCGCAGCAACACGAGGAGACGTTATTGACCTGTTATCTTCGCGTCCTGCGCAAAATTGTAACCCGATTATACGCACATGAACGCGACACTTAAGCTTTCCGTCGCATGTCGCCAGACGCAAACCCGCTACGCACAGTCCACTTCAATCAGCAAACCCGGAAATCCGTGCATTCTAAGGAAACGCGAGGACTCGCGCAATTTTATAAACGAGCTTTCAAGCTACCAAACTTAATGAAACCAACAAAAAAGCACAGGTTGCAGGATGTTTTCTTTAATTGCTTTATATACCATCATTTGTGGTACCAATAACTGGTGGGCTATAGAAGAATTCGGTGAAGCCGTTAAAAAAAGAGTGGTTTATTCAACTACTTGGATTCAATTACTGCAACTCCCTCACACAGCATCTCCAGCGATGTATCCATCTCCATTAAATCGGCAATTTAGAGAATGCTTCTCCAGTCAGACCCCAGACTTGGCGAACCTGACGAAAAAACACATGAACGGAGGATACCACAACTTCTAAACAACTGATTTTATTTAATTAAACATTGAGACATATACAAACTGTATATGTCTACACACGATTATCTGAGTTAAATGTAGAGGCATGTTTTGATATTCTCCACCGAAATGGTTTTTTTCTCCCCAACGGGAAAATTTCTATAACAAAGGCAACATATTTCCAGCCCGCTTTTTCAAATGCTTTCAAAGAAGGTGTGTTTGAATGCCATATTCTCGCATAAATTCGCTCAAATCCCTTTTGAGTCATTTTATCCGTTGCAAATAGAAGTAAATTTCTTGCTATACCTTGCCCCTGATAAGCCAGAGATGTGTTAATTTGAACAAGCTTTGCTTCCTTTTCTTTTAATGGCCAAAAATTTCGAGATTGATATCGCACTTTATCCCAAAACCAACACGCCGATACCAGCTCCCCTTTATTGTTCCATGCACCAAAACCATAAGCCCCGTCGCCGCCATATGACTCAAGAATAGCAATCTCTTTATAGGGGGATGCTTGCAACAATGAAATATCTGATATTTCGCTTAGTTTTGAGTTTAGATTAACTGACGTTTGATTTTTTCCTGGATTTTCTACTTTCGCATCAAAAAGATAAATCCGATAAAGACTATAATTACCTAATATTAACTTAATAATATTTTTTAGTATTTTCATTTTTTCACGCAATTATTTTTTGACAAAGTGCCGTATCATTTTCTTTAAGATTTTTTTAATACCGATACGATCAAGCATATCCACTAACCAGACATTAAAATTATAATTCATCTTATGCGACGTAATTATTAATTTATTGCGCAATATTTTTTTAAGAACATAGACATCAGCACACTCGACAAAACCATCAGCAAACAAAGACTTATGCCCGCCCTCACCTTCTGTATAATCAAAATAATCGATATTTTCTTCTTCGAAAACAGATTTTAAAATAAACCACTGCAAAACAGCACCGGGCGATAATTTCGAAAGCAAAGGGTCAAACCCCACATATTGATAAATTGCAACACGCTCAACGATAGGTGAATAAACATAAGACACTGGCTCACCATCACGAAAAAGCAAATAACCTCTAACTAAACCTTCACGAGCAAGCATTCTTGCCTTTTCTAAAAATTCGATTGATTCGGGTAATCCACAATCGAGCAGCCGTTCTTGATAAGTTTTACAGGAAACTTGTCGTGCCAACTGATAAAACTCGGCAATTTCTTCTTCACTCTTGTAAACCCTGAAACAATCCTCTTCCTGGTTTTTAAGATAATTCTTTACTTTACGGCGTAGCGTAGAGCGACTTTTTGAAGAATAATTATTTGCCAGATATGAGTCAAAGCTGCCTATAGTTTTTGTGTAATAGCGCTTGTAAACATCCGCACAGTAAAAATAATATGAAGATTGTTTATCGATTTGATTTTGTAACGCACTAAGAGGAAATGAACGCATTAACAACTCCGGTGAATTCACTGTCGGCATATCGACATCAACGTCATCATTCACCAAGAAAAAAATATTGTTCAGATTTGTCTTCAGCACAAATAAACTTAAAGATAACCCCAATAACTTAATTTCACCAAGATAATATTTTAAAGGAATGACTTCTTCAGACCACCGTAGTTTCACGAAAACACCCGCCTATACCCTTGCTCCAATATACGCTTACCCGTTGAATAAAAACCAGACTTTAACAAGACTTCATCTTTATCGCTTACAATGCTTTCTTGATCCATTTCATCGAAAAAACAAGTTCTATAATCCTGAGGGTTATCGCTCAAATATTGGCATAGCTTTTTAAGTCTATGAATAACAATTTTATCGCCATTATTTTTCCCCGACGTTAGCAACTCGTTGCTATGAGATACAATAACAAACGTGCCCAGGTTTCTTTTATTTGCCTGCTCTAATAAACTTCTAATCTCTTCAAAAGAGATAGAGTTTAACTGTATGTGTCGTCGCTTTGAAAAACCATCTTCATACTGAGAAATCGGTACTTCAATAATCCCATCATAATCTACCGGCCGCATTAATAATTTTTCAAAATGCAGTCCACACGTATCATCGAGGTATGCTGCGTTATAACTGGTATCATATTGTAATCCAACCTTCTTCAGCGCCTTAAGGGTATCAAAGTTCCCCCCATAGTTTCCCGCCCTGAACGTTGTTACATTCTTAACATTACATGATTCTAATTGTTCAAGACCCAAAGAAAGCAATTCCGTTTGTTCTTCTACTGAAAAATCCTTAATATTAAGTCGTTCTCCACCAGACATAATATTGGGCGTTACCTTATCTACCCATTCGGTATGCAAATGGAGTTCAACTTTTTGCTCCTGCTCGGAAATAATATCCGTAATATCCTGCAAACTCTCTTTCCCCATTTGCACGGAGAAAAAAGTCTCTACCAGAAATGTCGCTTTAATATCATGGTCGTTAAACATTTTAACCTGAAAGGGTAAACCATATTCACCGTGAGCAGTTTTACCTAAAATATCTTTATCAAATGCCTGCTTCATATTTTTATGACTTAAATCCCACTTTTCAGGCCATAATTCCACATCAACCGTAAACAAAACATTTAACATATCAGATCTTATCCTGAACCATTACCTGCTGCTGAAACATATCAAATATCAACAACATCCAAATTAACGTATTAAAACCCCTGGTACTTGACGGGTGCTGTTCAATCATTCTTTTAACAAACTTCATATTGAACATTCCGTTACTTACCATGAGATCATTGATTGACCACCGCTGAATCACGGCAATGGGTTTCGCTTGGCAACTGATCCAAAGAAATGATGTCCTCGAAACTTTCCCGCTCACGAATCAACTCTGCCTTGCCTCCTTGCAACAGGACCGCCGAGGGTCTCGGGTTAGAAAAATTCATCTGGTTCGGCACAAAATAGGCGCCCGCATCCATAATCGCGAGGATATCTCCCGCAACAACCGTAGGCAGCTTTTTTAACGTGAAAAGTATATCCCCTGGATGACACAGTGGACCAAACACACTGCAACGGCCGCTACGCGGTGCATTCATTTTTGAGGCCACGAATAACTCATGATATTCGTACCCCGTCGGCATGGCGATATTTTTCCCGCCGTTGGCAATGATATTGCTGACACCATTGGCGCCGGCTTTGATGGCCAGGACTTCCAGCAACAAGACCTGTGCACTGCTGGTGATGGCTCGTCCCGGCTCAAATATCAAGGTGGGTGCTTCAGGGTCCGTCAGCGAATAATATTCGCCCACTAACCCGGAAATAGCTTTTCCGTACTCCAAAATATTGGGGCAGGCATCGGTGTCCAGCGGTCGCACAGGCATATCATTGGCTTGCATCATCCCATCCACACGTGAAAATGGTCTGACGGTGGGCACGCCAAAGCCACCACCAAAATCAAAGTAACGAATATCAATGTCGAGATCACGCTTCAGCAGACGGGCAAATTCCAGTACTTCCTTGATCGCTTGCAGGTAGGTTTCAATATCGCGAATCCCTGTACCAAGGTGTACGTGTATGCCACAAGGCTCAACCTGCTCGTGCTCGAGCAATTGCTGAAACGCTTTCAACGCATCACCCGTGTCGATACTCAGCCCGAACTGTGCTGACCACCCCACCGAGGTCACTACCCGCACACCGACCCGTTGACGATGACCATACTGCTTTGCCAGATCCACAATCCAGTCAATTTCGTGCAGACCATCAATATTGATGATCTTGACTTGGTTGGATACTGCCAATTCCAGCCCTTCGCGGGTTTTGCCGGGGCCATTAACAATAATAGAAGACCCGGGCACACCCAGTTTCAGGGCTAACCAAAGCTCAAAATGGGAAATAACTTCCGCGCAGGCGCCGCATTCGTGCAAGACGCTGAGGACTCGCGGCAGCGGATTGGTTTTGTAGGAGGTGCCAATCACAACCTTGGGATAATGATTCGCAAACGCATCGTAAAAGGCGCGATAGTTTCGGGCCAGTCGCTCGCCGTCCACAACATAAAGTGGTGCGCCATATTGTCGGGCAAGGGCGACCAGATCACAGCCCTGCGCTGACAGGTGACCAGCCTCGTTGATACTCAAATCCCAGTGGGAAGGAGCAAGCCCATCCAGGTCAGACGCTCGATGCGCAAACGCTTTGCGATCAGCCGCAGCCACCCTGCGAAGAAATGCCCGCTTGAGGATATTTTTAAGTACTCCAATCATTAGACTAGCCTGTGTTTTATACCGAAAACGAGAACAAAAAATAACCGTGGAAAAGTTTCCCGGCCGAAACCGGTGGTCGCCGCAGCAACACGAGGAGACGTTATTGACCTGTTATCTTCGCGTCCTGCGCAAAATTGTAACCCGATTATACGCACATGAACGCGACACTTAAGATTTCCGTAGCATGTCCGCCAAACGCAAACCCGCTACGCACAGTCCACTTGAATCGGCAAACCCGGAAATCCGTGCATTCTAAGGAAACGCGAGGACTCGCGCAATTTTATAAACGAGCTACCTGATTATCCTAGAATCCGCAGTTGAACGGCTTGTAGAGTGCGTTGGATTTTGTGACTGGCGAGGCGCGATGAGAAGTAATAGCTTGCCTATTGCGACGATTCGCAACGCGGCCAGACGCAAAAGGCAACGTGCTGTACAGGTCGTAGCGACTCATCCAGCAGGTGAACTCTCCAAAACGATAAAACAGGATGTTGATCAAAATGTTAATACATCCTCTAAGCGGTCAACTGCGGAATCTAGGATTATGACAATCAGATAAAATGCCCAACAATCGATGGGCAGAAAAAACAGCACTATCAGATAATTTTTTTAACTTGAATTAATCACCCTGAGAGTGCCGTAGCAACACATATACCCGTAGCGTTTGACCTTTTCACAAAGGCAAAAACAACAATAAAGGCCAACATCCACCATCCCAGGGAACCACTACCACCGTTTGGTTCAGTGGAGGCTGCTACCACATTCACGGTACGACTCACTTCATTGGCGGCATTTTCTGCTACATCAGAAACGTTATAAGTAACGCTATAGGAGCCCGTGCTCGTGACATCAACCGCAGAAAAATCAATCACAATATTGGCGGTAATATCACCATCAACATTATCCTGAGCCATTGCACCCAATTCGGCATAAGCAGTACCCACAGTGAGCTCTTGTGGATTAGCCCCAGTCAATGTAATGACCGGAGCAATATTATCGTTGCCTGTTGCTGCTACCACATTCACGGTACGGCTCACTTCATTGGCGGCATTTTCTGCTACATCAGAAACGTTATAAGTAACGCTATAGGAGCCCGTGCTCGTGACATCAACCGCAGAAAAGTCAATCACAATATTGGCGGTAATATCACCATCAACATTATCCTGAGCCATTGCACCCAATTCGGTATAAACAGTGCCCACGGTGAGCTCTTGTGGATCAGCCCCAGTCAGTGTAATAACCGGCGCAACATTATCAGGCAGTGCAGACGTCACTCCCGTCACGCTCACATCATCAAAATACGCAGAATCATTGAAACTGCCGACACCAAGACGTCCCAAAGCAAACGTGGAGTCAGTGGCACTGAATAACACATTGCCATCAATAGTGGCGTGGATTTGATGGCCGTTACGCACAATTTGAATCGCGTGATAAGCATTGTCATTCAACCAGTCTGTAGTGGTCTCAGCCAGTTCGCTGCGACTTCCAGACTCCACCTTGAACAACTTCGTTTCCGCCATTGCATTGTTGAGCATGAGATAGTAGTAGTTATTGGCGTCCTGATAGCCAAACAACAGGGCCAGGTCGGCAAAACCATTACTGGCCACGTCATCCCCCAGCCGGGCATTAAGGCTAAACACCACGTCGCCATACACCCCTGGCAATAGACTGTATTCGCCCAGCAACCCGTTACCGGGTGTGTCGAAATCCGTGGTATTGAGACGGTAGGCGTAATCACCATCGTCCTGTACCACCTCCCAGCGTGATGGCGTCTGAGGTTCAAAACCTGCGGCGTTACCATCCTCAAATCCTTCGCTGGCACGATAGACGAAGTTCACGCGGGTATCCGCAACAATGGTGTTGGGCACCGGGGCACGATCAACAATCCCGTTCAAGGTAAGACTGTAACTAACACCTTCGCCAAGGCCTGGGACGGTGAGCAAAACCACCTGCCCATTGTTTCCCAAACTGGCATCGCTGACGCTGGTGGTCGGTGAAAAGACATAATGGCCAGCGTCCTCAGCGGACACCCGGGTCACCGGTTCACTGAACACCACCTGCACCCTATTCGGGCCGAGCGCTCCGACGGCATCCACCGTCGGAGCAATCGTGTCGGCAATGATCGTCAAAGCTGCGCCGGAGCTGGTTACGCTGTCGACAGCATTGCTGACCACAACATCAAACATGGCGTTATTATCCATCATATCTGATGCGGTGAAGCTATAGCTGTCCGCAGTGGCTCCAGTAATGGCAATGCCATTTTTACGCCATTGATAATCGAGTACTCCACTGCCAACAGCCAGTACACTAAACCTCGCGGTCTGTCCCTGATCCACAACCACTGCAGAGGGTTGTGCGATAATGTTCAAGGCAGCGGTATTGTCCGCCAGCTTATAAATCAACACATTCTTTTTCGCTCCATTAACCAGCACATAGGCATTTTCCCGTGAGCTGTAGCGAAAACGGCCATAGGTGCCTGTCAAAGAAGGCTTTTGATCTGGCGCGCTTAACACATCCCAATGTTTTGTATCCATATTCAGTGCACGAACAGCACCGCCATCCCAGATAATTATTCTGTCCGCCACCGGATCATAATTAACACCAGGACGATATCGAGTGCGTATCTCCCCTTCATATTCCTGGTTTTCGACAATAAACTCGCCACCGAAGGTATCCCAATACTGTGGTGCATAATTCTGGTTTTTGAGGTCATATATGATAACGCCCTTATCTTCTGGCTTATCCTTAGGCGGCTTGCCGATAACCACCAGCAGACCACGTTTTGTGTCCACAACCGCGCCACGATCCAACCAAATCTCGACTGAATTCAGTTTTTCCCAGAGATTTTCAGCCACGTCGTACGCAAAAAGTCCCGTAGGCCCGGTTGTATACACTTTGTTATCTAGCGGATTGTAGGCCGATGTCGTAGGTGCCACCCAGCTCGGAGGTTGTTCACTTATGCTATTGCCGGGCTGGAGGTTGATCCACTTTTTAGTGTCAAAATCAAAGGCCCAGGTATTTCTATCCGGCCCTGAGGCGTTGCAGGAGGTGGTTCCTCCAGGAGTGGAGAAAAATTTGTCTGTGGGGGGAGGCAAATAGGCCAGATTGTAATAAGTATGTCGGCTATTCGGATTGCCGTCAGACAGGAGAGTTCGACAAATGTCCGGGGTCGTCGGTGGCGAAGGATCAGTGAGCCGCTCCCACTTAAATGTGGTGAGATCAAAGGCGTAAAGCTCATTACCGTAATAGTCATTGTGGCCACCGCCCCACAGTACCAGGCGATTACGTTTGTCATCAAATATGCCACCGCTCCACGGAAAAACGCCATCAGCACCACGAAAATTACCAACCCAGATACCGGGAAAATCAGCCTCTTTAGCTTCGACCTGCTCCATCTTGCTGTCAGGAACCTCGTACCAGGTATTGGCAGGAAGGTTCTGAATGGTGGGATTCGGTGCCGCACCCACCACAGCAAAAGCATGGTTTGATGCCAGCAAAACCACTAAAAAGAAAAATATCGACAGAACTGGTCGCATTGATGTAAGCCAGTGAGACCAAACCAAGGGGTGAATCGGCTTAAGCCATAACATCATAAGTTTCTCTGCTTACACTAACCTGAAGGGCACATAGCTTCCGAAAAATACATCGTCCCTACGCTTGGTATATTAACTGGCGGTCAATTGATTTGCGACGCGGTGCTCACTCTACGATGAAGCACGTACCTCACGCCAAATAGACGGAGAAATGACTTGGGGTGTTCCTTGATTTTTAGTTTTTTTGTGGGCTAACCCAGGTTGCGGGAAATAAATGGCCCGACAAATTTTGAAACGGGTAAAGGAAGCTTTTTCCAAGCATTAATAAACAATTGGTACTTGGGGTTCAGTGGATTCACATCCGGAATCTCTTTCGCTTTTACCAGCAGATATTCGTATTTCAGGGACTCGGGCTCGAATCCCCAGTTTTTCTTGAAACTATAAGACCCGGTGCCCATCTTGCTGCGTCCGTAATCGAAAATGCGAATACCGCGTTCGCCCGCTCGGCGCATCAGTTCCCAATACATAAAATCATTGCCTTTGACGGCTCGTGCCTCACTGGTCCCTCCTCCGTAGTAAGGCAGCACTTCATCCCGAAAATAAAAACTCATCACACTGCTGATGAGTCGCCCGTCCTTAACTATCGTCAACACTTCACAGTCTTCACCAAAGACATCCCGCAGCACAGAGAAAAACTTTTTGGGGAACACCGGTGTCCCCAGGTTTCTGACACTCTGCGCATAAGCTTCGTAAAAACGATGAATATCGGTATCTATTTCACTGGTCAATTCTGCTTTGATACCCTTGCGCACAACGGCCCGTTGTTTACGTGGAATGGAAAGCAGGTTTTTTTCTGCATCGGCATCAATCTCCTTTCGAAAGGTCACATACAGTTCTTTCGCCAGCCAGTCTTCATTGGGCAATCGTGATTCAGGTGATTCCGTCTGCGCAAACTGTGCATTACGCATTTCGAGGTAATCCACCCCGAGGCGACGCGCCAGTTCCTCTGCCGCTTGATGCAGTGCAACCCGCGCCGCATCTGAATGGGCCGCAACCCCACCATAAACACAGAAAGGTGCAGACATCAGCGCATTCCCAAACAGGAAACTTTTGATATGCCCTAGGGGTAACACACCTTCGATAATGCCATTACGTTCTGCATATAAAAAATGGGCACGATGCCCCATACCTGCTTCAATGGCTTTTTTCCAGCCGGCCCGATGAAAAAATGTGGCTTCAGGACATGCTTCCACAAAGTCATCCCAAGGCTGCATAGACTGACTATCCAGTTCTTTTATTTCTATTGATGTTTCCGACACGCCCTGTCCTGCTCCTGTGCAATATCTGATTTCATTTTTGTCACTACTCAGTTTGCCTTTGATTTGTTCGAACAAATCAAAAACAATCTGAGTTAGTTACTGTACATTTTGAAAATCAGGCTGAATAGTTACTTATTTTTTTAAGTGACCGGAATGGGCATTCTGTTCAAGAAACACCTTGTCCATCCGGTCCCATTGAAATTCTCTGAGCAATTTTTTCAAACGTTTTTCCATGCGCCCAAGATTCAGATAATGTCGAAATCGTGTCTTGGCACTGATGCCTTTTTGACGAGGTTGCTCAGGATCAATTTCCCATGGGTGAAAGTAAAAAACGCCAGACTGCCCATCATGCCGATTCACTCTGCGCATGGCCATGCGTGAAACAGCATAGGGGTAAAGTCGAAAATAGCCTCCGCCACCACAAGGAAGTTTTTTATTCAGCACCTCCACCGTAGTCACAGGGATTTCAAGAATGCCGTCATCACCACGTGGCCGAAACGAAAAACGCGGTGCCTCCGGCATGCCGTATAAATCATGTTTGATGGGATAAATACTGGAACTGTAGACGTAACCGGCTTCTTTCAGTTTATCAAGCGCCCACAGGTTTTTCGCGCCAATGGAATAACTCGCCGCACGGTAACCACGCACTTGCTGACCGGACATATCTTCCAATAGCTTTTTGGTTCGCACAACATCCTCGAAAAACTCCTGAGGCTGTTGGTTGACAACGCGTATATGTGAATAACCATGACTGGCCAGTTCGTGGCCATCGGCAACAATACGGTTCACCAACCCCGGATAGCGCTCTGCCACCCAACCCAACATGAAAAAAGTACCTTTCACACCGGCTTCATCAAAAATATCCAGTACCCGCTCGGTATTTTTTTCCACTCGCGCATTAATGCTGTCCCATTCACTGCGGGGAATAACTTTTTCAAATGCGGAAACCTGGAAGTAATCTTCCACGTCCACAGTCATTGAGTTGGTAATAGTATGATGAGTCACAGGGTCTCCTCTGATGGTGAGCGGCAATTATCGTTTAAGCCAATTTTCGATAATATCAATGATACGTTGGGCAGCTTTACCGTCCCATTTGTCCGGCACCTGCCCGGCCTTCCCTCCAGTTTCCATTGTTTCATTGAAAGCCGCCAGAATTGCTTCAGAATCGGTTCCTACAATAGTGTTGGTTCCTTGCTCAACAGTAATAGGCCGCTCCGTATTTTCACGCAAAGTGATGCAAGGCACACCCAGCGCGGTGGTCTCTTCCTGAATGCCCCCGGAATCGGTTAACACCATGCGGGCATTGGCCATCAGCCCTAGCATTTCCTTGTAACCCAACGGAGCCAATCGGGTAATAGCAGCGCCGTTCAGTATATCATCCAGCCCGGCTTTTTCGATGCAGGCCTGGGTACGAGGATGAACTGGAAACACAATCGGCAAACGAGTGCTGATGGTTTGCATCGTTTTCAGTAGACGTTCAAGAATGTCGGGGTCATCGACATTGGATGGCCGATGCAGAGTCAACAGGGCATAACCATTTTCCAGTAACGCCTTACTGTTTGTCACATGCGACAGGGTCTTTTCCGGCAAGGTAGCGCTGTCCAACTGGTGGAGTAATGTATCAATCATCACGTTACCCACAAAATGGACCCGGGAACGATTAATCCCCTCTCGCTCAAGATTCGCAACCGCATCCGCTTCCGTAATAAAAAGTAAATCAGAAATCTGATCGGTGAGCACCCGATTGATCTCTTCGGGCATTTCCCGGTCATAACTGCGCAAACCCGCTTCCACATGGATAACAGGAATCCCTTTTTTTGCCGCCACCAGCGAACAGGCAATGGTGGAATTGACATCACCCACCACCAGAATAGCGGCTGGCTTATACTCGTCCAGCACGGGCTCAAAGCGCAACATGATTTCTGCTGTTTGTACTGCGTGTGTCCCCGACCCCACACCCAGATCCACATCCGGCTCAGGGATATCCAATTGGTCAAAAAAGGCATGCTTCATCGCTGCATCATAATGCTGCCCCGTATGCACCAAGCAAGGCTGCAAGGTATCCGATGCTTTCAGGGCGCGCATAACCGGTGCTATTTTCATGAAGTTGGGACGAGCACCAACCACGCACATAATCGTGGACGTATTCATGACAGAGATTTCCTTTTTTTGTAAATTTATTGTACTGATTGTTATTGGGCATCACCGGACTTGCTCAAGCCCGTATAAAAATCAAAAATGCCACTTCACGCCAGCACTGAAACTATTTTCATCGTAACTTTCTGACCCATCCCCGGATTTGAATTGAGCTTTTACACTACCTTCCATTCCTCGTCCCATCTTCCTGAAAAAACCGACTTCTGTACCCTGAGACCTTCCAACACCAGAACATTCATCATTCGACTTTTGGAAACTCAGCAACATCGTCGTACGAGAAGCAAAACGCCAACGCCAGGACACCCGACCTTTGTGCGACCTTTCATTGAGGTCGGCATCAAATTTTTTGCGTTCTTTATGTAAAGCAACACTGATGAGGCTTTTTGCTGTTTTGTACCCAAAGTTCATTTGTTTGCGCTTGAACGAAAAGTCCGCATCAGACAACGGACATTCCGAAGAAGATGCATCGTCTGATTGTGACTGAGTATTTTGAGAGGCGCTAGCACCCAAACTCTGTGCCGAAGAAGTAATACCTTCGAAATAACTTGCACGCCAAACCACTCGCCGGTTAACTAGCCGAAGAGTTCCTTCCCAAACCTCACCTGGGTTCTCGCCGACTTTTTTATCTTTCCACAAAATATTCAACGCGCTTCGGGATGAAGGCACCCAGGAGAGGGATGCCTCGTCCAGGTTATCCCCCGACAACAAGCCAATCCGAAGCATTGAGTTCGGCACAAACTCGATACCGCCAGCATAATACGAACCATTTCTAGAAGTGGCAAAATTACTGCGCTCGTCACCTGCATCGAACAGCACGCCCAGTTTTTTATAAACCCGATAACCCATCTTGGCAGCAGAGGACTCTTTGCGGTTGTTCCGCGCCTTATTTCTTTTTGTCGTTTCTTGCGAATAATTCAACGACCAAGTCATACGCCGAAAAAAGGGGCCGCTCTTAAGTCCAACCTGTGTCGCTTCAATTTCCGCATTCGACACCCCCAGCCCGTCGTTTCGTATCTCTTTGTACGAGTAGCTAGCCACCCCTTCTGCTTTCCCACCAAAACGCTTTTTGAAGTGTGGTTTGATAAATCCGGTCAAAATATCGGCGCGATCAACAGCATTGCGGTTATTCTGTGCCAATCCTCCAGAGGATAAAAGCCCTTCCTGATCATCACTGACTCCCAGATTCAGAAAAGCAAAATCTTTTATAAGCTCTGCCGATGCATCAATCGCCAAATTATGATACCGAGCATATCGATCTGAAGCTTGCAAATAAAAAAGATTTTCCAAGGTAAATCCGAGAGTGGCATTCAACCTGTTGCCATCAGCGCGTAATGCAAGGTTTGGGGTAATCTCAGTGACATAATCCTCTTCCTCTTCGCCCGAATTACTAAGCGTTACATTATCTGTATACGTTTCACTGAGCGCCAGGGAGGGCTTAAACGTCACCTGCGCCGCAAATACGGGCACATATGTCAAAATCAACAGGGCAACCACCAAAAACCGGGTACATAATCGTATGTAGCCATCATTTGTCCGGTGCAAAACCAGAAATATCACGAACTAGCCCTGCTCCTCTCCGTATGCACAATAATAAGCACCATACTGTCCTGTGTTGGAGCCCTTATATTTGTTCAGTACAACACCAATCACTTTTTGTTCATCCAGCAGCCCTACCGCTTCCTTGACCGCGCTTTGAGGGGTTTCTCCCGCTGCAACAACAAGCAGTACCTGACCAACCAAACCTGCTACCACGTTGGCCTCACTGGTCATCAACAAAGGTGGAGCATCAAAAATAACAATCCTGTCAGGATAGCGTGTCGACAACTCGTGAGTCACCCGGCGCATTTGATCACTCGCCAGTAATTCGTTTGCCTGTGTATGCCTGCGCCCACCAGGCAATATTTTTAACTTTGGCATGTTGGTGGAAAGAATGACATCCTCAAGTGTTACATCAGGATCCAATAGCACATCTGTAAGTCCTTGCTTCTCATCCAGTTCAAGCAAATTCGTGAGCGCCGGATTAAGTACGTCAAGATCGACCATCAAAACGGTAATATCCATTTCGTTCGCCATGCTTAAAGCTAGATTGAGGGTATTGAATGTTTTTCCTTCTCCAGACACGGCACTCGCAACCATAATCACATTTCCCAACTCAATAACATTGGCACCTTTACCGAAAGCATTACTTAGCAACGGTCGCTTGATTCGACGATATTCTTCCGCCAGTTTTGCACGATCCTGAAGGGGGGCAATAAAGCCAACACTCTCCAACCTCGTCATATCGATATTGGTAGAGCGTGCTTTAGGTTGCTTCTCTATCACGCCAGACGAGGGAGATCTCCTGCCGACAGGTTCTTGCTCCACCACTTTATGCTGTGCTCCTCCACTGGAGGTCGACAACTTAAGCTTTTCCATCATGCGCTCGATAGAACTCATATTTTTTCCTTCAAAGTTTCCGTCAGCGATGAAACCTGTTCCACATCAATATCCTGCAACAACAACACACCACCATATACGAAGAGTAAAATGATGCCCACACCCACAAAGGCAGCAAATTCCAAACGTTTTCGTCGCAGTAATTTAGGTGTCCACAAGCGACTCACAACACCAAAAACCGGAACCCCGACAAACGTTTGTAGCGTGCGCTGATCATAAAATGCTGGGCGAATCTGCGACAAAAGAAACGCAAGTCCGATGCCACAAGCAAAACCCGCAAACAAAGCCAATGAATCTAACATTAAACGATTGGGGCCAGAGGGGGCCAGCGGCACTCGCGGTGGATCAACAATTTTGAATTTCACATCTTCGCCTGTTCTTTCCGCTTTCTCGGACAACTTTGCCGATTCAAGACGTGAAATTAATGTATCGTAACTCTTCTTGTTCAGCTCATAGTCACGATTCAAGCTCTTTAGCTGCGCCTCAATTTCCGGAATGGTATCAACTTTCGAGGTCAACTCATCAATCCGCTGAGTATATTCTTTAGCTCGGGTTTGCAAAGAAATGACATTCGCTTCAGCTTGCCCGAGCGAAATCTTAGTTTGTTGATAAACTGGGTTTTGTTCCATCGAATGATCGTTAGACTGAAAACTCGATAGGGGATTCTTCTGGTCTTCCTCGCGTTGATTTTCCATATTGTCCAGCATCTTTCGGACGGCAATGACATCAGGATGCTCATCGGTAAACTGTAACAACAAATCATCCAATCGCTCCTCTAATTTGGAAATACGCTCATCCAGAGGATGACTGGCACTTCCAGTATTTCCAAATCCAAACACCGGTTCTTCGCCTACCAGTTGCCGCCTGAGTTCATCGCGCCGATTGAGCGCTTCGTCCAACTCCAGCTGAGTCTGTTCCAGCCGCATACGGGAATCCTGCAACAGCTCAAAATAATCCTGACCAGCTCGTGGCATTAGTGCAACATTTTTCTGTTTAAATTCTTTGATACGATTATCGGCTTCAATAAGTCGTTTCTCATATTCCACTATTTGCTGCTCGAGAAATTTTTGTGCCGTATCAGAATCTTGCCGGGTCTCACCCAATGTATCTTCCACAAAAATAGTCAACAATGATCTGACGACTTCTTTCGCCATATTCGGGTCAGAGTGATTGTACGAAATCGTATAAAGATTGCCCCCTCTGGCACCACTAATCCGAATTTTTTTTGACAATCCATCCAGCAATGATTCCATCTCACCTGGGGTTTTCGCCTGCAGATCAAGATCCGTCATACGAGCAACCTTTTCCAGATTAGGCCGATTCATTAAAGTACGAGTCATCAAACCTAGCCGCTGATGAACGTTGGTTTCCACGGTAAGCCCACGCAACAGCGGACGTAAAATGGAATCGGTGTCCACCAGTACTCGGGCATTGGCTTCGTACTGGTCAGGAATTTTGGCGACAACAACCCAGCCAATAATGGGTATCACCCATGCCAACAGCATTGCATACCATCTGAACCGCCATATCCCGCGAAGATAGTTAAGTGTTTGTTGAATAATTTCCTGCATGAATAGCCTTGTTGATTAATTCGTTTGCATGCCGTAAATCTGGAGCCTGTCGAACAATGAAATGATCATCACGAGAAAAGGCTATTTTGAGTCCGCATTTTTAACCCTTTGCGGCAAATATTGAATACATACCTACAGCGATAAATTCACCCTAAGTCGACAACCTCTAAAACCACGCCTCGGGAATGATCAACACATCGCCTGGAAGCATGTCGACATTAGCAGTGATGTCACCCTCCTGAATCAAATCGTCCAGCCGCACATTATATTGGTATTGCTTTCCATCCACTACGCGAGCGATACTGGCCTTGTTGCCGTCTGCAAGCTCAGCCAATCCACCCACCGTAATGATCACATCCAAAAGTGTCAGATGTTCTTTATAAGGTAACGATTGGGCTTTTGTAGCCGCACCTATCACTCGAATTTGTTCGCTGTAGCGGCCGGTAAAGCCTGTTACAACAACGGTCACTACCGGATTTTTTATGTAACGTGCCAGCTCTTTTTCCATATCTCTGGCTAATTGAGTCGATGTTTTACCGCTGGCGACAACGTCCTCAACCAAGGGGGTCGTTATCCGGCCATCAGGGCGCACCGGTACCGAAGAGGATAATTCACTATTTCCCCACACAAATATATTCACGTTATCGCCTGGGCCAATAATATATATGGGTGCCCCACCAGCATATGTTGCAGATTCCAGCCGTGGCAGTTTGCTCGAGGCACACCCGGCAATCAAAACAATAAAAATGACTGAACAAAAGATGAAGCCCCCTTTCCCGTACATTTTTTTCATAAATATCTCGCTGAAAATAAAAAACATTATACGCTCACATATCTAAATGTATTGACTTGAACTAACACTTCGGCGCACCAGGCTATTCTACTAGAAGCCCTACCGGGATTGCGAAATAGATACCGCCGTCATCTCAAGATAATATGCTTGATGTACTAGGCTCTGTTGACATTTGCTAGTGGGTAGATTTTCGAGGGATTTTTGTTCCTGACAAGGCGGTTTTTACGTAGCAATGCACTCCATTGGTAGTAAAAACCAACGCCGACAGGGGCAAAAATAGCCGAAAAGATACCCACTAGCAAATGTCAACAGAGCCTAGGGGGTTGTTAATAATCATTTTGACAATAACGCCCTGGCTTCTGTGGCCTGAGGAGAATCACCATGTTTCTCCAATAACCTCTCAAGCTCCTCTCGCGCCTTTTGCGCTTGCCCATTGCGCTCCAAAGCCACTGCATAATGAAACTGGATATCCACAACACCCGGGGCTCCTTCATAGGCTTTTTGTAAATACTCCAGTCCTTGCTTCGGTTTTCCATTCTGGAGCAGTAACCAACCATAGGTGTCACTTACCGCCGGATTGTCTGGGGCTTGCTTATACGCCCTCTGTCCATAGCTCAATGCATCTTTGTTATTACCCATTTCATAAAACAACCACGCAAGATTATTAAGCGCAGCTACGTTTTTTGGGCTTAATTTCAGGATTTCTTTGTACTCGGACGCAGCTTGCTGTTTTTCAGTCTCGCCGGTATAGGCCTGTGCCAAAATCATGCGCACCCCGATGTCACGAGGGTTTTGCTTCAACCACTCCAGCAACAGTGACTTATCCGCTTTCTTTGCCTGATACGCCTTCTCTGCCCGAAAATGTTTTACCGCCAGCGCCCCACTGGGAGCTTTGGCAAATCCCGTGGCATAGATCTTTGCTGCCGTTGAAAAATGTTTGCTGTGCATCTGGAGATCACCTTCCAGCTGATAACCTGCAGCCAGGGTCGGCCATTGCTTTTGAAGTTTTTTGGCAATACGCATTGCTTTGTCCAGATCACCATTCTGAACCGCTAACTGGGCCAATGCCTGCTGTGCAGGAACAAACTTGTTATCCAACCCCGATGCTTTGTTAAGATGTCGCCCTGCCAAAGTAAAATCACCAGTGGCAAGATAAGCTTTGCCGAGCAGAGTATGTGCTCCTGCAGCGTCGGGATAATACTTTATAAGACTGTTGAAGGTCTCAAGCGCATTGCTTTTCTGTCCAGATGCCAGTTGCGCCAGACCATAGGCTCTGAGTGCCGCAAAACTTTCAGGGTGTTTCTCCTTCACTTCCCGGGCAATATCAACAGCTTTGATAAAGTCACGACGCCCCATCCAGTAACGCACAAGCAGTGTTCCAACCTGCAAATGACCTACATTTTGTTCCCGAACTTGGTTTAACCACCTGTCTGCTTCAGTTCGATTTCCTTCTTGTTCTGCAATCTCCACCAACGCCAATATCGCTTTGACATGCCCTTTGTGCTGTTTCACGATCTGTTCAAACTTGGCTTTGGCACCCTTCAGATTCCCTTCTGCCTGGTCCAGTTTCGCCAGATTCATTACCGCCGGCACAAAATCAGGCTGAATTTTCAGAGCTTTCTCGAAGCTCTCCCGTGCCGCAGGCAAATCCTCAAGCCCCGCATATGCAGCTCCCGCAAGATTGTCCGGGACAGCATTGTCTGGGAGTTTCAGCCCTAACTGCCTAGCCTTATCAAGCGCTTTGCTAAATTCTTTACTGCGTAAATGCGTGAGTATCAATAAAACGTCTGCCTGAAATACATCCTGCCCAAGTTGAACTGCGGTCTCCAACGCTTCTACGGCTTCTGTGGTTTTACCGGATGCTAAACGCCCCAGTGCTAATTGTGTCTGAATCGCTGCATCTTTCGGCGATTGGGCCACTGCGCGTTCAAGATATTCCGTCCCTCTGGCAGTATCTTTATTTTGCATATAAGCACTGCCCAACAAGGCAAGTAATTGAGAGTCCTCTTCATTAGCGGGAAGTATTTTTTCTAACACCGGAATAGCCGACTCTGGACGCCCCAACTTCAACCAGGTGCCCGCAAGCAATTTCCGCACGGCAACATCATTGGGGGAAACATTCAGGACTGTTTCCAACGAAACCCTGGCCTGCTCAAATCGTCCATCTGTAAAATAAATGCTGCCCAGCATTTGATGGCTGGGTAAATGTCCTGGTGATACTTTGAGTACTTTCTGCAAAGCTTGCTCAGCAGCTTCTGCCTCTCCCTGTTTATACAAAACTACTCCCTGCACATAGTATGCAAGAGGATGCTGTGGCGAACGCTGCCGTATCCGTTCGGCGCTCTGTAGAGCCGCTTGAAAATCCTCCATTGCAACACTGGCCCCGGCTTGACCCAGCAAAGCCGGTATGTTGGTCGATTCCAATGCCAGTGCTTCCCCGTACTTCTTCCGGGCAGCAACAAAATCACCCTTTAAGCGTGCGATTTCCCCTGCAATCAGCCATGCCTCCAGGTTATCTGATTGCCGTTTGATGACCTGATCAACGAGCTGCTGAGACAAGACCAAGTCTTCCTGTATAACGGCAACGCGCGCTTTTACCAATAGCGCCGTCAATGACTTCGAGTCTTCTTCAAGCGCTCGATTCAACAAATGACTCGCATCATCCAGGTCACCAAGCGCCATATGGGCCTGTGCCGTTAATATAAATACTTCCGCGCGAAGTAGATTTGAAAAACCCGGTTCCTGCTTCAACTCTTCCAATATTTTTTTAGGCTGCCCCTGCAATAAATAGGCTTTAGCCAATGGGATCACAAGCTGATCCGATGATAGACCGAGACGTTGAGCCGCTTTAAGCTCTTTTTCTGCCCCGGCCCCATTACCCAGCCTGATATAAACTTTACCTAATAAATACCGTGCCTGAGTATTTTTGGTGTCTTGTTGAAGGGCATTTTTAAGATTAATAACAGCAGTCTGGAATTCATTTTTCTCAAGATTATCCTGGGCCTGTTTCAGATATTCGTCACTGCTGACCTTGGAGCATGCTCCAATAGGACCAAGCAACAGCACCATAACGGATACCAGACCCAGCACTTTTGCATCGCAATACTTTAAAAAAGATTTTATTTTCATAAAAATAGCATTTTGTTCATTTTATCTTGTGTTTTTTCATCAAATCATAAAACGTAGGCCGGGTAATATTCAGCATAACAGCAGCCTGAGTCACATTGTCATTCGCAATGGCCAAAGCTCTCAGCATAGCCCGTCGTTCAGCCTGTTCTCTGACTTGCCTCAAGTCAAAAAGAACAGGAGTATCTTCAGCATCACTCATAAGTTCCAGGTCATCCGGCCCAATAAAAGCGCCTTCAGCCAGAATAACCGCCCGCTTGATTTTATTTTCCAGTTCACGCACATTTCCGGACCATGGGTATTTTTCCATGGCCGAAACTGCCGATGCCGAAAACCCCTTAAAGGCATTCCCGTTTTCTTTGGAAAAACGGTTGAGGAAAACACGTGCTAATAACAATACGTCTCCTTCACGCTCACACAACGGCGGAATATCCAGGGTAATTTCACTGATACGATAATACAGATCCTCGCGAAACCTTCCCTCTTCAATCAACGCCGGCAGATTCTGGTGTGTCGCACAAATCACCCGCACATCAACCGGAATTTCTTTTCTGCCACCCAAACGTTCCACCACACGCTCCTGGAGGAATCGTAACATTTTAGCTTGCAAAGATTGTGGCAGATCGCCGACTTCATCAATAAAAAATGTGCCGCCTTCGGCCAATTCAATTTTACCAGGAGTCATTTTATTGGCGCCGGTAAAGGCACCTTTTTCATAACCAAACAATTCGCTTTCCAGCAAGGTTTCTGGAATTGCTGCGCTATTAATAGCGACAAATTTTTTGGTGGCACGGGCACTGAGTTGGTGCAAAGCCTTTGCCAGAACTTCTTTTCCTGTACCGCTTTCACCAAGCAACAGCGTCGAGGCATTCGTGGGTGCCACTTTTTCTATCATGCGACACAGCTTAAGCATCTGCGGACTGGATGCAATGATTCCGTCTAACGGGGAAGAGGGCTGTTGAAGCAATTGTCGATTCTCTGCTTCCAGTTCGTAAAGCGTGTACGCGCGCTCAATAATCAGCGAAAGAATTTCCGGCTCGATGGGTTTTTGATAAAAATCATAGGCACCCATAGCGATAGAGCTTAATGCATTTTCCCGGTCATCATTTCCCGTTACCACAATAACCTTAGTGTATGGAGCCTTATTTAATATTGCTTCCAGCGTCGCCAGCCCCTCTGAAGCATTGGCTGGGTCCGGTGGCAACCCCAGATCCAGCGTGACAACAGCCGGCACCAACGTTTCAATAGCCTGCAAAGCAGACGCTCTATCCCCGGCAACGCTGACATCAAAGCCCTCAAAGCACCAACGCAGCTGATTCTGCAACCCTGGGTCATCCTCAACAACAAGTAATGGACGTAATTTCTTGGTTTTTCCCATAATTAATTATCTACCGTTGAATGTGACAACCGGCCTGGAGCCTGCTTGACATTGTTTGCAAGCTTCAAGCGAATAAAAAATGTCGTTCCTTCACCTGCCGCACTATGCACATCCATCTGTCCTCCGAGACTATGAATAAATTCCCGGCTTTCGTACACACCAATCCCCATTCCCGCATTTCCCTTCGTCGTATCAAAGGGACGAAATAAGCGTTCGCGCAAAAAAGATTTATTCATGCCACAACCATTATCCTTTATCAGTAAAAGTGCATGCTCTCCTTCCTGACAAACACTTACACGCACAAACCCATCATCAGCGGTCGCTTCTTGTGCATTCTGAATTAAATGGCCGATCACCACAGAGAAACGGTCCACATTGGCAATGATGGTCATATCGTTTCCAGTGGATATAAACTCGGGAACCGGGCGTTCTCTGGAATGATTCTCCACAACCTCGGCAAGAACTGCATTCAACTCAATCTGAAAACTATCACCGCTATCCACGCGGCCTTGTCTCAACTGGGACAACATACGCTTCATTTTGTCTACCGTATTTTCCACAGTGGCAAAGGCATCATCAACAAAAACCGGATTTTCTCTATGGCGTTTGGCGTTTGTCACAATCAAGGACAATTGTGCAACGATATTTTTTAAATCATGCACTACGTAGGCTGAAAGCCGGTTAAAAGCCTCAAATTGTCGTGCATCCACAAGATCTTCATTCGCCTTTAACAAGGCCAAATATCCTGCGCATTGGCGTCCGGTCGTTGATAATAAATCACGAACTTCCCAGTTAATCTGCATTTTCGCACGCGGACGCCCCAGTATTACAAACCCCATAACGACAGAAGATGACGTTTCTTCACCTGAGGCCGACAACAAGATTTCATCTCCCATAAAAAGCGGTATAACCAACCAGGCATCAGACAAATGTGCCAACCATGGAGGCACGACCAAACCTTGATATGATTCCAATTCCGCATCCAGCTCATCAAGATCCACCACCCATTTTTTTTCGGATAAAAAATTCAGTAGCGCTATATTTTCACTTTGTTGAAAAGAGACTTCGTCCGGCATGTTCCAACTAGCTTCCAGATGATAGTCTCCAGAATCCTGAAGCAACCATAGCATGCCACTGGGGCTTTCAACGATTTTCGCCATGGCACTGATAACCGTTATCTTTAAATTTGAGTCAAGCCGCGCTTCCGACAAACTCTGAATCAACCGCAACCATTCTTCACGATAGTCATAGCGATAATTAAAAAAATGTTTATTTAAAAAGACTCGAAAACGGGCTCGCACATGCCCTGAAAACAGAGCCGTCAGCAAGACCAGAGTCGCGCCAAAGAAAAATACAAGCTGGCCGAGACTACTCCAATCGCCACCCACATTTTTGATATAGTAGCCACCAGCCGCCATGGCTAAAAGATATATCCCGCCAGCCATCATCGCCGAGGAATGAAACACAATACTCCGTGATACAAAAACATCCAGGGACCATTGCGGATTACGCGCTGCGGAAACAGCAACCAAGGGCATGATAATGGCGTTGATATACCCCCTTGCCCCCCAGATTTCCTCATCAATGTTTTTCAATAAAAACGCATCCGAGTATAGATAAAAGTCATAGGCAAAAAGGCCACCCAGCCCAAGGCAAAGATATTTGACCGTCCAGCGTGACTCCAGCGGAGTATTTCGGAATATCTGCTCAACCACGACTAGACCCAACAGCGCCAGCATCAAAAATAGGAAAACCTGTAGAGCAAACCCTGTTCCAACCTGGATGTTCTGCCCGCTCAAAATCACGTAGCCTAAAACCGACATCACGACCAGAATCAGGGTGCTCCCAACCCACAGCAACGAACGTGCCATGCGTTGTTGTTGGGTCTTGACCATGATCAACAAAAGAAAACCCAACCAGCCGACATTTCGTAATATTTCAGCGGCCAGCAGATAAAATGAGGTGTGATACCCCAATAAAGACTGATATGCTGCACCACCAGCCCAGACAGCACTCAACACCGATGCCAACAGCAACATGCCGCCTTCTAGTCGTCCACGCCAAGCCGTAGACAATAAAACAGCCAACATCAGGAAAGCGAATGCCGCCACCGCGTAACCGAAAGTTACCACTCCTACCATCGATTATTGACTCAACACAATTTTTCTGCGCATGAGCGTCATCGCCCCCCCTTCCCGGCAATAACGGAGTGGGCCGTTTGCAGAATAATAACCAGATCAAGAAACAGGCTGTAATTTTTGATGTAGTACAGATCAAACTGTAATTTTTCCAGCGAATCTTTTTCTGATGCGCCGTAGGGGTAACAGATCTGTGCCCAACCCGTAATGCCGGGTTTTACCCGATGTCGTTCGGCAAAATAAGGGATTTGTTCGGATAATTCCGTCACAAATTCTGGTCGTTCCGGGCGCGGCCCGACAAAACTCATATTGCCCTTTAACACATTAAAAATTTGTGGCAACTCATCAAGCCGTGTTTTACGAATAAACGCCCCTACACGCGTGACCCGGTCATCATTTTTCTTTGCCCATTGAGCCTTACCGCCTTTTTCTGCATCTTCACGCATACTTCTAAATTTATACACATTAAATAACTGCCAATGTTGTCCAACACGTATCTGACGATAAAAAATAGAACCTCGACCCTTACCCTCCATTTTTATAGCCATCGCTACCAGTAACATGAAAGGCCACGCCAACCCTAAAAGCAGCAAACTCACAATAATGTCAAAAATACGTTTTTGCGCGTTCAGGCTTTTGCTCTGATTAAATCCATCAGAAAAAATCATCCAGCTGGGACTTAATATATCCAGTTTGAGTTTTCCTGTTTCACGCTCAAAAAAACCAAGCAAATCGATAACATCAATGCCGCTTAATTTACAATCGAGCAAATCATGCACAGGAAAACTTTTGCGCCGTCTTTCACCAACCGCAACCACAATTTCATCGGCATACAACTCTTGAGTTAACGTCAATAGTGTCACATCCGGTCGAATCACCAGGGATTCATCCACCACATCATGCTCGCCACGCACATGAACATGGCCGACAATGACAAATCCTTGCTGGTCTACCCTGCGCCGGAGTTGTCGTGAAATTTGCGCTGCATTCTCACCCGCACCTAACACTAAAATCCGTCGTTTAAATTGATCCTGATTCATGGAGCGCACAAACAGAAATCTTGTACAAACAATCAGCAATGCTGCCACCAAAAAACTAAATGCCAAGACGCCCTGCTCCAAAAACAGAGCTGGCACGATATAGTACAACAAGGTCAAGGTAACTGCGCTTACCGCAAGACTGCTACCTATGCGTAAAATCATACCCACCAGAGCAAAACGGAAGCGCCGTTGATACAACCCCATGGAAATTTGAGCCAACAAAATGATTGCAGCAAAAACGAACGCCTTCGGCCAAATAGGTAACATACCCACCTGAATGATCTCTGGGCTATCAAAGAAAGCCCATAACCTCGCCCCCAGATAGACAGAGGACACCAGCAGTAAAAACTCCACTCCTCCAAGCACAAGAAAAGGAATGGGAATATATTGTCGAAAAATTCTAACCACTTATCGGTAACATCCTTTTTTTCAGACTACGGTGAATATGCGTCACACAACGAGGATTGCCGCCAGAAATTAGTTCATTAGCCAACATTTTGATGTGCTTGGAACAAGTTGTGCCGCAAAGCGGCCATTCTAGTGGCTTTCCTCAATGCTAACCAGCAAAACCAGCGAAAAGTAACTATCACCAATATTGTTTAATGGCATGATTCCGGAAATACTATTTTTCAACCATTGACAACCGTATAATGCCCCGGGCTTATTATAGAGTCCGCAGTGAAAATGCATCAGATCACGGCCAACTTGGGAAAACTTGCTGATTTGAGCAATATCACCTATTACAAACTCAAGCGTGCTTACATAAGCCGGTATGAATGAACAACTCAACCTAAGGGAACCTACTCGTCCATGAAAGTCACCATCTACGGTTCAGGCTACGTCGGTCTGGTCACCGGCACCTGTTTGGCGGAAGTCGGTAACGATGTGCTCTGCGTCGATATTGACCGCACCAAAATTGATATGCTGCTACGCGGTGAAATCCCCATTTATGAACCCGGTCTCGACGCCATGGTGGCCAAAAATATCGCGTCCGACCGCTTGCGTTTTACCACCGACGCGGAGGAAGGCGTGGCCCATGGCCTGTTTCAGTTCATCGCAGTGGGCACCCCTCCCGACGAAGATGGCTCTGCCGACCTACAATATGTACTGGCCGTAGCCAACAGCATCGGTCAATATATGTCGGAGTACCGGGTGATTGTTGACAAATCTACAGTGCCTGTAGGCACCGCCGACAAGGTCCGCAAAACCGTGAACACTGCACTGACTAAACGTGGTACTGATGTGGAATTCGACGTGGTTTCCAATCCTGAGTTTCTCAAGGAAGGCGCAGCACTGGACGACTTCATGAAACCCGACCGTATCGTCATCGGTGCTGACAATCCACGAACCACCGAACTGTTACGTGAACTTTATGCGCCCTTCAATCGCAATCACGATCGTTTAGTGAGTATGGACATCCGTTCCGCCGAACTGACCAAATACGCCGCCAATGCCATGCTGGCGACCAAAATCACCTTTATGAACGAGCTGTCCAACCTTGCCGACCTGTTGGGTGCCGATATCGAAAATGTTCGCCTGGGCATCGGTTCTGATCCGCGCATAGGTTACCACTTTATTTACCCTGGTTGTGGTTACGGTGGTTCCTGCTTCCCAAAAGACGTGCAAGCATTGGAGCGCACCGCCCACGAAATTGGCTACAAGGCCGAATTGCTTAGCGCTGTGGAAGCTGTGAACCTACGTCAAAAACAGGTAATGTTTAACAAAATCAGTCAACATTTCACGGGGGATCTGTCAGGCAAAACCATCGCTCTCTGGGGGCTGGCCTTCAAACCCAATACCGATGACATGCGCGCGGCACCTTCACGCACGCTGATGGAGGCTTTGTGGGAAGCCGGTGCCAGGGTGCAGGCTTATGACCCCGAGGCCATGAATGAGGCCAAACGCATCTATGGTGATCGCACTGACCTGACTCTGGTCAATTCCCCAGAGGCAGCTCTGACCGGTGCGGATGCCCTGGCCGTGGTCACCGAATGGAGCGCCTTCCGTAGCCCAGATTTTGAACAAATCAAAAGCCAACTTAAACAACCCACTATTTTTGATGGGCGAAATCTGTACGACCCCACACGCCTGCGGGCCGATGGCTTTAACTATTACTGCATAGGCCGACCATAACAGCACTACGCGATAATAAATGCCAGTAACGTTTAAATAATAAATAAGGATGAGCAGATGTTTGATTTGAAGGATACCCGCATTGCTATCATTGGCTTGGGCTACGTTGGTTTGCCGCTGGCCGTTGAATTTGGCAAGCATTACTCTACTAAAGGCTTGGATATCAACGTGCCACGCGTGGCCGAGTTGCAGGCAGGCAAGGACAGCACTCTGGAAGTAAATGCCGATGAACTTAAACTCGCCACCCAACTCACTTATACGAGCAATCCGGGCGACCTGGCAGACTGTAACGTTTATATCGTCACCGTTCCCACACCTATTGACTCGGCCAAACGCCCGGATTTATCGCCACTGATTGGTGCCAGCCATGCCATCGGCAAGCTGCTCAACAAAGACGATGTAGTGATTTATGAATCCACCGTTTACCCTGGTGCTACAGAAGAAGTCTGTGTGCCCATACTGGAAGCTGAATCCGGCCTGGGCTTCAATCAGGACTTTTTTGCAGGTTATTCACCTGAACGCATTAATCCCGGCGACAAAGAGCACCGGGTCACCACCATACTGAAGGTCACTTCTGGATCAACGCCCGAATCTGCTGATTTTGTCGATGATTTATATGCCAGTATCATCACCGCAGGCACTCACAAGGCCAGTTCCATTAAAGTAGCGGAAGCCGCCAAGGTTATTGAAAATACACAACGGGATGTCAACATTGCCCTCATCAACGAGCTCGCGCTGATTTTCCACAAATTGGGTATCGATACCATTGAAGTGCTGGAAGCCGCTGGCACCAAGTGGAACTTCCTACCCTTCCGTCCTGGACTGGTAGGCGGACACTGCATCGGCGTCGATCCTTATTATCTCACCCATAAAGCACAAGAAATCGGCTACCAGCCGGAAATGATCCTCGCTGGTCGCCGCATCAATGATGGCATGGGCAGTCATGTGGTAGAACGTGTCGTAAAACGCATGACTCAAAACCGCATCCACGTAGTGGACGCCAACGTGTTGATTATGGGGTTTACTTTTAAGGAAAACTGTCCGGATCTGCGTAATACCCGCGTTATCGACATCATCGAAGAATTTCAGACCTATCACGCCAATGTGGACGTTTACGATCCCTGGGTGGACCCCAATGGCCTGGAACACGAATACGGCATCCGGCCCATTCCGTCATTGGCGAAGGGAAAATACGACGCTATTATTCTGGCCGTGGCGCATGACCAGTTTAAAGCCATGTCTGCCGATGAAATCCGTGCTCTGGGTAAAAACGACTGCGTGCTGTTTGACGTCAAACATATCCTGCCAGCCGACAAAGTGGACGACCGGCTGTAAACTTCATCACAACTGAGTTTAAAAGACTATTTTTGTAGTAAGGAGGTGTGACAAAATAACTTGAACATATGGGTATTCAGGTGCTCGCTCAGCAAGGCGTTCGAACGCAGGAATATGTCGATATTTCAAGTTCGAACAACGAAGCTGAGCGAGATGAATGGATAGCCAGATGTTCAAGTTATTTTGTCACACCTCCTAAGCATCCGTAATAACAAGGCCCAAACATGAAAGTACTTATCACTGGCACCGCCGGTTTTATCGGCAACCGTCTGGCTGAACGCCTGCTGGAACGGGGCGAAGAAATCATTGGCATCGATAATCTCAACGACTATTACGATGTCACGCTAAAGGAGGCCCGTCTGTCCAAAATCAAGGATCACTCTGGTTTCACCGAGGAGCGCATCAGTATCGAAGACCGCCCCTCCATGGAGGCGCTATTCGCCAAGCACAAACCCGAAAAAGTAGTCAATCTGGCCGCCCAGGCCGGTGTACGTTACTCACTGGAAAATCCGCATTCTTACGTAGAAAGCAACATCGTGGGTTTCATGAATATCCTCGAAGGCTGTCGTTACAACGAGGTCGAACACCTGGTATACGCCTCCAGTAGCTCGGTTTACGGTGCCAATACCAACATGCCTTTCTCCATCCACAACAATGTGGACCACCCACTGAGCATGTATGCTGCCACCAAAAAAGCCAACGAACTGATGGCGCACACTTACAGCCACCTCTACGACCTGCCCACCACCGGCCTGCGCTTCTTCACCGTTTATGGCCCCTGGGGACGCCCGGATATGGCGCTGTTCCTGTTTACCAAAAAAATCCTCGCGGGCGAGCCCATTGATGTCTTTAATTACGGTAAACATCGCCGTGATTTCACCTATGTCGACGATATCGTCGAAGGCGTCATTCGCACCCTGGATCATACCGCCCAGCCCAACCCCGGCTGGTCCGGTGACAAACCTGACCCCGGTACAGCCAAGGCCCCTTATCGCCTTTACAATATCGGCAACAATGCACCCGTTGAACTGATGCACTACATCAAAGTATTGGAAGACTGTCTCGGCAAAAAAGCAGAAATGAACATGCTTCCGCTACAACCCGGCGATGTGCCCGACACTTACGCCAATGTGGAAGACCTGGTCGCCGATGTCGACTACAAACCCAACACCAGCGTGGAAGACGGCATAGCCAATTTCGTTAACTGGTATAAATCGTACTATTCGCACGCCTGAGCAAACCTCCACTGGGCTCGGCCAAACCAGCCGCGCCCAGCATTAAAACTTAAAGGAGCTTTAAGAAAGCCATCCGGTCTCTCTTCGCGCTTGCTTTCCCAGCGCATTATACCGATAGCTACCCCAACGATAGTAACCCGATGCTTTCACCATATTTGCCCGAACCGGGTTCAATTCTATATAACACATACGCGTTAACAAATATTGCTCATTAACTTACAACTTGATGCTTATTTGTCAGGACTAGAACAACTAAAATATACTGTTCACCGTGATCTCAACATGATTGCCATACCCTCGAGTTAAAACCGGGTAACTTCGCATTGATATATATTTTTTTACAAAGGAGTCGTCACGTGTGACATGAACCTCCGCACTGACAATATAGTGATTCTTTTTTTCTATGCGCCTAGGATCGTATGGTAATTCAAAAGTTAGTTGTTTTCTCCCATCGGTAATGAATTCCTTGCCTGCTATTGAGATCGATGAAGCATCAGCAACACTCACATCAAGTATATTAACAATCAGTTTCATCTTGTTTTCAGTTTCAACATGATTTACCCCAGCAATGGAAATTGTGCCTGATATTTTTGATGGTAATTCGTCAGAAAAGCTAATATTTGGAATAATAGTTGTAAATAGTGCGATCAATGTAATAGCTTCATTTATGGAAAAATATTTATTAAGTGTAGATTTCATTGACTTCTTCACTTTGACTTTTTCATTTAGTAAGGGCTACTAATATTTGTGTATGGAAGATCCAGCTGATAGAAAAATTATCAGCTGGATGATGGTAGTTTAGTTATTTTAGTTGATAAATACTATTGGATGAATTAACACCCCAGACTTTCCCATTGCTACCCACAGATACATGTTTTAACCTGCCTTGTGTCTGCGTCCAAGTATTGTCATGATCAAATCGATAGATATAGTCGCCGGAATTAACGCCCCAAACTTGACCACCTGAGCCTACCTCTATTTGTTTTAATCGACCAGGGATATTAGTCCAAGTGTTATTTCCATTGTATCGGTAAATAGAGTCGCCAGAATTAACGCCCCAGACCACACCGTTTTGGCCTACTGAGACATATTTCAAACGCCCGTTAATATTAGTCCAGGTGTTGTTGCCATTGTATCGGTAAATGTAGTCGCCAGAATTTACACCCCAAATTTCACCGCCGGCACCAACTTCAATTTGTTTTAAGCGTCCATTGATTCTAGTCCAGGTATTGTTACCATTATAACGATAAATGTAGTCATTCGCGTTTACACCCCAAACGACACCGTTTTGACCTACTGATACGTGCTTTAAACGTCCATTAATTCGAGCCCAGGTATTGTTACCGTTATAACGATAGATATAATCACTGCCATTAACACCCCAAACTTCTGTTCCAAATCCCACTGACACTTGTTTTAAGCTTCCAGAAATTTGCATCCAACTTGCGATGGTGCGGGCAGTGCTAATATCTCGACTACTTAGTCCGGTACGTTGTCCTATACTCGCCGAGGGTGGATTTGTTGGTACGATTGTTGGTTGACCATTAACTGAAAAAGCTGTGCGAGGATAATGCATAATTGAGGCATAGTCATAAGCACCGATGTCGGTACCATCAGTAATATGCTGGTTGAAATTATGCTCTTTACCAGGAGTTATATTTGGCCAATTGATTGTGACAAAGGAATTCCTATCTTCTCGACTTTGCTCATGCCAAAAACCGACAGTGTGACCGATTTCGTGAATTGCATTTCCAGTGGAACATTCTGTAGCCAGCCAAATGGATTGTGAGCCACCTTGTCGGCCAACGTAGGATGAACAACCCGATCCATTTCTAAATACTACGTAGTCTGGGTATTTTGACCCGTTTGTCGAATTTCTATGAACAAAACGAATTGATGTTTTACTTGTCCAGTGTGCCATCGCATCTTTGATTTCTTGAATAGTGCTTGCAGGAAGCCCAGCTTCATATTGGAAAGGAATGAAACCGTTTTGCCAGCGATAGTTGCTGCCACTGATGATAACGCCATCTGTGATAGAATCTGACTCTTTAGAAAACCCACCTGAACGTGAAGGCTGTAACGAAACCCCAGAGGTTGACTTTTGTAAGTCCTCAACTTTTCCTAGAACAATATCACCTTCGAAAACACCATAACCATCAACGATGTCATAAACCACTTCTTTATTAGTGAAATTATTACCACTAATATAGGCAACGCCAGTATTAGTGGATTCCCCCATGATCTCTTCGGCTGCGAATACTGTGCTTGAACTAAGCACTAAACTTATAGTTAACGCAATCTTATTAATATATTTGTTATGCATAATTTACTCTCCTTGATATTTATGTGATTTGTATAGAGCACTAAATATTTTTCTCCGGCTTAAAGCGGTATTATCTTAAAACTTTGATCTGATGGGATGGTATGACCTATTGAACAAACAAGACGTGATTAATTAACAAAACTGACGTTTTTGTTAACAAACGTAATATATATACTTAATTACCCACAACCAAATAACGGGGTAAATATTGCAAGATCAATCGTTACAATTGCCGAGTGCCCACACACGGCAATTGTAACGGAGGGTGGGCCAGAGTATGTCGCCTTAGAAAGCTTTACTTGGGTAAATACCACGATTGGCTATGTAAAAAGATCGATGAATGGTACATATCATGCGATTAATGCCAAACATTTACCGAGATATTTAGCGGAGTTCTGTTACCGTTTTAATCGACGCTTTAAGTTGGAGGGTATGCTTCCAAGATTTGGTTATGTGGCGGTGAGAACGCCACCTATGCCAAACAGGCTTCTAAAACTGGCTGAGGATTATGGGTAATCAGGTACATTTATATGCCGCATTTAATACTTCCCTGTTCATTATTGTAACGGAACTGTAAATTTCTGTATGACACTCTTGGGTTGCGATTTAGGCTCAGCAGAATTAAATAGAACTCATGAAAATAAATTAACACTTCAGGTTAGAAATATATAGATTGGGAAGACATATGTGTCTTATTACCAAAATACAAAAAAATGTTTTTTTAGGCTCGGAAATTGCCGTTTGTTGATATAGCACCAACCAATAGCATTGGGGTTCGCAGGCTAGCAGTAACCTACTGGTGTATCACTGTTGGTTAACAGCGATGAGATTAGTGTCCCTTATTTCCGATACAATCGTTTTATTTTGTATCTGTACAAATAATAAGCAACAAGGCTTCCAGAAGGGGAAACCTGTCGTCCTGCTTGCGTGGAAACTTACAGACCACTTTAACTTCCGCTTACAGCCTGTCAGCTTACGCGTGCCTGCCCGACGCTTGCCACCCAGTGGCTGACCTGCCTTGCTTTGCCGGGACGAGATTTACATCCGATGGAATAATCGACCGGGCTCGGCCGCACGCCGCCGCCCGTCTCGCTGATTTTCTAAAGTTTACTCCCTGTTTGACGCTATTCTCTGTAGCTCTCTGTAGCTGTACTGCCAAAAACCCTGTCTGATTTCCGCCGGGAGATACAGGAAGCAAAGGCCAATATATGTTACGCATCCTGCCCAAAGAAAACGCCATTTCACTCTGTACTTTCCTGATAAGCAGCGTGTTCTTTGCTGAAGTATGGGCGGCGGCCGTACCAGAATCCATTGATGGTGTCATTAACGTAACCGCTGAAGAACTTATCGAGCTGGCGGAAGACACCCCCGAACTTGTCATTCTCGACTCTCGTATCCCGGGTGATCGCATACAAGGCTTTATTGAAGGCACACTCAGCATGCCGGATACAGAGATCACCTGCGAATCCCTGTCCAAAATCATCAGTAAAAAAGATACTGCCAGTCTGTTTTATTGCAATGGTATTAAATGTGCCCGCAGCAGCAAGGCTATCAAAATCGCCCTTGATTGCGGCTACTCAAATATCTACTGGTTCCGTGGCGGTTTTGGGGAATGGCTGGAAAAAGGCTACCCCTACATACAAGAATAACCTCTGGGTCGCCAGACAAAAATCAACGCAATCATGCCCAAACTACAATCATCCATGCGCGTCAGCCTGGGACTCATCATACTGACCATGAGCCTGTTAGGTATGGTGCTAGCTGTGGCCACGGGTGAAGCCTACCAGCGACTGGCGCTGGATAATCAACGTGGATCTTTTGTCGCGCTGGCAAAACTCAAAATTCAGGAAATTATTGAAGATCTGGCACAAAACAGCGTGGAACTGGGCCTCAATGCACAAGCCACCCCCGGCTTTCATCAAGCCGTTATCAGCCAAGACCCCACACGTATCCTTCCACAATTAGATGAACACTTTCATCGTGCCTTCGTCACTCTCGGCCGCGTCAAACTCATCAAAATGTACATTTATGATAAAGAACTCAGACTCATCGCAACGTCAAACAAGGGAGACCCGACACTGCCAAGCAACAAACCCATTTGCACCAAACTCTTGGACAAAATTGCCAAACGCAGCAAAACTGCACGACTAAAACCGGATTCAGAACTCTGTCATATCGGTATGCGATCTGTACTTGCCACCATCGTTCCGGTTGGTGGTCTGCAAATCAAAGGTTATTTGCAGATGATCATTGACCCAACTCCAAATTTTGCAAAAGCTGATAGTGGCTTAGGCACACCACTAAAGCTGACCGGGCCAGGTAAAACCGTATATTACCAATCCGCAAACTGGCCAAAGATGCTCAACAAAAATATCCTGCTGGCAGAACACAGCCTGTTCACTCCCAAAAACCAGCAACTTTTTAAGTTTACCTTTGCATCCAATATTGCCGAACTGCGGAAACAACTTTCCGTAACCCGTAATTTTATTTTTTCCATCGCCGTCATCGTTATGTTGAGCACGACTTTACTCGCCCTGTTCATGTTACAGCGCACCGCGTTAAGTCCTCTCAGCACATTAACCAATCACTTGCGACGGGTACAAAAAGATAAATCCCAGTTAGGTACAAAAGTGATCGTGAATGGTAATAGCGAAATTGTCGAACTGGCCACTGACTTTAACAACATGAGTGGCGAACTCAGCAGCCTGTATCGCACTTTGGAAAATATGGCGTTTACCGACGCACTAACCGGTATGCCTAATCGTGTCCTATTTTATGATCGACTTGAACAAATTGTAATGACTGCATCACGCTATAAAGTACAATTTGCCTTGATGATGATGGACCTCAACCGTTTCAAAAATATTAATGATACTCTGGGCCATCACATCGGAGACCAGTTATTAAAAACTGTGGGTGAGCGGCTACAAACTATATTGCGTGAATCAGACACCGTTGCCCGCCTGGGTGGTGATGAATTTGCAGCATTACTCCCCGCCATTGATCATGATGAAGGTGTCACCATCGTGGCGGAAAAAATAATCAATGTGCTCAACAAGCCCATTGCTGTAGAGGGACATAGCCTTTCCATTGGCATCAGCATCGGGCTTGTGCGCTGTCCGCGTGATGGTGATAAGGCCACACTGCTCATGCAGCATGCTGACGTGGCAATGTACCACGCCAAACGTGAAGGCCTGGGCTATGTATTTTACGATAAAAGCATGGACAGCGAAAACCTGTTTGAACTCACCATGGAATCTGAATTGCGGCAGGCCGTTGAAAGCAAAAACTTTGAACTGTATTACCAACCTAAAATTGATATCCAACACGGTCGTATTACCGGTGCTGAAGCACTGATTCGCTGGATGCATGACGAACATGGGTTTATCTCACCCGAAAAATTTATCCCGCTCGCCGAGCAAACCGGTTTGATACAAATGTTAACCGAATGGGTATTGGAACAAGCCTTGACACAATGCGCGGCATGGCATGCAAACAACATCAATATCGGTGTTTCAGTCAACCTTTCGGCATACAGCCTGAATGATATCGACCTGATCGATACAGTGCATCATGCCCTTGCCGAAGCAAAAATAGAACCACAATGGTTAACACTGGAACTGACCGAAACCGCCATTATGTCCGACGCCAATCGCGCATTGAACACCCTTTCCCAACTCAATGCCATGGGCGTACGTTTATCTGTTGATGACTTTGGTACTGGCTATTCTTCGTTAGCCTATTTGAAACGTTTCCCGGTGAATGAAATCAAGATCGATAAATCTTTCGTCATTGATATGCTGAATGATGTATCCGATGCTGTGATCGTCCGATCCACCATCGACCTTGCTCATAACATGGGCATGGAAGTCGTCGCCGAAGGTATTGAAAGTCAGGATGCCTGGAACAAACTTGCCGAACTGGGCTGCAACCTGGGGCAGGGATATCACATGTGCCATCCGTGCTCGGCGACAGATTTCGAAAAATGGGTGTATAAATCCAGATGGGGACTGGCTCATGTTAAAGCTGTGAGTTGAAAATAGTAGAGAATGAAAAAATATCGCTTAATTTTTTTCTTCCGCTTGTTGCCACAAGCACATACCACCGCTAGAGTGACTGATGCTCAACAAACGTGCCTCATGCGCTGCTGTCTCCGTCTCGCTGGCCCGCACCACACGCAAACGCGGTCGTTCACCGGATAACCGGCGTATTTCACCTGCATTGGATTGCGACCCATTGCTCTGCCCAGCCAACAACAGATCAGTCTGCCCACCAGTCATTAACAAATAAACGTCGGCGAGAATTTCCGCATCCAGCAACGCGCCATGTAATTCACGGTGCGCATTTTTCACTTCGTAGCGTTTACACAAAGCATCCAGATTATTTTTTTGCCCCGGATGCATCTTGCGCGCCAGTGCCAAGGTATCCAGCACCGTACAGTTTGTTTCTATTTTTCCATCGGGCCAATCCAGCAGCTTCAATTCATTATTCAAAAACCCCACATCGAAAGGCGCATTATGAATCACCAGTTCCGCACCACGCACAAAATCCATAAAATCACCGACCACATCAGCGAAACGAGGTTTGTCCTGCAAAAACTCATTACTGATACCGTGCACCTCGATGGCACCCTCATCAATTTCACGATCCGGTTGCAAATATTGATGATAATGATTGCCGGTCAGGCGGCGATCAATGACTTCCACGCAACCGATTTCAATAATACGATGGCCTTGCGCAGGTTCCAGGCCGGTAGTTTCTGTATCCAAAATGATTTGGCGCATGATTTTTTATAACTCTCTTCAGGGCATCTCTAATAATTCGTGAACACACATTTTGAATGATCAGGGGTGCCTTTGTATTTTTGACAAAAAGCAGACTACAACTCATCCACACCCTGATTCGCCAACACATCGGCACGCTCATTTTCAGGATGCCCGGTATGACCACGCACCCAACACCATTTCACTTTATGCGGTTTCAGCGCACTTTCCAAACGCTGCCACAGATCCACATTTTTCACCGGCTTTTTGGCTGCCGTCATCCAGCCTTTGCGTTTCCAACCCGCCATCCATTCTGTCGCGCCTTTCATTACATATTGCGAGTCTGTCGTCAGTACCACCTCACAGGGGTTTTTCAGGCTTTCTAAACCACAAATGGCCGCCATCAGTTCCATACGATTATTGGTGGTTTCCACTTCACCACCATACAATTCCTTTTCACTGCCGTTAAAACGCAGCAGCACTCCCCAACCACCGGGGCCGGGATTACCTCGGCAGGCACCGTCACTAAAAATTTCCACCACTGATTCACTCATAATATTTTTCTCTCAACGAATTTCTCCTGACATCTTTCCGTCAACAATGTATTTTTTACCCAACGTACGCGAATTACCCGCCAGCTCTGCCGAAGCAATGGGTTGGCGCACTGGCCGCCAACGGGGTTTGATTGGCGTCAGCGTCGCCACGCGTTTTCGTGCTACCACTACATAGCCCGCACCAAAAAACGGCACCCAGCGACGACCGATGCGATCCAAAAAACGCAAACGTTGCATCAAACCTTTGTGGCTCAAGGGCGGCCGAAAAAAATATCTGCGTGCATCCACAATGTCAAAACCCAGCAATTGTAACCAGTCCTTCAGCCGTGCCTGACTGATAAAACGACCACACCAGGGTGGTTTGCCGCTCCAACATAAAACCATGCGCCAGATCATCCACAGGCTCCAGGGATTAAAAGCGAGGATCACCACATGGCCTTCAGGAATCAGGACGCGATCCACCTCACGCAAAACTTGGTGCGGATCATTGGTGAATTCCAACGTATGTGGCATGACCACGGTATCCAGGGAGTCCGTGGCAATAGGCAGCCATTCCAGCGAACCTCGAATCTCGTTGCGCGCGCATTCACCAGCAGGCGGCATATCCTGCAACCACTCATCCAGCACCATGCAATGCGGAATACGCGTACTGGTCAAGCAGTCTTTAGAATACACATCACCCAGTTGCAATAGATGATAACCAAACAGGGTAGGCAAAATCGCCCTCAACTGCGCACGCTCTTCCGCCTGTAACCAGCGCCCGGGCAAATGGGTAAACCAAGCCCGCAGCCGTCGCCGCGTCACCAGCGAAGGTTCACATTTTGTCCAACAGGTGATACGTTTTTTAAGATCTGACCACATTGTTTTATCAAAAGTTACTGTTAAGGTAAATTTGGGGGGCGTCAATTTTATGCTGGCAAATCGCGACAAACATACTGCGTAACGATACCTGCTCTACCACCACACCACCAGTCGAATCCCCATAACCCAAAAATGCAGGCACGCAGCAATTCACGTAAACTCGCATATTCCCGATGACCACCTACAAAGACCAACACATGCTCACTGTCCAGACTGTCAGCGCCTTTGAAGACAATTATATCTGGCTGATCCGACACCCGGACCTGCCGCAGGTGGTCATCGTCGATCCCGGCGATGCCACGCCGGTCATCGCCGCCATCACCGCACAATCGCTGAAACCGGTGGCTATTTTGGTTACCCATCATCACTGGGATCATGTTGGTGGCATCGACGATCTGCTGGCCCGCTGGCCCATGCCGGTTTACGGTCCCGCCCGTGAAACCATCCCCCACATCAGCCAGCCACTGACCGAGGGTGACCACGTACATATCGAGGCATTGTCGGCGGACTTTCAGGTTCTGCACGTACCTGGTCACACCACCGGACACATCGCCTATTATCACCCGGCCAGCGATACTGACGGGCACGGCATGGTTTTCGTTGGTGACACCCTGTTTGCCGGTGGCTGCGGCCGCTTATTTGAAGGCACACCTGAGCAAATGCACGATTCGCTGAGCCGGATCGCCGCCTTGCCCGACAATACCCGGGTTTACTGTGCCCACGAATATACTGAAGACAACCTGGTCTTTGCTCGTATCGCTGAACCTGGTAACACCATACTCCAAACACGACAACAGACGGTGCAACAGCAACGCCAACAAGGCCAAGCTACCGTGCCCTCATTACTAGGGGAAGAAAAAGCCACCAACCCCTTTTTACGCTGTGAGCAAACCGACATTATCCGTGCTGCGGAGGGCTTTTCCGGCCAAAAATTACGCACTGGTGCAGAGGTCTTTGCCGCAGTGCGTCACTGGAAAGATACCCTGGATTAAAAAATATGTGCCCTCAGCCGACAACATGACGTGGAACGCATTTACTGCCATAATCGTCTAACTGTTTGTCATATCTCTTAAATTTCTTTAAACCTAACACATCAGTTAAACCGTAGCGAGAGTGACTAAAGTGCAGAATCTAAAGTGTTTTTCAGGTTATTTTGGACGAAGGCGTATCACCATACGGTGAGTTCAACATGTTCTGAAAAACACTTTAGATTCTGAGCCTTAGGCGCTCGCAGTAGGTTTAACTGATGTGTTAGGTTTAAAGTCCACCCAAGAAAACTCAATATGTTATTTCCATTTTTACGCCCTGTAACTTCCCCTGCGCTCTTTACTGGCCTCGCCGGCGGACTGCTCATATTGTTACTGGCCGGGTGCGCAGGTTTAACAGAAACACGGGGATCTGACGATACGGAAAACACTGACACAATTGCCAACACAAGCACCGATATAACCCCTGTTACAACAGCACAACTAACCGGCAGCACAGATACCAGCGACACACCAACCAGACACCGTCCCCGGCATCTGCCTTACGTGCCTGACACTGCCACCCCCTGGTGGGCGCTGCTGGCAAACCAGGAATCCGACAGCAGTACCGATGAACCGTGGACAATCGAAGAAGCACGTCGCGACACTGATTACAACAGTGTAATCACCCCATTCGTTCAACCCGAAAGCCAATCTGAAAGCAAAGACCTCTGGCACCGCCTGCGCAGCGGCTTCCAATTAAATGGCCAGGACCACCGGCTCGTTCGCCCCTATATCGACTGGTACGCCAAACATCAACCTTACCTGGACCGCGTGGCAAAACGCGCCCGCCCTTTCCTTTACGACATTGTGCAGGAAGTCGAAGCCCGCGGTATGCCCATGGAAATTGCACTGTTACCCGTGGTCGAAAGCGCTTTCCAACCCTTCGCCTACTCCTCCGGACGAGCCGCCGGTATCTGGCAATTCATTCCATCCACGGGCAAGCACTACGGTCTGAAACAAAACTGGTGGTACGACGGTCGACGTGACGTGCCCAAAGCCACCATAGCTGCACTGGATTATCTTGAACGTCTGCACAAACGCTTCGACGGCGACTGGCTGCTGGCGCTGGCCTCCTACAACTCCGGCGAAGGCCGCGTGGCACGTGCCGTGAAAAAGAACAAAAAGAAAGGTCGCCCCACAGATTTTTGGTCACTGGACCTACCAAAAGAAACTCAAGGCTACGTCCCCAAATTGCTCGCCATCAGCGCCGTCGTCCAACACTATAAAACCCATGGTGTAACGCTCA
>Ga0316204_10001368_pt1 | contig 67291 bp, 59 predicted proteins | sample 6monrhotite_MG_2_FD_205661 | JGI IMG/M metagenome (GOLD analysis project Ga0316204, IMG submission 205661) | Microbial mat bacterial communities from mineral coupon in-situ incubated in ocean water Damariscotta River, Maine, United States -... | ecosystem: Environmental > Aquatic > Marine >... | reverse complement strand
GCGCCGCCGGTTTCCGCCAAAACCTTCGTGATCGCAGCCGTCAACGTCGTCTTGCCGTGATCAACGTGACCAACAGTACCGATGTTGCAATGCGGTTTAGTACGCTCAAATTTTTCTTTAGCCATTTCCGACTTCCTCAAAACCTTGCGGTAACAAAATCAAAATAGATCAAACAAATATGCCCGACCTACACACCTAGCCTGCCCTTCGCCGAAACGGGGTTGGAGCGGGTGAAGGGAATCGAACCCTCGTCGTAAGCTTGGAAGGCTTCTGCTCTACCATTGAGCTACACCCGCAAGCGGTTTCCAACGCCCCGAAGGGATTCCGGCCAGTGTTCGGCATCTTGCGTGCATGAGGATGGTGGAGGGGGTTGGATTCGAACCAACGTAGACATACGTCAGCGGATTTACAGTCCGCCCCCTTTAGCCACTCGGGCACCCCTCCATATCCTTAGGATGCACGCCGGATTACCGACGGTCCGGACGGTGCGCAATATGAACAATTACAACGCCGTGTCAACTGTCGAATGAACCGAGCGCGCAAAGTTTTTTTCCACCTCGCCGTCACATCCGAAAAAGGGGCACCAAAAGGGCGCTGACAAGAGCGCGCTCTTAATGATACAAGCGGCCATGGCTAAGCGCAAAAAACACGGTCGCCCCGGTCGCCCCGGTCGCCCCACTCATGATCACGCCGCCGCCGAAGGTAGCCGCGAGACCCTCAAACGCACCAACAAAAGCGGCGAGCTGTGGCTCTACGGCGCACACGCATGCATCGCCGCAATCGCGAATCCGGAACGCGACATCCGGCGCATCGTCATGGCGACGCAAAGTGCCGACGATTTGGAAATCCCGGTGTGCGACGCCGCCAACGCCGCGTTCGAGGCCTGCCAGACCCCGCGCCCGCAAATCGAATGGCGCGACCGGCGCGAGGTCAACGATTTGGTGCCGCGCGACGCCGTGCACCAGGGCATCTGCATCGAGACCACCGCCCTGCCCCATCCCGAAATCGAAGACGTCATCGACGACGCCAAGGGCTTATCCAACGCCTGCATCGTGGTGCTGGACCAAGCCACCGATCCGCGCAACATCGGCGCGGTGATGCGCACCGCTGCCGCGTTCGGCGCGCTGGCCGTGGTGGTGCAAGACAAGCACGCCCCCGACATCACCGGCGCGTTGGCCAAGGCCGCGTCCGGCGCGGTGGAACGCCTGCCCTACATCAAGGTCACCAACTTGGCGCGCACGCTCGACCAGCTCAAAGCCGCCGAGTTCTGGTGCGTGGGCTTCGATGGACATGCGGAAAATTATTTATCGGCCAAGACCCTGCAAGGACGCAACGCCCTCGTTTTGGGCGCGGAAGGCGCCGGTTTGCGCCGCCTGACCCGCGAAACCTGCGATCTGCTGGTGAAAATCCCCATGAGCGACGCGGTGGAAAGCTTGAATCTGTCCAACGCTGCGGCCATCGCACTCTATCAATTTCAGCAATCGAACAGCTAGATTCGGAACCTGTTGCGCAGCGCGAGGCCGATCAAGAATACGAAGGCGAGGCCGATAATACCCTCGAAAACCACCAAAATATCGAGCAGCAGCCCCGTCCCTGCCCCAAACAAAGCTTCCTTGGCCTCCCCGTAAACGGTGCGCGCCGCCGCGACGAACGGCAATAGGACCGAAAGCGACAGTTTGAGACCGTTGTCCAGGCTCACGTCGTCCAGTGACACATCGCGCCCACCCGCCGAAAACAGCGCCACGGCCCAATAGACGAACCCGAACAATACGGTGCTGGCGTAAAGCCCCACCAGCGGGCGGTACATGCTGCGCCCGAAATCGCTGGCCCATTCGTACAGATAGCTCCAGACGAGCGCCGCGCCACGCGTCTCATAAAACCGCTTGGCTTTCAGTTCCTTGGCAAAGAAATCCTGTTCACTCTCGTGATTTTCCGCCTTCTTGGCGAGTTCTTTCAGACGGCGAAATCGATCAGAGTCATCAATATCTGATGCCTTCTGAAACCAACCAAACCACCCATCTCCTTCTTTGCTCGTAGCAAAATCCACCGAAACACCATGAAGCGTGAAATGACGGCTGATTTGAGTATACCGAAGCTCAGGCGCTAGATTGAATTCGGCTCCATCTAGCTGGAATGCGCCCCGAAAATCCGAACCTTCAAAGCTAGAGAACGCATGAAATTCGGAACCATCAAAGTTAGCTGTGCCAGAAAACAGGCAATCATTAAACTCAGCCCAACCACCGCTGAAAATTGCGCCAGAAAACCATACACCTTCCATAAACCCGGCACTGGAGAACCTAGCATCTCCACCTCGAAATTCCGCACCTGAAAAACTCATAACGCCAAATGTGCAATCCTCAAAAATAGCATTCCCGGGAAACACAAAATCCTCGAAGGAAATGGGTTCGCCCTTGAAGTTGTGGCGGAAAAAAATAACCGCCCAATCGGGATGGTCCTCGGCCCAGGCGTTCCACACATCCTTTCCCTGACGCGCCAAGGCCAAAGCTTCTTCGCCTTTTAGGACTTTCGGTTGTTGTTTTTCGTCAGCCACGGACTTGCCCTCTTGGCGTTGCGTCTTGCCCACTTTAGATCATAAGGGCGACGTGACCAACAAGCACTCCATCGTAGCTGGACGCTTGGATATTCACCACAGAGGACACAAAAGGACACAGAGAAGAAGAATTTACCTCTGTGCTCTCTGTGTCCTCTGTGGTGAAAAACCGTCGCCTCCGCAGAGGCGGGAATGACGGGCCGTAGTTAAGCTTTCACCACCAAATCGGCCAGTTCGCTGAGGTCCTTGAGTTCCGCCTTGGGCGGAAAACCCAGGGTTTCGAACTTCAGGCCACTGCGATTGACCCACGCAACTTGAAAGCCGAACGCCGCAGCTCCTGTCGCGTCCCAGCCATTGCTTGACACGAAGCAGATGTGTTCTTTAGCAACGCCCAGTTGATCCACCGCCAACTGGTAAACGCTGGGCGACGGTTTGTAGACGCCCGCGTCTTCGATGGAGATCACCTCGTTGAGGCTATCGCCGATGCCTGCTGCCTGCACCGCCGTGGCGAGCATTTTTGGCGAACCGTTGGACAGAATCGCCGCCTTCAGCCCGGCCTGTTTGAGCGTGGCGAGCATCTCGGGCACTTCCGGATAAGCGTCCAAAATTTCGTAAAGCGCCATCAGCTTGGCGTACAGCTCCGGCGAGGTGAGCCCCAGTGAGCCCATGGCGTAATCGAGCGCGACGCCGGTGATATCGAAAAAATCGCGGTGCCGCCCCATGAGGCTCGACAACCAGGTGTATTGCAGCTGCTTGGTGCGCCACAGGTCCGCCAGCGCACCGGCCTGATCGCCAAGGTCGTCCCGGCAGCGCTCAGCCGCCGCGTTGACATCGAGCAGCGTACCATACGCATCGAACACACAGGCTTTGACGTCGTGAAATGGGGAGGTCTGGGTCATATCGTCACCTATACATTTAAAAAAACAGGCGAAGTATAGCCTGCCTCACCCATTTTCCGCAAAGCCCGGACTTGCCGTATCGCGTGGGCGGGGGTATATGATCCGGGTCTTTGAAAATGTGCCGGCATAGCTCAGTTGGTAGAGCACCTGATTTGTAATCAGGGGGTCACGAGTTCGAATCTTGTTGCCGGCACCATATAAACGAAGGCCCCTGGCGTTTGCGCCGGGGGCCTTTTTTCTATTGGCTACCAAATGGGCTACACAAAACCCTCGTTTCCGAGAATTGCTTCTCGCCTTAGGGCATTTGCGCTTCGACTGCGGCGCGCTCCTCGATGCGCACGGCGCCGCCACGCGGTGCTTGGGACGCCATGCTTTCCGCCATCCCATCAGCACGCATGGTTTGCATCATCGGACGGCGCGGGATGGGCATGGAAAATTCGGGAATAAAGTCCACCTTCGCCAACGTGCCGCCGAGGCCTTCAGCCTGTGCTTTCGCGATGTCGAGCACCTTGCGGCGTAGTTTGTCGCGGCCCGCTTCCAATTCCGTCATCGATGGCGTGATGCTGGTGCGTACCCATTTGACACCCGTGCCCGGAATGTTCAGCTTTGCGATTGCGCGTGCCGCACGCTCAAGGTCCGCGACCGGAACCCGGGTACGGCATTCCATGATCCAAGTGGCCATGTTGGTTTCATCCTTGGTGCGCGCATCGGCCGATTGACCCAGAACGCGGAATTCGACGCCAAGCGCTTTATCAAGTGCGGCGACCACGGCATAGCCTTTGGACGAGGCACCCTCAACGCCTGGGGCCGTGGCCGAAATACGCACGTCGACCTCCGCAGAGGTGGTTGTAACCCAGTCTTCGGCTACGACCGACCAACGCAGCGTGGTTTCGGCGTGGGCGGTTGCGGGAAGGGCGCACCAGACGGCCATCAAGACGACCCACGCTGCCCGGTAAATGGTTGTGCGCATTATTTTTCTCCTTCGTCCTCTATGGGCGTCCTCTATGGGCTGCTTTGCGAAGCGGTAGGGCTTGGGCATGATCAAGGATGCGCTTCAATTCGAATTTGGATCAAGCCACAGTTCCAAAGAAAAACCGCATATTAAAAAGCACCGCCCATGCCGTGCGTGATCAAGGGGGTGGTCTCGAAGATGCGGGCCATAGGGTCGGTTCCGACGTGTCGCCATTCGCTTGTTGTGCAGGCGAATTCACCGCTTTTGCGATTGAAATAGAGATTGTCGCGAACACGGTGGGTTGAGGCGTCAACGGCCACCCAGCCGTCGTACAAGTCCTTTATGCTGTAAACGACAACCCTATCGGCCTGAATTTTGTGTTTGAAATACACAAAAATGCCGTCGTTTCGTTTACTCACCACCCCTTCACGAGCCGGAATCTTCTTGGACGTCCACCCCTGGGTGACTTGCCCGACCACACAGTGTTGGGCGAGGATGCGCCGCGCCAAGTCGGCGTCGTCCGTGTGAAGGTTTTCATATGACGCGCACCCACTCACCATTAGGGCGCCCAAAATGCCGAGCGACATCACCGTGAGTCTCATTGTCCGAACCCCTTAAACGCGAACCGTTCGACAATGCTAACCTCAATGCATGAACGAACGCTGAATATAACGCAAAATTGCCGCCAAAAAATTATTCGTTCGCCTGCGCACGCGTTATAGTCGGGCGCATGCCGCACCAGATTCTCAAAAACGTTTTCGGTTACGACAGTTTCCGCCCCGGTCAGGTCGAAGTGGTCAACGCCCTGCTCTCAGGCGAGCACGCCCTGGCGGTGATGCCGACCGGGTCCGGCAAGTCGTTGTGCTTTCAAATTCCGGCCCTGGTCAAAGGCGGCTTGACCATCGTGGTGTCGCCGTTGGTGGCGCTGATGGAAGACCAGGTGTCGGCGCTAAAGCTGGCCGGTGTCGCGGCGGAAACCATCAATTCGTCGCGTGATCGCACCGTCAACGTCGAAGCGTGGCGGCGCGTCGCGGCGGGCGAAACGCGGTTGCTGTACCTCGCCCCCGAACGCTTGATGACAGAGCGCATGCTGGACGCGCTGGCGCGTCTGCCGGTCACGCTGATCGCCATCGACGAGGCCCACTGCATGTCGCGCTGGGGGCCATCGTTTCGCCCAGAATACGAAGCCCTGTCGCGCTTGAAGGATCGATTTCCCGGCGTGCCCATCGCCGCACTCACCGCCACCGCCGACAGCGCCACCCAGCAAGACATCGCCGCCAAGCTGTTCGGCGGGCAAGGGCGCGCGTTCGTGTCCGGCTTCGATCGGCCCAACATCCGCCTCAACGTCGAAATCCGCAGCGATGCCAAGCGCCAATTGCTGGGCGTGATCAAGGATTTCGAAGGCGAAAGCGGCATCGTGTATTGCCTGTCACGGGCCAAAACCGAAAAAATGGCGGCGATGTTGATCGAAAACGGAGTCCGCGCCTTGGCCTATCATGCGGGGCTGTCGGCCGAAATGCGCGCCCGCAACCAACAAACCTTCATGATGGAGCCCGGCGTGGTGATCGTCGCCACCATCGCCTTCGGCATGGGCATCGACAAGCCCGACGTGCGCTTCGTCTGCCACACCGACATGCCTGGAAACGTCGAGGCCTATTACCAGGAAATCGGCCGTGCCGGTCGCGACGGCAAGCCCGCCGTGGCGCACATGTTTTACGGTCTCGACGATGTGCGGATGCGGCGCATGTTCATCGAACAAGAAGACAGCGATCCCGATCACAAACGGCGCGAACATAAGCGCCTGGATGCGCTGATTGCCTACTGCGAGGCACCCGGCTGCCGCCGCCAAGCCTTGCTGGCGTATTTCAACGACACGATCGAACCCTGCGGCAACTGCGACATGTGCCTCAACCCGCCGGACATGGTCGAGGGTACGGATACCGCACAAACGTTTCTGTCGGCATGCGTCGCCACCGGGCAGATGTACGGCCAGGCGCACCTGATCGACATTGTGCGCGGCGCGGATACACAAAAAATGCGTCAGGCGGGGCACGATACATTGCCTGAGCACGGCCAGGGCGCGGACATCTCCAAAGACGCGTGGCGCTCCATCGTGCGCCAACTGGTCGCGGGCGGATTTCTCAAGATCGACGTCACCGGCCATGGCGGCTTGAGCCTCACGCCCAGGGGTCAGGCGTTGCTCAAAGGCGAGGAAACCTTCAGCTACCGCAAGGACTTGGTGCACAAGCCTGCAAAAAAGAAAAGCCGCGACGGGCGTGCGGCTCCGCCCGCGGACCTGGACGAGGCCGACACCAAGCTCTTGGAGCAGCTGAAAAACCTGCGCACTCATCTGGCGATGGAACGCGAAGTCCCCGCCTATATGATCTTCTCCGACCGCTCCTTGGAAGACATGGCGCGCGAAAAACCGCGCAATGAAACCGCGTTCGCCGAAATCCACGGCGTCGGGGCGGCGAAGCTCAAGGACTTCGCCGAGGCATTCATCGGCATCATCGTCGAAGACAGCTAAATTTCGTTCGCTTGCTCCACCAGCACGATGCGCTCGCCGTCGTCGGTGAACACGTTGAGCTGACGGATCGTCCAGGCACCGCGCTCTTTATTCAAATAGACGAAAACGGTGCCCTGCCCCTTGGGTCCTTCGACGGGAAAGTTCAGTTCCGCCCAGCCATCGTTGTTGCGAAGTTCGATGTTGCCCGTCGTCCACCAGCCCGACGGCTCCACCGGCAAACCGAGGCGGCGCTCCAATTTGGGGTGATCGTGCAGATAATCCACGGTAAGGCGGTACGGATCGCTGCTGTTGAACGCCATCATGACGCCGCCGAAGATCAGTGCGAAAAACAACGGAATGGCGAAAAACGCGCCAAAACCGACCCACGCCCAAATGCGCTGGGTGCGCTTGAAATGCTCGACATCGCGCCATTCGTTGTTGGCCCAGGCCCATGCGTTGCCCTTCGCGCCAAGCACGAACACCATCACAATGTTGGCAAGCGGAACGAACATCAACAATGCGATCCAGGTGTTGTGCGCGATCCCCCACACCCAGTTGAGAAAAAACGCGCCCCAATTCCAGCCGCGCAATTCGGGCGGCAAGGGGCTGTTTCTGTAAACGGGGCCTTCGTTTTGCATGCTTGGGACTAGCCCTCCGGATCGCGGCCGCCGCCGCCTTTGCGTTTGATGGGACGCATGATGTCTTCGCCCAGGCGGCGCTTGATGACGTCCAGATTGGCCGCGCCGCCGGACATCTCGACCGGGGCAAAGTCTTGTTCCGGTTCGCTCTCGACAGGCGCGGTCGGTTTGGAGAACGTGCGCGCGCCGAAACCCTTGGGCGCTTCGTCACCGCCCTGGGGCGGACGCGGGCGAGGATGCGTGGGGGCTGCCGCCTCACCCTCCTCATCATCGCCGCCAAACATGGCATTGACATAGTCCTCAACCGGGTCGATGGGGTCGGGGCCGTAGTCGTTGGGTCCCGGCGTACCGCGGAAAAAAGCCATCACGATACCAATCCAAAAATTGTAAATCGGCACCAGAAAAAACAACAGCCACCAGCCGGAATGGCCCAAATCGTGGGCGCGTTTGACAAGCACCGCAAACCCAACCCAGATGTTGAACACCACCAGCGGCAACAGCACCAAGAGCACCGCGGCGATACCGAGCATTCCGCCCATGACCGAGACGCCGAGCAACAGCCCGACGAGCAGCCCAAAAAGCTGCACGCCAAGGCCGATCATCCACACCAAGAGGACGCCCTTGAGCCAGTAAGCTTTGCGGTTCAGACGTCCGGAAAAAGAAAACCATACCCATTTGAGAGGTTGGTCCCAGCCCTTCATGTTGCGCCGCGCAATCAGCAATATGACGCCGAACATCAGCAGAAAAAGAACGATCAAGCCAAGCTCGATAAGCGTGGTCATTGCTTCCATTTGCGCCACCTGACGCTGCTGCGCCCATGCCAAATTTACGGGAACAAACGCGGCCAGACCCGCGCCGACAAGCAACCGCGCACGCCGCGTGAACGAAACGAATGAGAGGGGCGACAAATGGGGCATTGCAACTCCAGCACCGACGGTTTTGGGCAAATTTCGTTCCCATTGTGCCTAAAAAGAATAGAAAAGCGAAGGCTTTACGATATTCTATCATCCATGAAACACATTCTCGCTGTCCTCATCATCCTGACCCTCGGCGTACCGAGCTTGGCTCAAGAGCCGCCATCTGGCGATCCGCGCCATGCGCAGTGTTTTAAAAAATCCAGAGAAAAGCCGGATTGGGCGGTATGTGAAGAGCTGATCGCACCGCTGTTGGCGCGTCATGCACGGGGGGAAAAAGTGTCAGGTTTCTTATCGTGTGTGCCTAAGGGAACGCCCCTTGAAGAGGTGCGTCGCACCTTCGATGCCTGGATCTCCAAACGCCCGCATTTCGCCAAATACACCCCCTGGGACATCCTGTCGGGCGGCCTGTCCGTGTTGTACCATTGTCCCAAATAATTCACCCTTAGATCACACAAATACATTCAGCACGGGTTCAGATTGTCGCCCGTAATCTGCTCATCAAGCTCGAAAACAATGTGGGGATTTTCCATGAGGACCTCGATACGCTCCGCCGCCGTTGTGGTGGCCTGCATGATGTTCGGCGTGGTGGTCGGCGCAAGTTGGCAAGCCCACGCTGCGGGCCGGACGCTCGATTTCACCGTTTTACGCGACGGGAAAAACATTGGCACGCACCGTTACACCATTTCCAAGCACGGCGATGAAACCCTGGTCGAGGTCTCCACCGACATCAAGGTCAAGGTGCTGTTCGTCACGGCCTACAAATTCATCCACGCATCCAAGGAAGTGTGGAAGAACGGCCAGTTGGTCATGCTCAATTCCACCACCGATGACGACGGCACGCGAAAAGAGCTCCACATCACGGCGAAAGACGGGAAATTGATGGCCGACAGCGTGGTCAAAGGCCAGGACCGCCGCCAAAGCGCAAACGCCGACATTCTCCCGGCCAGCCTGTGGAAGCAAGACATCGTCAAGCAAAACGCGGTGCTCAACACGCTCGACGGTACGGTGATGAACATCAAGGTCAAAGATCTGGGCGACGATCAAGTCGAAGCGGGCGGCGCACGCGTCAACGCCCACCACTATTCCATCACCGGCGAATTGACGCGCGAATTGTGGTTCAGCGGCGCGGGCGACTTGGTGCGGGTGCGCTTTCCCGACAAAACCGGCACGGAAATCGTCTATGCCCTGAAATAAAAGCGCCTCACCAAGCGTTATACAGTGACGAAGCGATGAAAAAAGGCTTGAGGGTATGAAAATGGCGATGCTTCCCGTTCTGATCCATCCCGACCATCCCGACCGAAGCGAAGTCGAGGCCTTGATACGCGACGTCTATGCGCGGGAATACGGCGCCAAGATCAAGGCCTTCGCCGACTTGCTCATTGCCTTGCCCGCCAAGACGGGCGGATACCTTGCCGCCGCAGGGCTGCGTATCGGCGATGGGTTCTTTTCGGAACTCTACCTCGACCGGCCCATCGAAGATGTTCTGTCCGAACACTGGCATCCGCCCGCCACGCGCAGCGAAATCGCCGAGGTATCAACCCTGGCCGCCAGCCACCCACACGCATCGTATGCTTTGATCGCGGGGATCATCGCTCACCTGCGCAACAAAAATGTGCGTTTCGCTTTTTTCACGGTCACGGAACGTCTGCACATGATGCTCAAGCGCGTCGGCGTACCGGCGCACGTGCTTGCCCCGGCGCGCATGGACAAGGTGAAAAACCCGCAAGACTGGGGGCTGTATTACGACACCAATCCTCGCGTCGTCGCCATCCACGATGCCTTTGTGTCCCTGCCCGCAAGCGATATCTCCCATGACGACCGCGTTGAAACGGCAACCGCGCCCCCGGCGGAGGAGGCCGTGCGTGTTTGAGGTCCTGGCCGCCCTGTGCCAACTCAACGAATCCCGCCCCCAAGACCATGCATTTTCGCAAGACGACCGCACCCTGCCCTACGCGGAACTCGCGCAGTCTGTAGGCGGACTATCCCAAGAGCTGGAGGCGACCAACGCCAACACGACAGCCATCTTCGCACCCAACGGCTTGGAATGGGTGATCGCGGACCTGAGCGTGGCGTTCGCGGGCAAGACCATGGTGCCCCTGCCGACGTTCTTTTCCGAAATCCAATTGCGCCACATCATCCAAGACGCAGGCGTCGACCGTATCTTGGCGACGCGCGACACCCGCGCCCAAGCTGAAGCATTGGGCCCGCCTGTCACCGAAGTCATCCTGGACGGTCCCGCGGCCCCGCTGCAAAATGGACAAAATCGCGGACGCGAGGCTGGACGCATCATCTACACCTCCGGCACCACAGGGACGCCCAAAGGGGTGCGCCTCGGCGATGCGCAGATTGGCGCCAGCGCCAAAGGCCTGATGGCGGCGAGCGGCGCGTGCGTCGAGGACCGTTATCTCTCCGTGTTGCCGTTTTCGTTGCTGCTGGAACAAGTCGCGGGTATCGCCGTGCCTTTGCTGGTCGGCGCGCCGGTGAGCATTGCGGCCAACGCGGCGGCGGCGGCTTTGCAAGGCGACGCCACGCCCTTGATGAACGCCTTTGAAAAAACCGGGGCCACCACCAGCGTTTTGGTTCCGGGCTTACTTGATGCATGGGTGAAAACCTTAGCCGCCACGGGCAACACCGCGCCATCGACATTGCGCTTTGTCGCCGTCGGCGGCGCGCCGGTAAGCCAAGATCTCCCACAGACCGCCTGGAAATTAGGCATCCCGGTACACGAAGGCTACGGCCTTTCGGAATGTTGTTCGGTGGTCAGCGTCAACCGCCCCGGACTGCGCACCGCGAACACCACGGGCCAACCGATCCCCGGCGTCACCGTCACGCTGGAAGACGGCGAAATCGTCGTTCACGGCGACACCGTGATGAGCGGCTACCTGGGCCGCAACGACGATCCTGGCGGTGTGTGGCGCACCGGCGATTTGGGTGAATTCACGCCCGAAGGCGCGTTGCGCGTGCTGGGGCGCAAGGACAATCTGATCGTCACGCAAACCGGGCGCAACATCAGCCCTGAATGGATCGAAAGCGTCTGCGAGGCGAGCCCCGACATTTATAAAGCCATGCTTGTCCAGGTTGATGATCGGGACTTGGTGCTGATCGTGCTGATCGACCCGTCATCTTCGCGGACGACAGCGGACATCACTGCGCATTTACGGGTGCAATTCGCCACATTGCCCGATTACGCACGGGCCGAACACATCGCCATCATCGACGCCGCCGAGACGGCTGAAAACGAACTGCTAACCCCACTGGGCGATGTGCGCCGCACCTCTTGCCAGGCGTTCGCCGCACGGTGGATCGACCGCCAGCCCGCGATGTGAAACATTGAGGATCGGAGATGACTTTTTTTGAGAGGCTGATCGCCGAAACCCAGACGGAACGCGAAGACTTTCGCTCCATCGCCGTCATTCAGACCGCCGTGAGCCAAGGCGTCACCAAAGAGCTTTACGCAAAATATCTGACCCAGGCTTATCACCATGTGCGCTTTACGGTGCCGCTGTTGGAATTGGCCCTGGAAAGCTGCGGTGTCGGCGATGAAGCATACGCCAATGCTTTAGCCGAATACATCGAAGAAGAAGCGGGTCACGACGAATGGATTTTGGACGACATCAAGGCCTTGGGCGAAGACAGTGAAGCGGTGCGAAACGGTCGCGGTGGCTTTGCTTGCCGGGTGATGATCAGCCACGCCTACTACCTGATCGAAAAAGAAAGTCCTTATGCGTTTCTCGGCATGGTCCATGTGCTGGAAGGCATGTCGGTGGAACTGGCCGAGCAGGCCGCGGGCGCGATCCGCGCGGGGTTCGGCGACAGTCCGCCCAACGCGTTTTCCTATCTCACCAGTCACGGCGCGCTGGACATGGAACACGTTCAATTTTTCGAACAACTGGTAAATGGCCTCAACAATCCCGATCTTGAAGAGAGGCTCATCACATCGGCCAAGGATTTTTACAAACTGTTCGGCAACATGTTCCGTGAGATCGGCGAAAACGTGCTCGCCATGCCCGCAAACCAAAATGAAGAGGTTCGCTTATGATCATTGATGGCAAGGTCTTTGTGGTAACAGGCGCCGGTTCCGGCATCGGCCGGGCGCTGGCCGAAACCCTGTCCTCACAAGGCGCGAAACTGGTCCTGGCGGACCTCAACGAAGACGGCTTGCAGGCGACTTTGAAGGCCCTCGCCCATCCAGACCAAGCCCGCTGCGTGACCGGCGACATCACCAAGGCCGAAATGCGCAACGTCATCCTTGAGACGGCGACGAATGATTTCGGCGGCATCGACGCCTTGGTCAACAACGCCGGCGTGGTCGCGGTGGGGCCGTTGGCGAAAGCCGACGAACAGGCGCTGGAATTGATGGTGCGAGTCAACCTCTTGGCGCCCATGTTGCTGGTGCGCGATTTGTTGCCGGTTCTGGAACGCTCCGCCAGCCCGACCATCGTCAATGTGGGCTCCATGTTCGGCGATATCGCATTTCCGTTGTTTGCTGGCTATTCCGCCACCAAATTCGGTGTGCGCGGTCTGTCGGACGCCTTGCGCCGCGAACTGGCCCCCAAGGGCGTCACGGTCACCTACATTGCGCCGCGCGCCGCCAAAACCGGCGCAACCGGGGCATTTGAACACCTGATCGAACCGATGAAGATGAAATTGGACGAACCCGAGCAGGTCGCGAAAAACATTGCCGCCGCGATCAGATCCGGCGTACGCTCCAGCTACCCCAAGGGGGCAGAGCGATTTTTCGTGTTCATTCAACGCATCATGCCGAAATTGGTGGACAATTCCATCATTCAACAATTGAAATCGCTTAAAAACTAGCGTTCGGATTCCACGCCGGGATGGCTCTCTTCAGTCTTTGAAACGTCGGAATGGTTTTCCTCCGACAGCGGTGCGCGACCCCAATGCGCATCCTCGAGATGATCGAACGCGGCAAACGCCGCGATCGCCATTGCCACGATGAAAACCCACACCAACGGATGCAGCCCGGCGACCTTGCTTGGATGCGGCAAGCTGGCACCACCATCGTCGGGGGCTGGGTATTTTTCCGAACGCTTCATGGACGCAAGCTAGAGTCACAAAAGCGCTTTGTAAACGTACTCCTAAAAAATAAGACCGATTCTAACGTATGGCTGCTACACTTTTGGCGAATGCACCGAGCAAGTGGGTGGGAGCATCGTGGATTCACCCAAATAACGGCCAAAAATCGTTAAAATCAGGCGTTTTTTATTTTTTAGGTTTCCCTTATATAACCACTTCATTATATAAGGGACCCACCGTCCTGTGAGCTGCAAATAGTTCGCAGGCGCAAAAAAACAGCGTGTTCTTGGGTGCGCTGCAAAAAGAATTGAACCCCCCAATTCCGGGATCTGGCTTTGCTGGTGGCCCAGAGCGCTGTAAGTCCAGAGCGCCCTAGGCCCTGAACGCTGTAGGTTGTGAACCACGACCGAGCGGAGACGTCGAATGAATGAAGTGAAAAAGCCGTCCGCCATCTTGGACGACCCCAACGCCGCCGACGACAACGTCGATCTTTCGCCGAGCCTTGGCGATGAGGTCAAGTACACCACGTGCTACATGTGCGCGTGCCGGTGCGGCATCAAAGTGTACTTGGATGACGGCAAGGTGCGTTACATCCAAGGCAACCGCAACCACCCTGTCAACGGCGGCGTGTTGTGCGGCAAGGGATCGAGCGGCATCATGCAGCACTATTCCCCTGCCCGGCTGTCCAAGCCGTTGAAGCGCGTCGGTGAACGCGGTTCCAACGAGTTCGTCGAAATCGAGTGGGACGAAGCCCTGCAGATCGCTTCCGAGCGTCTGGGCAACATCCGCAACACCGATCCCAAAAAGCTGGCGTTCTTCACCGGCCGCGATCAGTCCCAAGCCCTCACCGGTTGGTGGGCGAGCCAATTCGGCACGCCCAACTACGCGGCGCACGGCGGGTTCTGTTCGGTGAACATGGCGGCCGGCGGCCTCTACACCATCGGCGGCGCGTTCTGGGAATTCGCCGAACCCGACTGGCACCACGCCAAATACTTCATGATGTTCGGCGTCGCCGAAGATCACGATTCCAACCCGATCAAAAAGGGTTTGGGATTGTTGAAACAGCGCGGCGCGAAATTCGTCGCCGTGAACCCGGTACGCACCGGCTATGGCGCGATCGCCGACGAATGGGTCGGCATCCGCCCCGGCACCGACGGCTTGTTCGTCATGTCGTTGGTCCACGAATTGCTCAAATCGGGCAACGTCGATGTTGAGTACTTGATTCGCTACACCAATTCCGGTTGGTTGGTGATCGACGACGAAGGCGCCGCCGACCACGGCCTGTTTGCGCGCGACATCGAGGGCAACCCGCTGTGCTGGGACCAAGACGCCGAAGCGCTCGCCAACGCCAAATCCGGCAAAGTCGACCGCCCCGCGCTGAAGGGTGAGTTCACCCTGGCCGACGGTCGCAAAGCGGTGCCGAGTTTTGAGATTTTGGCCAAGCGTTATCTCGACGCGCAATACGCGCCGGAACAAGTCGCGCACGTCTGCGGCCTCAAAGTCGCCGACATCAAACGCATCGCCGCCGAACTGGCCCACGTGGCGTTCAAAGAAACCATCGAAATCGACCAGGAATGGACCGACTGGACCGGACGCAAGCACGACAAGATGATCGGTCGTCCGGTGGCGTTCCACGCCATGCGCGGTATTTCGGCGCACTCCAACGGCTTTCACACCTGTCGCATGCTGCATGTCCTGCAAGTGTTGCTGGGTTCGGTCGAGGTGCCGGGCGGTTTTCGCGTCAAAGCGCCTTACCCCAAGCACATTCCACCAGGCATCAAGCCCGCCGGCAAGTCGGGTCAGGTCAACCCCAACACCCCGCTTCCGGGCGCACCGTTGGGCTTTCCCACCGGACCGGAAGACCTGTTGGTCAACGCCGACGGCACCGCGCGCCGCATCGACAAGGCCTACAGCTGGGAACACCCGATTTCCAGCCACGGCATGATGCACATGGTGATCCACAACGCGTGGAAAGGCGATCCGTACAAGATCGACACCTTGATGATGTTCATGGCCAACATGAGCTGGAACAGCTCCATGAACACCGCCGGCACCATCGAAATGCTGACGGACAAGGACGAAGACGGCAATTATAAAATTCCCAACATCATCTATTCGGACGCCTATTTCTCCGAAATGGTGCCGTATGCGGATTTGGTTTTGCCCGACACCACCTACTTGGAACGTCACGACTGTATTTCGCTGCTGGATCGTCCGATTTCCAACGCCGATGGCTGCGCCGATGCGATCCGCTATCCGGTGGTCGAGCCGGACCGCGACGTGCGCGGTTTCCAAAGCGTGCTGATCGATTTGGGTCACCGTTTGGGCCTGCCGGGCCTGACCAACGACGACGGCACGGCCAAGTATCCGGGTGGCTTGGCCGACTACATGGTCAACCACGAACGCGCGCCGGGCGTCGGCATGCTTGGCGGTTGGCGCGGTGAACAGGGCGACAAGCCGCTCAAGGGCGAAGTCAACCCCAACCAGCTCAACAAGTACATCGAGAACCAGAGCTTCTGGCAGCACGAATTTGCACCTGATCAGCGCTATTTTAAGATGGCCAACAAGAACTACCTCGATTGGTCCGCCGACATGGGCTTGCTGCCCAATGGCGATCCGATCATCTTCCAACTGTATTCGGAAGTGTTCCAGAAATTCCGTCTGGCCGCCGAAGGCCACGGCGACCACAACCCGCCGAAAGCCGACGCGGAACGCATCTTGAAGTACTTCGATCCGCTGCCGATCTGGTATCAGCCGTTCGAAGAAGCCATGGTCGACACCAAGGAATACAATCTGCACGCGCTGACCCAACGTCCGATGCACATGTACCACTCGTGGGGTTCGCAGAACACCTGGCTGCGCCAAATCACCGGCAAAAACCGCATGTTCATTCACCAAGACGTCGCCACCAAAATTGGCGCGGTCGATGAGGATTGGGTGTGGGTGTCGAGCCACCATGCGCGCATCCGCTGCCAGATCAAGATCGTCGATGGCGTCAACCCGAACACGATCTGGACCTGGAACGCCATCGGCAAGCGCCGCGGTGCGTGGAACCTGGACGAGGACGCGACTGAGGCCAAAGAAGGCTTCTTGCTCAACCACCTGATTTCGGAACTGTTGCCGCAACAAGACGACGGGTATCGCTATTCGAACTCCGACCCGATCACCGGTCAGGCCGCATGGTTCGATCTGCGCGTGAAAATCGAAAAAGCCGAGCCCAGCCAATACGGCGAAAGCTACCCGCAGTTCCCGGTCATCGAGAAGTTCGCGCAGCTCCCCGACACCCCGAATATTTCGCGCTATGGCGATAGCTTCCGCAAGAAGCGGGAGGGCAAATAACATGACATCGCTTCCCACCCACACGAAGAAAAAGCTCGGCTTGGTCATCGACCTCGACACTTGCGTCGGCTGCCACGCCTGCGCCACCAACTGTAAAGAATGGAACACCGGCGGCCATTCTGCGCCGCTGCCCGATTACAACCCGTATGGGGCGGAACCGGACGGCGTGTGGTTCAACCGCGTGCATTCTTTTGAAGTCAAGCGCGGCGACCGACCCAACCTGACCATCAACTTCCCGCGCTCGTGCCTGCACTGCGACAACGCCGAATGCGTCACGGTGTGCCCGACGGGCGCGTCGTACAAGCGTTCCGAAGACGGCATCGTGTTGGTCAACACCGACAAGTGCATCGGCTGTAAATTGTGCAGCTGGGCGTGTCCGTACGGTGCGCGTGAATTCGACACCGACGAAGGCGTGATGAAGAAGTGCACCTTGTGCATTGATCGCATCTACAACGAAAACCTGGAGCCCGAAGACCGCCAGCCCGCATGCGTGCTGACGTGCCCCACCGGGGCGCGCCACTTCGGCGACCTGAACGATCCGGAATCCGATGTTTCCCAGTTGACCGCAGCCCGTCACGGCCGCGATTTGATGCCGGAACTCGGCTATAAACCCACCAACAAGTACTTGCCGCCCCGCGCGCGCAAAGTCGACAGCGTCGATGTCGGCGCCCCCGAAGAGCTGGAGCCGTTCAAGGCCGAAGGCTTCCTCGGTTGGCTCGACAACGTACTTTCAAAGTAAGGGGGGACGACAGCTATGCATCCCGCTTTTTCCGTTATCTTTTTCACCACGTGCTCCGGCGCGGGCTACGGTTTGCTCGCCATGATGGGCATTCTCGGCGCGGCCGGAATGCTGCCTGCGGACCGTTGGATGGGCCTCGCGGGGCTGTTTTTCGCCCTGACGTTGGTCAGCGTCGGCCTGATGGCGTCGACCTTTCACCTGGGTCGCCCGGAACGCGCTTGGCGCGCCTTGACCCAGTGGCGGTCGTCGTGGCTGGCCCGCGAAGGCGTGATGGCGGTGATGACTTACATCCCCGCCGGTCTATTGGGACTGGGCTGGATTTGGTTCGAGGACACCTCGGGCCTGTGGGCCGTGGCCGGTGTCGTGTCGGCGATCTTGGCGTGGCTGACGGTGATCTGCACGGCGATGATCTACAAATCGCTGCGCACCATTCATCAATGGCACAACGATTGGACAGTTCCGTCTTACTTGTTGCTGTCGGTGATGAGCGGCGCTGTGTTGATGAGCTTGCTGACCCATCTGTTCGGCGTCATCAACCCCTACATCCAAGGCTTGACCGTGGTCACGCTGGCCTTGGGGTGGGGTCTGAAGACCATGTATTGGAGCTTCAACAAGCGCTCCAAGGGCCTGCCGACGGTCAATTCCGCCATCGGCATCGACGCCGCCGGCGATGTCAGCGTTTTGGAACTGCCGCACACCTCGGCCAACTACCTGATGAAGGAAATGGGCTTCAAGGTCGCGCAAAAACACGCCGACAAGCTGCGCGTCATTTCGCACCTGACGGGCTTCGCTTTGCCGCTGGGATTCTCCGCATTGGCGATGCTGGTGGATGGTTATGCTGCACTCGCCTGTGTGGTGGTGGCGTGGGGGCTGTGCTCGCTCGGCATCATCGTCGAACGTTGGCTGTTCTTCGCCGAAGCCAAACACACGGTGAACCTCTACTACGGTGCCTCCAGCGTCTGATGGAAACTGCACACCATCAAGAAGGCCGCTCTTCGATCACGAAGGGCGGCCTTTATCGTATGCAAAAGACGGCATTTATTTTAAAAGTCCGACTTCCTTGAAAAAGCGCTTAGCTCCCGGATGCAAGGGGGCCGACACACCATTGCCAACCATGTTTGCGGGTTCGAGATGGCCGAAGGCGGGGTGCAACATGCGAAAAGATTTAAAATTCTCAAACACGGATTTAACCACTTCGTAAACGACGCTTTGCGGCGTGGTGGACGATGTCACCAGCGTCGCGCCGACCCCAAAGGTGTGAACATCGCGGTCCGTGCCCCGGTACATACCGCCCGGAATCGTCGATGTCCGAAAATATGGTAAATCCGAAATCAGTTTCGAAATATCCGGGCCGGTCACATCCACCAACACCGTGTCGCAGGTGATGGAGGCCTCTTTAATCGAAGCGTTTGGGTGGCCAACCATAAACACCATGGCGTCGATTTTATCGTCGCACAGGGCGCGCGATTGTTCGGACGAGGTTAATTCCATGGTTTTGGAAAAATCAGCCAAACTCCACCCCTTGGCGCTCATCAACATTTCCAGGGTTGCGCGCTGCCCCGAACCGGGGTTGCCGATGTTGACACGCTTACCCTTGAGATCGTCGAAACCTTGAATACCCGCATCGGCGCGCGCCAACACGGTGAACGCTTCGGTATGCAAGGTGAAAACCGACCGCAATTCTTTGAACGGCCCAAATGCCTCAAACGGGGCTTGGCCGTGAACGGCGGCGTATTGAACGTCCGCCTGCACCACGCCAAAATCCAGATCGCTGTTGCGAATGGCGTCAATGTTGTATGCGGAGCCCTTTGTGCTTTCCACCGAACAGCGAATGCCGTGATTGCGCCGTCCTTTGTTGACCAAACGACACACCGCGCCGCCCGCGGGATAATACACGCCCGTCACACCTCCGGTGCCGATGGTCACGTAACGCACGGTGCTTTGCGCTTGCGCACCGCCGAAAAGCAAGAGCATGAGCGCCAACACCGCCATGCACACGCCGCGCATCGTCCAGATGCATGAAAGCTGTTTCATCGCCTCTCCCTAACGCGCCCCATGTCGGAGCAAAATTTCAGTCTCCAATCTAAATCACGGCGGCAAGTTCGATCCAAAAAAACGGCTTTTGACAGAATGGATCGCGAGGATCAGCGCCGTATTCGTGTGGATTTTTCCAGCCAATAGGCATCGAAACCGTTGAGTTGCTCTTCACTGTCTTCAAGCGCCGCGATGGCGTCGGCACCGCCGCGCGCAATCATCAACATGACCAAAGCCTCGATCACGGCCATGGCCGGAACGATGGAGTGAAACAAGGATGGGCTTTCCTTGCCGATCACCAGCGTCACGGTGTCCTTGCCGCGCGTGATGGGCGAAACCGTGCTGTCGGTCACCGCGACGATGCGCGCACCGTGATCGAGGGCGTAATCGACGGCACGCACCGTGTTGCGGGTATACGGTGCAAAACTGGTGGCCAGAACCACGTCACCCGCGTGCACGCCGCGCAATTGGTCGGCGAAGGTGCCTCCATGCCCACCGACCAGATGGACATTGTCGGTAAACATTCGGCACGCGTAGTGAAAATAAAACGCCACCGGGTACATGGAGCGCACGCCCACGGCAAAAATATTGTGCGCACCGCACAAAACATCTGCGGCTTTCGCAATGGCGTCCGGATTATGGGCTTGCGACAACACCTTGAATGCCTGGCATTCCATGCGAAACATTTCAGCTACCAAGGAACTGGTATTGCCTTTTCCACCGCGCGCCTGCAAATCGCGCGCACCGCCGACATAGCTGATTTTCGGCTTGGAGCGCAGCCGCTCTTGAAAGGGTTCTTGAAATCCCGCATGACCGTCGAAGCCCATCTCACGCGCCAAACGCACCATCGTCGAAGGGTGAACGTCCGCGTGCGCGGCCAACTGGCGCATGGAATACAATGCAACATCATCGGGATGATCGATCACATAACGAGCCGCCTGCTTGAGTTGTGGGCTCAGCCGCGCAAAGGCCCCTTCAATGCGTGAGATGGTTTCTTCGAAGTTCATATGGCTTCGTTCACTTTGATTTTGTTGTCTTTATCACGCCATCGCGACCACGGGGTCCGCGCAAGGCGTCACCCCGCAAAGCAACCGATCATAGTCTCGCCAGCACCTCGAATGCAACAAATGAAACACCCTCGGCCCCATTGGCACACTTGTGCCGATTTTTCCGGTCCGCCGTATTGGCCAGCGGGGTTATTTTGGGCAGCGCCGTCAACCGATGAGATGGCGGTTGGCCAGATTGTTCATCAGGTCCGCAAAGCCGAAATTCCAGGGTCGAACTTTGTTGGAGAAATTGACCCTGTTGATCAAAGTTCCCAGCGCCGGTGCCTTGATGGTGACAATGTCGCCCACCTTATGGGTAAAGCCTTTTCCGACCTCCTCGCGGTCTTGGTCGGGATAGAACATTGTGCCCGTGAACAGCGCCAAACCATCCGGGTACTGATGATTTTCATTAAAGGTCTGGGCCACCAGGTTATCGAGCGAGCGGGTCATCTCTTCCATCGGATAGGTCTCGCTGAGCAGATAACCGTCGTCGCCTTGAATGGTCATGGCCACATGCTGTTTTCGCACATCATCCTGAGTGAAGGTGTCGTCGAACAGTCGAATGAACGGTCCCACCGCACACGCGGCGTTGTTGTCCTTGGCGCGGCCGAGAAACAGGGCGCTTAAACCTTCGAGATCGTGCAGATTGACGTCGTTTCCAAGCGTTGCGCCAATGGTTTCGCCAAGAGCGTTGACGATCAGCACCACCTCGGGTTCGGAGTGACTCCATCTGGACGCGGGGTGAATGCCGACTTCCGCGCCGATGCCGACGGTGCTCAGCGGTTGGGCCTTGGTGAACACCTCCACATACGGTCCGATCCCGGCTTCGAGGTATTGCGACCACATGCCCCGTTCGATCAGCGCGACCTTGAGTTTTTCCGCCTCCTCCGTGCCCGGCTCGACGGTTGCAATTTCTCCGCCGATTTCGCCTTCGAGAACCCGGTGCAGTTCCGCGGCTTTTACGGGGTCTTTTTGCGCCCGCTCTTCAATCACGCGCACCAACATACTTTTGACAAACGTCATGCCGCACGCCTTGACCGCGTGAAGATCGATGGGCGACAGAAAATATGGCTGCAAAGGATCATGGGTGTCGGGGGTGGAATTGGCGAGTATTTCGTCGAGCGGCCCCAGGTACACGCAATTTCGCGTTGCCTTGTACGCGCGCTCGATTGGGTCGTGAGAGTTCAACAACTCCGTCATGGTCGGTACGGTGCCGGAAATGTTGTGCACCCCATCTTCGCGGATCACGACCACGCATGGCCCCGGATAAACACCGGGATACAAGGCCCGCCCAACAAGAGCGCCAGCGAAACCGTCCGTCGGCAGAATATTTTGAGGCGTCATTTTTGGAAACATCTCATCCTCCTTGTCTCCCCAACCCCGGACGCCCCAACCCCAGCCGACCCGATTTTCAGTCGACACGTCTGAAACTATGCATCCAAGACCGTTCACAGACGGCCGTCACGCAAGGCGCAACTTCCGCGACCAATCAGCGAAATGATATGCGCGCAAAAGTCATCTGTAACGAAAAATCTCTCGTCAAACGCGACGTCAAATTTCAGCGTTGTCGTGAGAGCTTTCGCGTATTTCGTCCAACACGGCGTTGTTATAGTCCTTGGAATAGTCCAACAACCGAACCATGGCATCGTGCGCCCGCTCTGGATCGCGATCCTTGATCGTATCGAGAACCGCCTTGTGAACGGGAAACGAATCCAACTTGATGGCAGGGGTCGCGAGACGAAAACTCATGGTCAACGCGGCTTCGATCAAGGCACCCAGCGGCGCCAGCAGCTCATTGCCGCTGGCATGCAGAATGCCCTGGTGAAAGCGCAAGTCCGGCTCGACACCCGCTTGCACATCCTCACCCGCCGTCACCATGTCGGCATAGGCGCGTTCGATGTAGCGAAATTCGTCATCGCTGGCGCGCGTGGCGGCCAAGGACGCTGCCAACGGTTCGACGGCCAAGCGAAATTCAATCAGGTCCTGAATGAATCCCTCCGGCTGGCGAGAGGCCGAACGCCAAGCCAAAATATCCGGGTCCAGCATGTTCCATTCATGGCGCGGACGCACGCGCGTTCCGGTGCGCGTGCGGCTGGCCAGCAAGCCTTTCGCGGTGAGGACTTTAATGCCTTCGCGAAGAGCTGTGCGGCTGACGTCGAACGACGCGCCCAGTTCCGTTTCATTGGGCAAAACCACCCCTTCACCGATGTCGCCGGTGACGATACGCTTGCCCAATTCATGCACCACCTGTCCGTGTAAACTCCGGGTAGAGTATGTGCGCTGGCCGGTTTTAAAGGCCGACGCATCCTTCCAATCATGATTCACGATAAAAATTCCTTATGCAAAATTAAGACCGCAGTCACCTTTCCCCACGATGATCAAGCGATCATTATAATATTTATGCGATATATGCTGCTCCTAACCCTAAGCCATAATGTATTCCATGTGTGCGTATGGTGCTACAATTCTTTATCATATTATGTGATCAGACGGCCCTGAAATCAGCCCTCCGCACCCGGCTGAACGCTCACCATTGGTTGAGTTTTACTGACGACGCCTCAGCTTGCTTCTGCTGCCTTGGAGCTATGAGGCTGTCACACCATTTTGACATTATTATGACCGGCCTCGAACAAGGCCACGAATAAGGATCGGCCGCACAATGCATCTCTCCTTGATTTCCGCCCCACTTTGTTTGATACCAAGCGACACCGAAGTTCAGCGCCAACCGGCCACAGCCCCCCATTAACGGTAAAAGCAGCCATGTCCAATAAGTCCCAAGGCAAGCCCAAAAAGACCGCCATCAGCATCACCCGCGACAACAACTTCCCTAAGTGGTACCAAGAAGTGATCAAAGAAGCCGACATGGCGGAAAATTCCGGGGTGCGCGGCTGCATGGTGATCAAGCCGTGGGGGTTTGGCATTTGGGAGAACTTGCAACGCCGCCTGGACCAGCGCATTCGCGAAACCGGGCACCAAAACTGCTACTTCCCGCTGTTCATTCCGTTGGAGCTGATCGAAAAAGAAGCCGCCCACGTCGAAGGCTTTGCGAAAGAGATGGCCGTGGTCACTCATCATCGTCTGGTCGCCAAAGACGGCAAGCTGATCCCGGCGGGCGAACTGGAAAGCCCGTTGGTGGTGCGCCCGACGTCGGAAACCATGATCGGCGAGAGCTTCGCCAAGTGGATCCGCAGCTACCGCGATCTGCCGGTGATGATCAACCAGTGGGCCAACGTGGTGCGCTGGGAAATGCGCCCGCGCTTGTTCTTGCGCACCTCGGAATTTCTTTGGCAGGAAGGCCACACCGCCCACGCCACCGAAACGGAGGCGCGTGACGAAACGTCAACCATGCTCGAAGAATACAGGAAGCTCGCCGAAGACTGGCTGGCGGTGCCGGTGATCCCCGGTGAAAAGTCGGAAAGCGAGCGCTTCCCCGGCGCGGTCGAAACCCACACCATCGAAGCGATGATGCAAGACGGCAAAGCCTTGCAAGCGGGCACGTCCCATTACTTAGGTCAAAACTTCGCCCACGCCGCCGACATCAAATTCCAGGATCGCGACGGCGGCGAAAGCTACTGCCACACCACGTCTTGGGGCGTATCGACGCGCATGATCGGCGCGGTGATCATGACCCACGGCGACGACGACGGCTTGCGCGTGCCGCCGACCATCGCGCCGCACCAGATCGTCATCCTGCCCATCGCGCGCGATGACGAAGCCGCCGCCCGGGTATTGCCCGCGGCGGACGAGCTGGCTGAAAAACTGAATAACACCGTCGCGCTCGGTAACGTCGTGCGCGCCCACGTGGACAAGCGCGAGGTGAACGCCGGTGAAAAACGCTGGAGCTGGATCAAAAAAGGCGCACCGATCATCGTCGAACTGGGCCCGCGCGATCTCGACCAAAGCACCGTGATGGTCACCAAGCGCACCGACATCTATGGCAAAGCCCCTCAGGCGGTGGACGACTTCGTCGCCTCCATCCGCGAGCAGTTGGAAGGCATCCAGAAAACGCTGTTCGATGAAGCCAAAGCCTACCGCGATGCGCGCGTGCGCACCGATGTCACCGACTTCGAAACGTTTAAAGAGGTCTTCGCCAAAGACGACGTCAACACCTCAGGCTTCGTGCGCGCGTACTGGTGCGAAAGCATGGAAAGCGAAGCGTCCCTCAAAGAGCTCGGCGTCACCATCCGATGCCTGCCCTACGACCAACCAAGCGAGCCGGGAACCTGCGTACTCACCGGCGCGCCCGCGACCAAGCAAGCGATCTTCGCCAAGGCGTATTAATCGCCGACATCCGCGAAGCGGAAGGCGCGGGCCAGCTCGGCGCGACAGTCGGCTTCGTAAATCTTGCCGTGGGCGAGCACGATGCGCTGGGGCCGCCAATCCATCATCCGGCACACCGCTTGGCGCAGGTGCTCTTCGCGCCCACGAAAGGTCAACCGCATGTCGCGCGGCATGGAACCATGGGGGTGCAGGATGCCTGCTAAGCGCAGCACCCATCTCCACGGCGGGAACTTGATCCGCTGCGGCTCGAAATTTTCGATCAGGTCGGTCAGCACCAGCGTTTTGGAAGGATGGTGAAACAGCACCACCTCGGTCATGAAGCCGCTGGTGATGGGAATGTAGGACAGCCCCTCCCCCCAGCCCGGTACGTCCGCACCGTCCATGACGAAATCGACCGTCGGCAAGCGCACCTTGGCGCGTTCCTCCACCCCCGGCGCGGACAACACGCGGGCGTCGGGATAAGCCTCTTTCCAATCGCGCACCCACCAATAATGAATTTTGTTGGGCGCAACGATCGCCGAGACCGGGCCCAAGGCATCGACCTCGGCCTTCAGTTCATTCGTCAGCGCCGTCGGCGAATGCACCACCAAGTCGCCATCAGGTAGGCGGATCAAGGTCATGCGGGTGGAAAACGGAACCTTGAACGGCCCCAAGCCAAAGCGAATTTCCGGCCCATCGACCAGCCAAACGTCATCGGCAAGCGCCTTGATGGTATTGATCGGGGTGTAGAGAAAATCCACGCTCATCACACTTGCTCACAATTTTAGGAGGTAAAATTTGAGGCGTTATGAAACGCCGAAGTGCGGAGCAATGCAAGATTGCCGTGCAGTATGGATTTTCGTCTGGTACGTAATCTATGAATTATTTTGAAAGAGCAAACACATGATTACATGCTACCTGCGTTACGAACTCGACCCGGACAAAATTTCTGATTTTGAGACCTATGCGAAACTGTGGATACCGCTTGTCCAGCGGTTCGACGGCACCCATCATGGTTACTTTCTGCCCCATGAAAGTTCCAACGATATGGCTGTCGCTTTATTTTCGTTTCCATCGCTGGCCGACTACGAACGTTATCGTGTTGACAGCCTGGACGACCCTGACTGCCAAGCCGCGTACGAATTCGCCGCTCGGACAAAGTGTATCCGTCGATACGACCGCCAATTTTTGCGCCCCGTCGTCCAAGGTGAACACGGCTGATTCCGAATTATATCTAACGTAGCGCCCTGTAGGGATGCCTCTCGGTACCAGCGTTGCGATCATTAAGCCAGCTTTAATTCGCCCTCCAAAAACGAAATGATGTCGTCGGACTCATAGAGCCATTTGACCTCACCCGCGCCAGTTTCGATGCGCAGGCACGGCACTTTGTGCTTGCCGCCTTGGGTGGTGAGTTCTTCTTTGAACGCGGGGTCGTTTTTGGCGTCGCGCAGTTCGATGTTGAGGGCGTGCCTGCGCATCGCCCGGCGCACTTTGACGCAAAACGGACAGGCCGCGAACTGATAGAGCGCCATGGTCGCGGTCTGGGCGTCGATGGCGGCTTGGGCGACCTCATCGCGCTTGAGCGCACGCGGACGGGTGAGGAAATCGACGGTCAGGACCAGGCGTCCCAGCAGCCAGCGCACGAATTTCATTGAGGGCTCCATTTTTTGGTTTTGATTGGGCTGTGTCTTTTAACCGGATTTGTCCGCTTTGCGAAGACGGCATAAGAAAAATCTTCCTGCAATTGCGTATTCGGTTCCATGCCTGACAGCACCTGCCTACACGCGGCAACGCAACCACTGGATATGCTTAACACATCATGATAGACCTTTGATTGTGTCGCAGCATACGAGGACGTGATATGAAATACAAACTAACCTTAACGGTATTTATGTTGATGGCGCTCATGGCGTTCACGCCCGTTTTCGCCAAAGAGCCCTCTTCTAAAATCGACTTCAATGCCCACAAAGATTTCTCGTCTGTTTTGACGCTGGCGAACCAAGAGCATAAAATCGTCTTTTTCGATGGCTACACAAAATGGTGCGCCCCTTGCCGAAAAATGGACGTCACGACTTATCTGGACGATGGTGTTGTTGATTTTTTGAATGAGAACTTTATTTCCTACCATATGGATATGGACCACAAGAATGCGAAGCTGCTGGCGGAACGCTACAACATCCTGACATACCCGGCCTTGATTTTTATGGACCACAAGGGCAACGTGATCTTGAAGCATCACGGCTATATGCCGCCCCAAAAATTCTTGGCGTTTGCCCAACACGCCCTGAACGCGAACGGGCAAAGAGAAGCCATTCCGCCCCAGCCCGATATCGATCAGCTCTATGCGCATTATTTCAAATCGCCGACGGGAAAGAACTACAAGAAAATAAAAATGAAATTGGCGGAAGCCATGCATCTCAACGACGTTGAGGCCATTGAGAAAATCCACGCCATTGCCAAAACGCAAGACGCATCCGGACGCATAGAGCATAAACTGCAAATGGATACGGCGATCCTCAACCAAAACTGGGGCCGTTATGAGCGGTTGGCTCTAGCGTATTTTCAGACCTATCAAAACGTCAGCGCCATGGATTACAAAAAATCCAGCTACGTCTTTTACGGTCATGTATCTACGCCCAGTTCACTCATCAAAGCGGTCAAATGGATGTCCAACATCCCCCAAAAGGGCCTCAGCAAAGGCGACTTGAAATTGGTTGAGAACCTCAAAATCAAATCCGCACGCCTTCACACTGCGAATTAAGATCAGACCCCTAACCGGTTTTGCGCAGGCGACACACAAAAAAGCCCTCCAAAAATTCCGACGGCAGGACGCGCACGGCGTGTTTCAGGTCGGGGTGGAACGGCTGTCCGTCCCAGGACTTGAGGCCGGGGGCATGGCCGGGGATGTCGAGATCAATGGGTTCGATCACGGCATCGACGTTGTGCTTGAGATGGCGCGACACCGGACCTTCGTTTTCTTCCGGCCCAAATGTGCAGGTGGAATAGATCAGCACCCCGCCGGGCTTCAAGACCTTCCATGCGCTCGTGAGCATCTTTTGTTGCAGGTAGCTCATCTTGATCACGCGTTCCATCGACCAAAAGCGCAGCGCATTGCCGTGGCTGAGATCGAGCATGCCTTCACCGCTGCATTGCGCGTCGAGCAAAATGCTATCGAATGAACCTTCCACATGACGGTCGATGAATTGACCTTCGAAGTTGGTGATGGTGGCGTCGTTCACGTGAAAGGTGGTGAGCACCTCTTCGAGCTTTGACAGCCGCGGCTTCATTGCGTCGTTGGCGATGATCTCGGCCTTGCCATTCGCCAGCGCTTGGATGTGTGCAGTCTTTCCGCCCGGTGCGGCGCACACATCCAAAATGCGATCACCTGCTTGCGGCTGCATGGCGAGCGCCGGGATCAGGCTCGACGCATTTTGAATGTAGACGTGGCCGTCTTGAAACAGCTCTGATTCCGCCACCGCGCGCTTATCGCTGAGCAGGTGATACGCGCCGGGGCACCAGTCGATGGGCCCCAACTCCGCCCCCATTGCGTCGAGCTTGGTTTTAATTTCGTCGGGGCTGAGCGGCGACAGCGTATTGATGCGGATCGAGCTCCTCAACTGAATCGAGGCCATGCGTTCCGCCAGCGCTTCGCGCACGCTGAAAATCTTGCTCAAGCGACCGATGTAGGTCTGGCGCAGGTTGACGCGCCCCCCTCCTCCGCTCTTTTTACCAGAGCGCGCCATCAGTCTTCTTCCTCATCACGTTTGGACTTACGACGCACCCCTTCGATCAACAGCGTGATCTCGCCCTTGGGCTTGTCCTCGGCGAAGTCTTCGGTCAATTGTGACAGGGTGCCCCTGTGATAGCGCTCGAACATCTTGGTGAGTTCCAGCGCCACCACGGCCTTGCGGTCGCCCAGAACTTCGAACGCGTCAGCCAGCAACGCGCCGATGCGGTGCGGGCTTTCGTACATCACCATGGTGTGCTCGCCGTCACGCTCCGCTTCCAGCATCTTTTTGCGCTTGCCGGACTTACGCGACGGAAAGCCCAAAAACGTAAAGCTGGATGTCGGCAGGCCTGACGCCACAAGCGCCATGGTCGCGGCGTTGGGTCCGGGCAAGACCTCGACTTTGACACCTTCGTCCAGCAAGGCGCTGATCACCCGGTAACCGGGGTCCGATATGCCCGGAAGCCCGGCGTCCGATACCAGCCCCACGGCGCGGCCCTCATCAATGAGCGAGCGGATGCGCCCCACCGTGCGCGCTTCGTTGTGTTCGTGGCATGAAAACGTCGGGTGCGGCTTTTCGATGCCGAGATGACTGAGCAGCTTGGCCGAAACGCGAGTGTCTTCGCTGGCCAAGGCGTCCACGGCTTTCAGCGTCTCCACGGCGCGATACGTGATGTCGCCCAAGTTGCCGATGGGCGTGGCGATCACGTACAGCCCCGGTTCCAATACGCCTTTGGGTTCGGCCAAGGGCTTCGGCGCGGGCGCTTGTCCGCCGCGCCGGTCAGAGCGATCGCGCGAGGCGCGGGCGGGACGCGAAGAACGGGACGAGCGCTTTTGCGCCATGACGGGATGCTCCGAAACAATTGAGCCCCTTGATAGCATCCTCACAGCCCCCGTTACCAGATTGCATTATTTTTACAAAACTCTATTTAGTTGCGTTTTACCGCCACACGCGCTTTGTTTGTATTTAAATTATTATACACGCTCAAGAGACTCTGGCCGTGAAGCGCATAATTTCACTCTGGTTTGTCGCATACATGTTTGCGCTTTCCCCCGCCCACGGGGCGGAGGGCTTTGACGCCTGTTCTGCCATGTTTCCAGGTGGTGTGGTGCCGGAGCCGAAACCCCAAAGCGCACTGGACCTGTGTAAGCAAGCGGACGGGCAAGCACTGTTCGCAATCCGTTACGACACCGCCCGCAAAACGCCCAATTGGACCGCACATCTGCTGACGCCGGAGCGGATGGCGCAAATCACCACCAATTCCGGCAAAATGAAGCGGCCGAAATTCAAGCCAGACGCAGAAATCTCCCGCGACGATCAAGCGGCGGCTAGAAGCTATGTGAACTCCGGATTTTCACGCGGCCACATCGTGCCCGCCAACGACATGAGTTGGAGCAAAGCCGCCTATAACGCCACATTTCACTTTTCCAACGTGGTGCCGCAAAAACAGACCTTCAACGCCGGAACGTGGCTGGGTGAAGAAGCCGCGTTTCGCAAATACGTGAAATCCAAAAACACCCCCATGTGGGTTTTTTCCGGGGTTTACGGCACTGTGGAGGACGCCCCCGCCACCATCGGCCCCCCCTTTTTCGCGCCCAAGGTTCCCAAATGCTTCTACAAAATCGTCGTCACGCAACCGACCCGGAACGGCCCATACAAGGTCTTGGCCGCGCTCTATGACTGGAACGATTTCGGCAAGCGGCGCGCGTGGGTGAATTCCATCACCCCCTTGCAGACCGTCGAGGCACGCACCGGCATCGATTTTTTCAAAGATCTCACGGTCGAAAGCACTTATGACAGCGCGTATTGGGCGTTAGCAATGCCCGACACCCCCGGAGACTGCCAATAGGGATAAGGGCTTGCACCCCCTGTACCTTGCGGTTAGACAAGGGACAGAGCACCGATCATGCGTGCAGAGGGAGTGTCGTCAATGAGCCATAACCGCACCGTATCCGTCATCGGCCTGGGCTATGTCGGCCTGCCCGTGGCGGTGGCGTTCGGCAAGCAAGGGCGCACCGTTGCCTTTGACATTTCCCAGGCCCGCGTCGATGGTCTCAAAGCCGGTCACGACATCACCGGCGAGGTCGAAGACGCGGACTTGGTGCGCGCGGATCTGCTGCTCACCACCGAGCCCGCCGACATCGCCAAGGCCGACTTTCACATCGTCACCGTGCCGACCCCGGTCGACAGCGCCAATAAGCCCGATTTGCTGCCGCTGGTGGCGGCCTCGACCACCATTGGCGCTCACCTCAAAAAAGGCGACATCGTCGTTTACGAGAGCACTGTGTTCCCCGGTGCCACCGAAGAAACCTGCGTGCCGGTGCTCGAAGAAATATCAGGCCTCACATGCGGTGCGGATTTCACCGTCGGCTATTCGCCCGAACGCATCAATCCCGGCGACAAGCAGCACCGCTTTGAAACCATCACCAAGGTGGTATCAGGCCAAACCGCCGCCACATTGGACATCGTCGCCGCCGTATACGGCTCGGTCGTCACCGCAGGCGTGCACAAAGCGCCAAGCATCAAAACCGCCGAAGCTGCCAAGGTGATCGAAAACACCCAGCGCGACCTCAACATCGCGCTGATGAACGAGCTGGCGCAAATTTTCGAACGTTTAGGAATCGACACCAAGGACGTGTTGGAAGCCGCAGGCACCAAGTGGAATTTCTTGAAGTTCTCCCCCGGACTGGTGGGTGGACACTGTATCGGCGTCGATCCGTATTATCTGACGTACCGCGCCGAACAGATGGGCCACCATCCGCAAGTGATCTTGGCCGGGCGCGAAATCAACGATGGCATGGGCGCGTTCATCGCCCAGAACGCGGTCAAATTGATGTTGAAGGATCGTGCTAAAGGCGGCGCGACGCCCAACACGGTGACGATTTTGGGCCTGACGTTCAAAGAAGACGTGCCTGACCTGCGCAACACCAAGGTCATCGACGTGATCGAAGAACTGACGACCTACGCCATGAACATCCAGGTTCACGACCCCATGGCGGTTCCGGCGGAAGCGCAGCACGAATATGGCATCGAACTGACCCCGACCGATCGGCTGCAAGCCACCGACGCGGTGATTTTGGCCGTGCCGCACGCCAGCTACATCGAAGGCGGTTGGGACATGATCGGCGGCTTGTTGAAAAACGGCCGTGGCGTGGTCATCGATGTGCGCAGCGTGCTGGATCGCGACACCACGCCCGAAGGCATCACCTTGTGGCGGCTTTAACCACTAGCCTGTTCGACGAAGGCGCGCCGGAACCCTGCCCGCACGCGTTCAACGCGGCCGCGTATTGCTTGTCGGCATCGGCCCAAGCGCACCCCGACAAAACCGCACTGATCGTGGTCAGCGATCCATTGAGCCTGGAGCCTGCTGAACGCTGGAGCTTCGCCCAACTGCACGACGCGGTCCAACGCCTTGCCGCCGGGTTTAAGCATATGGGCCTGCAACCGGGCGAACGGGTGATGCTGCGCTTGGGCAATCACAGCAGCTTTCCATTGATTTTTTTCGCCACCATCGCAGCAGGTGGCATCGCGGTGCCGACGTCGTCGCAGCTCACGAATCGCGAAGCGCGGTTCATTGCTGAAGATTGCGGCGCGCGCTTTGTCTGTACCTCTGCCGATCTCAAGCTCGACGATGTGGCTAAGGGTTGCACCCAGTTGTTGGACGACGACATCCGCGACCTGATGAGCTGCGAAGACTTAGCCGATTACGCCCATACCCACGCCGACGACCCGGCTTACATCGTTTACACATCCGGTGCGACCTCGGCCCCCAAAGGCGTGCTGCATGCGCACCGCGCAGTGTGGGCGCGACGCATGATGTTTGAGGGCTGGTACGGGCTTAGTGAAACGGACCGCATGCTGCACGCGGGCGCGTTCAACTGGACGTATACCTTAGGCGCAGGCTTGATGGACCCGTGGGCCGTGGGCGCGTGCACGATCATTTATAACGGTGACAAAGACCCCGGCGTGTGGCCGCGCTTGGCCGCCGAGCACCAAGCCACCTTATTCGCGGCGGTGCCGAGCTTGTATCGCCAGATGCTCAAATACGCCGATCATATCGGTGAGGGTTTCGCACATTTGCGCCATGGCCTGACGGCGGGCGAAAAACTGTCTGAGTCCGTGCGCGAAAATTGGCAAAGCGTCACCGGAAAACCCCTGTTCGAAGCCTTAGGGATGAGCGAATGCTCCACCTACGCGTCCTCATCGCCGACGGTGGCGGTCAAGCCCGGCTTTACCGGCCGTCCGCAAAAAGGCCGCCGGGTGGCGATCCTCAATTTGGATGAAGGCTCAACCCAAACCGTCGCGCTGAACGAAGCGGGCCTTTTGGCTCTGCACAAAGACGACCCCGGCCTGATGCTCGGCTACTGGAAGCAAGACAGTCAAACCCAAGCGGCGTTTCGCGGCGACTGGTTCCTCACCGGTGACTTGGCGCTGTTGGATGAAGACGGCTACCTACAATACCTGGGCCGCGCCGACGACCTGATGAACGCGCAAGGCTACCGGGTGTCGCCGCAAGACATCGAAGACGTTTTGGTTCATCACCCCGCCGTGCACGAATGCGCCTGCACCGAAATCCGGGTGCGCGGCGACCTCAGCATCATCGGTGCGTTCATCGTGACGCATGCAAACGCCCAGCCGAGCGTGCAAGACCTCACCGCCTACGCTACCGAGCGCTTGGCCGCTTACAAAATGCCCAAGCAGTTCATTTTCGTAGACGCCCTGCCCCACTCCGCCACCGGCAAGGTCTTGCGTCGTGAGTTGCCCGCGTTGTTCGAGAAAATCAAACCAGTTTGAGGTTGGGGCCGTCCTGGGCATTGTCACCATCATCGGCGCTGCGGTTTTCCACCAAGGCATAGAACGCATCCACCGCCATCGGTTTACCGTAAAAATAGCCCTGGATGATGTCGCAGCCCTGCTCTTTGAGCCATGTGGCTTGGCCTTGGGTTTCGACCCCTTCTGCGATGACCTTGAGCTCAGAGCGCTGCGCCAACGTCAACACCGCCGTGACCAGTGAACGGCTGTCCTTACTGTCGGGCAAATCCATGACGAACATGCGATCAATTTTGAGGGTCGTGAACGGAAACCGTTGCAGATAGCTGAGCGACGAATAGCCGGTGCCGAAATCATCGATGGAAATGCTCACGCCGATCTCGGCCAACTCGTTCAAGGTGGTTTCCGCTTCCTGGGGGTCCTTGATCAGCAGCCCTTCTGTAATTTCCACCTCAAGTGCGGCGGGCTCCAGTTCGTGCTTGAGCAACGCCGTTTTGATGGTCGATGTCATGTCGGAGCCGATCAACTGCACCGGCGAAATGTTAACCGCCACATGGAAGCCGGGGATGATGTCACGCCAAGCGCGGGCATGGCGACAGGCTTCATTCAACGCCCACTGACCGAATTCGATGATCAACCCGGTGCTTTCGGCAACAGGGATGAACTCATCCGGGCCGATGACGCCCAGCTCGGCGTCGCTCCAGCGCAACAGAGCCTCAGCACCGATGATCCGCGCGGTCTTGGCATCCACCAACGGCTGGAATGCCAATGAAATATCGCCACGCTCATGTGCGCCGGCCAGACGGGTCTGGATTGCGAGGCGGCGCGCGGAGGCTTCGTGCATATCCGATGTGAACGTCCTGTAGGTATTTCGCCCACCGTCCTTGGCCGCGTACATGGCGGTATCGGCCATTTGCAACAAACTCGTGGCGCTGTCGTCGTCGCTGTCCGCAAAGGCGACGCCGAGGCTGATGCCGACATATAGGCGATGCCCGGCAACCTCCAGCGGGCGTTCAAACGCGCTCAGAACCGCTTGGCACACCTCGCCCGGCATGGCGCGGTTGGCGCGGCACGGCAAAATCAAGACGAATTCATCGCCGCCGAAACGCCCCGCCATACTGCCAGACGGCGCTTTTTGATGAATGCGCGCCGCCGCTTCTTTCAAAGCCTCATCGCCGACCACGTGGCCCAGCGTATCGTTGACGATGCGAAAATCATCCAAATCACCCATCACCACCGCATAAGGTCCTTCTGGACCGGAGTTTTCCTTCAAGACATCGGTGAGATGCTCCAGCAACAACACACGGTTGGCCAAACCGGTCAGCGGATCGTAGTTGGCTAGACGCTTGAGGCGTTCTTCGTAGCTGCGCCGCAACGTGATATCGCGGATAAACAACGAAAAGCGCGAATGGCCTTCGGTCTTAATGGGGGTCAGCGTAATTTCAGCGGGAAACCCTTCACCGGTGCCGCGCACCGCATAGGTTTCGAAGCGTTCACGCCCCATCAGTTTGCGCACGCCATCGTGTTGACGCACGGAAACCGTATCGGGGTCCATCAAAAACTCCGCCACCTCGCGCCCCACCAAATCGACTTGCGGCACGTTGAACACACGCTCTGCGGCATGGTTTGCGTGGCGAATGTAGCCGCTTTCGTTACACATCATCACCACATCGTCGGAAGCTTCCACCACGGCGGTGTTGCGATGCTCACTCTCATTGAGGGCGTCGACCAAACGGCGGTGATAGAGCCCGTCGATCTGCTCACGCATGGCGCGGTTCGCGGCGATGCGCCAACTGCCAAAGCCGAGCACAATGATGACCAACGCCATCACTGCGGCTTCCGGGGCATGCTCGCTGAACTGTTCTTTGTACCAAGTCTTCAGCGGCACACGGGAAAAAAGAACCCAATTCGCATCGGAATTTTCCGTGACGGCGGCAAGTGCCGGAAGCGGAAGTTTGGCAATGGTAAAGATATCGTGCCGGGCTGTCACCTGAGAGGGTATACCGGACACACCCTTCCATGCTTCGGGGTAGAGATCTTGGATGCGATCATCGCGACCGAACATAAAAGACCATTCAAGGCCGCTCGTCGGCCCGACCAACCAATTGCCCTTTGCATTGGTCAGAAACCCATCGCTTTCAGGCGAAGAAAAAATACGACGCACGTGAGCGATGAAATTTTCAGCCAGGTAGTTCAGAACGACGACGCCATACCGTTTGCCATCGATATCAACGGGTGCAACCAAACGGATGACCGGCTTATAGGGCACTTCGATCGTCTTGCCTTCAACGTTCAAATCCAGGCGCGATATAAAAATTCGTCCCACAGGCAGGTTGATGGCGTCGTTGACGTAATATCTGTGGCTTTTGTTTTGCAGCTCTGGGGGAAGCGCAGCGACGGGCGTCCGCTCTACCAAATTCACGCGCACCTTTTCCTCGCCGCTTTTGTCGATGAAGCGGACCTGATCGAAAACCTTTTTTGCCCCGGAAAACGAAATGAAGGTGCGTTCCAACCGTCTGCGGTGCGCTTCACTGGGGTCGAGCACGTAGCCGATGAGATCTTCGTCGCGAACTAAAAATTCCAAATCCGAGACGGCGGCGTTCAAGGTCTCGCGAAGGCTGATCCGGGCCTCATTGATCTTGGTTCTTTCGCGATCCACAACCTTAACGCGTGCCGTAAGCGCATTTTGATAAAACACCACCCCGCCGGCGACAACCACGGCCAGAAACAGGGGGATGAAAATATAAAAAAAGTACTTCCTGGCCAAACCGCTATGAGGGTTGGCTCCGCCGAGCACAGGCTCATTTCTTTTGAAGCTATCCACAATCATAGGTCATCTATTGTGTCGGCCATTGTGTCGGCGGGTGTCGCCTTCATCGTCTACATTGTGCGCCGATCCACTCTTGAATGCATTAGAAAATCTGTCCCCAGGTAAAGACCTACCCACAAAAAGGCTTTGCGCACGAGGCTCTTTCATGAATTTTCCCTCAAAAGCTGTGCTCTCGCGGTGCCGCGATCCCGATACAAAAAGCGCAAACAACAGCAATCCGCTCATATCTGTGCGACATAAAAAACCCTTATAAAACCTTGGGTTGACGAGCACGCCCCCAAAAAAACCATCGCAAAACACCGTTATCGCATCACAATTGAAGCGAATGAGATGGGCCCCCAACATTTGAAATATTTTTGAAAATGTAGACAAGCGGTGAAAATTGTAGAAAATTGTCGTATAACGCTGGTCGTTGTTGATTTCGCTAGGCCTATCCTTCTTGCGCAAAACACGCATGTAAGTAAATGCCCATTATGACGACGCAGCAATTTCACCCTGCATTGAGCGCAGGGTGTATCATGTTTTGCCAAGTTAAGGAGTACCCATGGCAACCGGCATTGTTAAGTGGTTCAACACCACCAAAGGTTATGGCTTCATCACCCCTGATGAGGGTGGCGCCGACGCATTTGTTCACATCTCGGCTGTACAGAGTTCCGGCCTCCAAGGCCTCAACGAAGGTCAGAAGGTTCAATTCGAACTGCATGAACAGCGCAACGGCAAAATGGCTGCCGAGGAATTGGTCGCACTCGACTGACGCGGCACACCACCTTACCGACGACAGAAAACGCCCCCATGCCCTTGGGGGCGTTTTTTTTGTTGTGATACATTCCGCAACTTAGCCCCCATCAACCGCTTGGAATGGACAATCCCCGCGCCCGCAGTCCGGCCAGAACCTTCTTGCGGGTATAGTCTAGCGCAAAGATGAAAAACGGTCCCGCCCACGCGAGCGCATACATCCCGCCATCCACCGGTCCTGTTCCCAGCACGGCGGACAGCGGCGGGAAATAGAGGATTGCCCACGAAAACACGATTTCGAACGCGATCCCGCCGACGATCAGTGGATTGGAGAGGAAATCGAGGCTCAAACCCGATCCTGTGCGCGAACGTCTGCCGAACAGGTTGCCGATCTGCATCAAGATGATCGACGACAACGTGATCCCCGTTGCCGACAGGTACAAAGGATCGCGCACCGACAGCTCCGCACCCCACACCCAGCCGCCGTCGAACAGCACCCAGAAGAACAAACTGAGTGCAAAAACCGCTTCGATAAGGCCGAGAAACAGATAGCTGTGCGCAATCAACGGCAACGTCAAAAGCCCCTGCCCATGATCGCGGGGTGGTTGGCGCATGACGTCGGGGTCCGGCTTTTCTTGGCCCAGGCCCATGGATGGAATGATGTCGGTGCCCAAATCGATGGCCAAAATCTGGATCACCGTCATCGCCAAGGGCACCGGAAACAGCATGTACAGCAAATAGGGCAAAATCTCCGGCCCATTACTGACCAACACATAATTGGTGAATTTGCGGATGTTGTTGAAGATCGTGCGGCCTTCTTCGATGCCGTTGACGATGGACGCGAAGTTGTCGTCGAGCAAAATCACCTGCGCCGCTTCACGCGCCACATCGGTGCCGCTTTTGCCCATAGCGATACCGACATCCGCGGCTTTGAGCGCCGGGGCGTCGTTGACCCCGTCGCCGGTCACCGCTACGACCTTGTTGAGTTCATGAAAGGCCGAGACCACTTTCCATTTTTGTTCCGGTGTGGTGCGGGCAAACACCGTGACGCCGTCTTTGAGTTTTTCCACCAACTGCACTTTGCTCAGACGCGACAGCTCAGCCCCGGTCAACGTGGCGGACCCGGCAGCGACATCCGCCGCCACGATGCCCGCACGGCGCGCAATGGCCTCCGCCGTTTCGGGATGGTCGCCGGTGATCATCACCACTCCAATACCCGCCGTGCGGCACGCCGCCACCGCGCCCGGCACCTCGCCCCGGATCGGATCCTCGGCGCCGATAAAGCCTTTGAGGATCAAGTCGCGTTCCAGCCGGTCTTGCGGACCGTCCGCGCGGGTCAACTCACGGTACGCCAGCGCAATCACCCGCTGACCGCTGGACGCCATCTGGTGAACCACGCGTTCGCTTCGCGCCAACCGTACGTCGTTCAACTCAATCACCGAACCGTCCGGCTGCGCCACATGTTTCAACAATGGCCGCAGACTTTCCCACGCCCCCTTGACGCAGTACAGCACCTGTTCCTCCTGCGCCAACACGCCACCTGCGCGGCGTTTTTCATCGTCGAACGAAAAGCGTCTCACCGTGGCTTCATTGATGTCCCCCACCACACCGCCGACCATGGCAAAGGCCTCTGCCACGGCCACATCCAACGGATCGCCGCCCAAGCCCTCTTCGCCTTCGCGAACGTCCGACGCCGCCATCGCCATGCCGAGCGCTTGGCTGCGCACCTCATCCGCCAAGGGCGTAGCCTCCTGCGGATCGTTGAGCGCGGTAATCGCCATTTGGTTTTGCGTCAAGGTGCCGGTTTTATCGGTGCAAACGACATGCACCGCACCCAACGCCTCGACCGCGTTGAGACCTTTGACCAACACATTGCGCTTAGCCATGCGCAAACTGCCCATCGCCAAGGACAGGGTAAAGGTCGGCAGCAACCCCTCAGGCACGTTGGCGACGATGATGCCCATCATGAACACCAGATTGACCCACAATGAACGCCCCGTGAAAATGCCATAGGCGAAAAACACCGCCCCCATGATCACCGCGATATAAGTTAGAACCCGCACCATGTGCCCGGTTTCGCGTTCCAATGGGGACGCGTTGCGCTTGACTTCGTGAGACAAGGTGGCGATCTTGCCGAATTCGGTGCGCCCGCCGGTGGCGAACACCACTGCCTGTCCCCGGCCTTTTTTCACCATGCAACCCGCAAACAACACGTTGGCGCTTTCGGTGAGGATCGCGTCCTGGGCCTCAGCCGTCAGGCGCACCGGGTGGGCTTCCCCGGTCAAGGGGGCATTGTTGACGATCAGGTCCTGGACCTCGACCAGCCGCGCATCGGCGGGAACCTTGTCTCCCTCGGTCAAGCTCAACACATCGCCCGGCGCCAGTTGTTCGGCGAGGATTTGCACGTCTTGTCCATCGCGGCGTACCGACACCTGTTGCGGCAGAAATTTACGCAACGCCTCCATGGCGCGCTCGGCCCTGTACTCCTGCACGAAGCTGAACAGCGCATTGAGAACCGACACCCCCAGCAAGGCCCAGCCGAGAACGCTCATCCCTTCACCGGGTTGAATGGTGTCGGCGATAAAACAGATCGCGGCGGAAATATCGAGCAAAATGGAAAAGAAATTGGTGAACTGGCGGGCCAAATTCTTAAGCCACACGAACCGCCGCATTTCTTCCAAGGTGTTGAGACCGACCTCGCCTAAGCGCTCTTGCACCTCATGGGCGCGCAGGCCCTCTTCACGGCTGTGCAAGAAACGATACACCTGATCTGGGGGAAGGTTTTGAATTTGACGTTGGAAGGATTGTCCGTCCACGACTCACACCCCCCGGTAGATGGCGACATCGCACGGCGTGTCGCGCAAAACGACTTCGATGGGGTTGCCGTAGAGAAATTTCGCGCTCAGGTCCCGCCACGACGCCTCCATCAAAATCAAATGCGATTTATGACGGTTGGCCGCAATGATCACCTCTTGGGCCCAGTCGTCGGAGACTTTGACGCTGGCGTCGACTTTCCAGGCGTCCACGCCGATCATGTCGGCCATTTCACCGCTTAGCCCCTTGAGGCTTGCCTGTCCCTTGGCCCGCAGGCGACCGGCTTGATCGCTGAGCAGACGGCGGAACAGGTGGCGCTTGATCATCATCACCCGCAGCAGCTCAACGCGATCCACGTCAGGAGCAAAGCGTTTGAGAATTTCGGTCGCAGTGAGAAAGCCTTCGCGGTCGCCCGCCACCGGAACCAAAAAACGCCGCGGCGCGCCCAACAGGCCCGGCTGCGCCACCCGCACCGCCATGACGGAGAAGGTTTTGTCGCTCAACAACTTGGCCGACACGGTGGCGGTCAAATAGCCCTCTCCCCCCGCTTTCAGGCGTGCGCCGCACACCAGCAACGTTTCAGGCGCGGTGGGAACTTGGGCGCGCAAATCGCGAAACACGTGATCCGCACCCGGGCCGGACGAGGACACGACGTCGAGGGTCATCTCCACGCCCGCATCCGCGCATTCACGCGCCAGCGCATCGGCCTTGGCGCGCACCTCGCCAGCTTTCATCTCATCGGTGTTCACATAGAGGACACGCAGACGATGACCCGGATCGTGGCGCGCCAAGTTCAAGGCGTACCACGCCACCCAATCGCCATTGATGGAACCGTCGTAGGCCAGATGGATCACCGCACATCTCCCTCAACACGCAATACCTTAGTATCGCACGCGCGGGCGGATTGGGCATGAAAAACGTTTTTGTTTAGGCCAGTTCATCCGTGGCGATGTGGTAGTCCGGATCTTCGATCACGTTGACTTCAACCAAATCCTTGGCGCGTTGCAAAAGCTTGCGGCATTCCGGACTCAGGTGACGCAAGTGCAGGCGTTTGCCGCGCCGCTGATAGCGTTCCGCCAGGGTATCGATGGCTTCAAGACCGGAATGGTCCGCCACCCGCGACAAACGGAAATCCACCACCACGTCGTCGGGGTCGTTTTCCGGGTCGAACAAATCGCGAAACGAGGTTACCGAACCGAAAAACAGCGGGCCTTGCAACTGGTATTCCTTGCCGCCCTGGCTGTTGGTGCGCGTAACGGCGCGAATGCGCGACGCATTGCCCCAGGCGTAAACCAAGGTCGAAACGATCACCCCGACCACCACGGCAATGGCCAGATCGGTGAACACGGTCACGGCCGAAACCAAGATCAAGACAAAGGCGTCGGAACGGGGGATTTTATGCAAGATGCGAAAGCTCGACCATTCGAACGTGCCCAGCACCACCATGAACATCACGCCGACCAACGCCGCCAGCGGTATCATTTCGATCAGGCTTGAGGCGAACAGGATGAAGACCAGCAAAAACAGCGCCGCCGAGATACCCGACGTGCGTCCGCGTCCACCTGAATTCACATTGATCATAGACTGGCCGATCATCGCGCAGCCGCCCATGCCGCCGAAGAACCCGGTGACGATGTTGGCGGTGCCCTGGCCCACACACTCCCGATTTCCGCGCCCGCGGGTATCGGTGATTTCGTCGATAACCGTCAGCGTCAACAGGCTTTCGATCAGGCCGACAGCCGCAAAAATGATGGAATAGGGCAAGATGATGGTCAACGTTTCCCACGTCATCGGCACCATCGGCATGTGAAATTCGGGTAACCCACCTGCGATGGACGCCATGTCGCCAACCGTTCGCACATCCAAGCCAAAGCCGAGTGCGATGCCCGTGACGGCCAAAATGGCGACCAGAGGGGCGGGAACGGCTACCGTCAGCTTGGGCAGAAAATGAATGATCGCCATCGCCAGCGCCACCAGCGCCAACATGATGTACAGCGTATTGCCGCTCATCCATTCATAGCCGCCACCCGGCAATTTGATCTGAAACTGGCTCAACTGAGCCAGAAAGATCACGATCGCCAAGCCGTTGACGAAGCCCAGCATCACTTGGTGCGGTACCATGCGGATGTACTTGCCGAGCCTCAGCGCTCCCGCCAACACCTGCAAAATACCCATCAGCACCACGGCGGCGAACAGGTATTCGACGCCATGCTCGGCCACCAATGCGACCATCACCACCGCCAGGGCCCCGGTTGCGCCGGAAATCATGCCCGGACGACCGCCAACGATCGCCGTGATCAACCCCACCATGAACGCGGCGTAAAGGCCCGTCAGGGGATTGACTCCGGCGACGAACGCGAAGGCCACGGCTTCGGGGACAAGGGCCAGCGCCACGGTCAGACCGGACAAAACGTCAGCCTTCATTGAAATGGCCTTGCGATAATGGAAGTCGAACATGTGCTCACTCACTCAAAACGGAAACGGAAAAACATAAGCGGCCAGGGCTCATTTTCCGTGGTTAGAACATATCCAGTTCAAAAGAAACAGACCTCATTGCCTTAAACAAGCATGGACCGCGAGGTCGGATCGGATTTATTCTAAAGATTATAGAGGTAACACCCCTCAAACGAGGAAAGAACCACAAGCGTGATCACTTTCAACAGCATCGGACAATTGATCGGCGGCGTCGGCCTGTTTTTACTCGGCATGATGCTGATGACGGACGGCCTCAAGGTCGCAGCAGGGCGCACGCTCAAGGATATTTTGGAACGTTGGACCGATACGCCGGTGCGCGGACTGTTTTCGGGCGCCGCGTTGACCGCGTTGGTGCAATCGTCCAGCGCCGTCACGGTGGCCGCCATCGGTTTCGTCAACGCCGGAATGTTGACGCTGGAACGCTCCGTATGGGTGGTGTTCGGTTCCAACATCGGCACCACCATGACCGGCTGGCTGGTGGCGTTGGTCGGTTTCAAAATCAAAATCGCGCTGTTCGCCCTGCCCGCCATCGGCATCGGCATGCTGTTGAAACTGACCGGCGGCGACACCCGGCGCGGCGCGGTGGGCATGGCCGTTGCCGGGTTCGGGTTGTTCTTCGTCGGCGTTTCAATTCTCAAGGATGCTTTTTCCGACGTTGCCACGACCATCGATCTCAGCGGCCTCGCCGCAACCGGTTTTCTTGATTATGTCCTGTTCGTCGGCATCGGTTTCATGATGACGTTGCTGACCCAATCGTCAAGTGCCGCCATCTCCATCGCGCTGGCCGCCGCCGCCGGTTCCCTGATCGCGTTGGAGCCTGCGGCCGCGATGGTCATCGGCGCCAACATCGGCACCACCTCCACCGCCATGATCGCGGTGATCGGCGCGACCCCCAACGCCAAGCGCGTCGCCGCCAGCCACGTGGTGTTCAATGTGATGACCGGCGCGGTGGCGGTGCTTTTGTTGCCGCTGATGCTGGGCTCGGTCGATATGATCCGCACCTCCTTGGAATTGAAACCGGATGCGGCGACGTCATTGGCGCTGTTTCACACGATCTTCAACGCGCTGGGCGTGATCTTGATCTTTCCCGTGGCGGAACGGCTGACCGCATGGTTGAAGCTGCGCTTCGTCAGTTTGGAAGAGGACCTAGGGAGGCCGCGTTTTCTCGACAAAACCGCCTTGGTGGTGCCCGCGCTGGCCTTGGAAAGTCTATTGATGGAACTGCAACGGCTCCAGGAAATTTCTCTTTCCATCGTCATCACGGCGCTTGATCCCGTGCCGGCGCGCCATCAGGATCTCCGTCAACGTTTGGGCGTGGTCGAAACCCTATCGCGCAGCATCGGCGAATACGCCCGCAAGATGTATCAGGCGGAGCTGCCGCCGAGCATTTCGGACGCTCTGATGCATCCCTACCGCGCGCTTCAGCATTTCGAGGAAATCGCCCGCATCGGTGCGGAGCTGCCTCTTCGTCGCGCGGAACGCCCGGCGCTCGACGACGAAACCGAGCACCTTTTGGATGTCTATCTTGGTGCCGTGACGCAGGAACTCAAGCACATGAGTTCATCCGACCCAACGCCTGAGGACTGGGAACCGAAACGGGCCCGCAACCACATCAAGGAGGCTTATGCGGTGCTGAAGCGGGCCTTGTTGACGCTTGGCTCACGGGGGCATTTGCCGTTTCAACAGTTGGAAAGCACAATCCAATACATCGATCACATCCATGCTTGCGGCGTGCGCGCGATCAAAGCCGAACGCCGCCTGCGCCAAATCCGCGATGCTGCCGCCGGGGTCGAAAACCACGACGAACCCGACCAGGAAGAGCGCACCGACGACAGCTGAGGAAAGGGCGGGGAGCTAGCTTTTTTCGTTCAAAAACGCTTCGATGAGCGCCTTGGCCTCATCCGTGTGCCAGTCCGCCATGCCCAGAACGCCGCCGCGCATCTTGCCGGTGCGGTCGATCAGAAACGTGGTCGGCAGTGATTCCAGGCCGAAGACGCTGAGATACGACGAGTGCGGGTCGTAATAGGTTTTGAGTGCATTGAGTTTGCGGGCGCGTAAAAATTCCGCTGCGTCCTCACGCCCTTGCCTGCCGCTGGCCACCGGCACCACGACGAAGTCCTGGCCGACAAACTCTTTTTGCAGCGCGTTCAGATCCGGCATTTCGCGAATGCACGGCGGGCACCACGTGGCCCATAGGTTGAGCAACACGACCTTGCCCCGGTACGCTTGCAAAGTGCTCTCAACGCCAGCCTCATCCGTCATCTTGACGGCGGGGATGAGCGGTGGGTCTTCCAGCAAGCTGAACCCGTTCATGCGATCGGCGGCCTCAGAGACGGACAGCACCGCATGCGAAGCCGGGGTCGAAACCGCAACCGGCACCGAGGCTTCACTTTGGCTTGATGTGGCGGCTTCATACAAAACGCCGCCGCCACCGGCAATCAACACGGTAACCACGGTCAGGATGAGGGGTATGCGAAGAGACATCAGATGCAATTCCTTGAGAAATTTAACGCATCATATCACCTGCCCGGCCAACGTCCAGAGGCAAGCCGCCTACATCACCACGCCGATTTGCCACGGACAAAATTCCAGCCCGCCGATGCCGTGCGCTTCACTGCGCGGCTTAAAGCCGGATGCCGTTTTCAAGATCACGTCGAAGATGTGCGAGCCTGCTTCTTCAGTGCTCATTTCACCGTCGGCGACCAAACCGCAGTTGATGTCCATGTCGTCGGACATGCGCTCATACATCGGCGTGTTGGTGGCGAGCTTGATGCTCGGCACCGGTTTGCCGCCGTAGACCGATCCACGCCCGGTGGTGAAGCATGTCACATTGGCGCCACCCGCGACCATGCCGGTGATCGATGCGGGGTCGTAGCCGGGGCTGTCCATGAACACAAAGCCCTTGGCTGTGACCGGCTCGGCATAACGATAGACATCGACCAGCGCAGTGGTGCCGCCCTTGGCCGCCGCCCCCAGCGACTTTTCCAAGATGGTGGTCAAACCGCCCTTCTTGTTGCCCGGCGTGGGGTTGTTGTCCATGACCGCGTTGTTGGCCGACGTGTGTTGCTTCCACCAGTCAATGCGCGCGATCAGCTTGTCGCCAACTTCACGGCTGACGGCGCGACGCGTGAGCAAGTGTTCGGCACCATAAATTTCCGGCGTTTCCGCCAAGATCGCAGTGCCGCCATGGCGCACCAAGGTATCCACCGCATAACCAAGTGCCGGGTTGGCGGTGATCCCCGAATAGGCGTCCGACCCGCCGCATTCCAGCGCCACGGTCAGCTCGCTGGCCTGGCACGTTTGGCGTTGCCAAGCATTCGCAGCCGTGACCATGTCGCGCACATGATCGATGCCCGCCGCCACCGTGGCGGTGGTGCCGCCGTTGTCTTGAATGACCAAGGTGCGCAGCTTGTCGCCCTTGTCCAAACCGTAGCGCGTCAGCATCTCGTCGATCTGCGCCACTTCGCAACCCAGGCCAACGATCAGCACACCTGCGAAATTCGGATGGCGAGCATGACCGACCAAGGTACGTTCGAGGTTGGTGTGGGTATCGCCGTCCAACGGAATGCAGCAGCCGGTTTGGTGCGGCAACGCCACCACGCCATCGACGTTGGGAAAGTCCACCATCACATCGGCGCTGAACGCTTGGGCGATCATCGACGCGACCGAGTTGGAACAGTTCACGCTGGCCAGCACACCGACATAGTTGCGCGTGCCGACGCGGCCGTCTTCGCGCACGTAGCCTTGGAACGTCGCGCGCTCCGCTTCGGACACGTAGTCGGTTTTTTCCGCGCCTTCGCCGAAGGCATAGTCGCGGGCGAACTCGCCGAATTCCAGGTTATGGCTGTGCACATGGTCGCCGGGGGCGATGTCGGCGGTGGCGAAGCCGATGATCTGGTCGTACTTGCGCACAGCGTCGCCCTTGGCAATGGCGGTGGTGGCGACCTTATGACCACGCGGCACATCGGCGGTGACGGTGACGTCTTCACCGTCAACCGAGGTACCGGCATTCAGATCGGCGAAAGCCACCACGACGTTGTCGGCTGCGTTCAGGCGTACGGTGTTCAACATGAGAAGGTCCTCAGCTTTTTAAGGGCGATGGGCCGCCGGTGGCCCAGTCCAGAAGTTCCACCGCATGCACCACGGGCGCGCCCGCGTACTCACCGATTTGAATCAAACAACCGATGTTGCCGGTGGCGATGACGTCGGCGTCGAGCACGTCCAGACTCGATGCCTTGCGCCCGCCCAGCTCTGCCGCCATATCCGGCTGCATGATGTTGTAAGTGCCCGCGGAGCCGCAACACAGATGCGCGTTCTTCGGGGTCGAGACTTCAAACCCGGCAGCCTTCAGCAATTCAGCCGGACCATCAAGGTTCTTTTGCCCATGCTGCAACGAACACGGCGCGTGATAGGCGATGCGGGGTTTGGCGAAGTCTTGGACTCCATCCAATCCCAACTCTGCAATCACTTCGCTGACGTCGCGCGCAATGGACGATATCTTCGCCGCGCGCTGGGCCCATGCGGGATCGTCCTTGAGCATGAAGCCGTAATCTTTGACCGTCGAGCCGCAGCCCGATGCGGTGATGGCGATCAGGTCGGGCTTGGCGCGTTCCCACGCTTCGATGTTCGCGCGCGCTTGAGCCAACGCGGCGTCTTCCTTGCCCATGTGATGGGTCAACGCGCCGCAGCAGCCGACGTCTTCGGCTTCGAACACTTCACAGCCCAAACGCGACAGCAAACGCGCCGCCGCACGATTGATGCGCGGCGCCAACACCTGTTGTGCACAGCCCGGCAACACCGCCACACGTTTGCGCATTTGGCCGTGGGCCGACAATGTTTCAACCGGATCGGCCTTGGGCAGCTTGGCCGGGGCCATCGCGATCATGCCTTTGAGGCGTCCGGGTAGTAACGCGCGAAACGGTTTGGCCAGACGCGCAAAGATCAATGACAGACGAAACAAGCCCGGACGCGGCAACACCACCGACAACATCAAACGCAACGCGTTATCGGCCAGCGGGCGCTTGTAAGTGTTTTCGATGTGCACCCGCGCGTGATCGACCAGATGCATGTAATCGACCCCTGATGGACAAGTGGTCATGCACGACAGGCAGCTCAAGCAACGGTCGACATGCTTGACCGTGTTGGCGTCGGCGGGCTTGTCCGATTGCAGCATTTCGCGAATTTGATAAATGCGCCCACGCGGGCTGTCCAACTCATCGCCCAACACCACATAGGTCGGGCACGTGGCGGTGCAAAAACCGCAGTGCACGCAGGTGCGCAAGATGTCGTTGGCGATCTTGATCGGCGCTTCGTGAAGCTGTTCGGGCGTGAAGTGTGTTTCCATGATCTATTTCACATCCGACCAGGGTTGAGAATGTTGTGCGGATCGAACCCGGCGCGCACACGCTTCATCAATTGCGCGACACCGTCGGCTTGCGGCTGGAACACCGGCACACGGGTGCGCACGGCTTCACTTGCACGCATCAAGGTCGCGTGCCCGCCCTTGAGAAGGCCGCGCACCTGATCGGCGTTTGCATCGTCCGTTGTCTCCATTGCAAACCAAATGAGTCCCCCCGCCCAATCGAAATAATGCTCGCCTTCCAGTTTCTCGGAGACGGCCGGGCCATCGGTTGGTGCGACGGACAAGCGCCATAGCTGACGGTCGCCGGAAAAATAAGACACGTCGCGAATTTCTTGCCACAGGCTCACCGTGTTTGTGGTGTGCAGTTCTTCGACCGCGCCATAACCGGACAGCAAATCGCGCAAGGCTTCACAGCGCACCCCGACCGACGGGCCGGGGCCTTCGACGCGCACGGCGGTGACACCTGCGCCCACGCTGCTGACATATGAAACGCTTGAACGCGCCGCAACACCTGCGGGCAAGTGCGCGACGCCGGAAACCTCATAAGGACTGTTTTGCGCGTCGCGCATGGCTTGGCCTGGATCGGATGCCCCAAACAACAAAACGGTGCGCGCTTTTTCCGGTTTGGGCAGAACCTTAAACGACACGTCGGTCATCACCGCCAGCGTGCCCATGGATCCCGCCATCAGTTTGGTGAGATCAAACCCGGTGACGTTTTTTACCACGCGCCCACCGGATTTAAAAATCTCACCGCGCCCGCTGACAGCATGAAAGCCGAGCATGTGATCGCGCGCCGAACCGGCCAACGGACGACGCGGCCCGGTCACGGCGGATGCGAACAGGCCACCGACGGTGCCGCCATCCATGCCATAAAGCCCCTGGGGCGACCACGGCTCGAACGCCAGCATTTGGTTGGCTTCGTCCAGTGCGGCTTGCACCTCTGAAATCGGCGTTCCCGCGCGTGCCGTCATCACCAACTCTTCGGGCTCATAAAGTGTGATGCCCGAAAGCCCCGATAGGTCGAGCACGTTGTCGGCGTTTTGCGCCCGGCCCAAGCCGCGTTTGGAGCCCTGGCCCATGACTTCCAAAACCTTGCCATTTCCAGACACGGCCCAGCGGATTGCGTCGAGGACCTGTCGATCGTTTTCAGGTTTGAAAATATCGCTCATCGTGGCCTCATCAAAACCTGGGAATGTCGGGAAACGGCAGCTTGCCGTCCTTGACGTGCAAACGTCCCAACTCGGCGCAGCGATGCAAGGTCGGAAAGACCTTGCCGGGGTTGAGCAGGCCGTCTGCATCGAATGCGCATTTCAGGCGCTGCTGCTGTTTGAGATCATCTTCGGTGAACATTTCGCCCATCAGGTCGCGCTTTTCCACGCCGATGCCGTGTTCGCCCGACAGCACGCCGCCGACCTCGACGCACAGTTTCAATATGTCGTGGCCAAACGCTTCGGCCTTGTCCAACTCGCCCGCCACATTCGCATCGAACAAAATCAACGGATGCAGGTTTCCATCGCCCGCATGAAACACGTTGGCGACACGCAAGTCGTACTTGGCGGACAGTTCGTTCATGCGTGTCAGGACTTCGGGCAATTTGTGACGCGGAATGGTGCCGTCCATGGTCAAATAGTCGGGCGAGATGCGCCCGACGGAGGGAAACGCCGACATGCGGCCCTTCCAAAACTGTTGGCGCTCGGCTTCGTTTTCGCTCACGCGGATAAAGGTCGAGCCAACGCTTTGCGCAATCTCACGCACCCGTTCGGTGAGATACTCGACCTCTGCCTCAGGCCCGTCCAGCTCCACCACCAGCAGCGATTCCACATCCAAGGGATAGCCGGAATCGACGAATTTCTGCATCGCGCCGATGGCCATCTTGTCCATCATTTCCATGGCACCGGGAATGATGCCGGAACCGATGATCTTGGCGACGCATTTTCCGCCCGCCTCGACACTGGGAAAGCCGACCAGCAACGCTTTCGCGGTATCGGGCTGTTTGAGGATACGCACGGTCACTTCGGTGATAATGCCGAGCAAACCTTCCGATCCCGTCACCGCGCCCAACAGATCCAGCCCACCTGCGTCCATGTGCTTGCCACCCAGACGGATCACTTCACCGTCCATCAATACCATCTCGACCCCCAGCACGTTGTTGGTGGTGAGGCCGTATTTCAAACAATGCATACCGCCCGCGTTTTCGGCGATGTTGCCGCCGATGGTGCAGGCGATTTTCGACGATGGGTCGGGGGCGTAATAAAAGCCCTCATCCTCCACCGCGTCGGTGATGGCGCGGTTGGTCACACCTGGCTGGGCGACCACGCAACGGTTTTCATAATCGATGTCGAGCACACGATTGAATTTACCCAGCCCCACCGTGACCGCATCGGCCAACGGCAGCGCCCCGCCTGATAACCCGGTACCCGCGCCGCGCGGCACGATCTTTACGCCCATCTCGTGACATGCCTTCAACACTTGGGAGACCTGTTCGGTGGTTTGCGGCAACACCACCACCATGGGCAGTTGCTTGTAAGCCATCAGGCCGTCGCATTCGAAGGTGCGCAGTTCGCTGTCGTCAACGATCACACCCTCGCCCGGCACGATGGCGCGCAGGCGCTTGATGATCTCACTGCGCTTGACGATGGTTCCTGCGTCGGGTATCGGCATTTTCATTGCGCGTTCTCCTTGCCCTCTTGCAAAGCTTTGCGCTGTTCGGATAAATCTTGGGTATCCGACCAAAAGCTCTTCACCGCGTCGGTCAAGCGCTGGCCCTGTTCGGGATTGGCCATCAAGGCGACAACGATCCACCCCAGCGCGGTCAGCACAACAGCGATTTTAAAGGTTTTGGCGACGCGCGGCTGGGCCATGAAGGCCTTTAGATGGTCGCGGTTTTTGGTATAGGTTTCCATCACCCAGACGATCATCACAAATGGCGCGCGCAGATAGCTTTTCAAACCTTCGGGCAGCCCCGTCATGCCTTCATCTCCACCAAATAATCTTGCATCGCGCCTCAAGGGTCGGTGCGCGCGACCATGATATCATCACCGGGCGCAACGCGGGCGCAAATCCGCACGTCCTCATCGCAGTGGCCCCAGATGTTGGCGGCGGACGCCAAGCGCAGCTCGTCTTTCACCGACACCGGGGTTGGACCGTAAGGAATCGCGATGCAGCCGCCCACCAGCCAAAAGCCCATCTCGCCTGGCTGCAACACATCGCGCGCATCAACTTCCATATCGCATTGCACCGGGGTGTCGAAATAAACTTCATCGCCCCAGGTCTGTGCAACAGCGGAAAACGGGGCCGCGTCATAGAGCGCGTCCGCCGTCGGCGTGTCCAACAAGCGCACGGTGAGTACGACATCGCCCATGGTGAGTTTCAAGGTGCGCACCGGCGTCTCCTTTCTCAAGCTTCGATGATGATGGCGCGAAAATCGTTGACGTTGGTCAACGTCGGTCCGCTGACCACCAAATCGCCGAGCTCCTCAAAAAAGCTGTAGGCATCGTGGTTGGCTTGGTAAGCCTTGGCATTGAGGCCCGCCGCCTCGGCGTGCGCCAACGTATCAGGGCCGATCACCGCCCCGGCGTTGTCTTCGGACCCGTCGATGCCGTCGGTATCGCAGGCAATGGCGTGAACTTTTTCAAGACCGTCCAAGGTGATCGCCAGCGCCAACAAAAATTCTGAATTGCGCCCGCCGCGCCCACCTTTGTTTCGGATCGTCACAGTGGTCTCACCACCGGATAAAATCACCGCAGGGGACTCCAAGGGTTGGCCGTAGCTGAGCACTTGGCGGGCGATGGCGGAATGCACTTCGGCAACGTCGCGCGCCTCGCCTTCGATGCGGTCGCTCAAAATCATCGGCGTATAGCCCGCATCGCGCGCCACGGCGGCGGCGGCTTCCAACGACATTTGCGGCGTGGCGATAAGGATGTTTTCGACATTGTCAAAGCGCGCATCGCCGGGCTTGGGCGTTTCATCTGGCTTGGCCGCGAACAACGCTTCGACCGCAGGTGGCAAAGGAATGCCATATTTGTCGAACACCGCGCGGGCATCGTCGTAGGTGCTGGGATCGGGCACCGTCGCGCCGGACGCGATCGACGACAGGTCGTCGCCGGGCACGTCGGAAATGATCAGCGACACCACACGCGCCGGATGGCACGCCACGCCCAAGCGTCCGCCCTTGATGGCCGACAGGTGTTTGCGCACGCAGTTCATTTCGGTGATGGTCGCGCCGGAACGCAGCAAGGTGCTGGTCACGGATTTTTTGTCGTCCAAGCTGATGCCCTCAGCCGGTAACGACATCAACGCCGAACCGCCACCGGAAATCAGGCACAGCACCAAGTCGTCTTCGCTGAGACCGGATACGGTCTCAAGGATACGCTTGGACGCGTCCATGCCCGCTTGATCGGGCACCGGGTGGCTGGCTTCGATCACTTCGATTTTTTGAGTGGGCACCGCATGATCATAACGCGTCACCACCAAGCCTTCGAGACCGCCGCCCCAATGCCGCTCCACCGCAGCAGCCATGGCGGCGGCGGCTTTGCCTGCGCCAACCACAATGGTGCGGCCTTTGGGGTTCGCAGGTAAGTGCTGGGCGATGCACTTGGCGGGCAACGCCGCAGCCGTGGCCGCATCGAACAGTTCGTGTAACAAGTCCCGAGGCGAAGTAGCAGTCATGGCACGGTCCCGGCAGTTGGAATTAACTCATATCAATCAAGCGCCGATTACGCCACTTCGTGATCGGCCAAACGTTCCAACGCCTTGACCATCGCGGAGTGATCCCAGCCCGCGCCACCGGCGGCCTTGCACGCGTTGAACAATTCCTGCGCGGTCGCCGTGTTGGGCAAGGATACACCGATTTCACGGGCCGATTGCAGGGCCAAGTTGAGATCTTTTTGGTGCAGTTCGATGCGAAAGCCCGGATCGAAGGTGCGCTTGATCATGCGCTCGCCATGCACTTCCAAAATTTTCGAAGAGGCAAAGCCGCCCATCAGCGCTTCGCGCACCTTGGCCGGGTCGGCGCCCGCTTTGGACGCGAACAACAACGCTTCGCTGACCGCTTCGATGTTCAGCGCGACGATGATCTGGTTGGCGACCTTGCACGTCTGGCCCGCGCCGTTGGCGGTGCCGACCAGGGTGATGTTCTTGCCCATCAGATCGAACAGCGGCTTGGCGGTGTCGAACGCATCTTGCGGACCGCCAACCATGATGGTCAACGCCGCGTTTTGCGCACCCACTTGACCGCCGGACACCGGTGCATCGATGTACTGACAGCCCAGATCGTTGATCTTGGCGGCGAAGTCCTTGGTCGCGGTCGGGGAGATCGAGCTCATGTCGATAACCATCTTGCCCGCCGACAAGCCAGCGGCAACGCCGTCTTCACCGAACAACACAGCTTCGACGTCGGGGGTGTCGGGAACCATGGTGATGATGATGTCAGACTTTTCAGCGACTTCCTTGATGGTGTCGCAAACCGTTGCGCCGCCATCGAGGATATCTTGCGGGGTCGGCTTGGAACGTTTTTGCACGAACAGTTCGTTACCGCCCGTTTGCAGGTGCGCCGCCATGGGGTGACCCATGATGCCTAAGCCGATGAAACCGATTTTCGCCATAACTTTATCTCCTAGAAAATTTTGTCTGTGGGGCTTAGCCTTTGAGGTAAGCGTCCGCCCAGCCCAGGCCTTCCACCGTGGTGGTGGCGGGCTTGTATTCGCAACCGATCCAGCCCTGGTAGCCGATTTTGTCGAGGAAGCCGAACAGGAACGGATAGTTGATCTCGCCCGTGCCCGGCTCATGACGTCCCGGATTGTCGGCCAACTGGATGTGGTCGATGCTTGCCAGATGTTTTTGCATGGTGGGGGCCAAATCGCCTTCCATGATCTGCATGTGGTAGATGTCGTACTGAACCGCGATGTTGTCGGAACCGGACTCAGTAATGATGTCGAGCGCTTGACTCGTCCCACACAGATAAAATCCCGGAATGTCGCGGGTGTTGATCGCTTCGATCAGCAAGCGGATGCCCGCGGCTTTGAGCTTGTCGGCGGCAAATTTCAAGTTTTCGACGAAGGTCTTGCGCACCAGATCGGCGTCTGCGCCCTCAGGCGCAATACCGGCCAAGCAGTTGACCTGTTTGCAGCCCAAAGCGGTGGCGTAGGCGATGGCTTTGTCGACACCGGCTTTGAACTCTTCGACGCGGTCGGGATGGCACGCGATGCCACGTTCACCGGCACCCCAGTCGCCAGCAGGCAGGTTGTGCAGCACTTGGGTGAGGCCGTTGTCCTTCAAGCGCGCGCTCAGTTCTTCGGCGCTGAAGTCGTAAGGGAACAGATATTCGACACCCTTGAATCCGGCCTTGGCCGCCGCTTCGAAACGGTCCAAGAAATCGACTTCGTTGAACATCATGGTCAGGTTTGCAGCGAGTTGTACCATGTCATGGTCTCCGTATTTTGGGGGCCTTAGGCCAATTGGTTTTCGGGCAAGGGCAGATCGACGGTCTCTTCAAACTCGACCACATCGTCGATTTCGGCACCCATGGAAATGTTGGTGACGCGTTCCAGGATCAGTTCCACGACCACCGGAACCTTATATTGGTCCATCCACACCTGGGCCTGCTGGAAAGCCGGTTGAATTTCGTCGGGATGCGTCACGCGGATCGCTTTGCAGCCCAAGCCTTCGGCGACCTTGACGTGATCGACACCGTAGCCTTCGACTTCCGGCGCGTTGATGTTGTCGAACGCCAACTGCACGCAGTAATCCATCTGGAAGCCACGCTGAGCCTGACGGATCAAGCCGAGGTAGGAGTTGTTCACCACCACGTGGATGTACGGCAGTTTGAACTGCGCACCCACCGCCAATTCTTCAATCAAGAACTGGAAGTCGTAATCGCCGGACAACGCCACGATCTTACGATCCGCATCTGCCGCGCGCACACCCAAGGCGGCGGGCAAGGTCCAGCCCAACGGGCCTGCTTGACCGGCGTTGATCCAGTGGTTGGGCTTGTAGACGTGCAGCATCTGCGCCCCGGCGATCTGCGACAGACCGATGGTGGACACGTAGCAAACGTCCTTGCCGAACGCCTCGACCATTTCCTGGTACACGCGGTGCGGCTTCATCGGCACGGCGTCATAATCGGTCTTGCGCAGCATGGTCTGCTTGCGGCCCAAGCATTCTTTGGCCCAAGCGGAGCGGTCTTTCAGCTTGCCCGCTGTTTTCATCTCCTTGGCGACTTCAACGAACATCTCCAACGCCGCCTTGGCGTCGGACACGATGCCCAGATCGGGGCAGAAGATGCGGCCCAACTGGGTGGCTTCGATGTCCACGTGCACGAACTTGCGGCCTTCGGTGTACTTGTCCACCGAACCGGTGTGGCGGTTGGCCCAACGGTTGCCGACACCCATCACGAAGTCAGATGCCAACAGGGTGGCGTTGCCGTAGCGGTGTGAGGTCTGCAAACCGACCATGCCCGCCATCAGGTCGTGATCGTCGGGGATCGTGCCCCAACCCATCAAGGTCGGGATCACCGGCACGCCGACCAGTTCGGCAAATTCGACCAAAGCATCGGAACCGTCGGCGTTGATGATGCCGCCACCGGCGACGATCAACGGGTGCTCGGACGCGTTCATCATTTCGATGGCTTTTTCCGCTTGGCCACGGGTGATCGTCGGACGATCCACGGGCAGCGGCTCATAGGTGTCGATGTCGAATTCAATTTCGGTCATCTGCACGTCGATGGGCAGATCGATCAGCACCGGGCCTGGACGCGCGGAACGCATGATCTGGAACGCCTTTTGGAACACGCGCGGCACCTGGGCGGCTTCGCGCACGGTCACCGCCCACTTGGCGACAGGCTTGGCGATTTGTTCAATATCGACGGCCTGGAAATCTTCCTTGTGCAGCTTGGCGATCGGCGCCTGGCCGGTGATGCACAAAATCGGAATGGAATCCGCCGCCGCCGAATACAGCCCGGTGATCATGTCCGTGCCCGCCGGGCCGGACGTGCCGAGACAGATCCCGATGTTGCCCGGGGTCGCACGCGTGTAGCCCTCGGCCATGTGTGACGCGCCTTCGACGTGCCGCGCCAAGTAATGCTGGATCGATCCGGCCTTGTTCATGGCCGAATAAAACGGGTTGATGGCCGCGCCAGGCACACCGAAGGCGGTGTCGATACCTTCTTTTTCAAGAACCTTCACCGCTGCATCCACAGCTGTCATGCGAGCCATTGCGCCTCTCCTCATATTCAAAAATAGGGCTGTTGTTGAGCCCAGACTTAGCGCGCCAACCTGGTGCAAACAACGAAAATGATAATGTTTTCCGCAATTCGGAAAATTACGATTTTTTTACTTAATATCAAAATACTAACTCATTTCCGCACAGTGGAAATAGAGCCAATTCAACGCTGTACGGGTTGGATAACGCAATGGATTGACGTATAGAACGTATAGATATGGCGGATAGCTCATGCGGCGCGCACCCGACGGGAGAACGATTTTGCTCACCATCCTACGCCTTGCTTACGAAGATGCAGTGCTCTTGATTCAAGGCGCGGAAGAAAAAGCCCATGAAATCGGCGTACCGATGTGCATCGCCATCGTTGATGAATCGGGTTATTTAATCGCCTTCAAACGCATGGACGGCGGCAAACCCCTGTCCACCACGCTGGCGCAGGACAAAGCGCACACGGCGGCGATCTCGCGCAAGAGCACCCAGACCTATAACGAGAACTGCGTGCCTGGGAATCTGGCGTTCGGCATTCACACCTCTGCTGGCGGACGCTTTTCCACGGTCGGCGGCGGCATTCCCGTCGAAGTGGACGGCACAACGGTCGGGGCCATCGGGCTTTCCGGCGGCGCACCTGAACAAGACATCGCTTGCGCCGAGGCCGGGATCAGCCGTTTCCTGGAAACACTGAGCTAAGATCGCGTTTCAATCGCAAAAGCAGGTTTTCTTGCTCTTGGGCACCACCCCGCCCATGGCGGCGGTGATTTCGGCTGCGCACGCTTTGACCATGCCCCCCAGAACCGGAAACCGTTCGTCGCCGACGCGCGCCATCGGCCCCGACAATGAGACGGCCGCTATGGGCTCGCCGAACTCATCGAAAATGGCCGAGGCCACGCAGCGCAGGCCGACGCAGTGCTCTTCGTCGTCATAAGCGAAGCCTGTTTCACGCACCTCTTCGATTTCTTTGCACAAGTCCTTCTGGTCGATCACGGTGTTGTCGGTGGCGCGCTCAAACTCGCGCATCTGGATGAATTTTTTAGCCTTCTCGACCGGCATGGCGGCCAGCAACGCCTTGCCGACGGCGGAGCTATGGATCGGCACCCGCGACCCGGGTTTGGCCTGCACGCGCATCATTTGGCGACATTCCACTTGCGCCAAGTAGATGCATTCACCTTGGTCGGCAACCGCTAGATTGACGGTCTCACCGCTTTTTTCCATCAACGCCGCCATGAACGGTCGAGACATTGCAATGATGTCGCGCGAACGCACGAACGCGTTTCCGATGATGAACGCCTGCACCCCCATCTTCCACAGCGACTGATCGTTGTCGTAGCGCACATATCGTTCGTGCTGCAACGTCGTCAAAAGCCGATGCGTTGTGGACATGGGCAAGCCTGCCCGCTGCGAAATGTCGGTCATGGTCATGCCGTGGTCGTCGTCGGCAATCACATTGAGAATCGACAGCGCCCGGCACAGCGACTGCACCTGACCGCTGCTGTCGCCATTTTTTTTCGCAACAGCCTTGATGCGCGCCTTGCGCCTCACTTCTTTCGCCATCACAGGCCTCCGTTAAATCAAATTACTATATTGTTTTAATGTATGAATTAACGATTTCCGCATTGTAGAATGACATTTCAATATATGTCCATATAATCAGATATCGCTTAAATCTCCTAGGTTAATTTGTTTCTTTTGACGGCAGGTAGATATGACGAACCCCCTCGACACGCACACCATCGGCTTCATCGGTCTTGGGCTGATGGGCAAACCCATGGCCCGCAACTTGCGTGAGGCTGGGGCGAAAATAGTCATTCACAACCGCTCTCAAGCGGTGGTGGAGGAATTGTCGGCTGATGGCATGATCCCCGCCGCCTCCCCCGCCGACGTGGTGCGCCAAGCCAAAACCGTGATCTTGATGTTGCCAGACACGGCTACCGTCAAAGCCATACTTGAGACGATCATCCCTGCAATCGCACCTGACAGCCTGATCATCGACATGGGCACCACCGAGGCCACCTTTACCCGCACCATGGCCGAGCGCGTCGAGGCGGCTGGCGGTGGTTATGTCGATGCGCCTGTTTCCGGCGGCACCATCGGGGCTGAAAATGCCACGCTTTCGATCATGGCCGGTGGAACGGACAGCGCCGTTAAGCGCGCGCGTCCCATTCTCGACATCTTAGGCGACCGCGTCGTGCACGTCGGTCCCGTGGGCGCGGGACAAGTCGCCAAGGCGGCGAACCAAGTGATCGTCGGGCTGACCATCAGCGCCGTGGGTGAAGCCCTCAAACTGGCTGAACGCGCGGGCGCGGACCCGGCGCGGGTGCGTGAAGCTTTGAAAGGCGGCTTTGCCGATTCCCGTATTTTGGAAGTGCACGGTCGGCGCATGATCGACGACGACTTCAAACCCGGCGGGAAATGCGTCACGCAACGCAAGGATCTGGATCAAGCCTTAAAGCTGGGCAGAGAATACGACCTTGAACTTCCCACCACTGCGCTTGTCAGGAACCAGTACGATGACGTGATCGAAGCGGGGTTCGGGGACCTTGATCACGCTGCGCTGATCAAGGTCCTGGAACTCGACCGGACTTAGGCTTTGTCCCCGTTGCGTGCGTCGCGGATGTTTTCATAAAGATCGTAAAGCGCCATCGCCGCGACGCCGACCACGATCAAAATAAACGGCAATGCGCCAATCGATTGGGCCAGACCGCCGACAAAAGCGATAAACAAGCCAACGCCCAAAATCCCTGTGATGATGTTGTCCATCTGTTTTTCCTCTATTGCGACAAATCGTCGATGTATTTCGTCAGCCAGTTGGCGCTTCTAAGCAGCCGTCCGTCGTCACCTTTTTGACCGATCAGTTGCACGCCCAACGGCAGTCCCGCTTCACCTTGCAAGAGCGGCAGCGACACCGCAGGCATGCCCGTAAACGTCCACAACGTGGAAAAAGCCGGGTTGCCGGTGCTGTGCAAACCGAGCGGCGCTTCACCCGGCGCGGAAGGGCTCAAGATGACGTCGAAGTCCTCGAACAATTCATCGAGGCTGCGCCCGAACAAGGCCTGGCGATCCAACGCCAAACTGTAGTCCACACCGTGAACGGCGCGACCGCGCTCATTCATGGCGCGCAGCGTCTCGCTGATGTGATCCCCGCCCCGTTCAAAATCGTCGGCGAGATTTTTGGCGATCTCGACTTCCATGACCAAACGGTGCCACTGGAATATTTCATCATAGACGTGGGCCAGTTGCACCTCTTCGACCCGGTCGCCCAACGCTTCGACCAATTCGGCGAAGGCTTCATGGGTGGCGGCGTCGGCTTGATCCCAGGCCGGGCTTTTGATGAAGGCGAAGCGCGGCGGCATGGGCGGTTCTTCACCCGCCAACGTCAGTAGGTCCGGGCGGACGATGTGGCGCGCGTCGGGGTCCAACTCGTCATAGCCGGTCATCACCTGCACCGCCAACGCAGCGTCGTCCACCGTGCGCGCGAACGCACCGACGGTATCGAGATTGCGCGATGTGCGCAAAACCCGATTGCGCGAAATCATCCCGAACGTCGGCTTATAACCGACCACGCCGCAATAGGACGCGGGCCGGATCACCGATCCGTTGGTTTGCGTGCCCAGCGCCAAAGGCACCATGCCCGACGCCACCGCAGCGGCAGAACCGCTGCTCGACCCGCCCGGCGTGCGGGCGGCATCGTGCGGGTTGGTGGTTTTGCCCGGCGACAGAACGGCAAACTCCGCCGTCACGGTTTTACCCATGACGATGGCACCTGCTTGGCGCAACAACGCCACGCAGGTTGCGTCTTCAACCGTTTTACGACCTTTGTGCAAAGAACTCCCATATTCGGTCGGATAGTCCTTGGTGTCGAAAATGTCTTTGATGCCCACGGGCACGCCGTGCAGCGGGCCGATGGGGGCGGCGGACAACCGATAAAGATCCGATTGCCGCGCTTGCTCTAACACGTACTCGGCGTCGAGGTGCGTCCACGCCTGTACCGTTTCATCGACTTCCGCGATGCGATCCAGGCACGACTGCACCAACTCAACCGATGAAACCTGCCCGGACCGAATGGCCCGGGCGGCTTCGACAGCCGTAAGATTGAACGGACCGCTCATGGTCTTCCCCTTAGCCTGGACCGAACAGGTATTCAGGCAGCCACAGGGCGATGCCGGGGAAGTTGTACAACAACACCATCGAGAAGATCACAATACCGAGATACGGCATGATCCCCGCGAAGATATCCATCAACTGCACATGCGGCGGCGCGACGCCTTTCAAATAATAGGCGGCCATCGCCATCGGCGGGGTGAGGAACGAAGTCTGCAAGTTCAACGCCACCAACATGCCGAAGAACAGTGGATCGACATTGAAAGCTTCCAACATGGGCAGGAAGATCGGCACGAAGATGATGATGATCTCGGTCCATTCCAACGGCCAGCCCAGCAAGAAGATGATGGTCTGCGCTAAAATCAGGAAGCCCACCGTGCCGATGTCGAGCGACAGGAACCAATCGCGGATGATGTCGTGACCGCCCAGGTACGAGAACACGGACGCAAACGTCCACGAACCGACGAACAGCCAGCACACCATCGCCGAGGTCTTCGCGGTCAGGTACACCGCTTCCTTCAAACGCGCCCAAGTGAGCGAACGATAGAGCACGGCCAGAAGCAACCCGCCCGCGGCGCCAACGGCAGCCGCCTCCGCAGGCGTCGCCAGCCCCATGAGGATCGCGCCCAACACAGACATGATCAGCACCGCCAACGGGAAAAATGAGGTCAGCAGTTCATAAAGAACCTTGCGCATCGTCACGTCGTCTTGCTGAGGCTTGGGCGCCAACGCCGGATTGAAGTAGGCGCGGCTGACCACATAGATCATGTAGAACCCCGCCAGCATCAATCCCGGGAACATCGCGCCCGCGTATAAACGCAACGGTGAAATTTCCGCAATGGCGGCGTACACGATCAGCATGATGCTGGGCGGAATGAGAATGCCCAGACAACCGCCGGCACAAATCACACCCGCCGCATAGCGCGTGTCGTACTTGGCTTCCAACATGGCCGGAAACGCCAACATGCCCATCAGCGTCACAACCGCGCCGATGATGCCGGTGGCGGTGGCGAACACGGCACAGGTGGCCAAGGCCGCAACGGCCATGGAACCGGGCAAATTGCGCGCCGCCAGTTGGAAACTGAAGAACAGCCGATTGACGATGTTCGCGCGTTCAACCACGTAGCCCATGAACAGGAACAATGGCACCGCGACCAACACATCGTTCGACATCACCGAGAACGTATTCTGCACGAACAGTTCGAATATTCGGTTGTCGAAGAGATTTTGCATGCGCATGGGATCGTAATAGGCGTAATAGCCGAACCCGAGCCCCATGGCGATCAGGGTGAAAGCGATCGGAAAGCCCAGCAAGACCACAAAGATGAACAAGCCGAGCATAAAAATGGCAATTTGTGGATCGGTCATGAGCTTTTTCCATCCCTGAGGGCATGCTCGGATTCGAGCTGCTCAAGGTCTTCATGTTCATGCAATAGCATGGTTTCCGTTTCCTGAACGTCGTGCAGGCGGGCGGGCCACTCACCGGTTCGGATGCATTGGATGCACCGCACCGCTTCGGCGATGCCTTGCAACAAGACCAACGCGCCGGTCACGGGAATCAGGGATTTAAAGAAATAAATCTGGATACGCGCGGGGCTCGACCAGCTCACTTCCTTGTAGAACCAGGAATCGGAAGCAAAACCATAGCCGTAGTACAGCAGCGCCAACGCCCCCGGAAACAAGAACGCAATATAAAGCACCAAATCGACGCTCGCGCGCACCTTGATCGGCAACAGACGATAAACGACATCGCCGCGCACATGCGCATTTTGAGACAACGCATACGCGCCGGCCATCATGAACAATGCGCCGTACATCTGCACGCTCATGTCAAACGCCCACACGGTTGGGGCGTTCAAAACGTAGCGCACGAAAACTTCGTAACAGGTCGAAAACGTCAGCACCACGATGCACCAAGCAAAGGCTTTGCCAGTCCAGGCGCTGAGGCTATCGATAAAGTGGAGTATACGGGTCATACCCACCACCTCGGGTCAGGGTGAAAATTTAAGAGCATAAGCTGTTGGGGCGACGCCGATCAGCGCCGCCCCCCCAGATTGAGCTTCGCGAGCCCAAGCCGTTCTTACAGCTTGCCGTAGTAGTGTTCGTAAGCCAAACGGTAGTCCGGCGCGTTCTGCAGCGAATATGCGCCGTAACGCTTCGCCCAAGCTTTTTGCGACGCGACGACCTTGGCGAAGAACGGGTCCGACTTGCTGATGCGATCGACAACCACATCCCAAGCATTGAGCTGTGCGGCCATGACGGAATCGGGCGTGCGGTGAACGCGAACGCCATATTCCTCCTTGAGCTTCACGAGATCGGCGGAGTAGCGCTCCATGGCCTTCCAAGCCATGTCGGACGAGGCCGCCTCGGAAGCGTATTCGAGGATCGACTGCTGTTCGGGCGACAGATTATCGAACAAGGTCTTGTTAAAGATGATTTCAAACGATTCTTGGGACTGGTGGAAGCTGCCCAGGTGATAGTCCTTGGAGACATCCTGCATGCCGAAATCTTTATCCGAGGTCGGGTTGTTGAACTCGGCCGCGTCGATCAGGCCGCTTTTCATGGCCGGCTGAATTTCGCCACCCGGAAGCTGGACCACGGACATGCCCATTTCCTGCAAAACGTCGGCGGCGAGGCCAACGGTGCGGTACTTCAGGCCCTTCAACTGCGAAACGTCCTTGATCTGTTCCTTAAACCAACCCAGCGGCTGCGCCGGCATCGGGCCGGAGAAGAAACCGACCAAGTTCAAACGCAATTTATCGTGCATCAGTTCGTTGTAGAGTTCACGACCGCCACCGTATTGGACCCAACCCAACAGCTCGTTGGCGGACCACCCGAAGCACGGGCCGGTGCCGAACAGCGAAGCGACTGGGCTTTTGGAATACCAGTACGCGGTAACCAAGTGTGCACCGTCGATAACGCCTTTATGCACAGCGGTCTGCATTTCAGCGGTTTTCACAACGGCGCCGACGCCCAACAGTTCGACTTTCATCGAACCACCGGACATTTTATTGACGCGGTTTACGTAGTCTTGAGCAAATTCAAGAAAGATACCGCCGCCCCAGGCCGCTTGGACCTTCAACACGGTCGCCGCCTTGGCAACATGCGGTGCGGACAATACGGCCGCGGCAGCGCCCGTCGCAGCGACACCGCTGCCTTTCAGGAACTTACGGCGCGACAGCGCTTTGTCCTGTTTCGTTTCAGTCGTCTTGGTCATGCTCTTGGCCTCCCAATTAAATGAATTCCCTGCGAGGTCGTGCCGACGTCGCACCTTTGCGGCACGTACGCAACACTTTCACTGTATGAACCAAAACAACGACGCCCAGTCTGATGACGGTCGACATGATTCAGTTCACATAGCCCTCAGTGAATGTCCAGATTACCTGGACAGCCTCTGTTAACGTGGCCTCTTAACCTTACCGTTTCAATCGATTGATAGACGATCCGAGGGTAAGGGGAGGCCCACTTATACAGTGCTCAACCGCACTGTTTTGTATCCTGACCGTACGGCCATGATGCAAACGGGTCAACGCAAATGGTTTTCTTTTCCATCCAGCGAAAATGACGTAATTTCGATATGCAGTTCAATGCATTATACCGTATTCAGCACTCACGTTAAGCGATCCTGTCGTCGGGCTCTCGCCCCGCGAAAATAGCGTCCAAATTATCCAAGGCGCGATAGCCCATGCCGTCGCGTGTCTCTACGGTTGCGCTGCCCAGGTGCGGCAGCAAGAATACGTTGTCCAGTTCCCGATATTTGGGGTGGATATGGTCCGGTTCGCCGTTGAAAACGTCGAGTCCCGCCGCAAACAGCTTGCCTGACGTCAACGCTTCGATCAACGCGCCGTCATCGACGACGCCGCCCCGCCCGGTGTTCACCATGATCGCGCCGTCGGGGAGCATCGCAATGCGTTCGCGGTTCAACAAGCCGGTCGTTTGCGGGGTCGCCGGGCAATGGATCGACAAAACGTCGCAATGGGGCAGCAGATCCTCGACCGTTTCATGGTAGATCGCGCCGCATTCCAATTCGGTGTCGAGGCGGTGACGATTGTAATAATGCACCTCCATGTCGAAACCGCGCGCACGCTTCGCCGCCACTTGGCCGACGCGACCCATGCCGATCACGCCGAACCGCTTGCCCGTGGTTTGACTGCCCAGCATGAACGTGGGGCTCCAGTCTTTCCATTGCTGGGCGCGGATCATGCGCTCGCCTTCGCTGGCGCGCCGGGCCGCACCCAACATGCACAAAATGGCGATTTCCGCCGTGGCGTCGCTCAACACATCCGGGGTGTTGGTGACGATGATGCCCTTGGCTTTGGCCGCGGCCAGATCGACATGATCGTGACCCACCGAAAAATTGGCGATGGCGCGCACGTTGTCGGGCAAACGTGCGATCACGTCGGCCGAGAATTTCTCCGTATGGCACGGCAAGATCGCATCCGCCTTGGCCGCCATCTCGATGATTTCATCCGTCGAATACAAACGGTCATCGGGATTGAGCATGGGACGGTAGTCCCGTTGCAAGCGCGCCTCGACGGCATCGGGCAATTTGCGGGTGACAAGAATTACGGGTTTGTCGCTCATGGCTCACTGTATCCTCGAATTGCATTGCGCTTCATATCGCCGATCATACGATCAACAAAAAACACAGGGCATATTTTTCGCACCATCGAGTTCCGCATTGTGGAAAATCATCCTATCGAATTACTCCCGGGCTTGGAGCCCATGCTGCAACGCACCATAATACATGAGCCGGGTGAAATCGTGCCCGACAGGCCCGCTTCTGAAATGAAGAAGTGAGGACCTCCCCAACGATCTGAACAAAAGGCCAGTATCATGACAAACCGGATCGCCGTCGGCGGCCTGAGGGTCGTCCCCCTTCTCTATCAATTCGCCGCCTCCGAAATGCTTCCAGGGACGGGTGTTGATTCGGATGCATTTTGGGCAGGCTTGGAACGGATGGTCAAGGACCTAACGCCACGCAACAAGGTCCTGTTGCAAAAACGCGATGCGTTGCAATCTCAGATCGACGACTGGCATTCCAAACACCGGAACGGGGATTTCGATGCTGTAGCTTACAGACGGTTTTTAACCGACATCGGTTACCTGTTGCCAGAAGACGCGGACTTCAAGATCGCCACCGCCAACGTGGACGAGGAAATCGCCACCATCGCCGGACCGCAACTCGTGGTGCCGGTGATGAACGCGCGCTTCGCCCTCAACGCCGCCAACGCGCGCTGGGGCAGCTTGTTCGATGCACTGTACGGAACAGATGTGATCGCCGACGAAGGTGAACTGCGCAAGGGCGCGGCGTTCAATCCGGCGCGCGGGCGGGCCGTGTTCGCCTATGGAGCCACGTTCCTCGACCAAGCCGCACCGCTGAGCCGGGGCAGCCATGGCAACGTCACCGCATATAATGTGAACGACGCCAAAACGCTGTCCATCACACTTGCCGACGGCAAGACCGCGACGCTTGCCGATCCCGGACAGTTCGTCGGTTCCGCCATCGACGGCGGCACGCTTTCGGTGCTGCTCAAGAACAATGGCCTGCACATCGAAATCCGTATCGACGCCGATCACGATGTGGGCCAAGCCCACCAGGCCCACGTCTGCGACATCGTGATGGAATCGGCGCTGTCCACCATCCAGGACTGCGAAGATTCGGTCGCCGCCGTGGACGGGAAGGACAAAGTCGCCGTCTATCGCAACTGGTTGGGGCTGATGAAGGGCGATTTGCAGGAAACGTTCACCAAAGGCGGCAAGACCGTGGTGCGTCGCCTCAACCCGGACCGCGTCTATATCACGCCGAACGGCGGTGAACTGACCTTGCACGGACGCAGCCTGTTGCTGGTGCGCAACGTCGGCCATCTGATGGCCAGCGACGCGGTGCTCGACCAGGATGGCAACGAAATTCCCGAAGGCTTTCTCGATGCCTTGTTCACCAGCGCCTGCGCGTTGCACGATCTCAGAGGCCCATCCAAGGGCGGCAACAGCCGCACCGCCAGCATCTATATCGTCAAACCGAAAATGCATGGCCCCGAAGAGGTCGCCTTTGCCGACACGCTATTCGCTTATGTCGAAGACATTTTAGGGTTGGCGCGCAACACCCTCAAGATGGGCATCATGGACGAAGAACGGCGCACCACCGTCAACCTCAAAGAATGCATCCGCGCCGCCAAAGACCGGGTGGTGTTCATCAACACGGGCTTTCTGGATCGCACCGGCGACGAGATCCATACCTCCATGGAAGCCGGTCCTATGGTTGCGAAAGAAGCCATGAAGGACGAGCCGTGGATCGCGGCGTACGAAGATTGGAACGTCGATATCGGTTTGCAAACCGGGCTCGGCGGCAAAGCGCAAATCGGCAAGGGCATGTGGGCGATGCCCGACGAAATGCGCCGCATGCTCGACAGCAAGCACGCCCACCCCGAAGCCGGCGCAAACACTGCGTGGGTGCCCTCGCCCACGGCTGCAACGCTGCATGCGATGCACTATCACAAAGTGAATGTGGCAGAACGTCAGAACGAGTTGGCCTCTCGTCCGCGTGCCAGCCTCGACGATCTCCTCACCATTCCCCTGTTGGGCGAACGCACCCTGTCGGCGGACGACATCCAGAACGAACTGGACAACAACGCCCAGGGCATTCTCGGCTACGTGGTGCGTTGGATCGACCAGGGCGTAGGCTGTTCCAAGGTGCCTGATATCAACAATGTCGGCTTGATGGAAGACCGCGCCACGTTGCGCATTTCCAGCCAGCATCTGGCCAACTGGTTGCACCACGGCATTTGCAGCGAACAACAGGTGCTGGAAACCCTGAGGCGCATGGCCGCCGTGGTCGATGGGCAAAACGCGGGCGATCCCCTCTACCGCAACATGGCCCCGGATTTCGAAAACTCTATCGCCTTTCAAGCGGCGTCGGATTTGGTGTTCAAGGGGCGCGAACAGCCCAACGGCTACACCGAACCGTTGCTGCACGCATGGCGTAAAAAAGCCAAAGCCCAGTTAAAGTCCTGACCCTAACCACACAATCAGCAGCGGCAAGGTGACCATGGACGCGGCGGTGGAAACCAACACCGCCGTGGACGCCCTTGCGGGCATGGCCCCGTTTTGCTGGGTATCGTGCTCCTGAGCGATGACGAACAGCGCCGCCGGCGAAGTGGTTGACCGACCGCCTCACGCCGGCGTTACCCGCCGCCATCGCCGCCAACGTGCCCTACGGTCTATGGCAAGCCCCTAGTTTTCTAGACACTTGCGACCTTCCCTAAATGCCTTTTTTCGAACTCGACTGGTGACAGTCCATTGTTGTTTCCATGCCGACGTTTTGGGTTGTAGTACAGCTCGATGTAATTG
>Ga0316204_10001367_pt1 | contig 67305 bp, 70 predicted proteins | sample 6monrhotite_MG_2_FD_205661 | JGI IMG/M metagenome (GOLD analysis project Ga0316204, IMG submission 205661) | Microbial mat bacterial communities from mineral coupon in-situ incubated in ocean water Damariscotta River, Maine, United States -... | ecosystem: Environmental > Aquatic > Marine >... | reverse complement strand
TGGTCAACACCTGTGGTTTTATCGATGCCGCAGTAGAGGAATCACTCGATGCCATCGGCGAAGCCCTAAACGAAACCAGCAAGGTCATCGTTACTGGCTGTCTTGGCGCCCAGGCCGACATCATCCATCAAATCCATCCACAGGTACTAGCGGTCACCGGCCCCCATGCCACCAGCGCAGTGATGGATGCCATACACCAACACTTGCCGCAAAAGGGACTGCAACGCAACCCTGTGCCGCCACAGGGCATCAAACTAACCCCGTCGCACTACGCCTATATCAATATCGCCGAAGGCTGCAACAACCACTGTCGTTTTTGCGTCATTCCAACACTGCGTGGCGGGCTGGCTAGCCGCGCTAGCGGCGAGGTGATGCAGGCGGCCGAAAACCTGGCCGATGCCGGCGTAAAAGAACTGCTGATAATCGCGCAAGACAGTTGCGCCTATGGTGTCGACATCAACCACCGCACCAGCTTTTGGGGCGGCAGGCCCATCAAAGCCCGCATCACCGAGCTGGCCTCGGCACTGGGCGAACTGGGCATCTGGGTTCGACTACACAAGCTCTACCCTTACCCGCTTTTAGACGAACTCATCAGCCTGATGGCCGAAGGCAAGATCCTGCCCTATCTCGACATCCCACTTCAGCATGTCAGCCCAGACATTCTCAAGGCAATGCAGCGGCCCGACAACAGCGAAGTCAGTCTGGCGCGCATCCGGCAGTGGCGAGAAACCTGCCCTGAACTGGTACTACACAGCAATTTCATTGCTGGCTTTCCCGGTGAAACAGAAGATGACTTTGAGCAACTGTTGGCATTCATCAGTGAAGCCAAACTTGACAGCATTGACGCCTTTGCCTACTCCGATATCGATGGCGCCCGTGCCAACGAACTGCCCAATCATGTAGCGGAAGAGCTAAAACAAGAACGACTAGAGCGCCTTATGGAGCTACAGGACGAAATCAGCGCCGCCAAACTGCGCGCTCGCATTGGCCAAACCCTGGAGATCCTCATCGACGAAAGCGATGGCGAACAGGCCGTTGGCCACAGCTATGCCAATGCACCGGAATCTGACAGCCAGGTATTCCTCGAAAATGCCGCCAATCTCAGTCCCGGCGACATGGTCAGCGCCAGGATTATTGAGGCCGATGAATACAACCTGTGGGCCGAACTCCTCAATTAGTGAGACTCTGTTAACATTGAGCCAAACATATTGTCATAAAAGATTATGCATATAAAAACCACGCTCAAATCAAGTCTACAGATCACCGCCATGGCGCTGCTAATCGGCAGTCCACTGGCGCAAGCCGGTTGTGATGACCCTGCTGCCCCCCGGGTTAACTGGAAGGGCTGCGACAAAGCCGGCATCGACCTCAGCGGCATGGACCTGCGTGGTGCTGTGCTCAACGGCATCAACCTCGAAGGCGCCAATCTTAGCAAGACCAATCTGCGCGGCAGCCAGCTTGGCCGCGCCAACCTGAAAAAGGCCAACCTGACCAAGGCAAACTTAATCGAGGCCAACCTGGTAGCCGCTAACCTGAGTCAGGCCACGCTGGAAAAAACCCTGGCCAAACAAGCAAAATTTGATCGTGCTGATCTGAGCAATGCCAATCTCAATGAAGCCTTTCTTGAAGAGGCTCACTTCTACGATGCCAACCTAAGCAATGTCCAGCTGATAAAGGCCAACCTCAGCAAGGCCATCATGAATCAGGTCAATCTCAGCGGTGCCGACCTCTCATCCAGCACTATGATTAAGACAGAACTGTCACGCGCCAACCTGGAAGATGCCAATCTCAGCGGTGCCAATCTGGAGCGGGCCCAGCTCGACAAAAGCTTTCTGGTCAACACTAACCTATCCAACAGCAATCTCAGTCGCGCCAACCTGGCCGAGGCCGAGATGATCAACACCGATGTTAGTGGTGCCAAACTGGATTACACCACCTGGAATGACCGCAGCCGCTGCCGCTCAGGCTCGGTAGGCTTATGCAAATAATTAATAGCGAAATAATCAATAACTAAGGAAAACAACACATGTCAGAGACTTCACCCCTGGTAGAGGCACAACAAAAATTCATCAACGCCGTTCCAGCTCAAAGCATGGCAGCCGAAACTATTGCACTAGACCAGGCGCTAGGCAGAACCCTCTACAACGACTTCAACGCCCCTGAAGACTCCCCCCCCTACCACCGCGCCATCGTCGAAGGTTTTCTGGTCAACACAGCAGAGACTCGCGGCGCATCGGAAGAAACCCCCATCAGCGTCAAGGTGGTCGGCAGCGTCGCCCCCGGTGATGCCGTCTGCCCAAGCTTTGGTACCGGTGAAGCCATCGAGCTACAGACCGGCAGCATCCTGCCCGATGGCGAAGTTTCCATCGTCCGCATGTGGGAAGCAAAACGTGATGGCGACAGCGTCAGCATCAGCCGTCCGTTTCCACCACGTTTTTTCATCGAAGATCAGGGCTGCGACATCAACAAAGGTGACACCATCATCAGCGCCGGCACCGTGCTCACACCACAGCACATTGGCACCATCGCCAGCCTCGGTCTGGGCGAAGTCTCTGTCGCCAGCCAGCCGCGCGTCACCGTGTTTGCCTCCGGCGATGAAGTCACCCCCTACACCGCTCCGTTCAAACCCGGCATGATCCGTGACTGCAACAGCCCGATGCTGGAAGCAGCCGTCAACGCCGCCGGTGGTCAAGCCACACTGGGCGGCATCATGGGTGATAATTTCGACGCCTTCGTCAATGCAGTGCGTAACACGCTGAACGAAGCAGACATGATCGTCATCTCCGGCGGCACCGCTGTCGGTGGCCGTGACTTTATCTCGGACCTGATTAAAGAAGTGGGTGAATTATTGATCGACGGCGTACCGATGCGCTCTGGTCGCCCTTTGATCATGGGCATCGCCAATGGCAAACCCATCGTCGCCGTGGCTGGCCATCCACCCGAAGCCCTGCGTGGTTTTCAACTGTTTGGCGCGCCAGCGATTACCAAACTGATGGGCCAAACTATCGAATTGCCTGAAGACCAGGCGCAACAACAACCGCCTCAGTAATGAGGTGGTGGTGTTTCCTCTGACAGGGGGCGAACCAGATCGCCGCCCTGTTCCAACTGGTTTTTCTGCCGCTTGACCGCCTCGGTCAAGGCATCAACCTGATCCTGCTGCTTGATCACCACCTGATTCAACTGCTCCACAGTCGCCTCAAGATAGGCCATTCGAACCTCAATATCCTCAAACCTTTTATCCATAACCACCTCAATGCAAACCACAAAGGCCTGATTATATAAGCTTGTTCCACCTTGGATGGCAGTTATTTGAGTTAGACAGGGTGCGCCACACCCAGACATTCTCTATGATGGCATAACAAAGTCTGATACTCGTGCGCACGGCGTTTTGCCCGCAAAGAGGCAGCCTACGCGCTGATTAGGCAGCCCCTTTAGCAAAACATTAAGGTTAATGAAGTCATGAAAATAATTTCAAAAACTATCTCGCTATTTATGTTCCTGGCATTTATAAACATCGCCCAGGCTGACAGTATTCTCAAGACGAAATACTCACGATTGATGAATCAATTCCAGAAACAGTTAATCTGGAATTCTCTAATGAAAACAACCTTGTCCCAAAGATTGGCGAATTCAATGTATTGTTATCAATTCTAATGAGCAGTCCTTCAGGGGAAAGATGAACAACCGATACGATAAAAAACACCTCGCCTCACCAGAGGTTATTAGATAGCGGGCATATCATTGCCGTATTTGCCAACAGCGAAAGAAGAAACGACAATGATCATTAATTTTGGGGTAAGTAAGTTTCCTATTTTAAAAGTAAGCGTAAGAAATTAAACACAAAATTATGGCTTACTGAAACACATCAAAAAAACTCATAACCCCACTAAGAAAATTATTAGCCATCAAAAAAAATGAGAAAAACTGACAAAAAAATCGACAATACTTTACGCCGGTTACTCACCGAAGTATGTGATTCGGCTCTTGAAAATGTAGAGGGATTCAAATGGCTGACTCATTTAGTTGACTACGATAATTTTCCAGAATCACTATCAGTCATTTGCATCTTTAATACAAATTCAGAACTTGCACAGGCAAGATCCTTAAAAAGAGATAATTACCTTCGTAATTTAATTAAACAAAAATTAGACTGCGCAGATATCAAAATACATAACATTACTAAGCATGTAAGCTTTGACACCGAAGAAGAGTGCCAGATAAAAAATGGTGGGAATTGGCATCAGCATTTAGGTTAATGTACGCTTGGCAATTTCCCACAACGCTCTATAGGCTATATCCTCCCATCATGAAAGGCCTCATATCTCAACAGGGGTATCAACAATGAATGAACATGAAAAGATTAATTACGTTGAGTTTCCAGCTCAAAATATTCAAGCAAGCAAATCTTTTTTTGAATCAGTATTTGGCTGGGCATTTATAGATTACGGCCCAGATTATTCGGCATTTTCCAACCAAGGAATTGATGGTGGTTTCTTTAAATCTGAATTGAAATCCACGACTGAAAAAGGATCAGCTTTAATTATTATTTACAGCAAAGATATTGAGGCAAGCCTAACTAAAATTAAACAGGCTGGAGGACTAATTGTAAAACCAATATTTTCATTCCCTGGCGGTCGCCGTTTTCACTTCACTGAGCCTAGCGGTAATGAGTTAGCCGTATGGTCTGATATCAGCGCGTAACATGAAAACTCAACATCCCCCATATAAAACCGCCTACCCGAGTAGGTAGGCGGTTTTTTTCAACATCATGTTTCATGGGCAATATCCAAGATGTTACACCGGGGCTTTACCTCACCATGTTTTGTTGTTTACTTGCCAGCCTTGGTCAATTTTTTAACAAAATTAGTATCATCGCTGTCACTACATGTCTTTACACTTTTGTGGTGACCTTTTTTATGATCACCTTTCTCGCGACCATCATCTCCATCTTTGTGGCATGGCAGTGCAACCACATCCTTAAGATCAATCAACCAGGTTGCGTCACCCTGACCACCGTCAACAGCGGTGCTTTCAGGATGCTGCACATTGATGATGAACTGGCTAGGATTGGCAGGGTTAAAAATCATGCCGGAATTTTCTGCGCCTTTAACTTGCAGGCTCATGAAGTGATCGAGTGATTCGGCCACACCATTGCTATCGGTGTCACGCAAAACCAGATATCGCCACCTTTGTTATCACTATTCGGCCAGTCTTCTACCACATAGATATTACCCAGGGCATCCTGGGCCAGATTGTTTGGTGATGTTACGCGACCAGTGGTTGGCGCATGACCAAGATTTTTTGCTGTGCTTTCATCGGCAGCCAGGCGCACCATCGCTTTGTCATCACCCAGTTCTTCAACAGAGTAAACGGCCAGCTCTTCGGTTGCGGTGAAGTACAACACTTCATGACCATTTTTCAGGTAACCGACTTCAACATCTTCCGGACGACGGAAAGGTGTTCCATCCAACTCATCGGCAGCAGCACGTCCACCGCGCGTTTCGTTGTCCGTGGTCAAGGCAACGCCTTCAAATAGCTACCCATGTGGCCATGCCAGTACGTTCTTTTGGCATGTTGTTTGGATACTTTTCTGGCTTAGAGGAAGGGTCACCGGCATAACCATCAACAGACAAGACAAAGGTCTGGCCTTTACTATAATCACCTTTAACCGTAGGCACGAATTTATAGATTGAACCTGAACGATCTTCATCTACAAAATACAATTCACCGCCTTCATGAGAAACGTTAGGAATGCTGTTCAGTTCATTCACAATAACCGTTTCGCCAGCAGCAACATCCGCCATAGGATTCATCACTTCAAACATGCGCCCCTGGCCGGACCATTCCTCACCCACCGGCAGGGTATTGACTGGGGTCCAGGTGGCTGGATCGAGGGCACTGAAATCACCGCTCCAATTACCACTGGCACCATTCATATCACCCTTGAACAGATTTACCGCTTTGTCGGTGACGCTGTCATAGCGCGTCACACCTGAACCATATTTAGTTTCGTGTGGGATAAAAATATATCGACCTGAGTCATCGAAGGCACTCATGTCCGTCATCGACGCAACATAGCCCAGACCTGGAACACGTATGGTTGACTGATTGGCATCGGCTTCTATTTCGTGCAAGCTGGTCAGATTTTGTAACTATCACCCGCCGGCACTTGCCAGGGTGAATTCAATTCATTGATGTGGTTGGCAACCTGCGCGACTGCGGCAGATTGAATCAGCGGATTAAAAAAAACATCTGTGCCTGCAGAGGCTGATTGCGTCCCTGTTACCAAAATCGCCCTAACCACGGCCTTTTTTGTAAAATCATTCACCTTGGTCTTCTCCTAAAAAATAACTTATGTCTTTGATGTACTTGGCAAACAGTAGTAATTATTTTTGACAATGAAGTGACTAACACTTGAACCTTGTATTACGTTGCTATATTGGTTAACTCAAACTAATTCTCCTCATCTTGTGTCTGAAATAAGAAGTTTTACTTATTTAAATTTAAACAACACTGGCCGATAACCATTTACCTTGTTGAAAACCTTACATAGGCGAATGATTATGAAATGCGATGTTGTTTATACACATGCGAAAGAATCAGAGACAGCTGGCAATGAGGACAAACTCAAACAACTGCACGGCCGAGGCTTTAAGAATGAACGGGAATATCTGGCATTTCTGCTGGAGCAAGAGCAGATCTGGGAGCGAGAGCATCTCGGCAAAAACAACGACACAGATGAAACTAAATAATTACTATCCCATTACCGCTAGCTCAATATTTACAAATTTATTTGAAGGCCCCGCTGAGACGGGGCTTTTTTATGTCCGCCAAAAATAAGCCCGGTACGGGGGCTGTGCGCACGTGAGCTTCATATTCAATTGGGATTTCACTCTTTTGATTGGACAGTGATTTTGCTGAGTGAATGTGCGCGCACCGCGTTTATGCTTGCAATCTGGCTGCGGCCTACAAGCTGTCTGGCTCTATAACTGGCCAGGACATCCCCCCTATAAAAAGTTAAAATAGCTCTCTTTCTCCGCCCCACGGCTGACCACGGATTCTTCGATGTTACGACTTACTGAAATCAGACTGCCCCTTGACCACTCGCCAGAGGCGCTGCGTGAGGCGATTATCAAGCGCTTGCAGATTGCGCCTGAGGCCTTGCGCGACTTCAGCGTTGCCCGCCGTGGTTTCGATGCCCGCAAAAAAAGCGCCATCCTGTTTGTCTATTCACTGGATGTTGATGTCACCGATGAAGCGAAGCTGCTGCAAAAATTTGAAGCTGATCACAACATCAAAGCAACACCTAACACTGAATACACCTTTGTCACCCACGCACCTGCTGGTCTCAAGTCGCGCCCGGTAATCATTGGCACCGGGCCATGTGGTTTTATGGCCGGGCTGATTCTGGCGCAGATGGGTTTTAAGCCGCTGATTCTGGAACGTGGCAAAGAGGTACGACAGCGCACCAAAGACACCTGGGCGCTATGGCGTGACCACAAGCTCAATCCCGAATCGAACGTACAGTTTGGTGAGGGCGGTGCCGGCACGTTTTCTGACGGCAAACTGCATACCCAAACCAAGGACCCGCGCTTCCTGGGCATGAAGGTGTTGCGTGAATTTGTGAAAGCCGGTGCGCCAGAGGAGATCTTGTACGTCAGTAAACCACACGTGGGCACCTTCCGCTTGGTGGGCATGGTGGAGAAGATCCGCGAAGAGATTGTCAGCCTCGGTGGCGAGTTCCGTTTCGACAGTCGTGTCACCGATGTCGAGATTGATAATGGCCAGGTGCGCGGTGTGACACTGGCCAGCGGTGAACAGATCGAGTCGGATCATGTCGTCTTCGCCATTGGCCATAGCGCCCGAGATACCTTCCAGATGATCCATGATCGGGGCGTCTATGTTGAAGCCAAACCGTTCTCGGTGGGCTTTCGTATCGAACACCCGCAGGCAATCATCGATCAATGTCGTTTCGGCGACTTTGCCGGTCATCCCGATCTCGGCGCGGCAGACTACAAACTGGTGCACCACTGCAAGAACGGCCGCAGCGTCTATAGTTTCTGCATGTGCCCGGGCGGCACCGTGGTGGCAGCCACCTCTGAAGAGGGACACGTAGTGACCAACGGCATGAGCCAGTATTCACGCAACGAACGCAACGCCAACAGCGGCATTGTGGTCGGTATTACCCCGGAAGACTTTCCCAGCGATCAGCCTCTGGCCGGGATCGAACTACAACATCAACTTGAGAAACGTGCCTTTGAGTTAGGCGGTGGCAACTATGATGCCCCCGGGCAGCTGGTGGGCGACTTCCTCAAGAACAAGCCCTCTTCGGCACTCGGCAGCGTCCAACCTTCATACACCCCAGGGGTGCACCTAACCAATCTGGACACAGCCCTACCCGATTACGCCATCGAGGCACTTCGCGAAGCCCTGCCAGCCTTCAATCGCAAGATAAAAGGTTTTGCCATGTTTGACGCAGTGCTGACTGGCGTAGAGACACGCACCTCATCGCCGGTACGGATCAAACGTAATCGTGATGATTATCAAAGCATCAATACCAAGGGCTTCTACCCCGGCGGTGAAGGGGCAGGCTATGCCGGTGGCATTCTTTCAGCTGCAGTGGATGGCATTGAAATAGCCGAGGCGGTGGCTTTGAGTATGGTGGCGGAGTTTGAGCACCAATAACGCCAACGAATAAATAATTGCACTAAATAATTGCACTGGCGCAGGCTTAACCTGACTACAGTGCAAGACGTATTCAAACTCTTAATGGATCAACCATACTGTCGGCTGTCATTAGAATCGGCTTGTACCTGTCTCCGTTCGACCCATTGCAGGCGTTCAGCCTATTACCTCGAACGGCAGCTGTGCCGCAGCAAGCAGCCATCTAGCTACGGGGTATTGCCCCCACTATTGCGTACTTCTACAGCCTTATAAACTCAGATTAGCCTCAGTTAAACAGCCCCTTAAAGACCTTCATGCCCTTATCCATCATTTCATTGAGCTCCTTCTCATCCGGCTCGTTACTTTCTTCGCCCATATCTTCACTTGCTTCATCTTGCTGATACCGCTCTTCAGCCGCCTGGCGTTGATCCCCTTCCAGCTCCATCTTGCCCTGAGCCATACCTTCTTCAATTTTCTTAGCCGCATCAGGATCCTTCATAGACTCAATCATTGACGTGATCATGGCACGGTTCATGTCATCTGCTTCTTGATTGAATTTAACCTTCACGCCCTTGGGGATCAGGAAAACATCTGCAGGAACAGAAGCATTTTTGTCGATCTTCTTCGCCACAGTATTATTCTTAATTCCCATTATGTTTGATTCCATCTTCAGCAAAATCGGTGTGCCGCTCATCTGACAACTAGTGCTCCCCATCACCGTCACCAGGTCACAGGTGTAACCCAAATGCTCACTCGCTTTGGGTTCAACCTGCCCACCCATTTGTACAGCCAAGTTCATACCCATGCTTTCAAGATTATTCATAACAATCTCACGCTCTTTTGTTGAAAGCTTTTCCATCTCCTCTTGCATAAATATTTGGGGGTTAGTCATTTTGGTACCGGTTCTTTTATCCATATCGATAACGACAACCAAATCACGCGTTGTGATTTCAACGGTGTCGGTCTTGGTGGTGACGAACAGTACCTTGCCTTTGCTTTTAGTAATTTTTACGCGCTCATTGCCAAAATCTCGTATATACAGAGTTTCTTTACCTTTCTGGGAGCCGCTGACATCGTAATGGATAATCGCCGTTTCGAAAGGCAAATCCACTTCCCAGTGATTGTCCTTTGCAAATGCTGGGGCAATATTCAATAACAAAGCGAACCCGGTGAACAACCACATCGGAGTAAAGTTCTTCATTTGAGTGCCTCCTGTACGAGAAAAACGGAAGTGATATAAATAACCTGCATCAATCAATTATAGATTGTTTGCCAGGCGTTTGCTTTCTCATAAGCAAGATAATATGGACGTGTCAGATAACAGCCCATAGGTGGATGAGAAATAATATTCTAGTGAATAATTTCTCGTATCCGGCCACGAAATACCACTAGATACCAGCATTATTGCCTTGGAGAAAAGCTATATAAGCGCTCGGGTTGAATACGGCGATTTAGCTGTAACTAGAGATTCCTGCTGATGACCGATTAAAGGCAAACTTTATACAGAGTAGAAATATCAAATTGCAGCATTAGAATGACTATAGTCGTTGAGAGCGGGCCGCCCAAACTACCGCAACTGCTAAGTGTTATAAGATCACCTGCCCAAAAACATGTGCGTACACTGCAAGGCCCCTACATGAGGGCCGCTGCCTAATAACACTTAACAAAGCCCAACACTGGCAGTGATGTCATTCCTGCTACAATCAAAAGCCATAGTAAATAAATTGTCTGAAAATAATGGAAAAAGATATTAGGGCGATCCTGTTGGACATGGATGGCGTTCTTTACCATGGTGAAAAAGTAATACCGGAGGCTGTGGTTTTTATGTCGGCCGTTAAACATTTGCCTCACGCCTTTATCACCAATAATCCGATTCTTTCTTCACAAGCCATCGCTGATCGATTAGAACGACTTGGCTTTCAGCGACCAGATCATGAGCAAATTATCACCTCTGCTGAGGCGACGGCTTTGTGGTTGTCACAGCAAAAGGCTAATTTTCGCTATTACGCCGTGGGAGCGAGTGGTTTGCACACTGCTTTGCGCCAAAAGGGTGTAGAAGACAATCAGAGCGCAGACTTTGTAGTGATCGGTGAAGGTGCAGGCATTGATTATGATGCTATTGCTACAGGGGTTAACCTGATTCTTAAACAAGGTGCACGTTTAATCTGTACAAACCCTGATCACAGTGTTGATGCTTATTTGCATGGTAAGCACTGTATCTTACCAGGCGGCGGAGCCTTGGTGGCACCCTTTGCCATTGCCTCTGAAACAGAACCGGTTTTTATTGGCAAGCCTCACGCCTTGCTGTATCAGATTGCAATGGACAGGTTGGGTGTTAACCCCGATCAATGTCTGATGGTAGGTGATAGACCGGATACCGATATAGCGGGTGCTGCGGCGCTAGGTATGAAAACCGCGCTGGTAAGAACCGGCCGCTTCCTTCCTGGCAGTTCACTATCTGATAATTTACCGCTGCCTGATTGGGACGTGGAAAGTTTGGAGCTTCTGTTACTGGCGCTTCAATAATCAGCTGCGCAACTATTTCATAATTAAGGATGAACAAAATTTATAGCTAGCAGGCTAATATCTGCTTGTGGATTCAGAGGGATAAATATACACATTGGTTCACTTGGTTATTCAAAAATGCTGAGCAATAGGCGTTTGGTGCCCCTTAGAGACATTCAGTCTATTCATCTCGAGCGGCAAGTGCTCACATGAGCTGACATTAAGCCACATATTATATTCAGTACCTTAATCCCAACCGTGTTTTATCATATGCACTTGAGAGTTAGCGGAATAACATCTTAAAAAAGTGTTTCTTGGTAAGAAATATATCAATGGATGGTATAAATCAGGGTGGGCTGTGACTGATGTTCCTCCCGCTTCGATACATATTTGTTTCAATGCCAATTCAGTCATTATACGCGTATTGATAGTTGAGTTAACTTCGCCCTAGATGTGAACAATCACTTGCATGAAGCCTAGCGTTTTCAATATAGAAAAGAGCTGTTCCATGTCGCTGTCAACTATCGGTGAATCATTATCGTCGACCAGCATAAAACTCTTGCCTGTTTGCTTGCGTAACATAATGAACCATTCCGTTTGGTTGGACGGGTTACGCATCAAGGCCGCCTCGACGAGTTTTTTTGTCACAAAGGGTTGGCGTGCTCTCGACAGTCTCATATATCTTCACTTTGCACTGGGTTGTCGCTTCCTTTTCTTTCAGTTTGACCGCGGCGCGTTCTCCAACGCCTCTTTCAAAGTAGGATAAAAAGATGAAACATTTTGAATGGGCTTGATGTTGGCGCGCGTCAGCGTTTTGAGCGGTTGAAATTGTATCTCGGCTAAAAATATTTTGGTGTTGGTTTTCTCGCATTTTGAAATTAGTTTATTTAGCGCTGCCAGACCGCCTGCATCGAGAATGGGAACGCCGTCGAGATAAAGAATAATGCCTTGCTTGTTATCGCAAAGTGTCGACAGTTCACCAAATACCCGGTCAGCCGCGGCGAAAAACAACGGGCCGCTGATTTTAAAGACATGCCAACCCTCGGCCAATGATTCGGGCACCATTCGACGGTTGTCGGTGATGTCAGTGACTTTGGTCATTTCAGCTATTTCTTTCATGAACAGCAACGCCGCCATAATAATGCCAACGGTGATGGCGATTACCATATCGAACAACACAGTGAGTGAGCAGCAGGCGATAAATATCCACACCTCATTACTTGGCGAGGTTTTCAACAGATGTATGGCCTTAGGGGCTTCGCTCATATTCCATGCCACCATGACCAATAATGCGGCCATTGCGGGCATGGGTAGATAAGACAATATATCGCTAAGAACCACCAAGCCGAGTAGTATTACGAGTGCGTGAACCATGCCGGCGATCGGCGATTGAGCGCCAGCTCGGTAGTTGGCCGCAGATCGTGCAATCGCTGCTGTGGCTGTGATGCCGCCAAAAAATGGTGTCACCACGTTGCCGATGCCTTGGCCCAACAGCTCGCTATTGGCACTATGACGCGTGCTGGTCATACCATCGAGGACTACCGCGCATAACAGAGATTCGATAGCGCCAAGCATGGCGATGGCGAATGCAGCAGGCAATAAGTCGGTGACAGTTTGCCAGCTCCAAACGATGGCTTCGCCACCAGGTCCGGGTTGATTCCAGGGCCAATCGAAGGCGGGCATGACTGGCGGTATCCCTTGTCCGATTGAGCCGTCGGCCAAAATGTAACTAAACCGCGAGCCGATTGTATCGACCGCCCATCCGGCATCGATTGCGCTTAATCCTATTGCCAACAGCGTGCCCGCCAGTAGTGCGGGTAAGTGAGCAGGTACCGGATTTTTCAAGCGCGGCCACAACAACATAACAGCGAAAGTAACCAGCGCCACCACGACACTGGGCCATTGTGTGGCGGGTACTGCTTGCGCTAACTGCCAGATTTTCTCAATGTAGTGTTCGGGTGTTTCTGTGAAGTTCAATCCGAGAGCATCTTTGATTTGCAAGCTGGCGATTACCACAGCAATACCTACAGTAAAGCCGAGTGTCACCGACTCGGGGATGTACTCGATAAACCGTCCCAAGCGCAGCATGGCCATAATGATCATAATCATGCCAGCCATCAAACCGGCCACCATCAAACCACCTAGACCGTACTGTTGCGCGATGGGAAACAAGATCACTACGAATGCCGCCGTCGGGCCAGAGATACTAAATCGGGAGCCACCGAGCAGCGGAATCAGAAAGCCGCCGATGATGGCGGTATAGAGCCCATATTGTGGGGCGACACCACTGGCGATAGCCAAGGCCATCGCCAATGGAATAGCGATAATACCGACAGTGAGCCCGGCCATGACATCTTTCCATAACCGTCGAATGGAATAGGGCTCTTGTAAAAACCCCTCACGTAACGCATGGCCGATACGTAGAGAGAACAGATGGGCGCGATGGGGCATTTTTAAACCTCGAAAAACTTGCAGACCAGTTATCCATACATTATGTTATAAACAAATACTCATGCAATGATAATTTGATTAACATATAAGATGAAAATGGAAAACAGAAGCGCTCGACTGACCCTGCTAATTGATCCGCGCAAGAAGGCTATTTTTGAACAACTGTGCGCCAAGGAAGATGTGACGCCGTCCCAAAAGGTGCGGCAATTCATCCGTGACTATATCGAAGAAAAAATAGGTGCGGATTGGCTCGAACAGGCCGACAAGAGTGATTCGCCTTAGGGTGAGGCCAACCCATTAACCATTTCGACCACAAATTAAGCACGGTTACGTCCTATGCTGAATTGTGACCGGTAGTGGTCCGTATAGGGTGAAGATAAACTTGTCTTTGAAGCGATTTTGCCAATGCTCGCTTAAGGGGTACAAGAAAAGCATCTATATGTGCAATACATGGCTGCTGAGGTTTGATTCTGTGTATCCATAAATGGCGCCATTAACTGCTGCGATTGAACCTCGATGGTCGGGTATGGCTGCCATGAGGTGTTTTTTCATTTCATGACAGATGAACAAGTGCTGTGCGCCTATTACAGGTTAACCAGCCTCACCATCACGGTTGACAGATTTGTCACTGAAACCGCCACATACATTCAACTGCCAAGCGGTTGTTTCTAGCTGGGACGGTCACTTTGAACCATAAAGTTGTGCAACCACCGTAATTCCCAACAGGTTTAAAAAGCACGAGTAGATCAGTTTGGATATTGACTTTTGCTTCTCTTCGATAAAAGATAGTAATCACTTACTATCTTTTGGATGTGTATGTCGTCAATTAGAAAAAATCTATCTGCAACTGAGCGTCGTGACGTTACCGTTGAGGCCGTGGTTAAGCTTGCTGCCGAACAAAACCCAAGTGATATCACTACCTCAGCCATAGCCAAGTATATGAACGTGACCCAGGGTGCGTTATTTCGTCACTTTCCCAATAAAGAAGCTATCTGGCAGGCGGTGATGGAATGGGTTGCGGAACGATTGCTAGCCCGGGTAGACAAGGCAGCAAAGGCGGCTAACACACCGCTTGCTGCACTTGAGGCAGTTTTCATGACCCATATTGAGTTTGTTGCGGCCCATCCAGGTGTGCCGCGGATGTTATTTGGGGAATTACAGCATGCCAAGGATACGACGCCGAAACGAATGGCACGCACCCTGATACAAAAATATAGTGAACGATTGACGGTATTAATTGAAGCAGGCAAGTCCCAGGGGGAAATTGAGCCTGCTGTCGAAACGCAGGCCGCAGTGCTTTTATTCATAGGCACCATCCAGGGGCTGGTGATGCAGTCATTGCTGGCCGGGGATACTGAAAATATGCAAAACAAGGCGCCAGGGATATTTGCGATTTATCGTCGAGGAATAGCGAGCCGCCAATGAAAAAACTACCCATAAGTTCTCGCGCAATCACCCTGGCTGTGGTGTTAATACCGCTATTGTTGGCTTTTGGTTACGTTGCCACAAGCTCAGGGCCATTGGCCCTGATACCGGTCACGGTAACCCAGGTTAAAAGCCAAGCTATTTCGCCAGCCTTGTTTGGCATCGGAATCGTTGAAGCAAGATACCGTTATCACGTTGGCCCGACCATGACCGGTCAGGTTTTACGACTCGATAGTGATGTGGGCGATAAGGTCACGGCCAATCAAGTGCTGGGTGAAATGGACCCGGTCGATATGAACAGTAAAATTGCATCCAAGGATGCCGCAATCAAGCGCGCCAAAGCATCAGTGCTTGCCGCACAAGCACGGGTAAATGATTCTGTGGCGCGTGCCCACTATGCTAAAACCCAGTCTCAGCGCTATGCGCAACTGGTCAATGTGCGCACTGTTAGTGAAGATGTTGCCGAAGCCAAACACCAGGAATTCCAGATCGCTGAAGCAAGTCTGGCAGCAGCCAGGGCAAACCTGAATGCCACCCAGGAGGAACTGGAAATGCTGCGGGCAGATTTTGAGGGATTGCTCCAACAGCGCAGCACACTCCGCCTGATGGCGCCGGTGGATGGCCTCGTAGTGGGGCGTTATGTGGAACCCGGCAGCACCGCGATGGCGGGGCAGGCAGTGCTGGAAATAATCGCGCCAGACAGCATTTGGATCGATACTCGTTTTGACCAGCGCCAGTCTGGTGGACTGGCGATCGGTCAACATGCCAGCATTGTGTTGCGTTCGCGAACCGGACAACCTCTGACCGGTAAGGTCGCACGGATCGAGCCACTGGCCGATGCTGTTACCGAAGAGATTCAGGCCAAAATCAGCTTTGATCAACGACCAGACGCACTTCCTCCCCTGGGTGAACTGGCTGAAATCACGGTGGCCTTGCCAGAGTTGGCAACGACTGTCGTTGTACCCAATGCCAGCATCAAACAGTTCAATGGCGAAACAGGCGTCTGGTTGATTGAAAGCGACGAGCTACGCTATGTGCCGGTTGAGATTGGCGCATCGGATCTGGATGGTCGGGTACAAATCAAACGAGGCCTCAAGGCCAACGATCGTGTTGTGGTATACAGCAAACAGGCGTTGACCCAACATAGTCGTATCAAGATTGTCGAGCGGCTGGTGGATGATAAACAATGATCAGCCTGGCAGGCCGTGATGTCCTCCACTCCTGGGGCAAGTTTGTCTTTACCGGCGTGGGACTGGGCTTGCTGATTGGGGTGACCCTGACCATGGCGGGTGTCTACCGTGGCATGGTGGACGACGCCAAGGTGCTGCTAAATAACAGTGGCGCGGATTTATGGGTGGTGCAAAAAAATACCCTTGGCCCCTACGCTGAGGCCTCCAGTCTATATGACGATCTTTACCGCAGTATCCTGGCGATGCCGGGTGTCGCACGTGCCGCCAATGTCACCTATTTGACCATGCAGGTGCGCCAGGGCAACCGTGATGTCCGCGCCATGATCGTCGGCATCGTACCCGATGGCCCCGGCACGCCTGGCTATCTCATTGCAGGCCGTCAGATTACCCGCAGTCACTATGAAGCAGTGGCCGATGTCGCAGCAGGCTTTAAGCTTGGCCAAGTCATCAGCATCCGCCGCAATGAATACACCGTGGTTGGCCTGACCCGGCGCATGGTCTCCTCTGGTGGTGATCCCATGGTATTTATACCACTCAGGGATGCCCAGACCGCGCAGTTTCTGAAAGATAACGACGCCATCATCAACCAGCGCAATCGCACCACTGCCAACCCTGCCCTCAACCAACCAGGCGTGTTGGAGGCGGTGATTGGCTCCCAAAGCAGCAACCCCTATGTCAATGCCGTGCTGGTTCAAATCAAGCCCGGCCACAGTCCAGAACAGGTGGCGGAACCCATTCGCCGCTGGCAACGCATGCAGGTATACACCCGTGCACAGATGGAAGAAATTTTAGTAGCAAAATTAATCGCCACCTCATCAAAGCAAATTGGCATGTTTCTGGTGATTCTCGCCATCGTCAGTGCCGCCATTGTTGCCTTTATTATCTACACCCTGACCATGGGCAAGATCCGCGAAATTGCCGTGCTTAAACTTATCGGCACACGTAATCGCACCATTGCCGGCATGATTATGCAGCAGGCCGTGGGACTGGGGCTGCTGGGGTTTTTCGTGGGCAAGATTTCAGCCACCTTCTGGGCGCCGCTGTTTCCCAAGTACGTATTGTTGGAGCCTGGTGATGCCGTGCGTGGATTTGTTGCCGTGGTCATTATTTGTATTCTGGCGAGCATTCTAGCCATTCGAGCGGCCCTCAAGGTTGATCCAGCCGAAGCGATTGGAGGCTGATATGGAAGGCAAAGGGATTCACATCGAAGGATTGAGCAAACGCTATGGCGAAGGTGATACCGCCCTCCTTGCGCTCAAACATGTGGATATGCAGGTAGCTCCCGGCGAGGTTGTAGGATTAATCGGCCCATCGGGCTCAGGCAAAAGCACACTGCTTAAGTGTCTGGGTGCAGTCATCGAGCCGACTTCAGGCCGGATGATCCTGGGCGGCGACACTATCTACCAGGATGGTTGGACCATCAAGGATTTACGCGCCTTACGGCGTGACAAAATCGGCTTTGTATTTCAAGCGCCTTATTTGATTCCATTTCTGGATGTTACCGACAATGTCGCTCTGCTACCCATGCTGGCGGGACGCTCCAATTCGGAGTCTCGTCAGCGGGCGGTGGAATTACTCGAAGCACTGGATGTTGCCCATCGCGCCAAGGCCATGCCCTCACAACTCTCTGGCGGCGAGCAACAACGTGTCTCCATCGCCCGCGCACTGGTTAATCAGCCACCGGTGATTCTGGCGGATGAACCCACCGCGCCACTCGATAGTGAACGGGCATTGGCGGTCATCCGCATCCTCAATAAAATGGCCCAGCAATATCAAACCGCCATTATTGTTGTCACCCATGATGAAAAAATCATCCCAACGTTCAAGCGCATTTATCATATTCGGGATGGCGTGACTTATGAGGAAGCCGGTGAAGCCAGGCCGATTGATTAGGGTGCGCGAATAACATCATGAGCCGTCACATCATTGCGATCATCATGCTGTTGAATACACACCTCGCCTGGGCCTCAGATGACAATAATCGACTGACAAATGAGCGCATGCGGCAACCGGGTCAGGTAGTGAACAACGAAGATCAGAGGGTAGAATTGATCCCACTACCGAAGTCCAAGCTTTTTGCACCCTTGCGTGCAGACCCTAAAGAACCACGCTTTTTTGTCAGTGCACTTAAGGTTGGTTCTTCAATTCAAAACACCACCATCGCCGCTGTTGGCTTTGGCGAGCATTTTGGTATTGTGGGTTACCAATCGAATCCACACCATGGTTGGCAATTTGGCCTGGCGGGCGCGGTGTTTTCCCAGTTTGACCTGGAAGCACCTTCGGCTGATCTCATGAATGCTGACTATGTCATCGGCTTACCGGTAACGTGGCGTCGCGATAAGTGGTCGGGGCGCTTGCGCGTTTATCACCAAAGCTCGCATCTGGGTGACGAGTTTCTGTTACGTGTGCAACCACACCGCGTAAATCTCAGCTTTGAGTCCGTCGAGGTGATTGTGGCAAACGATATCGGTGCAATACGTGTTTATGGTGGTGGCGAGTATCTTTTTCATCGCGAGCCCGCTGACCTTGCTGCCAGTCTGGTACATGCAGGGATTGACTGGCGCGATCAGGAGGCCGCATTCCATTTCGGGCATCAGGGCGCTGCCAGCTGGGTGGTTGGATTGGATGTGAAGCGCTGGCAGCAAAATAATTGGGCCAGACAAGTCAGTGTAAAAGCTGGACTTGAATTCGCGCCATTAGAAAGCACCCGTAACGGGACTCGCTACTGGAGCTTACTAGTGGAGTCTTATCGGGGGCCATCCCCTTATGGCCAGTTTTATCAGGACGACCTTCGCTATTGGGGTGTCTCCATCCAGCTAGGGCTGTAGCAGCGTTTTTCTTCATTGCTTTGATGTATGTGCAATAGGGGAAAATAACGGAGTGACAAAATTTTGATTAAAACCTGGAGAAAAATGAATATGAAAACATTCTTTAATAACTGCGTAACCCTGGCGGCTGGGTTTGCCTTCATTACCATCTGCGGCCAAGCATTCGCGGAGAGCAAGCCTGATTCTAACGAGGCTTTGACCTTACAAATTATCATGCAAGACTTGGGTAAGGAAATGCAAATTGTCACAGATGGCATTTCCCGTGAGGACTGGGAACAGGTTGAAAAAGCAGCATCACGGATTGCAAATCATCCACAGCCAGCATTAACTGAAAGAACAAAAATCATGGATTTTGTCGGCACTGACGCCAGTAAATTCAAAGCCAATGATAAAAAAACTCATGAGGCAGCACGCGCTTTGGCCGAGGCTGCTGCACAAAAAAATGGTCAAACGGTCATATCCGCTTTTGCGACACTGCAAGACACCTGCTTAACCTGTCACAATGATTTTCGGAAACCAATTCAGGATCACTTTTATAACCAGCGGTGAACTCTACTGAAATGGCGCATTGCCGACACCCTACCCGCGCTGCGTATGGCCGGATCATATGTAACAAATAATTCGGGAGTAATGATTTCTCTTTGCATTCCTATGACAGACACTAGCTGCCAAATCAAGCACCAACACCTACGAGTAAAGCAGACTCGCCTCACGCCGTAATCAGATAGACATCAAAGCGGGTGCTTTTACCCTCATACACCAGACTGGGCTTTGGCCCTGGAATGGCCTCGGACTTGCGCGGCCGCTTCACCACCACCCGCTTGCGGGCTGCGCCCAGGGCCGCCTGCAACAGCACGGCGTCATCCTCATCGCCCCCCACCAGTGCACGGAACAGCTGCATCTCTTTTTTCACCGCCGCCGCCTTGGTTCGCTCCGGATGCATGGGGTCAACATAAACCACATCGGGCCGCTCTGCCTCTGCCAGCTCGATCAGATATTGGCTGGCATCTGCCACAATCAATGACATACGGGCGATAATCTCGCGCACCTCATCATCCTGCTCACCGCGATGCACGCCGTCAGACAACAGCTCTGCCACCACGGACGAGCGTTCTATCATTTGCACCTGACAACCTAGCTTCGCCAGAACAAAAGCATCACGCCCCAGCCCGGCAGTGGCATCAATGACCGTTGGAATTTTATCTTTTTTAACGCCCACCGCCTTGGCCACCAGCTGACCACGACCACCGCCAAAGCGGCGCCGATGGCCCATAGCACCTTCAACAAAATCGACATAGACCGGGCCGGGGGCATCAGGCCCTAGCTGAACCAACTCAAGTCGCTCAGCCGTCAGGCGTAAAACCAGACCGGGCTCATTAGACTCAGCAGCAAACAGCAAGGCCAGTCGCTTTGCCATGGCTTGCGCCTCTGCAACACGGCTGTCGTCTGCGGCTGTCACGATCACTTTTTTTAAATTATTCGCCAGCACAAAAACATTCCATTCTGATATAAGGCGCTTGTTATCACCTCAATTTCGATCAACAATAAAACCTCAATTCAGAGAGTTTGTTGATTATGTCTGTAAAACCCGATCACATCAGCCGCAAGAGCATTCGTCTCATCGAATACGGTGGCCTGCTGATTATTACCATCGCCACCCTAATCGCTGGCGCTCAGGAAATCATGCGCATGTTCGCTGTCCGCGAGGTCACCCTGGCAGACCTGTTATTGCTGTTCATCTATCTCGAAGTCGTTGCCATGGTCGGTGTTTACCTGGAATCTGGCAAGCTACCCATACGGATGCCAATTTACATCGGCATTGTTGCCCTGGCCCGCTATCTGGCCCTGGATGCAAAAGGCATGGAGGACTGGAAGATCATCGCCGTGGCCTCCGCAATCGTGTTATTGGCCTTGGCTGTCCTGGTCATCCGTTATGGCCATCTTAAACTTCCTTACTCAAACAAGCCCGACTAGCCCTCGTGCTCATCAGGCACGTAATCACGCCAGTCATGGCGTGGATCACCAAAGCTGAAAAAGGGCGGGTTGAGTAAAGAGTCCTTGGTGTTATAACGCAGCGGCTTCAAGCTCATATCAGTCAGCCGACCACCGGCCTCTTCGAGAATGCATTGCGCCGCGGCCGTATCCCATTCCGAGGTTGGACCGAAACGGGCATAGATATCAGCCCGGCCCTGGGCCACGTAACAAGACTTGAGAGAGCTGCCCAATGACAGCACTCGATAATCATCAAAAAATTCCAGAAAGTTACAAAACACCGGCATTCGATGTGAACGACTACCAGCAATGGTGATACTGCCACCATCCCACTGCCGCACCTGCATCGGTTCAATATTTAACCCGCCAGCCTCAAAAAAGGCACCACCACCGGTCACTGCGGAATAACAGTCGCGATTCACCGGTACCTGTATCACCCCTAACATCGAGCGATTATTTTCAATCAGGGCAATATTGACGGTAAATTCGCCATTACATTTTATGAACTCACGGGTGCCATCAAGCGGATCTACCAACCAGTATCGCTGCCACTGCGAGCGCTGTTCGAAATCGGGTACCTCGCCCTCCTCCGACAACACCGGCCAGCCGGGAGTCAATTCAACCAGAGCTTTGTTGATGACTTCGTGGGCAGCATAATCGGCCTCGGTCACCGGGCTGTCATCACTCTTCTGCTCGACACAATAATGGCCCTGATAGATTTCCATGATGGCATCACCGGCCTGATGGGCAATAGCCTTAACCGGCTCCAACAATTCACTGTACTGGCTATAGTTTTGGCTCATAACTTATTCCCCAGCAAATCGCGCACCATGTACAAGGCGGCAATACTGCGTGCCTCGGTCACATCATCGCGAATCAACAGTTCAGACAGATTCGATAACGACCAGGGCACCACTTCGAGTTCTTCAGGTTCATCACCGTCACAGGATTGTAAATACAGTCCTTGGGCCAGAACGACCTGGGTGTGATGACCAAGATAACCCGGCGCCAGAGTAAAAGCAGTCAAGTGTTCGAGCTGATTAGCGCCATAGCCGATCTCCTCCATCAACTCACGATTGGCGGCATCAAGCAGATCCTCACCCGGCTCAATCCGGCCCTTGGGCAGGCCCAGCTCATAGCGGTGAACGCCAGCGGCATATTCGCGGATCAACATCACCGTATCGTTATCCAGCATCGGCACCACCAGCACCGCCCCGCCCGAATTGGACTTGAGCCGTTCATACTGGACCTCAACACCATTGGAAAACTTCAGATCCAACTGTTCAACATGGAACAGGCGTGTCCTGGCAACCGTCTCGGCGGCCACTATTTCGGGTTTCTTGCGCATTGCTAGTATTATAGCCTCACCTTAATCATACGAATACAGCCCATGCTCGACTGGAAAAACATCAATACCGTACTGCTCGACATGGACGGCACCCTGTTGGACCTGCATTTTGACAGTCATTTTTGGCAGAATTATGTCCCTCAGCGCTACGCCTTTAGCCGCGGCCTCGACATCCCCACCGCCAAACGGCTGCTGGCCCCCATTTTCAAACAGCACGAGGGTACACTGAACTGGTACTGCCTGGACTTCTGGACCCGGGAGCTGGAGCTGGATATCGCCGAACTAAAAAAGGATGTCGCCCACCTGATCGCCATCAAACCTGGCGCACTGGAATTTCTGCATCAACTGCGCAGACAGGGCAAACGTTGCGTACTGGTCACTAACGCCCACCAGGACAGCCTGGCGCTTAAGCTGGAACACACCCGACTGGACAACCACCTCGATGAAATCATCTCAGCCCATGAATTAGGTCTGCCGAAAGAAGCGCCAAGCTTTTGGGCTGAACTGCAAAAGCACACGACCTATACACCACAGCAAACGCTATTGATCGACGACAACCTGCACGCCCTGCGCACAGCGCAACAGTTTGGTATCAAATACCTGTTGGCAGCCTGCCATCCCGACAGCCAACAACCCAAACGGCAAACAGACGAGTTTATTTCATTTCACGAGTTTGATGAAATCACTCCGATGATCGACGAACATCAAGCATCAGTTTTTTCTGGCGGCTCTACAGCCTGATTTTCACTGACCGCAGGGGGTTCAGAGCGCACCTGAACTTTCGAACTTTGTCCAGGCAACTTGCTCCCGAAAGGGGTTTTCTGTTTCACCGTTGTCGATAAATCCGGCGACTGCCAATGCAAGACGAAGTCCTGCTGCAATTGTTTTGAGACATTACCCAAAGCTCCCGTGAGTAAGTTTCGACAATCGAGATCCAATGCCTTGCGTAATTGTTTAATCGGCGCATCGTCGGAAAAAACATCACGACTATCCATCTGCCAATAATAATTATGACTGAAAAAACCACGCCGCACCTTGGTCGAAACCGGCACATCGAAAATCCCCTGACGAAACACCCCTGCCAACGGACCACCAATGAAGTCACCCTTCAACAACCAGCTACTTGGGTAATAAAGATTGGTCCAGCGAGTTACCGCAAAACAGGCAGCATGATGCAATACCCGAATGGTACGCTTAGCGCCATTATTATCCTGATAATCCAACGAATAGGAAAAACGACTCGGCGGGTTGCCCTCCATCACAGGGGGACAAAGCGGCAGTTCACGCTGGCATTTTTTTTGCTCAAAGTCACTGGCGTTATTCGCCATCAGCAACTCAGCGTGGGCCAAAGGACTGCCCAGGGTAATAAAATCAGTCACCAGCCAAGGCAAACGCTGATAACGTTGTTCCAACCAAAGACTACGTTGACAGTTTCGATAAGTGTATCGAGCTTTATTAAGGTCACTCTTGTTACTTTCGGCGGACACGGCACTCTTCAGCAATTCCACACCGAAACGCTCTCCCCTATCTAGCGCTTTATGGCAGGTCTTTGTCGGCGCACCATGCTGCGTATTAAACTTATGCCAGGTATGACGCAAAATATCGTAGCCGATCACACTGCCAAGACTATGACCAACAACAACGATGCGATCGTACTCGCCTGACTTGTGCAAACGGGTCAGCAATTTCACCCCTGCGGAACGAATCGCGTGGCGGCAGCTAATATTACGTGGCTGCGGACTTAAATAACGCGCGGCATCACCTACATAAGCCAGAATAAAGGCCTGAATCGACAGCAGCAGCAGCGGCACTGTAAATGGCAACGCAGGCATGTTGCTTGGCCAGAAATCTGGACGCAATGATTCAAACAGGGTCAGCATGGTGATCACAGTAAGACAAGTCAGTGACAGACCAACAATAATCCAGGTTGTCAGCCATAGTTTGCGAATGCTTTGCGGTACATCGCTCCAGCGCCGCTTGAGCAAAACCTTAAGCCAGCTCCACAGATCACTGAGTTTGCTGTCCTGAATCTCATGAGCCCAGTAGAACTCATAAAAATGGGTCTTAACCCTACGATTAACTGTTTGCAGACGGCGTAGCTCAAAACTTTCCGACAGGGTATCTGGCTTGCTCCAATAGGAAGACTGATTAGGAATACGGGATTTTCCGAGCACCGAATTCACAAAACGGCGCAGCGTGTCCATCGGCCGCTGGTCACCGATACCGTGGATTAATATCACCGCCTGCTTGCGAACATAGGGTTTCTTATTGATATTATTAGTCATGATTTAATGCTGGCCGGATAGCCTATAAATAATACCTAAACCATCCCAGTTAATAACTCCGGACTAAATTCATATTTATACTGACAATATTCTGGTCTGAATTTTATCTTCAGAATAATTCGCATCTACTAGATAATTGATCACTACAGTCTCAAGCTTATTTCGCCCCAGCTGTCACTGCGATCTCGACTTTTAACCGTCCCTGCTTGCCAGCGCCATAAGGATTATCAATCTCCAGATAGTATCTGTTACCCCTAAACACCTCGACCTTGTCAGCCGCTGCTTTGTCCTTAAAAAGAAGTGTCGCGCCTTTATAATAACTGGCTGCATCAGGAGAAAAAATCAGCTTTGATTTTTGGCTCACTGCACTTTCCGCTACCACATTACCTACATTGTCATAAATCCTAATCTTCGTTGCACGATCAGCCCTGAAGTCAACTTTCAGAAAAAAATCGGGGCCGATCCAATCTGGGCACACGGCAGGTACGCAGGGCTCAATTGGAAAGCTAATCGCACGCGCTAGAGTCTTCTCAAATTCGAGAAAGTCGGCCCAGTACTCCACTTCAGTTTTTCCCCACAACACGGTTTGTTCGGCGTTGTCGCAAACGTATCCGATGCCATTGTTGTCGTCGTCACGCTGATCCATATTGGGCTGAAGCGGGCAGTTGTCATCGTCATCGGCAACCGTATCGTTATCATCATCAGCATCACAGGCATTACCCTGCTCATCATCATCGGAATTGAGCTGATCCTAGTTCGCGACAGCCATACAATTGTCACAAACATCACCGACGGAATCGCCATCAGCATCAGTCTGGTTTCTGTTCGGCAGCAACGGACAATTGTCGCTAATGTCGACGACATGATCGTTGTCATCATCCGCATCGCAAACATCCCCCTCAGTATCGTGATCGTTGTTCTCTTGTGCGGGATTGACGATGAGTGGACAGTTGTCATTTATGTCGATCACGCTGTCGCCATCAGAATCCTGACAAGCATCACCTACGCCATCGTCATCGGCGTCTGCCTGAAACGGATTAAAAACGAAATCACAATTATCAAATAAATTAGGGATAGAGTCCTGGTCGCTGTCCAGATGAATATTTGTGGCCCACTTAGCAACTATTCTGCCGGTTGAGCTATAGTAATCACTAGTGTTTGTATCATCGGAGTTGTCTTCGCCATCACTATCTGAATCAGCGATTTCACGGATTCGTTTACTGGCCTTATCGCTAATGCGGCCAAGCATTCCACGCAACGATTTCAACCCCGCCTGCATAGTGCCAGGACCGCTCTGCAGGACGTCGCCACTGTGAGCATCTATCAGGTAAGAAAATGTTTGCGCCGGGGCCACATCGACACCAGCAGTTTCCAGATTAACCTGCCATGCAAGGTGTGTGTCAGCTGTGGCCAACTGTTTACTAAAGTAGGTCAGCGTGGTTTCACCAACGACTCGATGACCTTTGACTGCCAGTCTCATTGAGGCTATCTGCTGCGCTCTAACCGCACCAATTTCCGCTTTCGCGGGCAGATTGACATTAACGAGATAATCCCCAACAGTTTCGCGTACTTCGTTATCTTTGATATGAACAAGTATTCCAGCACCGAGTACAGGAATGTTGTTAATTTTCTGACCAAGGTAAATCGAGTAACCGCCTTTTTCTGCGTCCACCTTGACAGGGTACAAGTTTGTCAGCGGATCATGAATGCGATACAAACTACTGAAGCGATTAAGATAATCAAGCGATGCGGCGACTGGATCTTTTTGCAGACCTTTCCCCACAGGTGTTTGTGTAACAACCACAACAGGGATGCCTCGTTCAAAGTAAGCAGTAGACACTGTTTTGGAACTACCTTTCAACTGAGACAGACCAGCAGATATTTTCCCATCAATATCGTTTGCTGCATGACTGTTCTGAATTGTTAGCCCTATTCCAAACCCAATCACAACCACCTTTATGAAGAGTTCAATTGCTTTCATTTTCCAGGCCTCCGATGCCAAAACCTTCCTAGATTCAATAAAAACTATAGCCCACCCTTCCAAAAAGAAATATAAGAAAAATGCAAATCCTTTCACCATAAAACAAGAATTATTGACTCACCGTTCGTGTCATATTTATTTGCAACAACGCGTCCAGCAGTGACAGATAAAGAATGACTAATTTCCATCTCAGTGGGCAAACCGCCTTAATAACTACGCATACGACTCAACAACTTAGTGCCCGGCCGAGATAAGGAGAAACAACATTACCGACACAGCAGCCTAACCCGAAGCAGTAAGCGTATTAATTTTTGGTCTTAGGCACCCCAACCTTTTTACGGGTCATTGAATTTCGGCGACTGCAACAACATAGTTTTTACCGTAATATTTCGCACACTTTGGACAAGTAGTGTAGAAAAAATATACTTTCTTCACCTGACTGCCTTTGCTTTTTACAAAGGCCTGCATTTCTTTTTCCCATTGAGGTGCATTTTTATATGGCCCCTCGAAAACCTTTGTCAAATACTCCCCTGTCATGTGCACCATTTCGTGTTCGGGCACATCCTTGGTCACTGCGAAATAATGCTCCTCGGACCAGGCGGAAGAATCATAAGACAAAACAATAAATTCATCCTCCGGCTGTGCCTGTGAATTTTCAATATCACTAATGGTTTTTGGGAAGTCAGAACCCATATTAAGCGGGATGTGAAAGATGCTTTTGGTCTTGGCTTTGAGAAATAGCTTATCCTTGAAGTAGAGCTTCTGATCATCCCATCCTTCCGGGTTAAATCTTGGACAACAGTTTGTCGGATTGTCACTCATGTCGAACTTAGGTAAAGCATTGGTTTCCATTTTTCTTCTCCTTAGCGTTAAGTAAGTGAAAATAAATCAATAAACAACCGCTGGATCATGACACTAATCATGAAAATATTTCAGACATTCAGTATAAAAATGTTTTTGTGGTTCTTATTTGAAAAGGGTAGGCGAAAATTTGTTAGAAAGCTGCATTGAACATCCAGCTGCAGACCAGCCAATCTAATTCAATGACGGCTGTTAGTATAATTGGAGGTCAACCAGCCAGTGGAAAAGATTACTGACAACACCTTAAATCTGGACACGCTATTTGGAATGGCTTGTTAGACACGTTGAAGCACATAGATAACGTAACCATAACTATCTTCGGAACATTCAAAGACTTCAATCTCCTTGACGGCCTCAATAGCAAACGCCCTCACGGCAGGGTCAGGATGATCGACAAGGAATTTCGCGCGCGGCTCAAGAATATCGTAATAACCTTCCACCCAAGTCTCTTTGGGAAGCATGTGGGTGGTGAGCACTTTGTATCCTGCATTTTCAGCGATTTCGATATTTTGTCGAATAGTTTGCATGTCTGGATAGACGGTTAAAAAGAACTCCCTTACTTTGTCGGGAATCTTATTTTCTAGCCACGACATTTCGCTTACAACGGCAAAGCCGCCTGAAATAATTACAGCGGCCCAGGTGCTTAATGCATTTGAAAAACCAATGCTATACGCCGCGCCTTCAGACCAGAGCAGATCTATATCTTTAAATTCAGTGGGAATATCTTTCATGTCCATGCAATGTGTCCGTACTAGATGATCAACTCCGGCCTTCTGAGCACGCGACACCAAATCATCTAAAAACGGCTTATATGTATCAACCGCGTGAACCACACTGCCGAGAGACTTTGCCAGCACCATTGTCTGTCGGCCTGTGCCACAACCAGCGTCAACGACAAGACGAAACGACTGTTTTGGAAGAAGCTTCAGAACATGAAGAGTATCGCTATTACTGCCTGGGCCAAGCTTTTCCATGCCGCCAAAAAGAAGCCCAATTGGATCATAACTATTCATGAGATTACTCAACTGTTCCTCATAAACTATCAGACTAAGCTAACACAAAATTTACAGTGGATATTATCGTACGGGCAGTCAAACTAAATCCACGCAGGGATCAAAAAAGATCTAACGACATGCTCCTGCCCAAACACCAACCAAGAGACTTAACAGCAAATAACACTCCACCAACCTTCTCAGTTCTTCACAAATAAAAACGGCAAAGCCATTACCCGGTTCTCCACCACCTAAATCAAAAGACTATATTGATCTAACGCGCAAAATAATTACCTACTTCAGCGTGTTGCGAGTTAAATATTTTGCTTAGCTGGCGGCAAACAGTAAATCCATTACAACCTTGCTTTAAGAATTGCTTTCATTGCCAGCGAGCACACCTTTTATAAGCCGTAAACTGCGCGGCACATCTTCGCCTACGGCAGTCGCGCCGGCCTTTGAGATAGCATCATTGTGAATCACGGAAACACGCCCACCAACAAACACAGGCACCTGCAACTGTGCAGCCAAATCGGCAAGCGCGACACGACAAGGCTCAAAATTATCCGGAAAGCTGCCAGACAAAACCACTGCCACACTGCCTGAACGATCCACTACCGCTGCCAACTCATCCAGAGGCATGTTAGCTCCCAGCAACAACGTCCTAAACCCTTGCGCCTGGGCCGAGAGGGAAAACATAATGATGCCAAGCTCGTGATACTCCCCTGGCAAGCAAGCGATAAGCAATCGTTGTCCCGCCATTGTTTTCATACCATGATGCAGGCGAGCCCCAAGTCGATTACGAATGTAACCGCTAAAAAAATGTTCTTCGGCAACACTGCCCTCGGTCTCTTGCCAGCGTCTGCCCAACTCATGCAAGCTTGGAACAACCAGAAGCCGCATCACCTCATCTACAGGGTATAACGACAACGCCTCGCTGTAGATATCATCTATGGCCGCCTCATCAAAACGACCAACCACGGCAATAGTCTCTTGAAGATACCGGTCCCAGACGTTTGGCATCTGTGCTGAGCGGCTATCACGCTGAACCTGCCGTTGTTCCAGCACGGCCTTGGCCTGACTAATCGGAATTCCCTGGTCAAGCAGGCCCACCACTTCGTTAATCAAATTGACATCATCCTGACTATAAAGCCGATGCCCCGACTCAGTGCGATGCGGATTAAGCAAACTGTAGCGGCGTTCCCAGGCACGCAGGGTAATGCTATTCACTCCGGTTAAATTGGCCAGCACACGAATCGGTAATAAATTCGCCGCCTTGTCTGGATCGTTATTTTGTTCAGCTTTCATCACATACCTTTTATAGCTTCATATGATTTTATTTTAGGTGCTATGGGATACTTGTACAACAACTGTACAAACCTCTCTAAGATCATTACCGCTAATCATCACCACATCACCTCAAACAACCATCAACACCCTCATTAAAATTACAAATAACTATACATTAATTACCAGAAACAGGCGAGATAAATACCTATCCCATTGTTTTGTAATGATTTGCTTGCTTTTTTAAATTCTGAGAACAATATTGACATCCTATACAAAACATCTACAATATTTTTCATGGCAGATACAAATACCTAACAAAACAATCTCAACCAGGAGGATGCAAAAATGGACAACAGTGAAATGACAAACTTAGAAACAGGCGAAAGAGTATTGCGAATGGCGGTAACGCTAGGGACTGCTTTAGCAGTGTAAACGTCAACGGCGAACTGGGCTATATGACCTTGCTGCCACTATTTGCAATCTATACAGGCATCACTGCCGTTATCGGCTGGGATCCGATTGACAACCTGGTCAGCAGCATGAAACCCACATCAGCACCAAGCAACCGTATCAATGTTGTTCCGGCCCATTGATACAGAAGCCTTAAACGAAGCTGTAGCAATGGCAATTAATGAAACACTCTTTACTCATCGAGCAGGATAGAACCATGTACAACAATATCAGCATCTCAGGCAGAGTTTTCAGAATAGCATTAAGCACAGGTCTCATCTTAACCGTGCTTAACAGCGGCGCCCCCCTTGGCGCAATGGTCTTTTTAGCCTTTGCATCCATTTATGCAGGCATTACTGGCTTTATTGGCTGGAAACCTATCAACAAGCTTGCCAGTGTAGTTGAAGAAAAAATGCAGGGTAAAACCAGCTATGCACGTCAAGGCAACTGGTTAACCCAATAATGTATGACAAAACAGCAAATCGTTTTTGGGAGGCGGTGTGTGCAAAGGTAGTAATTGGTACACACCGTTTTTTTGCCTCGCCTTAGCAATGCATTATTCTTTTTTTAGATGGAGACAAAATCATGAATACTCTACGCTTACTGATTGCATCTGTTTTGTGTGCTTTTGGCTCTATGGCCTTGGCAGACGATTGCCCTGCTGCACTCAATTTTGAATTTAAAAAGCTCGCTTCAAAAGAGCGCATCAACCTCTGCCAAAGCTATCTCGGCAAGGTCATTCTGGTGGTCAATACCGCCAGCAAATGCGGCTATACCTATCAATACGATGGCCTGGAATCACTTTACGAAAAATACAAAAATAAAGGACTGGTTGTCGTCGGTTTTCCATCCAATGATTTTGCCGGCCAGGAACCCGGCAATGAAAAAAATATCGCTAAATTTTGCAAGATGACCTACGGCGTCAACTTTCCCATGTTTGAAAAAAGCCATGTGCGAGGCCCCGATGCTAACCCACTCTACCAACACCTGAAAAAAGTCGCTGAAGCGCCAGGTTGGAACTTTCACAAATACCTGATCAATCGTGAAGGCCAGGTAGTGAAAAGCTTTTCCAGTCGTATCGAGCCTCAGAGCCGTGAAATCATATCGGCACTTGAAAGTCTAATTCTTTAAATTGAATACAGAGGAGATCACAATGAAAGATAGAACTGATTTTGAAACTGAAGTCATGCTGGAAGTATTAGGCGCGCATATTGTGATCTTCTCTTCAAGGTTAACCGACATTCGCAGCCTGATTACGCAGCTTGAACACAACAACCTCGACTACAAAGAGGTACGCATGGGCATGGGCAATGAAGAGAGTCGCAACTATTTCAATGCATTGCGCCATCTCACCGATTGGCCCTATTTGCCACAGATCTTTGTTAATGGAAAGTTTGTCGGCGGCATTGATGAACTGCTCAACCATCCACTTTTAGAAGAGAAAATAAATCATGCAAATTCACAATAACAACAGCAACAGCAACAGCAACATCAGCCTTGGCATAAGCCGCTGTTTATTGGGTGATAAAGTACGATTTGATGGTAGCCACAAATACAGCCGTTTTATCACCCAGACATTGGCACAACACTTCGAGCTTGAGCCATTTTGTCCCGAATTTGAGGCCGGTCTAGGCGTGCCCAGGACAGCCATCCACTTACTCAAAGATGGTAAGCAGATCCGTGCTGTGGCAACACGCAATGCCGAGCACGATTTTACAGATGCGCTTAAACAGCAGGCACAACAGGCGCTCGCTCGTACCAAACACCTGAGTGGTTTCATCTTCAAAAAAGGTTCACCAAGCTGCGGTATGGAACGGGTAAAACTCTATGACAAAAACAATCAATTTATAGACCAGACTCGCGGACTTTTTGCTGACGCAGTGATGAGCAACAACCCGTTGTTACCCTGTGAGGAAGAGGGACGCCTCAACGATCCTGCTTTGAGAGAAAGCTTTCTTGAACGTGTTTATATCTATCACCATTGGCAACAGATTGCCGATCAGATTTCACCTGCTGCGCTAGTCAGTTTTCACAGCCAGCACAAATTCACCTTGCTGGCGCATAACGAACACATCTATCGCCAGCTGGGTCGACTGGTCGCATCGACAAACAGAGAAAACATAGAGGAAATATCCAATCGCTATATTCAACAGCTGATGCTGGGCATAAAAAAACCCGCCAACAACAAACGCCATAGCAATGTATTGATGCACTTGTTGGGTTTTTTGAAAACCCGCATCAGCCTCGAAGACAAACATGAACTGCTGGACAAAATAGACCAATACCGCGTCGGTCATATCCCGCTGATCGTGCCGCTGACCTTGTTGCACTACCACCTTAAATTGCAGTCACTGCCCTATCTGAATCAGCAGAGTTATTTGCAGCATTACCCGGCTGCGCTAAAACTTCGCAACGCGGTATAAATGATATGACAAGCATCGTTTGGTTTCGGCGCGACCTGCGCCTGAGTGACAATCCGGCCCTCTACCATGCCGCCAGCGCTGGCAAGGTTATCCCGGTGTTTATCCATGAGCCAAAAGCAGAGGCGCCATGGGCAGCCGGCAGTGCCAGCCGCTGGTGGCTGCATCACAGCCTGACCTCCTTAAGTCGTGACATCCGTGATCGCGGCAACAGTTTGATCATTCGCCAGGGCGACACTCTGGAGACCCTAATTGAGCTTTGCCAACAAACCGGTGCGGACAAGGTCTACTGGAATCACCATTACGAGCCCCAGGCCATAAACCTGGAATCGAAGCTCAAAACTGTATTGGCAAAACATGGTATTCAGGCGCAAAGCTTTAACAGCCAGCTGCTCTATAATCCCGACACCATACTAAACAAAAGCGGCAAACCCTATCGTGTCTTCGGCGCCTTCTGGAAGACCTGCCAACAGCGCGGACTGCCATCAACCACCCTATCGATGCCAGACAACATGGCCACAAGCGACAAGACACTTCCCAGTCTAACGCCGGAGCAACTAGGTTTACTGCCAACCAAGCCCTGGGATAGCGGCCTGAAAACAACCTGGCAGGTTGGTGAGGCTCATGCACATAACTTGCTTGATGAATTTTGCGAAGACAGGCTTCATACATATTCACTATCACGTGATTACCCTGCTGAACCAGCCACATCAAGGCTAGCTGCGCCACTTCATTTTGGCGAAATTTCAGCACGGCAGGTCGTCGCAAAGATTCAAGGCTATGCCGCCTGCAATACACAACCAGGCCTGCTCAATGCCGCCGAACATTTCATCAGAGAACTAGGCTGGCGAGAATTCGCACACTACATCCTGTTTCATTTTCCCGAAACGATTTGCAAACCGTTTGACCAGAGATACAGCGCCTTTCCATATAATAAAGACCCACATATTCTCAGTGCCTGGCAGAAAGGCCAAACTGGCTTTCCCATTGTCGACGCAGGTATGCGCGAGCTCTGGCACACCGGCAGTATGCACAATCGTGTCCGCATGATCGTCGCCTCGCTGTTAACTAAACATGCTCAAATTCACTGGTTAGAGGGAGCACGCTGGTTCTGGGACACACTTATAGATGCCGACCTCGCCAGCAATATCATGAACTGGCAGTGGGTTGCCGGCTGTGGCGTCGATGCCGCACCCTATTTCCGCATCTTCAACCCCATCAGCCAAAGCCAACGATTTGACCCTGTCGGCCGCTACCTGCGTCAGTGGTTACCGGAACTCGCCAGCCTGCCCGACAAACACATCCACGCCCCCTGGCAGGCACCCACAGCAGTGCTGGCAAAAGCAGGAATAACATTGGGCGAAACCTATCCACTGCCTGTGCTGGACCTAAAACAGGGCCGTGCCCAAGCGCTTTCCAGCTACAGACGCTATATAATGCAACGACAGGACACGACAACCACAAGCTAAGCTCGAACGTATGTCAGGTGCAGCTTCGCTCGACAAAAAATTATCTAGCCTGTAAACCCGACACGCCCCTGTAGTCCGCCAGAATGTAGTGCAAGCACGGTCTGACCGCGAGAAAAATAGCCGTCAGAGATTAGTTCATACAGGCCAAACATCAACTTCCCAGTGTAAATCGGTTCCAGTGGAATGCCATGCTGCGCCTCAAAACGATGCAAAAATTCCAGCAATTCAGGCTTGGTTTTGGCATAACCACCAAAGTGATATTCCAGATTTATCTGCCAGTTTTCATATTGCTGATAACTACCCACCGACAGCAGTGACCTGACCTCATCATTTAAAAAACCGGCGCCTTTCAACACCGCCAGCCCCAGGGCCTGAGACTCACCCTGTAGGCCAGCAACCAAGCCTGACAGCGTTCCTGCCGTGCCACAGGCACAGGCAATCACATCAAAGGGCATGTCTATTTCAGTGATGATCTCAGCACAGCCCTTCACCGCTAAGGCATTACTTCCTCCTTCCGGAATCAGATAAAAGTCGCCGAGCTGCTGTTTCAACCTTTCAATAATCTCGGCAGAATTCTTGCGCCGATAATCAGCACGATTGAGATAATGAAGTTGCATGCCGTGATCGGCGGCAAACTGCAGGGTGGGATTGAGTGGATCGTGTTCCTCACCTCGAATCACGCCAAATGTCTTAAAGCCATATTCAGCACCCGCCCCAGCCAAAGCGTGAATGTGGTTGGAATAGGCGCCGCCGAAACTAAGCAGGGTATCGAAGCCCTGTTCTCTGGCAACGATTAAATTGTATTTGAGTTTGTACCACTTGTTACCGGAGATAACAGGATGCGCCAGGTCCAGCCTTTTGACCAGCAACCGCACCCCGGCCTTATCAAGTACTGCATCGTGAATCTCCTGGATGGGAGTTGGCCTGGATATAAGTGAGCGCGTTAGCAGCATCAAACGACTGGGGAGATGTCACCCGGTTCAGCCGAGGCCAGCCACTGCACAAACCCGCCACAACCCGGATCACCCTCTCTCGGCGCCCAGCCAGCAAAGTCTTTATCGCTCAAAGGCGTATATGGGCCGTGCTTGACCTCAAAAAATACTGAACCCGGCTCCAACGCCACCACGCAATGCCAGCTGTTGGGCGGAATCTCGAAGCCGTACACTGGCCCAGCCGGGCTTAACTCTTCACGCCGCAGCAGCTTGCCCTGATCATCAAACAACAACGCCGCCAGACGACCGCGCACCAGCATGAAGAACTCCCATTTTCCTTGTTCGGGGTGACGATGCGGTTGCACATAACTGCCCGGCTCAATGGCGATAAACAGGCGTTGTACTGGCTCATCAAGACTGGCATGAACATTATGATTGGCGCGCAGGCGTGTTGAGGCCTTGGCTTTGGCAACCAGTTCATCAAGCAGACAATCATCAAGCAGTTTCATATTCATAAATCAGTCACGGCGTAGCTTATCTGAAATGGCAATCGGGGTTGGATAGCGCATCACAATAAAATAGGAAGAAAAGATAAAGGTCAGCATGGTGCTAAGCTGAATCAGGTACGAGGCCTTGGTACCAATCACACCCAGCTGTAACGCCAGCACGGCAATAAACAGAGAAAACTCAGAAATCTGTCCCAATCGTACCCCGACCTCCAGCCCGACATCGGCCGGCTCATTATAGCGCTGCAACAACACCTTAAAGATAAACGGTTTCAATCCCAAGGCCAGCACCGCCAGCACCAAACTCGGTAACAAAACCTCGGCCAACATCGCCAGATCAAAACTGGCGCCCAGGGCAAAAAAGAAGATCACCAGAAAAAAGTCGCGCAACGGTCGCAGGTTGTCACCAATAAATAGCGCGATCGGACTGGTGGCCAGTGCGACACCGGCGATAAACGCACCCACCTCAGCCGACAACCCCAACACCGAGGCCATCTCGGCCATACCCAGGCACCAACCGATGGCCATCAGAAAAATATATTCATGAATGCGATTGAAACGCCGAATCAACTTGATCAACACAAAACGTTCAAACAGATAGGCAAAGGCTATCAAGCCCAGCAATGACAAAGCCAACTGCACCAGCTCCAGCCACGGCAGCCCCGCCTGCCATTGCGCCGGTAACAACATCAGGATGACAATGGCGATAATGTCCTGCAACAGCAGGATACTGATAATAATCTCGCCGGTATGCTGATGATGCAGCACCGTGGTCGGCAACAGTTTCAAACCAATGATGGTACTGGAAAACATCATCGCTGCACCGATGATGGCCGATTCAACCAGGATAAAACCAAATGCCAAGCCACAACCGACACCTATCAGAAAAAACAGCAGCGAACTGACCCCGGCGATAATGCTGGTCTTGCGCAACATCAACAGCAGTTTTTGTGGCGGCAGATTGATACCAATCAGGAATAACAAAAAGATCACGCCAATATGGGCGATCTGTTTTATCACCTCAGCATCATCCACCAGCCCCAACACCGATGGCCCGGCCAGCACACCCAACAGGATATAGACCACCAACAAGGACTGACGTGCATATAAGGCCAGCGTCGCCAGCAACGCCGCACCGGTAAAGATCACAAAAATATAAAAGACTATTGATTCTGTCGCCATGCCCCCATGTTAATTTGATTGCCGGACAAATGACAGTTAGGCGACAATAGTCCTGTCGTTCATAACCCTGTAAAACAAACAATGAAACCCATCACTATTTTTCGTCACACCGCATCAGAAGGCGCCGGTTATTTCAGTGACTTCCTCAAACGCCAGCAGATTCCATATCGCATCATTTATCTCGATCAAGGCGAGGCCGTGCCTACCACCCTGACTGAAACCTCAGCCCTGGTGTTTATGGGCGGCCCTATGAGCGTCAACGACGACATCGACTGGATAGAACCCGAGCTGGAACTGATCCGCCAAGCCATCGATAGCGGCATACCAGTGCTCGGCCACTGCCTTGGCGGCCAGCTGATCAGCAAGGCGCTGGGCGGAAAAATCAACGCCAATCCCGTCAAAGAGCTTGGCTGGCTACCTGTGCAAAAGCAGAACAACGCTGAAGCCGATGATTGGTTGGCCGGACTGCCTGACAGCTTCGACGCCTTTCACTGGCATGGCGAAAGCTTCACCATTCCAGAGGGTGCAACCAACATCCTCGCCAGCCAGCACTGCCCCCATCAGGCCTTCGTCATCGGCAACACACTTGCCATGCAGTGTCACGTCGAAATGACGCCAGAGATGGTAATCGACTGGGCGACCATTCATAGTGCAGATATTGCCACCGTCACAGACACCATTCAGAGTTATAAGCAACAGGTGGAATCACTCGATAAAAAGATTGCGGCACTACAATTCCACGCTGATCAACTTTATACTCGCTGGTTGCGGCCATTAATTCAGCTTTAAACCATGACAACGATTTCCGTCATCATCCCCACCTATAACCGCGCCCATACTTTAAAACGGGCGCTGGACTCGGTGCTGGCGCAAACCCGGCCAGCCGATGAGATCATCGTTGTCGATGACGGCTCCACTGACGACACCGAACAGCTAATCACACAGCACTACCCGCAAATCATCTATATAAAACAGAAAAACCAGGGCGTCAGTGCCGCCCGCAACCGCGCCATCAAGATTGCCAGCGGCGAATGGCTGGCACTGCTGGATTCTGACGATGAGTGGCTACCCAACAAACTGGCAACACAGCTGGCCCTGCTTGTTCAGCAACCGGGACATATGCTTATCCATAGCGATGAGATATGGATTCGCAATGGCGTGCGCGTCAATCAGATGAAGAAACATACCAAGACTGGCGGTTGGATATTCGAAAACTGCCTGCCTCTCTGCGCCATTTCGCCCTCGGCCGCCATGATCCACCGATGTTTATTCACGGAAATAGGGCTGTTCGACGAAGAGATGCCCGCCTGCGAAGACTACGACCTGTGGTTACGCATCACCGCTCGCTACCCAGTACTATATTGTAAGGAAGCGTTAATCCTCAAATACGGTGGTCATGAAGATCAGCTGTCTCAACAACACTGGGGCATGGACCGGTTTCGCATCCGCGCACTGATTAATTGCCTCAATAACAGCGAACTTTCAGAGCAGGATCGTGCCACCGCCCGCAAGGTATTGGTAAAAAAATTACGTATCTTGCTCAAGGGCGCACAAAAGCACGGAAACCAAGAGGTCATCAGTGAATTTAAGCCGCTCACAATAATCTGGAACTGATAAAATTGATGCACAACAACCCAAGCTCGAGCCTATGCTTCATATAGTCACCGCCTTGCCCTGCGAGGCCAAACCAATAATCAGACATTACCGTCTCAACGGCCGTCAGGCCGAGAATGGTTTTCGCATTTATGAAAATGATCAGATAGGCCTGATCATCGCCGGTATCGGCAAGTGCGCAGCCGCAGCAGCCTGTGCCTACCTGCAAGGCGCTGAACCACAGAGCAAACATGCCTGGCTCAATCTCGGTATTGCCGGTCATGGTGATTTAAATGTCGGAGACGCGGTGATGGCGCATAAGGTCACCGATGCAAATACAGCCACGAGCTGGTATCCAGCCATGCCGTTTAAACATCCCTGCCCAACCGTAGAGCTCGTCAGTGTTGATCAACCACAAACAGACTATGACGCTAACATTGCCTATGATATGGAGGCCTCTGGTTTTTACGACACTGCCAGCCGCTTCAATAGCAGCGAACTAGTGCAGGTAGTTAAGCTAATATCAGACAATCATGCCAATCCAGCTGAACAGGTTTCAGCTGAACTAACGGAACAAATCATCGACGCCAAACTCGACAAGATTGACGCACTGATTCAGAAGCTTTTGGAACTGGAACAACAACAGTCACAACAAATGTCGCCAGAGATAAAACAGTTTCAACAACACTGGCACTTTACCGTTTCACAACAACACAAATTACAGCGACTATTACAACGTTGGCAGGCACGCAGCGAGACAACAATCAACCCGGCTGATTTTATTGATGCCAAAAATAGCAAAGCTATGCTGCAAGCCTTGGAGAAAAAAATCATCGCATTACCAATGAGGTTTGATGACAAATGATTCAGACCCTTTACATCGAGAAAGCCATCTTCGATCACCCTCGCAGCGTGGCGATACGGCAGCGTTTTCCGCAAGCTAGCGTAGTGACATGCGAACGCTATGGCGAAGTATTCAACCCCAAGGCACAAAACTTTCGCCTGCAAAAACAACAACCATCACTCATTCTGGCAGAAAAATATAATAAATTCGTGCTTGAAGCGCCGCTCAGCTACAACATCGGCGGCCAAGATAATTATTATTTTTCTCACATGCTCAACTGTATCTACGACTGTCGTTATTGTTTTTTGCAGGGCATGTATCGATCGGCTAATTATGTTCTATTTATAAACTATGAAGACTTTGATGATGCCATTGAACAAACAATAAAAGAGTCCACTCAACCTGCCTATTTTTTCTCTGGTTATGATTGCGATAGCCTGGCACTGGAACCCGTCACCGGTTTTATCAAACACACACTGCCGCTGTTTCAAAAATACGATAATGCCTATATTGAACTGCGCACCAAGAGCACCCAAATTCGCAGCCTGCTCGAGATTGAGGCCATGCACAATTGCATCGTTGCCTTTAGCCTTTCACCCGATAGCTTGGCAGAAGCGCTGGAACACAAAGCACCAACACTTGCCAAACGCCTCGATGCACTGGATAAACTGCAACAGGCTGGTTGGCCGATCGGCTTGAGATTTGACCCAATCATCTATTGTGATAACTACCAACAGGTCTATAGCGATTTTTTTGAACAGGTATTTTCACGCATCAATCTAAATCAACTTCACTCGGCCAGCCTCGGAACCTTTCGTTTGCCTCAGGGGTTTTATCGCAACATCGTCAAACTCTATCCCGAAGAAAAACTGTTTGCCGGACCATTAGCAGAATCACAGCCTATGGTTTCTTATGAAGCAGAACTAGAGCAACAAATGCTGGCCTTTTGTCGCGACAAACTATTACAGTTAATGCCCGAAGAGAAACTATTTATCTGCCATGACGACATCTAAGCCAAGAACGATCCTGGTCAGCGGCGCCACTTCTGGCATCGGTCGCGCCACCTGTGAATTATTATTACAGCATGGCCACCAAATCATCGGCATCGGCCGCGATTTCAGCAAATGTAATTTTGACAGCGAAAAATTTACCGCTATCGAAATGGATTTGGGCGATATAAAAAAACTGCCAGAGCAACTAACAACGCTGGCCAAACAACACCAAGATATAGATGCCATCATCAACTGCGCCGGTCAGGGCCACTTCGGTTCATTGGAACAGTTCAGCTTTAAACAAATCTATAAGCTGATGGATCTCAATTTCACCAGCCACGCCTTCGTCTGCCGTGCCCTGGTACCGCAGTTAAAAAAACTAAGCCACAGCAACATCATCTTCATCGGTTCTGAGGCAGCACTTGAAGGCACACAAAAAGGCAGCATCTACTGCGCCAGCAAATTCGCATTGCGCGGTTTTTCTCAAGCATTGAGACAGGAATGCAGTAACAGCAATGTGCATGTCAGCATCATCAATCCCGGCATGGTTAAAACTGAGTTCTTCGATGGGCTTAATTTTGAACCCGGAAAAGACTCAAGCAATTACATTGAAGCCAACGACGTTGCTGCAGCGATAAAGATGATTTTGGACAGCCGCCCCGGTACTGTGATTGACGAGATCAATCTGTCACCACTAAAAAAAGTGGTTAGCGCTAAAAAACCATAAAGCACGGTCATTCCGCGTGCGCACAAACAACGTGCACACCCTACCCGGCTTTTCAGTAAACCTGGGAATTAATTTGGATGTTAGCCTGAGTATCGATATATCTTACAGTTTCTTATAATCGCTTTTACATAGCCGCGATGAACATAAAGTTCAAAACCAATACATTGAAATTAATGCCAATAGTTTTGATAACGGATGATAATTAGCTGGCTGGTACCCAAACAGCATTCCACAAGGGGGAAAAGCCAACTTGCTTGGTATCAGTAAGCGCGGGGATACGCATCTACAAACGTTGGGCCTCCGAACATAAGCGGACAAGATTTATCCGCAAAGCCTATTTAGCCTATTGATTAGAAGCCAAATGCAGAGACATGTAAATTAATGAACGCAGGTTCTGGGGATCAGTGCCAATTTATTAGTTGGTGAATTTTGCAGCCATTGTAGATTGGGTGCTTTCTATCACCAATAGTCGACCCATTTCCTCCGCAGGTATGGGTTTAGAAAAAAAGTAACCCTGCACTATATTACATCCCATTTGAATCAAACGATCCAAGGTGGCTTGGTTTTCAACACCTTCTGCTACGACCCTAAGCTCCATTGCGTGCGCTAGTTCAATGGTGGCTCTCACAATAACTTCATCATTCTCGTTGTCTGTCATGTCCATGACAAAAGAACGATCAATTTTTAATTCATCCACTGGCAGTTGTTTTAGGTAGGATAGCGACGAGTAACCGGTGCCGAAATCATCGATTGAAAGCTCGATACCAAATTGATCAAGCGCATTAAGTATTTTTTTTGCGCGCTCAGCATCTTTCATAAAAACATTCTCGGTCAGCTCTAAAATAATACTACTAGGTGGGACTTGATGTTTGTTTACTATTGACTCAATAGTGCCAGGCAAGTCGGTAAACTGCAGGCAATTAATAGACAGATTGATTGCCACAGAAATATTGTGTTTCTGACTCTCCCATACTTTCCAATCTGCGAACGCTTGATTAAATACCCACAGTGTAAGCGGCAAGATCAGGCCCGTTTGCTCAGCAAGGGGAATGAATTCATCCGGAGGAATAAATCCTCTGGTTGGGTGATTCCATCGAAGCAATGCTTCCACGCTGTTTATCTTGCGGGTATTGATGTCTATTTTAGGTTGATAATATAGCTCCAGCTTTTCGTTGCCTAGCGCTTCCCTGAACTCCGACATGAGCTCTAATCGGCCAACGGTGTTTTGATCCTCCTCTGATTTGTAAACGGCGTAGCCCAGCTTATTTTGCTTTGCGTGGTACATGGCAACATCTGCGCGTTGCATTAAAACGTTTAGGTCATCGCCATGGCCTGGATACTCAACAATGCCCACGCTTATTCCTATATTCAGGCTCTGTCCCTCGACGACGATAGGATGGCTAAAGGATTCGACGATTTTGTTTGCAACAATGTCGCACACATCCAAGCTGGTGTTGGGTAGTAACATGCCGAATTCGTCACCTCCGAGGCGTGCAACGGTGTCGTCCTTGCGAAGTGATTTTTGTAATCGCTCAGAGGCTTGCTGGAGCACCTCGTCGCCAATGTGGTGCCCCAGTGTGTCATTGATTTCCTTAAATCGGTCCAGGTCACTGACCATTAGTAGGAAAGGTTGTTTCTTGTAACCGCTTTTGACTAATTCCAGCTGAACACGGTCGCTTAAAAGCTTTCGGTTGGGCATCTGCGTCAGGGGGTCATGTAACGCCTGGTGCTCAAGGGCTTGAGTTTCCGCTTTTACTGCATTCACGAGCAGCTCAAATCTATCTTCCAGTTCCAGCAACTCATCTTGTTTTTTATACTTTGGTTGCTGAATCTCCATGGCGCTGGAGAATTCGACTACTTTTTTTGTCAGGCGTTGGATGCGCGATGTCACCCAATACATTACACCGGCAAACGCCAGTATGTAGGCTAAAGCAGTGAGCGCCCTAATTTGGCGATCGGCATTGAGTACCGCTTCCGTTTGTTGGCGCACGTCAGCGGTTGAAACAAACGATGCAAACTGTACGAGAAGATCGGCTGATCCTGACCCCTGGTGTCCAGCGACAGTCGTTAAATAACTTTCTTTTAGGTCTTTTAAGAACGCGCCGGTGGGGATATTTACATGATCGCTACTGATGATGACCTTTTCTCCCTCTTCATCTAATAGAGCAATATTTTTGTTGTTGGCCACTCCTTGAGATGCCAATAGAAACTCTTCATCTACAGGAGATAATATTAGGAGGCGGGGGCTTTCGTCTTCATCTCCGATAAATGCCGAAGCGATTATATATAGTTTGCTTTCAACCTGAGCCAAATAACTTTGACCGTAGGAGTTGTCTAATAGCTCCTCGGATATATTGAGCAGAGAATCAGGCAGCTTGGGGTTTTTGTAGCTATAAATTTCCCTCACTTGATTATCTTCGTCCAGCAGCATGGCATAACGAGGGATGACAAAACGGCGCATCATCGATACTTTAGGCAGCCATTTTGGCGACCATTTATGATCGACTATCTCGTTGAATGCTTCATCGTTCCATTCGGTTTCTTCGACGTAGTCCCGAATTCCGGTCAATTGCGCGTAGGTGCGTACTGCGGGGTAGTAGGCTTTAACAAATCGGTCAAATCGAACTCGTTGATCGGCAACCTCCTCGTGAAAGCGTTCTTTAAGCTTAAGGTGAAATATATCGTTTAGTTCGTTGTGCTGATATTTGTCTGAAATCGCCCATACGAAAATTCCTACAGTGGCCGTCAGAATCAACATAGACGTTGTTAGTGGCAGGCGTTTTAGCATGGGCAACTCTGACTCAGCGTAATATTTATCATCTAGCGGTCCATGTGGGAAGTTCTGTCGCTAATAAGCATGGTGAGAAGGCAGAGGTCAAGACGACAAAACACTGGAATGGCAGTTCCATTTCGAGTTTTGACAACACAGAGATGTGTTTTCTCGCGAAGCGAATAGTTACATAACTTTCCACATTGGTCACTAGGGGTGATTGTGTTCACTAATGACCGGCATGTTATCCGGCTCAGCAATGAGTTCATCACCATTGAATTTCCAGCCTGCTGCTTTTAACTTTGACGGAGCTATGAACCCGTAACGTTCACCATGAGCTTCGATGTGCGCTTTAAGTTCTTGAACGAATTCCGAGGCAAGTTCATTGTTTTTCCCTTCGCCCTGCCATGTTGTTAAGTTGTATGTGCGGTAAATAGGGTATTCGCCGTTGAGGACATATTTTTCCTGTGTCGGATGATGTCCATCAATAGTCAACGCTTTCAGTGTGCCATGCTCTTTATGGACATCCAGCATAAACATTGTTTCGATGCCTATAGCCAGTTCGTTGTCGGCAACCTGTTTTATCATGTCTGGAATAATGCCAACTTCGTAGAGGCGCGGGCTCATTAAGTCTTCATTTTTCAAAAGATGTCGCCAGTGACCGGGGCGTTTTTTGCAGTGAAGGCGGACCACTGGCTGAATTTTGTTTTCTATAAAGTTTAGTTTCTTGGCTGAAGAAACCTCTGACCACTGCACATATTCCCCGCGAAAAATGTTCTGTGCCTCAGCACTTGATATATCGTTCAGCGGATTTGATGGATGGGTAACAAATGCAATCGCCGCGATCCCGATGGTATGAAACTCTAAACCAGGCAGTCGATCGCCTTTCATTGGGGGGCAACAGTATGCCCCAACGTCAACAGCTTTACGTTTAATTTTCTTGGAAGTTTTGCCGCAGCTACCTTGTTCTATCTTGACATTGATACCGCGCTTATTCGCCATCTCTTCAACGATCTTGTGTAAAGCGGGATAAGTTTGTTGACCTAAAGACAGAACCAAATCCGCGTCTTGGTTTTTTTCGTCGTAGATGATTGTTTGGTTAATCCAGTCCTGCTTCATTGGTTTTACGTAAGCATGGTCGCTAAATGTTGGTCCTTGCAAAGACTCTGCATTGTGCTCTGTTGCGTAGCTATTTGAAATGACCAAGGCCAGGCCACAGAAAAGCAGGTATTTTCCTAAGGACTTTGTTGGTTGGACTGGATTGAACTCACGCATCTAAAACCTCCGTTGTTAATTATGGACTCCACGCAACGGTATCGTCAGGAATGAGCTGATGCTTTAGAGCTATCTCTATAAATCCACTGAAGCTGCGCTAGCGGCATTGCAAACACGCTCAAATGCTCATTTACTACATCTAAACTCCGCTTGTTCGCACGTTTGCGCCTTGCAATCATCAGCTTGATCGAATTTACAGAGATGCCCTTTAGATAAAAACAAGGTTTATCGGGAGTAATTGTCTGCCCGGCTTAATATATTGGTTAACATGCCTCTGCATTTGACTCAGCGCGATTTTATCGGTGCGTGAATAATAGTTAAATTTCACAATCGGCTGGAAATCTCACCTTCAAAAAAAATTCCATCTGAATCGATACCAAATATCATTGAGATGTTCTTGCATATATTTCCCTGATACACCGTGAAAAGTACCCAACAAAAACGTCCGCGATATGCACCCAGAGAAGCAATTCATCGACTTTTCCAGGGAGTGTAACTCGTGCCTCGTAATCATGGGTGTCATGAATCACATTGGGCGCGGGGAGTGCATCGCTATAGATTTTTTGTCCATCAAAAACACGCTTGCGTTCACAGGCGATTAATACCGGATCTTTACCTGCCGCACTTCGACCCCGTTTACCTGAGCGTTTGCCGCCGACTAGCGCATCATCGACCTCAATTACACCGCTGAATTGATATAGGCTATCCCTATGCGCCATGGTTTGACGAAGTTTCTTCGGCACCAATTGGGTGGTTTGTCATTTCACAAGAAACCGACTTCGACCTATGCGATTTTTCTCAAGTACAAGAACGGAATACAACTACAATGATGTGCATGTAAACGCGCATCAACCCAGGCATGGTCAAAACAGAATTTTTTGATGAGCTGATATTTTGAATAGGAAAAGACTCATGCAAATACATTGAAGCCAATATTGCTGCAGCAACAATAAATTATATTCTAAATAATCGTAGCTGCACTGTATGTAATTGATGAGATCAATCTACCACCACTGAAAAAGATTGTTAGCTTCAGTAAGACAGACTCACAATAAGCACGAATTTCCAACATATATTCATTCAACTTACCTGTTTAAGACTATCTGGCAAATGGGTGGTTGATCTATATTTAACCCCCTTGCCAGCCCCTCCTAACATAGAGCTTAAAACCAAACTATGCATTGTCGGAATAATTTACATATTTTCACAAACCCAACTTGATATTGTTGCAAATTTTATGCAGCTCAACGCTATTGCATTGTATTTAATATATAAATAATTACCCCAACGCCACTGGTATTAATTATGCATAATTTAAAATAGGTATTAAGCGTGTGTATATAGCTGAGTAAGTTGATTACATTGATATGACTCACTGCTATTTCGCTTTCTCTATCAATAAGCAAATTTACGAGGTGCATATCATGTTTATCAACGACTGGTCAGCCAAAAAACTCGGACTGACAGCTTTATTAACAACATCCATTTTCTCCTTGTCTGGGCAGGCGATGGCTACTCACATATTCGACACAGGGATACCAGCCGACTGGGACTGTGTAGGTAACTGCGGCGTATTAGGTGCCAATGGAGTGGTAACGGCTGCACCATCCGGCGCCACCAACTATGGTTGGGTCGCAAGCAACACGGGAATCACGGGCTTGGGCCTGGCGGGAATTGGCGGTACCGATGGAACAAGGCTTCGTTCATCAGTGTTTTCATCCGGCGCTGGTGATGACTTAGTGTTCAATTTTAACTACGTAACTTCTGATGGCTCAGGGTTTGCCGACTACGCCTGGTCGCGCCTGCTAGACGATGCACTCAATGAAGTAGCAGTACTATTCACGGCTCGGACGACACCGGGCGGCAATAGCGTTCCCGGATTCGGCATGCCTGCGGTCGCAGCAACAATGTCACCTGCCACAGTAACCATTGTACCCGGGGGGCCAGCCTGGTCACCATTGGGTACATATTCAGGCAGTTGCTTTTCCACTGGCTGCGGCTACACAGATTGGGTCGAGGCCACCTACACCATCGCAGCGGCTGGCAACTACATTCTTGAGTTCGGCGTCGTCGACTGGAGTGATCAGATATATGATTCCGGACTGGCGTTTGATGGCATTACTGTCGCCGGCGTTCCGATCGGTAACAGTAACGGTAGTGTTCCAGAACCAGCCTCCGTGGCATTGATGGGGTTGGGTCTGATTGGTCTGGCTGCTGCACGTCGCCGTAAGACTGCCTGATTTTTATAGTTAGTCTTGTAGAAAAAAACCCGGCAGGTGGATAACCTGTCGGGTTTTTTTACACATTGGAGCTGGGCGCAGTTTTCAATGTTTTATTAGGATTCACATTACCGGGAAGTTCTTTACGAACTGGCAATTTCCATCCCAGCAACACCTAGAAACGCTCTTGCAGCAACCGTTTTACCAATTCGCGACTATCATCCGGCACATCGACCTGATCCGCCGGCGTCCATGACATATCATTTTCCAGCCGATAGCTGTTCTTGTATTGATGCGGTGGATTGCTGCCCCAGTCATCGGGACCCAACATAGAAAAATAGTTTGAGCCATCATCACGCTGATAAAGATGGTAGATTTTGCCGGGAATCCGCTTGAAGTTACATTGGGCCTGGTACAGCTCCTGATCACGCTGTGCTGTTTCCAACGCATCACGTGCTTCATCCTGCAGGTGACGGATTTGATCGGCAATCAACTGCAATTTGGCTGAAACACGGGTATTGATATGACTATCGGCTGTGGCAATCTGCTGCGCCAAATCAACCAGATCAACACTGGCACCTAGACGACTGACCGGGTATGGCGATGAGCGGGCGTGACCATCGTGGATATCGCCCTTGCCTTCATGTTTTTTGTAATCATTACTCATGCAGACATTGTAAAGAATTTAGGCCTACATGTCCGGTCTATAGACTGCGGCTGTGTATATTAGGCGCTAACGCGCTGCTTCTCGGTTAGCGCTCTAACCGCCTGCCCCAACACCACCTTATTGCGCCCGCTGCTCTTGGCTTCGTAAACTGCCTCATCGGCTGACTTGAACAAATCATCAAACTCACAACGCTGACTCAGGTCTATCTCGGCCACGCCAAAACTTGCTGTTATCTTCAAACCCGCAGGACGCAGGGCCTCAATAGTTTGCCTTATTTGATCGGCCTTTTTAACGGCATTTTCGCCACTACAGTGTGACAACAACAACACAAATTCTTCGCCACCGAAACGAGCCGCAATATCTTCACGTCGACAAGCATCTGCCATTACGCCTGCTAACTCCTGCAAGACAATATCGCCAGCCGCATGACCATGAGTATCATTGATGTCTTTGAATTTGTCGGCATCCACCATCACCAAACTACAGGGGAACTTATGGCGAAAGGCCTCACTTATTTTGGATGGTGCCATCTCCATCAAAAAATGGCGATTATAAAGTCCAGTCAACTGATCCTTCATGGCCATATCATGCAGACGCGCCTGTTGCGCCTCAATACGGTCCAGCAGTTTTTTATTGATGAGAAGATTGCTGACCCTAGCCAGCAGTTCTTCATCCAACGTAGGCTTGGAAACATAATCATTTGCCCCGGAACGCAGCAATTCAATCTTGCGCACGGTATCATCAAAACCTGACACGGCTAAAATGGGGACCCTCGCCTTTGAGCTGTCCAGTGCGCGCAATGCCCGCACTAAAGCCGCACCACTCATTTGCCCTTCCAACACAACGTCGGTCAAAACTATATCGTAATTTGTTTTTTGGAATGCTTCATAGGCCTCTTCAGCGGTAGTGAAATGTTCTATCATCAGACCATTAGCTTCCAGCATTCTCTTAGTTATCTTAGCCACAGTTCGACTATCTTCTACATACAGAACCCGTCCCCCCACGATGTCAGCCTGACCATGTTGCTCAACAAAACTGGCAACATATTCACTGATGCCTTGCACATCTTTTTTAGCAAACACCTCCGTTACCCCAACAGCAATGGCCTTTTCAAGTGCACACTGGTCTTCACTTGAAGTCACCATAATCAGTGGGATATGTTTGGTTAATGGCTCTGCACGCAAATATGAAGAAAATATAACGCCATCCATATCATCCAAAAACATAGACACACACACCAGATCAAACCTATTTTTATTCAATAAATCCAGTGCTTGTTTGCCCGTCTCTGCATGCACTACATCAAGACCGCCACGAGATATCACTGAAGCCAACATGGTTCGAAACGACTTGGAAGAATCAACAATCAACGCTCTCATAAAACACTTCTTTGATTTGGGTTAGTTTTATATGACACAACTTAGCTAACTTATGCCCTGCCCCTTTGATAGTTATCGACTAATGCCGAACAAAAATAACAGGACATTTGGTAACTAAATGTTAAATCTTAAAGACATTGGTATTGCGCCATGCGGCTCAGCTGTTGGACGAGGTCGTTAGCATGAGATTGTTATTTGTCACTGGCCAACTCTATGGCTGAATAAAATTGTGCTGCCCACCCAAGGGGTTGGCTGGCGAAGGGAAATACACTGAAACAACTGCCAGACATCCTCCCTTTTAAATCTGCTTCATATGCACAAGATCAAGCCTGTCGCCGAGTTTGGCAATAAACAGTCGCTCCACGCCCTGCGCTTTGACCTGCTCGGCCAACGGTTCAATCGCCTCGGGTTCGCCATGCACCAATGCCAATGGCGGACGACCGTCAAAGTGACCGTACCATTCCAGCAAACCGTCTCGATCAGCATGGGCAGAAAAACCACCAATGGTATGAATTTTGGCTGAGACGCTGACCACCTCACCCCAAAGATTTATCTGTTTAGCACCATCGACCAACATTCTTCCAAGCGTGCCGCGAGCCTGAAAGCCAACAATCAAAACATGGCAATTGCGGCGCCAGATGTTGTGTTTGAAGTGATGCTTGATACGACCTCCACTGCACATACCACTACCGGCAATGACAATCGCGCCGCTGCGAATCTGGTTTATAGCCATGGAATCATCAGCGCTACGGCTGAGGTGTAGATTGGGCAAGACAAAAGGATTACCGTTGTGTTGCTGCAAGTCCCGGGTCTCACGATCATATAATTCTCGATGATTACTGTAGACCTCAGTCGCCTCGATGGCCATCGGGCTATCGAGGAATATGGCCCAGCGATCCAGCTGCCATTTTTCATAATTCAGGTTAAAGGCGTGCAACAATTCCTGGGTACGGCCAACGGCAAATGAAGGAATCATGACAATGCCCTTGTCATGCCGGGCACTCAGCAAAACCTGCTCCAGCTCATCCCAGGTTTCATCCCAGGGACGGTGATCGCGATCACCATAGGTGCTCTCCATAATCACCAGGTCGGCCTGTTTGATGATGGCCGGGTCTTGCAAGATCGGCGCGCCACGATGGCCCAGGTCACCACTAAAGACCAGCTTGCGCGTCACCCCTTTATCGCTCAGCCACATCTCGACAATGCTGGAACCAAGAATATGACCGGCGTCGTTGAGGCGGATCTTTACCCCCGGCAGGATTTCGGTTTCGACGCCGTAATCGAGCGGTACAAACTGATCCATCACCAGCTCGGCATCAGCCATACTGTAAAGTGGTTCGATCAGGGGCAGGTGTTTGCGCTGCCGCTTACGATTCTGCCATTCGACCTCTCGTTCATTTAGATAACCGGAGTCTTTCAGCAGAATCTTGCACAGATCAGCACTGGCATGATGGGTAAATATTGGCCCGTCAAAACCGGCCTTGGCCAGCAGCGGTAAACGCCCGGAATGGTCTAGATGGGAATGAGTCAGCACCACGGCATCAATGCTGCCGACATCAAAGGGGAATGGATTGCTGTTGCGCGCTTCATCCTCCGCTGTGCCCTGGATCAGACCACACTCCACCAGCAGGCTATGGCCGCCAACGCGCAGCAGGTAACAGGAACCAGTGACCTCCTGGGCCGCCCCCAGAAATTGAAGCTGTAACACGGCAGACTCCTTCGATTGCGCTACAACTTCAGTATATGCAATTTATTTAAAAGAGTCTCAGCATAGGCATCAAATTCAGCCTGGTTCGTTTTCAGTTTCCAGCAACGGGGGCTCCGACAGCGTCTCAACTTCAATATTGGAGCACCACAAGGCCTCATAAATGGCACTCAATCGCTGAGTCATGACAGCACTGGACCACTGTTTGACATAGCCCATGGCGGCATCGGACAGAAGGATACGACTGCCATGTTCGCGCAACAACTTAATGACCTTGGCAGAAAAATCGGCTTCATCTTCTTCAGCAATCAAGACGCCTTCACCATCAGACAAGACTGTCTTGGTTCCCAGTACCGCCGTCGACACCACTGGCGTCCCCAAGGCCATTGCCTCCAGCAATACCAAGCCTTGGGTTTCAGTGCGCGAAGCAAACACAAACAGGTCAGCCGCGCGATAACAATCAAGCAGAGTTGATGCTCGATCCAGATTACCGACAAACATCACGTTACTTGCCAAGCCACGTTTTTCAACCCAATGCCTTGCCCACTTTTCCGCCGGCCCTTCACCGGCCATGACAAACAGCAATTCCGGCATGGCAGCAAACACCCGCTGCATTGTCCGTAACAAAAAGGTGATGTTTTTCTCATGTGCCATACGACCGACATACAGGGCCATCGGCCGATCTCTATCAATGCCATGAGCATCTCTGAACAACCGGCCGTTGCCTGCCTCAAACTGCCTCAGGTCCAGACCGGTTGGCACAACATCAATCCCTGTTTTAACCCCATAACCACGCAAGGCCTTTTCGATAGGCGCCGACGGCACAACCACCCGGTCGACACTGTTGCATTGCGAAGTGGAAAAATGCCGTGCCGCTAAGCGCAACAACGGCTTAGGCAGCCAGGGAACATAGTTATAGAGATATTCTTCGAAATAGGTGTGATAGGTCTCCACAACCGGCAATCCCAACATCCGCGCCAACTTCAGCCCGAGGTAGTGTGCCACAAATGGCGTCTGAATATGGACCAGGTCATATTCACAGCGAGCCAGCAAATCAATCCGTTCCATCACCCAGTCCATTCGCATCATCCGGTCTTCAGGGTCGACAATCACAGACCGTGACGGCACGCGGATTACATCCAGCTCATCGGTGCTGCTGTCGCCATAATCCGGCGCGATCAGGGTGACAGAATGGCCCTGCTGGTGCAGCTCATTGATAAAAGTTTGAATAGACGTTGAAACGCCGTTAATCCTCGGGAAATAGACATCCGAGACCATGAGTATGCGCATCGTTTTTCACCTAACTTTGTGGATAGACAGCACACGCTGACTCAGACTCCATCAAGACTGTTTATCATCAGGCCATCGCGGTGATCGCATAACTGGCCTGGAAATACTCGCCTTAAGCCCACGGTTTTGACGGCAAAACTATGACAAGGCTTTGTGACATTCAGATGAAGTTTTTAAGAACGTTGAGTGAATTCTGCGGCCCCCGTCACAAAAACCTACTAAATCAATAAAGAATATCCCTGCCAAGTCGACCCCAATAAAGAGAATAGAAACCGGGGCATGCAGTCATGCAGGGAAAGTCTGTTAGCGACACTCGAACGGGGCACGGATTGATCAAACTGATACTGACCATCAGCTTGATGATTGGCGCCGGCCAGACTCACGCCCTGACTTCAACTGAGGTCAGTTTTGATGAGCGGGTACAACAGGCTGAGCTGATCCTGGTTGGCACAGCAGGCCAGATCAACAGCTTCTGGGGCCAGGGCCGTGGTGCCGAGACGATTTTCTCCACCATCCAACTGACAGACCTTGAGCAGATAAAAGGCACTCACCCAGACAGCAACTACAACCTGAGAGTCATTGGCGGCATCATCGGCGACCAGGCCCAGTTATATCCCGGCCTGCCACAATTTGTCAGCGGCCAGCGTTATTTACTCTTTATTAAGGGTAACAACCGCAGCATGTTCCCCATCATTGGTGCCGGGCAGGGTTTTTATCAGCTTCAGTGGGATGCTAAACAGCAGCGCCAGATTGCCATTCCCGCCACCACTACCGGCGGCAGCCTTACTCTAACGCGCCAAAAAGCCAGCCAGTCCCACCAACACAGCTCGCCCAACCAGGATCTTGAAACCCTGCGTAATCAAATCCGCGACTCTTTGGGCCAGACTGAATAGTGATGAGGCACTGGCGCCTGATTCTGATCCTGCTGAGCCTTGGCTGCCTGACCAGCCAGGCCTGGGGTTTTAGTTATCGCGGCCAGGCTGAAGGCAACTTAACCGGCCCGACCAACAATGGCACAGCCGTCAGCTGGCATCAGCGCCAGGTAACAATAGGGCTGAACTTTGGTCCCGAATGGAACAACAGCGCCCGCCTTGCACTGCAACAGTGGAACGAGGCCGGAGCCGACTTTGAATGGCATGCCAGCGACAACAGCGCCCAGACCTGCATCAATGACGGCATCAACAGCACCGGCTGGGCCGACAGCAGCTGCGGTGCAGACTGGGGCAGCATCATCGCCACCACCCGCGTCAGCATGAGCCGAATTGGTGGCAACTGGTACATCAACGATACCGATGTAGTCTTCAATGCCGGTCTGCAATTTGATGCTTATGCCGGGCCACTGCGCCGTGATGCCGCCGGCCGTCCCATTTACGATTTTATCCGTGTCGCCCTGCACGAATTTGGCCATGCAGCCGGACTGTTACACCCTGACGATGCCAACCAGCGTGTCGACTCAATCATGAACACCGGCAACAAGAGCCTGTCTCTGGACCGACTGCAGGATGACGATATTGAGGCCATTCGCCATATTTACGCAAAGACACAAGGTGATCAGCCCGACATTATTGTCGATGGCTTCAAACAATTCTCCATCAGTGGCCAGCGGGTCAATCTCAACATCGACTACCTGCGCAGCTATCGCAACCGCGCCAGCCAAGCACTGACGCTGGAGGTGCGCGCCACCCCGTCAGCCAGCAACAATGAGGAGTACCTGCTGAGCAGCATCTTGCTTGAACAGCTCGATGCCAGCGAACAACGCTATATTGGCAAACTCAACGGTGACTACATTGCTCCCCCTGCCGGACTACATAGTCTCAGCCTGGTGCTGCTAGAGGCACAATCTGCCACGCCGCTCTATCGCCAGGCAATTGGTTATATGGAGATAGAAAACGACACACTGAACATCGCCCCCCAGGCCAGCGATACAAATAACAGTGGTGGCGCTGGCAGCCTGAATGGCATCTTGCTGCTGCTCCTGCTCGGCCTCAGCGTCCAGCGCCGCCCAACAGCCCAACACCAAGCAATTTCTTTTTCTACGACATAGACTTAGATTTGGTTCAAACAGCCATTTTTGCTAAAATACGCCCCCTCTTTACCACCCCACCAAAGGTAGCCCCCGATGTTTGAACCGCGCGCCAACCCCGTCGCCAATTTAAAGAACGATCTGCTCTCCGGTCTGACCGTCGCCCTGGCCCTGGTACCCGAGGCCGTCGCCTTTGCCTTTGTTGCCGGTGTTGAGCCCTTGGTGGGGCTGTATGCGGCCTTCATGGTGGGCCTGATTACCGCCGCGATTGGCGGTCGCCCAGGCATGATTTCCGGTGCCACTGGTGCCCTGGCAGTCGTGATGGTGGCCCTGGTGGCCGAACATGGCGTCGAATATCTATTCGCCACGGTGGTGCTGATGGGCATCATCCAGGTCGGGGCCGGGGTGCTAAAACTGGGCAAGTTCATCCGCCTGGTGCCCTATCCGGTGATGCTCGGCTTTGTAAACGGCCTGGCCATCGTCATATTCCTGGCCCAACTGCCCCAATTCCAGGTGACTAGTGAAAACGGCGTGACTGAATGGCTTAGCGGCAGCGCCCTGTTTATACTGCTTGGCCTGGTGGCCCTGACCATGGCCATCATCCACTTCCTGCCCAAGTTCACCAAGGCCGTCCCATCTTCACTGGCGGCGATAGTCGTCGTCAGCATCATCGTCATCGCCTTTAACGTCGATGTCCGCACCGTTGGCGACATGGCCTCCATCGCTGGTGGCTTGCCAGACTTCCATATTCCAAGCGTACCCTTCACTCTGGAAACCCTGTGGATCTGCCTGCCCTACGCCGTCATCCTGGCTGCTATCGGTCTGATCGAGTCCCTGCTGACCCTGACCCTGATCGATGAGATCACCGAGACCCGTGGTCGCGGCAACAAGGAATGTATCGGCCAGGGTGCTGCCAATATAGCCACCGGCTTCTTCGGCGGCATGGGCGGTTGTGCCATGATCGGCCAGTCCATGATCAACGTAAACTCAGGCGGCCGCGGTCGCATGTCCGGCATCTCTGCGGCGCTGTTTCTGCTCTGTTTTATCCTGTTTGCTTCCAGCCTGATCGAGATGATCCCGCTGGCAGCCTTGCTTGGAGTCATGTTCATCGTTGTCATCGGCACCTTTGAGTGGTCCAGCTTCCGTATTCTGGGCAAGATCCCGAAATCAGATGCCTTCGTTATCGTGCTGGTCTCCGGCGTCACCGTCGCTACCGACCTAGCCATCGCTGTGGTAGTAGGGGTGATTGTCTCGGCACTGGTGTTCGCCTGGAATGCCGCCAAGCGCATGGATGCCATCAGCCACACTGACGACAATGGCACCAAGGTCTACATCATGCACGGGGCGCTGTTCTTCGGCTCCATCCACAGTTTCAAAGCGCTGTTCGAGCCACGCAACGACCCGGACGATGTCATCATCGATTTCCTTGATACCCGCGTCTATGACCATTCCGGCATCGAGGCCATTGATGCTGTGGCCGAACGTTATCTCAATGCTGGCAAGACCCTGCACCTGCGCCACCTCAGTCCTGAGTGCCGAGAGCTGCTGAAAAAGGCCGGCAATCTGGTCGAAGCCAACTACATCGAAGATCCAAAATACAAGATCGCCGACGACAGTCTAGCCTGATCTGTTTATTCAGCCTGGCCGTAAGGTCAGGCTGCCCCTTCCAAGCCTTCCCGCCTCGATTGCCACAACTAAAAACCGCCTATATCCCTAAAGAATTTACCGTTAGCCACGATAAAGGATAAAAGAAGCAAAAATGCTAGGGGGTCACTGCGCAAAATGCAGGCCCAAGCACGTGCCTAAATTTTGAATTGAGGGGTAAACATGAAGACCAATCTGCCGGTAACCGGGAATGAGCGCAGTTTTGCCGAATCTGAGCGCATCATATCCACCACCAACCATAAAGGAATAATTACTTCATACAACGAAACCTTCTTTAAAGTAAGCGGCTTTTCTGCTGAAGAATTGGATGGCAAAAACCACAATGTGGTACGCCATCCGGACATGCCACCCGCCGCCTTTGAAGATCTGTGGAACACCGTCAAAAAAAATAACTCATGGATGGGCATCGTCAAAAATCGTTGTAACAACGGCGACCATTACTGGGTCGACGCCTTTGTCACCCCCATCAGCGAAAATGGCGAAATCAACGAATATCAGTCAGTCCGCTGCAAACCCAGCGCCGACCGGGTTAAACGGGCAGAAGCGGTTTATCAGCGCATCAACGATAATAAACCCGCCTTCAAAAAACAGCTTTCGCTGCTTCACAAACTCTATCTTTGTAGCGGTATCAGCCTGCTGCCTTTGCTGGCCGCCAGTTTCGCAGCGCCACAGCTAAGCGCTGTTGCCGCCATCATCTCACTAGTATTAGGGCTGGGCCTGATCAGCTGGACCATGAGGCCACTGCAACAGCTTTGCCAGCAAACCAAACAACAGGTCGACAATCCATTGATGAGCTACATCTAAACCGGCCGCAGCGATGAAATCGGCCAGCTCATACTGTCCAATAAAATGACCCGTTCACAACTCGATGCGGTGGTTTCAAGGCTGGACTTCTCCACCGATCTGATGACAGAGACCGCCAATACCAGCAACGATGTCGCGCAGCAATCCAATGATTGCATCCAAAAACAACAACGCACCGTGGCAGAGATTGCCAATGCCATCAGTGAGATGAGCATCGCCGTGCAAAATGTCGCCCAAAGCTGTCAGGAAGTTGCCCAATCAACCCAGCAGGCAGATAACGATACCAACAAAGGTCGACAAACTGCCAACACAACCATCCAGGCCATTCAGGACCTGGATCAGAACATTAGCGCAGCAGCAGCCGTCATCAACCGGCTGGAGGAAGAAAGCAAGTCCATCGGCAGCGTGCTGGTTGTGATTCGCGGCATTGCTGAACAAACCAACTTGCTGGCGCTGAACGCAGCCATTGAGGCCGCCCGTGCCGGCGAGCATGGCCGAGGTTTTGCGGTGGTGGCCGACGAAGTCCGGACCCTGTCACAGCGCACCCAGGAGTCCATCGTCGAGATCGAGACCATGATCACGCGAGTCCAAGACAGTGCCCGCGAGGCCACTACCACCATGAGCGAAAGCAGCGGCAAGGCTGACAAATGTAATCAGCAATCCACCACCATTTCCGAATTTCTTGCGACCATTACCAATTCGATTGGCAAAATTTCAGATATGACCATTCAGATCGCCAATGCCGCCGAAGAACAAAGCAGTGTTTCAGAAGAGATCAAGCACAACGTCAACACCTTATCTGAGCAAGCAGGAGAATCGTCAGCAATTGCCGAGCAAAGCGGCCAAATAAGCCAGGAACTCACTGGACTGGCCAAGCAACTGAAAAAACTTGTGCGCCAGTTTCAGTAGCACCTCAAGCAGCATCAACTAGGGTAAAATGGCCCGATTTGCAGAAGGCCTCGCCATGGAAACCCGTTACATCACCCAGGCTGACGAACTCGAGCAGCTCTGTCAGCAACTCAGCCAGAGCGAATTCGTCACCGTCGACACCGAATTTGTCCGCGAGCAAACCTATTACCCGCAGCTGGCCTTGATCCAGATAGCCGATCAGCAGACCATCGCCTGCATCGACCCTCTAGCCATTGATGATCTAAGCCCACTCAAACAACTGTTCAGCAACCCAGCCGTGACCAAGGTGTTCCACGCCGCCGGACAGGACATGGAGATTTTTTACCTGATCTTCGGTGAACTGCCGCAACCGCTGTTCGACACCCAGATTGCTGCCACCGTGTTAGGCCAGGGCGAGCAGATCGGCTATGCCAATCTGGTCAAGGAACTGCTCGATGTTGATCTGGATAAGAGCCACAGCCGCACCAACTGGTTGCAGCGACCACTCGACCCCAAACAGATCAGCTATGCTGAAGATGATGTGCGTTATCTAAGTCAACTTTACCCACTGCAATTAAAGGCGCTTGAAGCCCAGAATCGCAGTGATTGGCTGACAGAAGATTTCGCCAGCCTCGCCAATCCTGCCCGTTACCAGACCACCCCAGACACGGCCTGGCGCAAGATCAAAGGGCTGAACAAACTCAAAGGCTTGCAACTGGCAGTATTGCAGAAACTCAGCGCCTGGCGCGAGCAACAGGCCATCGACAAGGACAAACCCAGACGCTGGATTGCCGCCGATGTGATCATGCTCGATATCGCAAAATTGCGGCCAAAAGACATTACGGCACTGGAAAAGATTCGTGGCATTCCCGCCAATCTAGTGCAAAGAAATGGCGAGAAATTACTGCAATGCATTCGTGAAGCTGAGGCTATGCCAAAAGATGAATGGCCCAGCCTGCCCCGCCCCAAACGTTTAACCCCCGGACAGGATGCCCTGGTGGATGTGCTGTCAGCGATTATCAAACTCAATGCCCAGCAATATCAGATCACACCCACCACCTTGGCCAGCCGCAAAGAGCTGGAACAACTAGTACAAGGCGAGCGCGAACTGGAAGTTTTGAATGGCTGGCGGCGGCATCATGGTGGTGAGAAACTACTGGCATTTTTACAGGGTGATTGCCAACTGCAGTCGCAAAACAGCCAACTCATACTGACCTAACACGGCAGAAACCCGCATTAATCAGCAGGGGAAAGGCATAACAAAGCTTGATATCATCAAGCCCTTTCAAAACTTGCAACAAAGACAGGAATAAACATGAGCAAACAGGCCATAGACTGGACCATTACCTGCCACATGGATTATGGCGACAACGGCGTCGTTGCCATCATTCATCACAAGAATGGCGAAACCGCCGTCAGCAGCGTGGCAACCACTGCGGCAAGGGGCGGCGACTACAACCAGCGTTCGGTATTTCTCGGCGTTAACAGCAACGATGAAGCGCTGATCATGAACCCTGAATCCAAGCAGATTAAATGTGCGACCAGCATGGACGCTGATAGCCGCTACTACTATGCCTATCGCGACAACCAGTCCAACCGTTTCTGGTTCACCAATGATGGTGACAAGGATGGCAATGACACTCTGAATTGCGGCACCGATGGCGGCACCGTGACCGTTGCCGCCAAGAACGGCAATAATGGCGAAGCGCTAAAGACCCTGTTAATTGGCCGCGGCCACCATGTCTCGGCCTTTTGTCGCCCCAGCGCGAGCAATTCAGAACTGCCGGACCATGCCTTTGTCAGCAACTTGCTTGATGGCACTATTTCGGTAGTCGGCAACGATGAAAACGACAAAGACAACTTCCTCCGGGTCATTACCACTATCAACCTGTTTGACAATCGTTTTGAAAAAGATGGCGCAGCAGACTTTCCCAACAACGCCTTCCCGCACGGCATGGAGTTTTCACCTGTCACCAACAAGGTCTACAACCTCAACAACGGTTATGGCACTGTGGCGGTTATCAATCCAGCCACTAATGCAGTTGAAAACACCATCCCGATGAAGGGCAGCAGCAACCTGCTATTGAGTCGCTGCGGCAACTTTCTGATCGGCAAAGGTGCTGACCGCAAGGGCAACCCTGACCACGTCATGGGCCGCCTGCAGGTGCTGGATGTAAACCAACAGGAAGTCGTCAACAGCTTCGATATTCAGGACTTTTATCCCAGCGTCTACCGTTTCAATCCCGAAGGTGATCGCCTCTATGTCACTGCCGGAGCAACGGGCAAAGGCGCTCAAGCTGAAAACCTGCGTACCGACATGGCTCAGGTCTATGACAGCAGCAAACTGCCTGAACTTAAGCTGATCAAAGAGATCAAATTGGAACAATGCAATTCAGGCCGCCGCCCAATTGCATTTCTGGAACAGAACGGCACGGCGCCGCTGGTGTTTGTGCCCAACCCGGATCAAGGCAGCCTGGCGGTGATTGATAGCGACAGCAATGAAGTCATCGAAACCATCAGTGTCGGCAAGGGCGACATGAAGGAATTCAGTTTCTCCTTCTGGCACGACAAGGCCATTTACGGCGGTTAGACGATTCACCACAGCGGCCCGCTAGCGGGCTGCGATTTTTCCAACGCAGAGAACCATCATGAAAGCAGTTAAATCTATCCTTACAATCTGCCTGTTTGGCCTGCTGAGCCTGCAGGCCAGCGCAGCTAACAACAAGGATGAGCAGATCAATAACATCCTCGAAAAGACCGGTTTCAATAAACTGTTACAACACGTTCCAAATTTTTCACAAGCCGTCCTAAAGCAAAGCAGTGGCGCACTTGAACCTGAAATGGGCTCAGCTCTCAGTGCTGCATTCACTCAAGCCTTTGCCTCAGAGGCAGTTCAACGCGACGTAAATCACGTACTTAAAGCTCACTACAATGAGTCACATGCAACGACCTACCTTAAACATCTCAACAGCCCCTTATTACTGAAGATGGCCAAACTTGAAAGTGGCACTAACAACCCGGCCAATCGTGAAGACATCAAGGCCTTCAGCACAGCGTTAACAAACCAACCAACAGCACAATCACGCAGCACATTGGTTGAACGTCTGGACAAGGCCACCCGTACCACCGATTTCAGCATTGATATGCAAACAGCCTTTTTCAAAGCCATCTTTGTTGCCATTGAACCGGCAATGGAAGCAGATATGCGTCTTGGTGAGGGCGAGCTGGAAAAAATGGTCAATGAAGTACGCACATCACTTGAAGAGGGCTTACGCAATAATACCCGTCTCTCTTTCCTATATGCCTTTCGTGACATCAGTGACGACGAGCTGAAGTCTTACATCGAGATATGTGAATCAGAAGATTATCGCTGGGGCATCCAGCTGCTAGGCAATGCAATGATATCAGCCATCAACCAGGCAGCCGATCGAGCGGCCCTGACCATGAAGCAAAGCAGTCGCTAAAAACAAGTTGTAATCATACGGCAATAACAAAAAAAGCCCGCTTAATGCGGGCTTTTTATTTAAAGCATCAGCAGCAATACTTATTCAGGTTTAACGTTAATTGCTTGCAAACCTTTCGCGCCATTCTCAGTGTCAAAAGAAACCTTTTGACCTTCAGCCAAAGACTTGAAGCCTTCAGCTGTGATTGCAGAAAAATGTACGAAGACATCATCACCACCGTCAGCAGGAGTAATAAATCCAAAACCCTTGCTGTCATTGAACCACTTTACTGTACCAGTTGCCATATTACTATTACCTCAAAATTACTTTTAGCTTGTCGACACACAGCTACTGAAGGACTATTTAATACCTCTGATCGTCATAAAAAAGACCATCAATATCCGCGATTTGGAAAGTATAGCCACTAATTTCGCCGCAGCACAAGTTTTATTTGATTAACGTTTTGTGACGCACAAAGCTAATCAGCCTGCGGACTCCAGCCCCCGGTAAACGGCTCCAGATCCTTTGCATGCAGACGACCACCAACATACAGGTCGTTAAGCGTATCGCGAACGATGACCTGTTCACCTTCATACTTCCACTCACCGGCGATAACCATCTCAAACATGGTCACCATAATATCGTCCAGGCGGATGGTGTACTCCTTGGCCAGATGGTTAAAATCCTCTAGGGTTAAGGGAACGTTTTTCTTACCGAACTCCTCTTTCACCAGATTAGCCAGGGCAACATCCCAAGCAGGCACATCAATATCATTATTAGCATTTGTCATAGTCACACCTAAATCATCACATATCTATAATCTTAATTAAATCACATCCAGATAGCTATCACCTTAAAGCTGATTAATCTGATAGCCCCGCTGCTGCAGTAATTCGACAATCCCCTGACTACCAGACAGATGACCCGCACCCACAACAACAAAATAGCGTCCACCCTTCTCTGCCAGGGCGTGCAACGTCTCAGTCATACTCTTATTCCTGTCTAGCAGGATGAGCTGGTTTAGCCGACTACCACTATCTTCAGCCATCACCCCTTCATCAAACATACTCTGAATACCCTGCGCATTGCCAGCACTCCAGAAGCCTAGCATTTTGTCGAAAAAAGCCTTGCCTTCACCCAGCTCACGCAGACTTTCCTCTAACATCATCACCTGCTCAGCAGCTGTTAGCTGATCAAACAACGACAACTGCCAGGCCATCCCTTCCAGCTCAACAACCTTTTTCTTGCCTTTGGCCAGACTGAGGAAATGGGCATCAATACCCCTGTCTTCTGAAAACCCTAATTGCTTCAGCGCCAAGGCGGTCAGGGTCATAGAGACAAACCAGGGTTTCTGCTTATTCAACAGTTCAATCGGCATAGCCATCGATTGAGCCACCTGCTCCAGTTTATGCCAGGTTTTATCTGACAAATGCTGACGCAAGGTCGAGCCATCCTGGTACATCGCTTTGCTAGCCAACAACTGGGCCAGCTGGACTTGGTCGACGTTGTTAATATCCGCTTCAACCACCAAGGTATCAGACTTCTTAAATGAAGATGTCATCACCATCGGCAGGGGGTACATCTGTGGCGTACCGAAATGGATCGACCCCAGCAAAAACAGCGTTCCCTTACCGGCACTGGCCTGCCAAAGAAAATGTTTAGTCGCCTTATCAGCATCCCCATCACCCTGGCCAATAATGACTTCAGCGCCAGCGCAATAACTATCCTGAAACCTGACAACGCCGGAATCATCAGTGCATTTATAAACCCGCGCCTGTACTGGGGCGACAACAAACATCCCCAGCAGGACAGCAAACAGGCTAATTTTCAAGATCCGCTTCAATGCTTTCCCCACGCTTGTTTTAAACAGTCTATATCGGTATCGCAACTGTTTGGCATTAGTGTAAAAAATAATTTTCATTCGCCTGCAATCAACAAAATAAAACGATCTATTTCAATGTATTGCATCGTCACACGACTTTGGCCTCAAAAATGACTATAGACACATGCTCAGAACCATCGCCTTTTCTTATTATGTAAGCATGCAGATTAAGTGATCCCTCCAGACAGACGATATTCTGTGTATAGGCATCCCAAATTGAGAGGCGATAAACATGCATATTTATGATGAAAAGCATAATCAATGGATTGATCATCGTGATACCAGTGAATACAAACAGCGCAAGCGCAAACTACGTGACTACTGGATCATCGGCCTTATAGCAATCCTGCTACTTATCCCCGGCATACAACTTGCAGCGCTATTTTTCGGTGTTTTCATCTCATTGTCCTATCTTGATGAGACGCCTTATCAACTCGACTAAACTATCAACAATACTTGCCAAAGAAAAGCCAAGAGATACAATGCCTTTGTGCATCATAACCATACGCTCATAAAAAAAATTTCACTCAATCAGCATGGCCGTGACTTTATTGCTGGTGATATCCATGGCTGCTTTGACGAACTCAATAACAAACTCAACTCACATCAGTTTGACCCCAAAACTGATCGTCTTTTTGCCGTTGGTGACCTGATTGATCGCGGCCCTGGCTCACACAAGGTTCTCAGCTGGCTCGAACAACCCTGGTTTCATTCCTGCCTTGGCAACCATGAAGAAATGATTCTGACGACAGATGCAGATAGCGATGCCGGCCAAAACTGGTATCAAAGCTATGGTGGTGAGTGGTGGCTGGAACAAACAGCTGAAGCCAGGTCCGAAATCAGCGCCGCCTTTGTCAATCTACCCTTGGCCATTGAGCTGGAAACAAGACACGGCAAGATAGGCATTGTCCATGCGGACATCCCCAAGGGCATGAGCTGGCCAACTTTTATACGACTGCTGGAACTGGGCGACATGGACACACGCAAGACCGCCTTGTGGGGTCGCAGTCGCATCAAGCGATTTATTAGCAGTCCGGTCAAAGAAATTGAACGGGTCGTCTGCGGCCATACGCTCACAGCCAATCACAAGATCACTATCAAGGCCAATGTCTGGTTTATTGAAACGGGTGCCTACCTGCAGGACGAGGCCTCACATCTCACCGTCATTAATACTGAACAACTGTTTGAATAAATCAAGACCAGCACGATCATCACTGAAATTATCAAACTTTGCCCGAGACCATGTGTAGCCGGCAACAAAGATATTTTTTGATTTTCTGATATTCAGGCCCGAACAGGCAAAGAAGAGAACAGCGGTGACTGGCATGGAGCTACCAGCCACCGCATAGACCATTAGCTGGCTTTATAAATCATCCACATAGGCAAGGCCATCATTGCTAGACCCAACACAATATTTACAAATGCAGCAACAGGCATGGCAGCTATACCAATAAACATTGCAGCCACGGCCATAAAAGGATTCGCTTTCTTCACACTCATTGTTATCTCCCTTGGTATCCGGCAAAAGCCAGATAAAGTTGTTTTAAGGATGTTGACCTAGGTATTCCCCCTCAGAAATACCCGACTACATAACAAAGGTAATAGATTATTTCCGAGTGTGCAAGTATGTCTTTCACAAAATAAACGGCCCGCCTGGATTTTCCAGGTGGGCCGTTTATTTGTAATGTTGCGAATGACTAACGCGAAAGCAGCCACAATCGAGAGTGAGACTGAGGCTCAATCACAGTCAATTTTTCAATCACCTGATCCGTCTCAGCGCAAATCATGGTGACCACACCTTCCGCCGAGGTAGAGGCAAAAACCAGCTCACTCTTGCCATCCAGCGCCAGAAAATCCAGTGTGCCAGCCGGGCTATCCAGCCTCAATTCAGTCGTAAACTCCAACTTAGGCAGCTTGGTTAAATCCAATACCACAACCGCGCCAGTCTTAAGATTGGCCTGTTGCTGCTCACTACCCGAAGACGAAGTGGTCAAATAAAGCTTGCTACCTTCAGTGTTGAAGAAATACTTACTGATGTAGACATCCGGCAAATCGATCTTGTCCAACACCTCATTAGTAGTAACATCCAACACCGCCATTTTGGCAATAACGTGATCGGGATCTGTCTTGCGATCTGCACCACGGCCGATGACATAACGGCCACAGGGACTAACAAACAGATTACTAAAACCCTTAAACGGAATACGTTGCTCAATCTCATGGCTAACAGGATCTATCACGGCGATGGTGCCGTAGCCATTATTGAGGTTGTACATCTTGCCGGAAACCTTTGAATAGACCAGCCCATGTGGAAAAGCATTATTCGGAACCTGAGCGGTATCAAAGTCTTCCTTGTCTGCCTCACATAGATTGATGGTCGCAACCACCTGCAAATAGCTATCTGGCTTGGCCGGATCATTAGCAATTACCGACAGGGTGCCATCCTTGAGGTTGCTGACATACGTCTGCGACGGCACCTGTGGTGCCTGTTCAGAAGGATAACTGAAATTACATTGATGATGACCGCGACCGACGCAAATGGTCTTGAGGTATTTCACCGCGGAACTATCCGTATTTTCGACCACGGTGACAGATGACCCCTGACCACCACAGTTAAGGGCATCATTACCCGTCTCCTTATCACCATCGTACATATACCAATCGCGATTGGCGTTTGGGTCGGTATAAATATGAGCCGGAAAGGCGTCGACAATAAATTCATCACTGATTGAGATGGCCTTAGTCTCAGGGTCCAGGGTAATACTTTGATCCGTTTCGGTCAGGCCGACAAAAATAGGCTTAAGCTCTTTATCCTTGCCACTCTCCTCTGCAACAGGCAGTTGTTTTGTTTCCAAACGTCCACCACTGCGGCGCACCACAGTCACTGAGCCCGTCTTGCGATCACCCGAGTAATACGCCAACGCAAAGTCGATTGTCTTCTTATCCAAAACCGTCACCTTATTTCAATACTGATATTTATTGTGAAACCTGCCTGGCATTATACGCCAGCAGCGGGCTGACTCAGGCATCTTCAGAGACTTCCTGTATCAATACCCAGGGCGCCACCACCACACTCCAGAAGTCAGGCTGACGCTCAACCCAGCCCTTGGCCTCCGCCATCGATGGATGATCAACCAAACCCGCCTTCATCCAGGCCTCAACCTTTTCCTTGTCATCCTCGGAGACGCTAACAGCAACATCAATCAAGTCCAGAGATTGATGTACCCGAATCACTGCGCCACGCGCAAAATGACGCTCCAGCTCAGGCCAAACCAGCTTAGCTGTTTCAGCATTCAGTCGAGTGCGTAAATCTGGCTCTACCTCATCCACATCTCTCTCCCATTCCCTATATTCGTCAGCTGCGCAGTATATCAGCTAGCGTCATCGGTCTCATTGACAACAGCTCGAGCTGCCACTATGCCGACCCAACTAAATAGCAAACGCAGCAACAACCACTGCACTACGATATAAAATGCCATAATTAGCATAAAACCAAGACTTGATTGCTGCTGTAAAACCGCTCCCAGGCCAGGACGGGGATTGTAAGTCAGCGCCGGCAGTGCCGCCAAACGGTCGCGGGCCATGACCTCACGCTCGCCAATAATCATCACAAAAACACGCTCTACCCGCACCAACATCACATACTCACCGCTAGCCGATGCAAAATGCGTTGCCCACAGATCAGACTCTTCCTGTTGATGAGGAATCAAAGCCATAAGATGTTCAAGGGCAGACGCGGCAGAGAATGAACTGTCAAATAGCGCCAGCACGGCATTACTGCCATCAGGGTAATCAGCTGCGGCACTGGCGACAATGCCATCCAAATCATTTAACACATCGACATCATATTTATCCGCCCCCTGGCCCAAGGCAGAGATGTGATCGATAAAGCGCCCCGACTCAATCTGCACCAACGACTCATTGACAGACAGAGGTGGCTGCCCAGGCATAAGCAACACCAACAAGGGCGCCCCCAAAGCTAGCAGCAAATAACCCCATGCAAAAAAATGCCGCAAAGGCTTTGGCACAACTAAACGTTTCATGAATAACTATTCCGAATTATCAGCGTCGCATGAATAGAACGCTGAATTTACTGCCCGTTTTTAACTACACCGCTATTGGCTCAAGGCGATAACCATGGTGATAGACGGAAGTCAGACGCCAACCGGCTTCCTCACCCAGGCGCATCTTTTTGCGCAGACGACTAATATGGGTGTCCAGGGTGCGGGTGTTTAATTCAGCGTTATGCCCCCAAACACTTTCCAATAAATGAGCACGAGACATCAATCGGCCTGAATTACGAAATAAAAACAGCCCCAGCTCAAACTCTTTTTGGGTCAACGCAACCTGCTCCTCCGCTATAAAAAGCTG